>Ga0184638_1000186_pt1 | contig 16441 bp, 17 predicted proteins | sample PLM31_50_b2_FD_133141 | JGI IMG/M metagenome (GOLD analysis project Ga0184638, IMG submission 133141) | Groundwater sediment microbial communities from an aquifer in East River, Colorado, USA - PLM3-1_50_b2 | ecosystem: Environmental > Terrestrial > Soil > Riparian zone | place: USA: East River... | reverse complement strand
GTCGCGCGACTACAACGCGTCGCCGGGCCTCGAGCGCATCCAGGCGGTCGTGTTAGCGATCAACGCAGCGGACGACGAACGCAATCCACCGGAGCTCGGGCTGCTGGAGCGCGAGATCAAGCGCGTGAAAAACGGCCGCGTGCTCCTGATACCCGCCAGCGACCAGACTGCCGGCCACGGCACCACCGGCCAGGCGAAATTCTGGAAGCATGCCCTGACGGAAGTGTTGCAGACTGCGCCGCGAGGGACGAAATAGCCTCCGGGCTAAAGGGTAGAAGCTGGACTTGAAACTCTCCGGCAAGGTTGCGGTGGTCACGGGTGCGAGCCCACGCGGGAGGGCAAAGCCGCCTAACTTTAGTTCGAGCGGACGCGCATAAAGCCGCGCGCCGCTCAACAAGACGTTGGGCAGACGACGCACGTGCCGGAACAATGACGACCCACCGAGACGTGGCTGCTGGGGAGGGACGATCGTGAGGCTCGCGATGACCCGGTTCGCCACCCTCTTGGTCCTTCTCCTGCTTGCCGTGCCGCTGGGTACGGCTGCCGCCCAATCGGTGGAGAAGGAGAGGGTGCCCCGGGTGGGTTACATAAACCCGGGCTACCCTTCCGACCCGGTACGGCTGCGCCGCTTCGAGGCCTTTCGCCAGGGCCTACGCGAGCTGGGCTATGTCGAGGGTCGGAACATCGTCCTCGAGCCCCGCTGGGCCGAGGGCACGTACGACCGGTACCCGGCCCTCGCGGCGGATCTGGTTCGCCTCAAGGTGCACGTCATCGTGGCGGTGGGTGGGCTCGCGAACCAGGTCGCTCAGCAAGCGACCAGGACGATCCCAATCGTCATGTCGCTCGTCACGGAGCCCGTGGAAAGCGGACTCGTCCGCAGCCTTGCGCGCCCCGGGGGGAATGTCACGGGGACGTCGATCATGGCCTCCGACCTCGCCGGGAAACAGTTCGAACTGCTCAAGCAGGCGGTTCCCGAGGTTTCTCGGGTAGCCCTTCTCTGGAATCCCGCCAATCCTGGGAGCGCGTCGCAGTTGAAGGAGGCGGAAGCTGCAGCTCGGGCCGTGGGCGTGCGACTTCAAGCCCTGGAGGCGCGGGATCCCCAGGAGATCGACAGCGCCTTCGCGGCGATAACGAGGGAGCGGGCGGGCGCGCTCGTGGTCCTTGCGGACGCCATCCTCTATAATCAGCGCAAGCAGATCGCAGAACTTGCCGCGAAGTCGCGCCTGCCGTCGGCATCTGCGCTACGGGAGTACGCGGAGGCCGGTGGTCTCATCGTGTATAGCGCAGACTTTCTTGACTTGGAGCGGCGCTCGGCGACGTTCGTGGACAAGATCCTGAAGGGTGCGAAGCCAGCCGACCTCCCCGTCGAGCAGCCAACCAAGTTCGACCTCATCATCAATCTCAAGACGGCGAAGGCGATCGGGCGCACCATCCCGCCGTCGTTACTCCTGCGGGCTGATCAGATCATTGAGTGAGCGTCAGCCGCTGCCCAACCCTGCAGTAGAGCGGACGCGCTTCGCGCGCCGCTCACCGCAACGTTGGGCGGACAGAGGCGACACGAATGACAGAACACGATAGGCGCGGATAGTGTCACCGGGGCGGCGTCTCGCTCTCGTGGCCGTGGTCCTGTTCGCTCTCGCCGCCGGCCCCATCTTGCCGAGAGTCCCGGCCAGTGATGGCGGCCCCATTAGCCGGCGGGGCACCTACGAGGGCGGGCGGTACCTGATCGAGGTGCCAGCGGGCTGGAACGGCGGGCTCGTCCTCTTTGCACATGGTTACGATGGTGGCACGTTCGATTCGCCCCTGACTTCGCACCTGCTCGACCGGGGGTACGCGCTCGCCGCATCGAGCTTCCGCACCGAAGCCTACCGCGTCGACTTGTTTGTGGATGACATGCGAATCCTGCTCGAGCTGTTCATCCGGGAGGTACGTCGGCCGCGATGGACCGTCATCCACGGGCAGTCCATGGGAGGGCATGTCGCGATCGTGTCGCTCGAGCTCCACCCAGGCCTGTATCAAGGGGCGCTCATCGAGTGCGGGGTCATCGATGGGATCGGAAATGCCGACTTTTACTTGGCCGCGCGTGCCGCCGCCGAATACCTCGGCGGTGTCAACCTCTTCGACGCGCCGGACCGGGAAACCCTTATCGGTCGGGTGAACACGCAATGGCTGCCCCGCATGGGGGCGCCCGCCGCCTACACGGAGCGGGGCCGGCGCTTCGACAGCGTCCTCAAGTATCTGATGGGCGGCGACCTGCCACTGCGGTTGCAGGGGCTTCCCCGCTACTACTTCCGCTACCTCGCACCCGGGGCCGGCCCCGACACCCAGGAACTCCGACGAGCCGCGAGCACATTGCACGTCAGATACCGGATCGATCCAGACCTCGGCGTCGCCGAGGACGAACTCAACGCCAAGGTCCGTCGCATTGCGCCGGCCGAGGGCGCGAGGTCGCGGAGCGCGAACCCGGCCTTCGCCGAACTGACCGGCCGGATCACCGTGCCCGTGCTCGCCATCCACGAGACCGGGGACGGGCGCGTGCCGTGGAGCAACCAGCAGGCGTACCGGCGCCGGACGGTTGCCGCGGGCACGGCCCATCTGCTCGTGCAGCGGGCGGTGCGGTGGCCGGGCCACTGCGTGTTCGACGGAGAGGTGCGTGAGCAGGCCTTCGACGACCTCGTCGCGTGGATCGAGAAGGGAACCAAGCCCGACGGCGACGACGTACTCGCGGCCGATGTGTCGACCCTCGGCCTGCGATGGACGCGCATCCGCCATCCCGAAGATCCCGTGCAGCGTCGCGAGCCCTCCCAAAAGTGAGATGTGGATGGGGTCAGGCCTCACATTCATGCATTTCCCGTGGACACGAAAGCAACGCGTGACCACCGCCGCGACCAGATGTTGGATTGCGAGGCCTGGGCGCCGACTAGCCGGCCACGATCGAGCCAAGTCCAAGCGTCACGGTGACAGTTCGACGTTGAGACCGCCCAACAAACCGTTCGAGCGGACCGCTCGCTCGCGTTCGCTCGCGGCGGCCGCTCAACGGCGGCGTTGGGCGTCACTACCCGGCAGTCGGTAACTAAAGGAGGCTCATATGGCGGTCAGCTACTCCCGCAAACCCGGCTTTCTGTTCCTCGCCTCGTCGTTAGTCTTTGTTGCGGTGTTCGCGGTCGGTTCGGTTCACGCGCAAATGGCAAGACTCGAGTTGCATGGCTTTCAGACGCAAACCCCGACCGAGCAGGAATTCCTGACCGGAAAGAAGGACGTCAAACCGGCAACGATCAGTGGAGAGCTTCGAATTCCTCGCGCTGGGACCGATCGCCTTCCCGCCGTGATTCTGCTTCACGGGTCGGGGGGCATATCGGGTCTGCAGGACAACTGGGCGAGGGAGTTCAGCACGCTCGGAGTCGCGACCTTTATCGTCGACAGCTTCACGGGGCGTGGCGTCACCAGCACCGGGAACGACCAGGACCAGCTCAGTCGCTGGGTCATGATCGGCGACGCCTACCGGGCGTTGGAAGTCCTCGCCAAGCATCCCCGAATAGACCCTGCTCGGGTAGCCGTCATGGGCTTCTCTCGGGGCGGCGGGGCGGCCCACTACTCCGCCCTTAACCGGTTTCGTGCAATGCACGGCCCGGGAGGTGGCTTAGAGTTCGCGGGCTACATCGGACTCTATCCGACTTGCAACCGCGTCTTCGTTGATGGGCTGAACGTGGTGGACAAGCCGATTCGAATATTCCATGGCGCGGCGGACGACTACGTCCCGGCCGCTGGGTGCCGCGCGTACGTCGAGCGCCTTCGTAAGGCCGGAAAGGACATCACGCTGACCGCGTACCCTGGAGCGCATCACGTCTTCGACAACCCGGCGCTCAAGACTCCGGTCAAGCTTCCCCAGGCGCAAACGACCCGCCGATGCCCCCTCCTCGAGGAAGCGGCAGACGGTCGCATCGTGAACAGTCAGACGAAGCAACCGTTCACATACGCCAGCGACCCGTGCGTCGAACGTGGAGCGACGGTCGCCTACGATGCACAGGCGCACGCCGAGGTGGTGAAGGCAGTCAAAGAGTTCCTCATCGCCACGCTACAGCCCAAGTGAGCGGTGTCGAAGTGACGCCCAACAAGGCAGTCGAGCGGACCGCTGGCTCGCATTCGCTCGCCGCGGCCGCTCACCGCCGCCGTTCGACAGGTGGCACAACAACGGGCGCGGTCGCACCTGAATTTGAAAACCGATGATACTCATGCTCGCGTACCAGCCGGCGCTCGCGAGCGTTTCCTGACACGCCGGTGATGCGACTGAGCGCACGACGTCGAGTCGGCCTCTTCCTTCGCCTTCTCGGCCTCACCGTCCTGACCGGAGCTGTGCTAGCTAGGGACTGTGGTCGGCGCCGCATTCCGCGGCTGGCCCCTATTCGGCGCATTGAGCGGCATGATCAACGGCGTGGCTTTGATAGCCGCGATCGCCGGCGCCGAAATCTTCCTCCCGCAGACGCGGCTTGGGCATGTTCTCGAACGGGCACCGTTTCTCTTCATCTTCGCAGCCAAGTGGATTGTCTACGGCGCACTAATCCTGTTCGTCGTTGGGGGCAGACTCGGGCCGCGGATTGCGACCGCCCTGCTGCTCGGCCCTGGACAGCCGCTCGAGCAGGCCAAAGGGATGCCGGAGATACTGACGGTTCCGATCACGTTCCTGCTCATGCCCCTTCTCATCCTTCTGCTTCTCCTCGTTCGCCTCCTCGGTGAACGCACCGTGCGCAACATTATGCTCGGGCGTTACCATCGGCCGCGTAACGAACAGCGCCTTTTCCTCTTCGTGGACATTGCCGGCTCGACTCCGCTCGCCGAGCGGATCGGCCCTGCCGCGGTCCATCGCTTTCTCGGCGAAGTTTTCCGACTCGCCTCAGATCCGATCGACGATCACTTCGGCGAGGTTTACCAGTACGTGGGCGACGAGATCGTGATTACTTGGACTGTCGCTGAAGGACGCGCCCGCGCTCGACCACTTGCTTGCTTCTTCGCAATCGAACAGGCGCTCGAGCGGGCCGCGCCGAGCTTCGAGCGCCAATTCGGCACAGTGCCGCACCTCCGCGCCGCACTGCACGCCGGTCCAGTAATCAGTGGCGAAGTGGGAGGAAGTCGGCGCGCGATCGTATACCACGGCGACGTGATGAACACCACATCACGTATCGAACAGGCGACGCGTGACCTGGGGCGCACGTACCTCGTTTCAAGCGAGGCGCTCGATTGTCTCGACGGGGCTGACGAATACGCGCTCGAGGATCTCGGCTTCCAGCGGCTACGCGGCCGTGCCGCGGCGGTGCGCCTCTACGCAGTTACGCCCAAATCCGCAGACGGCAATGAGACGATATGAGTGAAGAGGGCCTGTCGAACCACTCGAACCACCGCATGCAGCCGACGGCCTTCGGCCGCGGCTGATACCGGCGTTCGGCGGCTTGGGCTTGAGGCGGTTTGATGGCGACAAACGAACAGGCAAGCGATGGCACAAATCGATCTCAACAACCGGCTGCTTGAGGGTCTCCGGATCCCGGTGTTCGGCCCGACTCGCCATCTCATTCGGCGCGGTGATCAATCGGAGCAGACCCAGTTTTTTCCTGATCGATGCTGGTCTATCACTGCTATGCCCAGTTTCCACAACTGGGGTATGTTTGTGGTTTTCGAGAGTCGCTCTTTGGTCCGATGCGCGTTCGTGTGTAAAGGTGACGTGCCCGATGAGCCGGATGTGGATTATGCCGTCGTCGATTGCCTCTTCAGGATCGCCGACTGGTCCGACCCGGTCTTGGATATCTTGACAAGAGGCCCGCTCGCTCCCACACCCGATAGGAGTCAGCCAGAGGGTACGACGTTGGCCACTCTCGACGGCATAGCATACTTCCTTCAGGTGGAGACGTCCGACGTGAGTGCCACGTTCTGGTTTTCGAATCCGCGTGGGAGCCACTACCGGTCGTTGGAGCGCGCCGCTTGCGATCTGGCAAAACGAGTCTCGCGAGTAATCGAGCATCCGCAGGTGTCGAGCTTCGTCACTACCTGGACGAATTACGTTCGTGAATGAGGGAGAGCCGCCGAACCAAGCGCTGCACCTGAACGGGGCCGCATTACCTGGTTCGCGCGACATCAACCCCTTACAGGCGGCCCCGGCAGGTGAGCTTGGTTGTTGGACAGACAGATGCCTCGCTGGATGTGTCGGCGGTCGTCAAAGGTCACAGCGATTCCCGCATGGGAGGACGGACGTAAGGCTCGTGGTTAGCCGGCTTGCCACCGCTGTCCTTCTGCTGTTCGCCGTGGGACTTGCCACGGCTGCGGCGCAGCCCGCTGAGAAGATGCCCCGAGTGGGTTACATATCGCCGGGTTCCCGTTCTGACCCGGTAAGACAGCGCCGCTTGGAGGGCTTCCGGCAGGGCCTCCGCGATCTGGGCTACGTGGAGGGTCGGAACATCGCGATTGAATCCCGATGGGCCGAGGGGAAGTACGATCGATACCCCGGTCTCGCCGCCGACTTGGTCCGTCTGAAGGTGCGCGTCATCGTGGCGGTGGGGGGGGGGGCGAGCGAGCCAGGTGGCCCAACAAGCGACCAGCACGATTCCGATCGTCATGTCGGTCGTTATCGATCCCTTGGGCGCCGGACTCGTGTCCAATCTTGCGCACCCCCAAGGAAACGTCACGGGGGTCTCGATGATGGCCCCTGACCTGATCGGGAAACAGTTCGAAGTGCTCAAGCAGGTGGTTCCCGAGGTGACTCGCGTGGCCGTGCTGTGGAATCCCGCCAATCCCGGTAGCGCGTCGCAGTTGCGAGAGGCGGAGGTTGCAGCTCGGGCGGTAGGACTTCGGTTGCAAAGTCTAGAGGCTCTCCCGAGGAAATCGACAGCGCCTTCGCGGCAATGACGAGCGGGCGGGCGGGCGCACTCGTGGTTCTCCTGGATGCCATTCTCGTGAATCAGCGAAGCCAGATCGCGGAGCTCGCCGCGAAGCGGCGCTTGCCGGCTGTCTACGCGGTTCGGGAGTACGCAGAGACCGGAGGTCTTGTCAGCTATGGCTCAAACCCTCTCGAGTTGGAGCGGTATGCGGCGACCTTCGTGGACAAGATTCTCAGAGGCGCAAAGCCATCCGATCTTCCCGTCGAGCAGCCCAGCAAATTCGAACTCGTCATCAACCTCAAGACTGCCAAGGCTCTCGGTCTCATTATCCCGCCATCGCTGCTCTTCCGAGCGGACCAGGTGATCGAGTGAAGGACCGACCGCTTGAGCACTTGCAGCTGCCCAACAGCACGTTCGACCGGACCGCTGGCTCGCATGCGCTCGCCGCGGCCGCTCAACGTGAGCGTTGGGCAGCCCCTGGCGCGGTCCAGAAAGCGATGTATGAATTCAGCTGTCGCTAGGCTCAGCAGCGTCCTCGCCCTCTTGATGCTCACTGTGCCGCTCGCCGCAGGCGCGCAGCCGGCGGGGAAAGTGCACCGCATCGGCATTTTGGGGGACAAAGCCTCGGACGCCAACGAGACTCTTGTGTGGCAGACCGTTCGGGCAGGTCTGCAGGAGCGTGGCTGGAACGAGGGCGTGAACATCCGGATCGAGTACCGGTGGATCGAGGGCAATACCGCTCGGCTTCCAGAGCTCGCGGCTGACCTTGTTCGGCTCAAGCCAGAAGTGATCGTGACGCGTGGCTCACTCTTCACGGGGGCCCTGAAGGCAGCGACATCCTCGATTCCCATCGTCTTTGTCGGCCATGCAGATCCGGTAGGAACCGGCCACGTCGCGAGCCTTGCCAGACCCGGCGGGAACATCACGGGAAACGCCGTGCTTCAGACCGAACTCGGCCCCAAGGGCCTCGAATTCCTGCACGCTGTCGTCCCTGCGGCCGCTCGGATCGCCGTTCTCTGGCATCCCGGCACCCCGTCTGCCGTCCCCGGGCTCAAGGCGCTCGAGGAGCCGGCGCGGCTGCTCCGGCTACAGTTGCAGCCCGTCGGAGCGCGGACCGCGAGCGAGCTGGAAGGCGCCTTCGCGACCATGGCCCGGGGCAGCGCGCAGGCCGTGCTCGTATTCGCCACCCCACCCATCATAATGGCGAGACAGCGTCTCGCCGAATTGGCTCTTGCGCACCGGCTGCCGACAATGTTTCAGGGAAGGACCTTCGTGGAGGCCGGCGGTCTGATGAGCTATTACCCAAATCACGAGGATACCTACCGGCACGCTACCGTCTTTGTGGACAAGATCCTCAGGGGTGCGAAGCCGGCAGACCTGCCCGTGGAACAAGTGACAAAGTTTGACCTCATTATCAACCTCAAGACCGCGAAGGCCCTTGGCCTCACGATCCCGGCATCGGTGCTCGGGCGGGCGGACCGGGTCATTGAGTGACGTCGTGCTGCCCAACATCACGCTTCAACGGACCGCGGGCTCGCGTTGCTCGCCCCGCGGCCGCTGAGCGTGGCGTTAGGCCGCTGAGGCAGTTTGGTTTGCACCCGAAAAGGAGGGAACACCATGAGACTCGACCCTCACCCTCACTGCTTTGCTGTTGACACACTTTTGAGTGGCACGCTACGCCACAATGAAAAGGGAGGCCCATGATGAAGCCGAAGTTACTCGCGCTCCTCGCCTTGGTTGTCGCATCCGTCGTTGGGGTGCCGTGGCCGAGCCTCGCCCAGCAGCCGATCCGGATCGGCGCCGCGATGTCGCTCACCGGAAAGGACGCCCTGCAGGGTGGCTACGGTCGTGAGGGGTACCTGCTCTGCCAGAAGCATGTGAACCAGAAGGGGGGAGTCCTCGGACGCTCGGTTCAGTTTGTGATCGACGATAATGGCTCTGATGAGAAAACCGCCGTTCGCCTGTACGAGAAGCTGATCACGGAAGATAAGGTGGATGCGGTGATAGGCCCGTACGGCGGCCCTACCACGGACGCCGTCGCCGACGTCACCGAGAAACACCGGAAGCTGATGATAGCGCCGTTCGCGGCGGCGACCTCATTCTGGGAGAAGGGCCGGAGGTACCTCGTCATGCTGCTCTCGCCGACAGAAGGCTTCCCAGAGGGGGTGCTTGATCTGGCGGCTCGCCATGGGCTCAAGACCCTGGCTGTGATCAATGAGGACATTGTTGGCGGGAAGGCGGGAGCCAAGGGGGCCAGCGAGCTGGCCAAGAAGAAGGGCTTGCAACTGGTCTTCTCCGAGACGTACCCAAAGGGCACCGCCGACTTCTCCGGCGTGCTGAACCAGGTGAAGGCGGCCAAACCCGACGTCTTGTACGCGGCCGTAACCCTTCTTGACGACCTTGTCGCCATCACCCGCCAGATGAGGGAACTGGATCTCAACGTCAAGATGTTTGGCACTCTTGTGTATGGGGCACTCCCCGAGTACTACCAGCGTCTTGGGAAGTCGGCGGAGTACGTCTACAGCGGCTCCTTGTGGGGGCCGGGGCTGCCCAACCCCGGCAACCAGGCGTTTGTCACCGCGTATGAGCAGGAGTTCAACCGTGCTCCCGCCCTGCAGTCAGTCAATGGGTACGCCGGTTGTCAGCTCTTTGTAGAAGCGGCACGACGGGCGGGTAGCCTGGACTCCGACAAGCTCCGAGAGGCGTTGCTGGCGCTCAGGACCAAGACCGTCCTTGGTGACTTCGCGATCGACGAGCGTGGGTTCCAGATCGGCCACAAGGCGATCGCCATCCAGTGGCAGGACGGCAAGCAGGTGGTGGTCTGGCCGGATGAGCTGGTCTCGGGGAAGCCCCGGTTCCCGACCCCGCCGTGGAGCCAGCGGTAAGAGAGGGTGCCTCCTGTCGAGCGAGGAACCCCCGGGGTCAGACTCAGATGAACTAGCCTGCCGGGTTTTTAAGGCTCAATCCTGGCCTAACAATGGTTTCCAGCCGACGCCTTACAGCCTCCGCTCGTGCCTCGCTGCGGCTTCCAGGCGCGGCTGAAACCTGACGTTAGACGGCAGGGCGAAGCGTGACTGACACATCCGCTTACGGCTGGTCGTGGTTCAGCGACGAAATCCGGAAGGGCGTCGCGTTCAGTGAGCGCTACTGCACCGACTTTCTCGCTCTCGTGGAAGATATGGCTTCAATCGCCGGCGCAATCTTTGCGCGTCCGACCTCGCCATTCTCCGATCGGCCCCAGGACTATGTTGTTTCGGTTCTCGTCGCCCGCGCGTTTCGCCTGACTGTCAGCTCCCTTTACATCGGGCTTGGCGGCTATCCTGACTCCGGGACCAACCTCGAGCGAACCGTGTGGGAGATCAGCATTCGCCTCCTCGATATGACAACAGCGCCAGCTGCCGCGGCACTGGGCTTCCTGCTTGACGGCACGACCTCCGAGATTGCGCAGGTCGCGGCGGAACTCGAGCATCGCCAGGTCAACGGCGAGCCAGTCCATCTGCTGCCGACGAACCGCGAGCGGCTACAAGCGCACTACGATGCCCTTGCGCGCTTTGCTCGAGACCAGGGCCTTGATCCCGAACACATTCACCGTAAACACGGCAGACTCAACATCAGGGAGGTCTGCAAGAGCTTCAACATCGAGAAGGCCTATCTCGTCGACTATGCCTTGACGACAGCCTATGTGCATGAGAAGAATTCCGCCTCGTCCGACTATGTCATCGAAAGAAAAGGTGAGAGACACTTTCTCCTGGGCCCCATCGGCACCCCGGGCGGACCGATGACGATCGCAATCGACGTGCTCATGGACATGGCGCGTGTCCTGACGATCGCAACGCGGATCGTGCAGCAAGAGAACATCACCAAGCGAGCAGATGAGGTCCTTCAGAAGCTGGTCAGCCTCCGTGAAGTTCATAGCTCTCGGCCCAGATGGCCAACCGTCTAACTTCACGCTCCAACGGACGGGGTGCTCGCTGATGCTCGCCCGCCGCCGCTGAGCGTGGCGTTGGGCAGCCATAGCGGCACGAACAGCCGGGGATCCGCAAGGCCGCCCGCTTCCGTGATAGGCTTCCTTCCGTCATGAGCAAGCCGGCGCGCGAACTCGAATCAAAGGCCCTAAGGCTGCCGCGCAGGGAGCGCGCCCGACTCGCGCAACGCCTCATCTCCAGCCTCGATCCGAAAGCAGACGCTGATGTTGAGAAGCTCTGGCTCCAGGAGGCAGAGCGTCGTCTCGGCGAACTCAAATCCGGAAAGATCGCGGGGATTCCCGCCGAGAAGGTAATCAGGAAGGCCCGCTCCACGCTTCGGTGAGAAGCGTTGAGTTTCATCCCGAAGCGCAAGACGAGTTCATTTCGGCAGCTCAGTTCTATGAGCGCGAAACGGAAGGCCTCGGACTCGACTTCATCGCGACGGTTCAGCGCGCGTACGAACGACTCCCGGAGTTCCCCGCCTCGGGCGCACCGTTTGGCCGCCGGCTCCGGCGCCTCCTCGTCCCAAAATTTCCCTACGGGCTCCTGTATCGCGTCGAGCCTGAGCGCATCTACATCATCGCCGTCATGCACCTTCACCGCCGCCCAGGCTACTGGCGGTCACGGCTCTGAGACGGTGCTGCCCAACAACAGGCTTGAGCGGTCCGGCTCGACGCCGGCCGCTCAGCCTGACCGTTGGGCAGACGCGTCGCGGGTGACACGAGGATGACGGTTCGAACGGTCCGGTGCAGTTCTCCGCAAGGCGGTGAACTCCCACCTGGCGATTCGTCGTGAGACGAGCAATCACCAAGTTCGTCATCGTCTTGGCCCTCGGCCTCCTCGTCGCGCCTCTCGCACCCGACGCGCAACAGCCAGCGAGAGTGGCTCGGATAGGGTATCTAGAATTCGGATCGGCAGCCCCCGGTATGCCCTACGTGGAGGCACTCCGGCAAGGGCTCCGCGATCTCGGTTGGATTGAGGGTCAAAACATCGCTATAGAGGTCCGATACGCTCGGGGAAAGCTCGATCAGCTCCCCGAACTCGCGGCTGAACTCGTACGGCTCAAGGTGGACCTCATCTTCGCGTCGACCACGCCGGCGGCCCTCGCAGTCAAGCACGCCACCGCGACAATTCCCATCGTCATCGGGTTTGTCGGCAATCCCGTTGGAAGCGGACTCGTGGCCAGCCTGGCGCGTCCGGGAGGCAACGTCACAGGGTGGACACACGCGACGGGCCCGGAGTTCCTCGGGAAACGTCTGGAGTTGCTGAAGGAGGCCGTTCCAGAGGCGATTCGGTTTGGGGCCCTCTGGAATCCGGCCAACCCGGCCCATGGACCGGATTTGAAAGGCCTCGAAGACGCGGCCCGAGTGCTCAAGGTGCAGCTTCAACCTGTGCCGGTGCAAGACCCCAACGAGCTCGAGAACGCCTTCTCGGTGCTGGCGCGAAAGCGCGCACAAGCGCTTACGGTGATCATGGACGGGATGTTCTTGGCTCAGAGAGACCGGATCCTCGCCCTCGCCGCGCGGAGCCGGCTCCCGGCGATGTATGGCAGCAGCGACCTTGCCGAGGCCGGTGGTCTGATGGCGTATGGGGTGAATCTACCCGAGCTGTACCGGCGTGGAGCGTCCTATATCGACAGGATCCTCAAGGGTGCGAAGCCCGACGATCTTCCCGTCGAGCGGCCCACGCGCTTCTATTTGGTCATCAACCTCAAAACGGCGAAGACGCTGGGCCTGACGATTCCACAGTCATTGCTGCTGCGGGCGGATCAGGTCATTGACCGATAGACGCATGCCCAACTTCAGGCTTGAGCGGACCGGCAGAGCCGGCCGCTCAGCCCGGCGTTAGACGCACAGAGCTGACCACACACGTGAGAATGGTACGATGCGTTTCGAGTGGGACAGCGCCAAGGCTGCAGCGAACGTCAAGAAGCATCGCGTGTCGTTCGACGAAGCCGTGACCGTATTCTACGATCCTCTGGCCGCGACCTTCGGAGATCCCGATCATTCCGAGGGCGAGAGCCATCTTGTCACGGTCGGCTATTCGGCGCGGGGGCGACTCCTGGTCGTCTGCCATGTTGAACGAGGCCTTGCAACAAGGTTGATCAACGCACGTCGCGCCACTGCCCGCGAGAGGAAACGTCATGAAGGCTAAGACCACCATGTCGTCTGAGGGCATGCGCGCTGAGTACGACTTCGACTACTCGAAGGCTGTGCGCGGCAAGTACTTTCGACGCCTCCTGAAGGAAGGCGCGAATGTCGTCGTTCTCGATCCTGACGTGGCAAAGGCGTTCCGCAGTTCGGCCGCCGTGAACGAGGCGCTTCGGTCTCTACTCAGGATGTCGGAGGCCACCCGGCGTCTAACTTCACGCTCCAGCGGACGGGCGGCAAGCGCCCGCCGCTGAGCGTGCGGGTTCGCCGCACTGGCGATTGGGCAAGAGCGCGTGGGCGACGGCCGTTGAGGAAACCGCAGAGATTGCGGCGACCCGGAATGTCAATGATAGGCAGATGGGCCAATGAGCGAACCGTCTACCGCGGGCCGGGAGGTACGTCTGCCGTTCGGGTCTCGGCACGCCGTCGTCTTCCTAGCTCGCTTGATGGCGCTCGCGCCGTCGCGGTAGATCGGGCCCGATGACACCCGGCCTCAGCCGAACATGGTGCAGGTTGAGCTCCGGAGTTCCTCTGACGCTCGCGCTTTGCCTCACCATACTATCGGTGCCGGCACTCGCCCAGCAGCCGTCCAAGGCCCGCATCGGCTACCTCACTTCCAGCTCGTATGTGCACCCCGCCTTCGCCGACCTCTTCTTCGGTCGCGTGAGCATCGCCGGCGGCATGTGGGGAGGGAACCTCGAGCTCCTCAGTCGATCTGCCGCAGGCAGCGACGATCGCCTGCCGAGCCTGGCCGCAGAGCTGGTCGGGGCCAGGGTGGACATCATCGTCGCCGACGGCACCGCAGCGGCATTGGCTGCGAAGGCGGCCACGCGGACGGTTCCCATCGTGATGGCGATCAGCGGTGACCCCGTACAGGCTGGGCTGGTGGCGAGCCTTGCCCGACCGGACGGCAATGTGACGGGCGTGACTTCCCTCTCGCTGGAATTGGTCGCGAAGCGGCTTCAGCTCATCAAGGAAGTCGTGCCGAAAGCCAGCCGGGTGGGGGTCCTGTGGAACCCCGCGAGCCCCGAGAAGGAGCTCGAGTGGAAGGAACTGCGGTCCGCCGCAAGCAGGCTCGGAGTAACACTCCAGTCGCTGGAGCTGCGCCGCCCGGGCGACCTCGCGCCTCGGCTCGACAGCGCGGTCAACGATCGCGCTGGCGCACTTCTGCTGCTGGACGACTCGCTCACGCTGAGCCTTGCAGTAGACATCACGACGGAGGTCGACAAGCGCCGGCTGCCGGCGATCTACGGGTGGGATCGGTACATGACCGTGGAGAAGAAGGGGCTTATGGTGTACGGCCCTTCGGTGTGGGAGCTCGCGAACACGGCCGCAAAGTACGTAGACAGGATCCTCAAGGGCGCCAAGCCGGGCGACCTTCCGGTAGAGCAGCCGACGAAGTTCGAGCTCGTGATCAACGTGAGGGCAGCGAAAGCGCTCGGCCTGACGATTCCACCGCCGCTGCTGCTGCGGGCAGATCGCGTGATCGAATAAGGAATGAGGCGCCGAGCGCGCGCTCAGTGCCGGCCGCTGAGCACGGCCGTTCGGCGCACGAGACGAGTGGCCATCAGGGACGGCCTGCGACCGTCGGCGTCGCTGGCCTCGTTGCAAAGGTCGGCGGATCTCATCGGCAACATTAGGACGGAGGGGACGGCGGACCTCTCGCGGTCTTAGGCGGTTGAGGCTGTCGGGCATTGTGGGGCGAGTGCGTGAAGCAAACTGGCGTGACTGGCGAAGCAGTGGGGCGTCGAACATCGCGATGGAACGGACCGCTGGCTCGCATTCGCTCGCCGCGGCCGCTCACCGCAACGTTAGGCTTTCAGCGACAAGCAACCCGGAAATCTCGGTCCAGATCGAGAGGAGATTCTTGCTTCCACTCATGACCGCCGGGGCGGTGACCGGCAAGCCGACGCCCAAGCAGGCCATGCGATGGACGCGCGAGTTCGCCGGGTTACTTCCCGATCACGTCCGCTGGACTGCGGTTGTATCGCTCGCGATACTCGTGACCGCACCGGTCGTCGCCACTGCCCAGGAGATTCAGGCCACAGGTATAGCCGTCTCCGAACTCCGAGCCTACGACCGGGTCATGAGCATGCTGATTTCGAAATGGCAAATCCCTGGCGGCGCCGTGGCGATAACCCATGAAGGTCGGCTGGTCTTCGCGCGCGGGTATGGCCTTGCTGACCGCGAGAGTGGCCTACCCGTGCGGCCCGACTCGCTGTTCCGAATGGCCAGCGCCTCCAAACCGATCACCGCGGCAGCAATCCTCAGGCTCATCGAGGAGGGCCGCCTCGAACTGAACGCCCGGGCATTCAAACTCCTCGGCCACCTGAAGCCTCCGGCCGGAATCGCCGTGGATTCGAGGATCGATGCCATTACGATCCGGCATCTCCTTCAGCATACCGCCGGCTGGGATCGCGATACGACGTTCGACCCGATGCTCGCACCGACGTCCCGGCGAGCTGCCGAAGAAGTGGGGGCATCGCTCCCCCCAACCTGCGAAACCATCATCCGTTGGATGCTGCGTCGACGGCTGGACTTCGATCCAGGAACCCGTTTCGCCTATTCCAACTTGGGATACTGCGTACTCGGCCGCGTCATCGAGAGGGTTACGGGACAGAAGTATGAGGACGCAGTTCGCCAGCTCGTACTGGAGCCTGCCGGCATCACGCGCATGCGGGTGGGTGGCACGACGCTTGAGGAGCGGGTGGAGGGGGAGGTCAGGTATTACGACCATCCCAGCGCTCCCCTGGCAACGTCCCTGCTGCCCAACGCCTCCGGGCCGGTGCCAAGGCCATACGGCGGGTTCAATGTGAAAGAGAGCCGGGACGCGTCTGGTGGCTGGATCGCGTCGCCGATCGATCTGCTACGTTTCGTGAGTGGTGTGGAAGGCCGCGGACGATCCATCTTCCAGAGGCCCGACACGGTGCGACTCATCGAGACCCGGCCCGACCCACCGATCGCGGGTGGAGGCACACGCTACTACGGCCTGGGTTGGTTTGTGATTCCCCTTCAGGATGGCGGCGCCGACTGGTGGCACCCTGGGGGAAACCCCGGATCGGCCGCGGTCGTGGCTCGCACGCGCAACGGCATCGCGTTGGCTGTGCTCTTCAACTCCGGACCTCGCGATGAAAACGGATTCGCGCAGGAGCTTGCCCAGGGGTTCGCGGGTGCGCGGCGTGAGGTCACGCAATGGCCTGCGCACGATTTCTTCGCAAGCTACCGATGACGATGACAGGGGTCGGACTCGAACTACTGGAATCAACGCCGGACCTGCTAACCGAGGCAATGCGCCTGACTCCGGCTCGAGCGGACCGGCGAGGCGCCGGCCGCTCAACCGGGCGTTAGCCAGACACGGTAGGACCGATCCAGGGAATCGAGGTGACTTTGAGCGTCCAACACCTCCGGTTCATCATCCTCGCGCTCAGCATCCTCGTCGTGCCGGTCGCCGTCGTCGCCCAGG
>Ga0184638_1000185_pt1 | contig 16455 bp, 15 predicted proteins | sample PLM31_50_b2_FD_133141 | JGI IMG/M metagenome (GOLD analysis project Ga0184638, IMG submission 133141) | Groundwater sediment microbial communities from an aquifer in East River, Colorado, USA - PLM3-1_50_b2 | ecosystem: Environmental > Terrestrial > Soil > Riparian zone | place: USA: East River... | reverse complement strand
GATTCTCGATTTTCATTTTCATTGTTATTAATATCCTCAGAGATGGACTCTGCCTCACTAACTTCGTCAATAATCTCCTGACTTTCAATTTTTGTCTCTTCTAATTCAATAGTGGGAGCTTCTACGTATGGTTGAGTAATTCTTGAGAGAAAGCTAGTTATTTCATCTTTTTCTAGCCTAATTCTATCTAGTAATTCGATTGAATTTGTATTGATTTGTTGATAAGTGTCTTCAGCAATATCATTACTTCTGTACTGCAACTTTGCGTCGAAAATTATGGTTTTGATAGTTGTACTCTGTGAATCCAACTCTTGTAGTCTTGAATTCAAAGCATTTATGACGTATTGTTCATTGTTTTCCAAATCAACGAGTCTCTTCTCATATATTAAATGCAAAACTTCAGCATCGTCTTTCATTAGATCGTTTTCTTCAACCAAGTTTTCAAGCGCCTTGACTCTCTTGATTGTAAGATTCTTCTGTCTAAGCAGTTTTTGTGCTTCCATACGCCACTTTGGTATAAAAATCACGTAGTCCCCTTGGACGAGCAATTGTTCGTATAATAGCTGTTTTAGTCCGATTGAACCACAGTCCACGCCGACCGACTCGATAGAACCATCGATATCAGTAACTAAACCAATTACTTTTCCCACGTATGCACCGTACATGTCCTTTACTTGCTTTCCTACAAATTCGAGCTTTATATCGCTCATGAGAATGTGTCGATATATGGATATAATGATGGCATTGTTAAAAATAATCAATAATTTAGTAGATGTTTTAAAACTTGATGAACCGATACTTGAAAATTACTGGACTGAATAAATATGTATAAGGACAATTTTGTATTAGTATTATGATTTTCAACTCCGTTTATGATTTTTCAGACCAAGAAAAGTCAATACTTGATCAACATTTTTCAAATACAGATAAGCACGTATTTGCTATTACAACTCCTCGACAAGTTGATAGAGGCGCGCTTATGTCGAGATATTCTAGATCAGATAAAACTATGAGAAAGATTTTTTTGGACGAGTTTATTACTAATCCGAGTAGAGGAAAGGAGTTCTATAGCAAAATCCTATCAGAATATGGCGATGATTCTGTTGCTGAATTAGGAGAAGCACAAATCGCAATAGAGTGGGTGTCCAACATTGCAGCTAAAAAGATTGAGGATCAAAGGATTGGGTTATCCTATTTAGAAAAATCATCTCGGTACATACCATTTGATCAGAAAGTTGGTAACATGTATAAATATTATAGGGATGAAAAGATACTTGGATCAAAATACGCAGATCAATATATAGAATCCTGTGATTATGCGTTCAATGTTTATAGTAAAAGTATCAATGTAATGCAGAAATTTATTTCGGAAATAGAACCCATTGATGATTTCGTATATTTTGATTCAATTTTAAAGATAGAAAGTCCTTTTTTGAAACTAACGGATGAACAGGATATAGAATCCGCCAAGAAGGTATACAATAGTACTGTTAGATCTAAGACTCTAGATATTCTACGTAATTTGTTGCCCGCAGCGACTCTTACCAATTTAGGTATAACAGGAAATGGTAGGGCATTTGAATATCTCCTAACAAAATTGTATTGTTCTGAATTAAATGAGCTCAAGGAATTGGCCGGTTTAGTTAATTCTGAGCTTGATTGCGTTATACCATCTTTTATTAAACGTGTAAATGAAAAACATGGGAAATCTCTTCAATTATTTATGATAAATACAAATAAAGAGATTTCAAAATTGACAGATAAATATCTGTGCGATATTCAACCTGACTTTTCTCCTGCGGATGTGAGATTGATTGATTATATAGATAGTAAAGATGCAGAAGTAAAAGTAGCTTCTGCAATATTATATGAAAATGCACATGGACAGTCACTTCATGAGATAATCAAGTTGGTTAGATCCTTTCCACAAGAGAGAATAAATGAAATAATCTCGGCTTATACAAAATTTCGTGAAAATAGGAGACATAGACCGGGCAGAGCATTTGAGATGGCCGAATATTTATTTGAAATGTTTACCAACTTTGGGATGTTCCGTGACTTACATCGTCATAGAATTCTCACTATCGAAAGACAATTACTTTCAACTAAACATGGATATGACATCCCCGAAGAAATTATTGATTCGGGTCTCGAGAAGGATTTCAAAGACTGCATGTCCGTTTCTAAGAATACTTATGAAAATATTGCAAAGACATTACCTGTTGAAGCTCAGTATGCGGTTAATTTTGCTTATAAATATCCATATTTCATGAAAATTAATTTAAGAGAACTTTACCATATGATCGAATTACGTACTATTGCACAAGGGCATCCTGACTACCGCTACATTTGTCAACAAATATATAAAAAAATCAATGATATTCATCCACTACTTACCAAAGGGATGAAATTTGTAGATTTGAATCAATATGAACTTGGTAGATTTGATACTGAGAAAAGAAAAGAAATGAAGAGAAGAGAATTGTTATCTCCTAAGAATTAATAAAACACCACTAACAACAAAAAAACTAGAACTAGAACCACTTTTCCAGTGACTGGTTCTTATTCTTATCTGAATCTTGAACTTTTTGTAATGCGGAATTAACACGCTCTAATGAAAAATTCCTTTCACTACACAAAAATTGTACTATCTTGTCATATTCAACGGACTCAAATTTAATGTCTTCAGTACTAACATTTGCAACTCTTGGTTGCAAGAATAGTTCCCTAATCTCTTCGTATGGAATATTAGATAATGGTTCTTGAAGTTGGTCTATGTTTTCCAATTTTGAATATTTTTGAATTAATTTCAATGCAGTCTTCGGACCTATGCCTGATATGCCGCCAAAGTTATAATCCGTTCCTATTAAAATTCCTACATCAACCATTTGTTCAATTTTTAATTTAGTTTGCTTGAGTATATCTTCAAGATAATACATTTCTAAAGGAACATCAATGTAGGCGTTCCTATTGGGAACTTTTCTTTTACCACTTATTGTTACATTTCTTACCAGTCGTTTTGCACCGAATAATATGGAATCATAATCCTGACTGGCGCAAATATGGACTAGATCAGAGTTGGTTAGATTTGACGCTGTTGCTTCTCCTTCTGATGGAGCTTGTATTGTGGGTATTCCTAAAAAAGAGAGCAACCTCTTTGATTCGTCTATCATTTTGTCGGTCAGGACTGATGTTGCTTGACTATATTTTCTGGCTTCTTCCAGTTTCCCTTCGATGAGTGCTTTCTCATATTTTTCAGCAGCTACTTCTTTAATTTGATGTCTGCGATGGATTTCATTAACTTTTAGAGGACTGGATACTCCGTCAAAGACATAAACAAGTTTGATACCTTCTGCAAGTAAATTGATATTACGATAGAATAAGCCGCTCAAGTGACTGGTTACTTCTCCTTGAGAATTAGTAAGAAGTTCCCCGGTAGATCCTCGAATTGTAGATAGAAATTGGTGAATAGTATTGAAAGCATCAACTGCAATTATTTTATTTGCAAGATCACCTAACTTTATGTTCGTATAAGTCAGAATTGGTTTGAGATCTAAGCCCATTAATTAGATTAGATTAGATGATCTTTGTTTTATTTTTTTTCTATTCTATTTTTTTCTACTTTTAAGGGATCAAATTGGACAGTATTTGGAAAAAAGTAGATAAAGCAATTATTGTAATTCTCATCATGAGTCTGCTTATGAATATAAGTACTGTCATAAGTGTACTGAATGTTGCCGTCTTATTGACATTGTTAGTGATTTATGCCAAGATATATTTCAAAAGTAAAGCGGTATTTACCATTGGCCTCATGTTTTTTACGGTTATGTTAATGCTTCATAATTTGATAGCTATATATGGATACTTAGTTATGGCTCCCCTTTATCCTAATGATTTGTTGCCATATTTTGTAGCCATACACCTGGCAGAACTTATTGGAATTATAGCCCTGTTAAGAGTAACTCTATGAACACGAAGGTTCTACTTTAAGTAAATTAGAATTCCGTTAAAATTTTGATATTAGAAATTTTTAAAAAAATGAATATTGGGGGTATGGTTTAACCTTCTTCCCAACCTTTTGCGAACAGACCACTCTTCTTTAGTGCAATAGGTTGACCTGGTGTGTAGTCCATTGGTCTCATCCAAAATATTGCTTTAGTTGGGCAAACGCCGATGCATGCACCGTCTGAAATGCATCTTTCAGGATAGAATACAAAAGCTTTACCTCTCTTCCATCCCTCAACTGGTTTTACCCTCAATACATCTGGACCAAGAGAAGTACAAATTTCGACACATAGAGCACAGCCGATACAATGTTGTTCGCTAATATCTGGTAGTATTGCTACTGGCATTTATAATTCACTTAACAAGAAGTAAAGTCGAAACTATTTAAACACTGTGCTATTTTATAACACCGATATAAAATTCTAGTTTCTCATTTTCGTGTAGATAGGGTAACTATAAATTCAAAAGATAGAAACTATATTTCAAGCGGTTTAATGTGGTTCGTAAAATCACAGTACTTGTGCCTCTTATATTTGCTAGTATAACATTGGGAATTTTGGGTTTAACATTTATTCCAGAGGGAGTAAAAAATAGGAATTTAGATTTTACAAGAGGGACGATAGTCATTAATAATCATTCAATAAGTACGGAGATCGCTGAAACTCCAGCTGAGCGACAGAGGTGGCTGACTTTTAGAACTGAACAGCTCCCGCTTAACTCTTCACTTCTTCTTGTATATGACAAACCGGATTTGTATTCTCTATGGCTGTTGAATATACAATTCAATTTAGATTTGATTTGGCTCGATAATTCAGGTAATATCGTTTACATGAAACAAAATGCGGTACCATGTAGTAATACGTTGGATGCCGCTAAATGTACCTACAAGAATACAATTCCTTCAAAATACATTCTCGCAGCAACATCTGGATTTATCAAATATCACAAGATTACAAACGATTCAAAGATAAAATTAATTTCGATATAAATGTGGAATTTGGTGCAAGCTAGTTATCATTATCATTTGGCCATATCCTGAAAGTCCCGATATACTTGTTTTATTTCTTCAATTGAAGCTTCATCTTCAAGTGTGCTAGTGTCACCAATCATTTCAGAATTTGTACTGATGGATTTAAGCAACCTTCTCATTATTTTTCCGCTTCTAGTCTTTGGTAGTTTATTAGTAAAATGAATTTCATTTGGAGTAGCTATTGGTCCGACAGTCTTTCGAATGTGATTAACGAGATCTGCTTTTAATTCTGGAGACTCTTTGTACCCAGTTTTAAGAACCAGAAATGCGACTATTGCTTCTCCTTTTTGCTCATCGGGTTTACTGATTACAGCTGCCTCGGCTACTGCTTTGAACGAAACAAAAGCGCTTTCCAATTCCATAGTTCCTAATCGGTGTCCGGCAATTTTGAGTACATCATCTGATCTTCCCAATAACCAGATGTAGTTATCTTGATCTACAAGTGCAAAATCACCAGAATAATAAAATCCTTGAAATTTGTTCCAGTATGTATTAACATATTTATCATCATTGTTCCATAGAGTCATTAACATCCCCGGCCAAGGTTTTTTGATTACCAAATATCCCTTACTATTGGGTTCCACATCGATACCGCTTTCATCTACCAATCCAATATCTATTCCAGGTACTGGAAAAGTTGCTGAACCCGGTTTCATAGGAATTGTATCAATACCCAGACATTGGCTTATCATAGTTCCACCTGTTTCTGTTTGCCACCATGTATCAACTATTGGGCATTTTTCTTTTCCAATAGTTTTGAAGTACCATAACCAGACTTCGGGATTTATTGCCTCACCCACAGTCCCTAAAAGCCGTAATGAGGACAAGTCAAAACTATTAGGGATTGACAAGTCATATTTCATGTATATACGCAATGCTGTTGGAGTAGTGTATAGAATTGTTGCCCTATGTTTTTCGACCAATGCCCAGTATCTATCAGGTGTGGGAAAGTCAGGAGTTCCCTCATAAATAATGCTGGTGACTCCATGCAATAGAGGACCATATACCATGTAGCTATGTCCTGTGACCCATCCTATATCTGCGGTGCATAAGAAAATGTCTTCGTTTTTATAATCAAATACCCATTTTGCTGTTGCATAAATATGGGTAAGATATCCTCCGGTGCTATGCAGTACTCCCTTTGGTTTTCCAGTGGTGCCGGAAGTATACAATATGTAGAGCGGGTGCGTACTTTCAACAAGTTCAGGTTGACAGTAGAATTTTTCTTTTCTTACAAGTTCGTGCCAAAGATGATCTTTGTCCTTTAAGTTGATTTCATTCGTTCCTCTTTTAAGAACAATTACATTTTCTATTGAGGGTGTTGATTCAATTGCGCTATCGACAATTTTTTTTAGTTCAAGTACTTTCCCGCGTCTTATTCCTTCATCAGCAGTAATAATGACTTTAGATTTTGAATCATTTATGCGATCTGTTAATGCTTGGGAGCTAAATCCGGAAAAAACAACTATATGGATGGCTCCAATTCTGCTACATGCTAGCATTGCAATCGGCAATTCAGGAACCATTGGGAGGTATATCGTAACTCGATCTCCCTTTTTGACTCCCAAATTGCGCAAAGCATTTGCGAATTTGTTTACTTCGATGTAGAGTTGATTGTAAGTAATAGTACGAACGTCCCCAGCTTCGCTTTCCCATATTATTGCTGCTTTATTTTTATTGATATTATCTATGTGCTTATCGAGACAATTTACTGAAGCGTTAAGCAAACCACCTGTAAACCATTTTGCAAATGGCGGGTGCCAGTCTAAAATTTTGTCCCATTTTTTACTCCATATCAAATTGTCTGCTTGCTGCGCCCAGAATTCCTCTATATTCTCTAATGCCTTTTTCCTTATTTCATGTAGAATCTTGCCTTGGAGATTAATTTCTAGAGTCTTGTTCTCTTCATCCGATATTGTTGTTGTTGAGCTTTTTTGCTCTATCATCTAAATGTGTAATTTGATACTGTTTGTATTAAAAGGCTTGTATGTGTGCTATGAATAATATTTTAATTAATTGTTGTATGGGAAGCTAAAGCCATAGGCCTTCTACTGCCAACATCGGCGGATATAATGTTCGTTTGAATTCTGGGATGAAAAAAATAAATCTATGATGGATAAGAAATGAAATGTTGTTGGAATGGAATGAGCAGATAAAAGCGCACTTAATGTGGATTTGGGGAGGAGAGGATGGTTTTATGAAGAGGAAAAAAGAAGGAATGTTTGTTGTAACGGAGAGAAATCTGGTTTTTATAACCAAGACCAATATGTCATATAGAATTCATGAAGTGCATTCACAACGTCAGCTATTACGATTTAAAGAGAATAAGGATGTATTTTTGCCTTTAGAAGGATATGGTATTACTGAATTAAGGAATGATATTGAAAAAAGCGATCAAAATATTGTATTTGCATTTGCTCAAATTTCAGATATGTATTTTCTTGAAAAAAGATGGGGTAGTGAGCTTAAAGTCAAAGCGAACTTTGAGGAAAAACAGAAAAATTACAGCTTTGCTATTGTAAAGGGTTGGGTGAAATATCCCGCAAAAGATCCCCTACAGTTTCAACATGTGGATTGGAATCCAATAATAGATTTATACAAAATGTCATAAGAGATTGTATTTACTTTTGTTTTCGTCGTTTTTTGGCTTTTAACTAAAAATGATCCTTTTGCTAAAGAAAGGAAATAAAATATACAGATAATATCATTACTACTGATTGTTTTGATGGAAAATAGAATCATTGGGAAGAAATTATTTCTTGTCGGAGTGGGCCCAGGGTCATCGGAATACTTGACAGATATAGCAAAAAAAGTAATAAGAAAATCCAAATATTTGATCGGATATAAATACACGCTTTCTATTTTGAGAGATTTGATCATTCCTAATTTCCATCAGGTCTATGAAGTATCCATGAAGGATCAGGATCAAGCTTATAATGAGGTGTATAAAAAAATGAGAAAAGATGAAACTTGTACCATTCCTTTCACTGGTGATGTAAATTTTTCAGAATCTGAAGTTGTTGATAGATTGCTGGAAATTTTTGGTGAGAATAATGTCGAATTAATGCCTGGAATAAGTTCCATTCAAGTTGCTGCTTCAAAGGCAAAAATTCCGCTGGACAAGACTAGAGTAATTAGTTTCCATGTTACCGAGGATATTGAGGATAAGAAGAGAGAGCTAGTCGAAGCTATACAGGATAAAAAGAGCGTGATCCTGGTACCTAGACCGTGGAACAATAACGCAGAAAAAAATTTCATGCAATCAGAAATAGCCTCATATTTAAAAAATGAGGGAATAGATACATCAACTCTGAAAGTTTGGGTGTTTGAATTTTTGACTACGGAAGAAGAGCGTGTATTTAGAGGTAGACTGAATGAATTAGAAAATATGAACTTTAGTCCGCTGTCGGTAATGGTTATTGATCAGGTTAGTCGCAAAACGTATTTGGAATTTGAATGAGAAGTATTGGTGGTTTGTTTGATGTATGTTTTTTTGCTATTCTAAAAAATTTATACCTCCAGATTGTACTATTAAATCCCATTCAATAATGGCACTAAATAGCAAAATTATAGCTACTATTCCTATTTCAATTCCAGTATGAATAAGACTTTCTTTAATATTACTTCTCTTTAAAATACGAATTAAGAGCAGGTAACTTCTAGATATGGCTATGCCATAAGATATAAGCTCCATAATTCCAAATATTGTTAAAAATACAAGTAGTGGTGGTATCTGAATTGGTAAATCTCGTGTTAAGATCATAAAAATATTGCCCGTACTGAATCCTGAAAAGAGACCAATTGCAATTCCGATACCTGGGAGAAACATTAAAATTGAAATTAGAAAGTTATTGAAGAATATATCCACACTGTCAATATTTTTGATTTTGTTTTGAAATTGCTCCTTTAGAAGGGTTGAAGTAGATTCGTCAAAATTGACTGAGGTTCCAATAATAAAAAAGACTAAAAATGCAACAATACCAAGTCCAAGATAAAGCAGTCTTTTCCTAAAGTTGTATTTGTACATGTATACCAATCACAATGTTTACTTTTTAATAATGTATTGAACAAAACAAAACCTTTTTAGCGTTTATGATTGTTCTGTTCAATAACAGAACTTGGATTCGGTTTCTATTGCATTGATTTATGCGATAAATAAGGGATACCAAGTTCATCCTGATGCTTTCGCCTTTCTAAAATCTCTTGATTGTGATGTTGAAAAAATAGTCAAGACTATAGTTGATGCTAAAAATAAATTCAAAAAAAAGTCACCAATATTAATTGATGATATAAAAAATGCAATTTCTGGTGATAATGATAATAATAATGATCATATTGACGAACCGGTCATAGCTAATACTAATTCAGAAAGTAATGGTGAAAATTACAAGATCATTTTTGACCCTACGTATAAGATAAACGCACAGGACGACAAGGATTTTTTTAAATTATTTGATAGTCGATACAGAAAAACTTTGAAAATATTATCCATACGTTCGGAAAGCAGGCAAATAAGAAAAATAAAGCAAATTAAGGATCTTAGGAATAAATCCAGGTACACTTCTTCGGAGAGCGAGGATGAAAGGGGAAGAACATTTGATTCTGCATTCGTGGCAGGATTGATTATGTCAAAGAGAAATAGAAAAAATGATGTAGAGCTGATCATTGATGATTCTACTGGCAGTATTCCCGTGATATGTAAAACTAGGGAGCTAATCAATGAATCATCAACGCTTGTGCTGGATCAAATGCTGATGTTGGAAATTTCACTTGGTAAAAGAAATCCAACTGATTTTGTAATTAAAGATATTATTTTTCCCGACATTCCAGAACATGTTGCCTCAAAATCTGGAACAGAGTCGTACGTAGCCCTTATTTCAGATTTACATGTAGGTAGCAAATATTTCATGGAAAGTGAATTCAATGACTTTGTAAATTGGCTATCTTCAGATGATGATGAAATAGTAAGAAAAATCAAATTTGTTTGTATAGCAGGAGATATAGTTGATGGAATAGGAATTTATCCTAATCAAGATAGAGAACTGATCGACATAAATATTAACAAACAAATGTCATATGCGGCGGATTTACTCCAAAAAATTCCCAAAAGGATGCATGTGTTTTTGATACCCGGTAATCATGATCCTGGAAGAAGAGCCTTACCGCAGACTGCATTGACAAGCTTGCGTGATTTTCAACCCTTGGAAAACTTTAGTATTTTAGGTAACCCCTCATATGTTGAATTAAACAAAGTCAAGTTATTGATGTTCCATGGCCAGAGTTTGGATGATGTGATTGCTACAGTGCCTGGATTGAGTTATTCGAAGCCTGTGGAAGCAATGAAAATTTTATTGAAATCTAGACATTTGTCGCCAATATATGGTAACCGAACTCCAATTGCTCCAGAGTCCGAGGACATGTTGGTAATAGATGACGTTCCTGACATATTCCATGCCGGGCATGTACATATCACCGAAGTTGGGAGATACAAGGGAACGCTTATGGTAAACTCTGGAGCTTGGCAAAAACAGACAAAATTTCAACAAACAATGGGTATCACGCCGACTCCTGGAATTTGTATATTAGTCAATCTGGCAACCCTTCAATCTTTTAAAAAAGATTTCAATTATTAATGTCATGAATTAGAGGTGATAGAATTGGATCACTTCTAATAGCTTCCTTTACAGACGAAATGGGGATATGCAGTTTTATTCTTTGGGTCCTGCCGTACCGGCCCTGGTTCACAATATTGGTCGTTATCAATCCTAGTTGATCCAACTCTCCAACAATTTGGGTCATCCTTCTTTGAGTTAGTGGTTCCTGTTGAAGTCTTGAACAAAAATGTTGATAGATTGAATAAATTTCTCCGGTACTTGCATTTTTAGATCTTATTGTAGAAAGGATTACCAATTTGCTATGGAGAGTTGAGTTGCTCAATATCTCAAAGTTGGTGTCGCTGTCAATTTTCTTTTGCGCGTGTCTTATATGATCTTCTGAAATTTTCATTGTCATTGATCTTTCTGCAATTTCAGCAGCAACTCTCAAAAGGTCTATGGCCTTTCGAGCATCGCCTGTTTCTCTACCGGCGATTGCAGCACATAGATTGATAACGCCACTAGGAACAACGTTGTCATAGAATGCAAGTTTGCATCTGTCAATTAAAATTTCTTTTAATTGTTCTATTGTGTATGGATTGAAAACCAATTCTTCTTCACTTAAACTACTCTTGACTCTTGGGTCTAGTTTATCCTTAAAAGTTAAGCTATTCGAAATACCAATCAAGCTAATGAATTGTTCTGAAGAAATTCTTTCATTAGCTCTTGTAAAGTTATACAATATATCGTCGCCTTTTTTATTGACAAGTGAATCTATTTCATCTATGACAAGCACAACCTTGATTGACTTGCGTTTTATGAAGTCAAGTATTCTGTCCGTGGCTTCGCTCATAGATAGACCAGTAAAAAAAACTTGCATTCTTTTTTCTTCTTTATTTATGCCAAGTAATTCAGCGATTTCATATAGTATCTTGTATGGGGTGTTTGAATTCTTTGCGTTAATAAATGGCACCTGGAGATTAATGTCAAGTTGTTTGGTCTTGTTATAAAGGTGGTCAATGACGTTTTTTACTACAGCCGTCTTTCCTGTTCCAGGTTTTCCAAAAATCAACAAATTAGACGGACGCCCTTTTTTTAGTATGACAGACAGCGATTGTGCGATTGCAGTACTTTCTTTAGTTCGGAATAATAGCTTATCAGGAACATAGTCTATAGTCAGGACTTGTCTGTTTTTTATAATATTCTTATTCTTAATTGCGCTATCGAATATAGTATCTAATATATCATCATCATCCAATTACAGACGCCTCCGGCACCCCTCTTTTTCTCCTGTATCTCAATACAATAAACTCATTTAGTAAGTCATATGTATATAAAATAAAAACTCCTAAATCAATTTTCTTTTATTTATTCGTTAATTCTCATCATTTCTATAATCAGTTGAGACGCAGATAGAATTTCAATGAGAAATGCAGGGGTGGAGTAACTACTTTAACTACTGTTAATGTTTGTTAATTCAAAAGTAGAAAAAAGTCCTTGATATGACCCCTTTATTTCTAGTGCAGACTGATTAACAGATATCTACAATGTAAAGACAGCAATATGACCCCTTTATTTCTACTGGAAAATATTTGATAAAGGTTATCGCAAAATTGATAACTACAATTTCATCAATGATGCTCAAATACTGCGTGATAATTAGTTAACAAAAGCTGAGCTCTTTGTTAGCTTGTTAATCACTTTAATTGTTAAGTGTGATGTGATTTCAAGTCCCATTCTGTCCGTCTCAAGAAAAAAGATTAGAATCGAACTGGAGGATGAGAATGGGGAAAAATATAACTTGACTCTCCAAGGGACTTTATCAAAAGAAAAGATAATGAATCTAATTCAATTTGTGCAACTGTTTGAAAAAAATTCTATCAATACCAGTTCAGAGCATAGAGAAGGCGACACAAAATTAGCCTCAAAGTTATGGAATTTAATTGCCGAGAACTTTAGATATCACACATTTACCTCTTCTGATCTAGCAAGAATTTACCAGGATATGTACTATGATTCTATCCAGCTAAGTGTCGCCTCTATCTACTTGTCACGATTTTATCTGAAAAAACAGCTTACGAGATCAAAAAACGGCAAACAATGGGTTTATGCCGTTGTTAAAGAAAGCCAAAATAACTTTGGCGAATATTTAGAAAAATCTAATCATCCGAAATTGTTGTCTGTTCCAACAGTCTACGACCTTCATCTGTGATTTTATATTTGTAAGGCCTGACACTCTCATCTCTCATGACAATATTTTCCGAATACAGCTTTTTGAGCAATCTGGAAGTATGTTCACGCGATTTGTTAATTTTTCTTTGAATCTCTCTGGAAGTTAATGGTAATTCCAACATCCTTAGAATCGAATCCACTGTATTCGCCCGTAAGGTATCTTCTTCTAATCCTATATCCTCCCCTGTGACATTTAAATTCTTAGTCACAGGCCCGCTATTGTGTGATATCGCTTTATGTGACCTATCTTTGGCCATATCACTAAGCTTAATAGTTGCCGCAGGTTCATTTTCCTTAATTATGTTTTTTTCAGAATTGATTTTCTCATCAATCACATCTAATTTACTTCGTAAGTCGGAAATAATCTCGTTATATTCATCGAATTTGTGTAAATATCCCTCTATTAACATATCTTTCATCTTGTAATCTCGTTCATCCCGGCCTTTGATATCTCTGAAATAACCAATATACAAAAAGGTGAAAAAGGATAATACGAAAAATATCATTGAAATCAAAGTATCGGATAATGAATAATCCAAATTAAAGCCGAATATATTCATGTGATATCATGTGATTAAACATGGACATTTATTAAATTTTTTCTATACTAAAACTAGTTTTCTTATCACATTATCCATTAAGGATATCACATTATCCAATGTAGAGTTATCGATTCCGTCACTAGGTTTATTTAATATCACATTCAATTGATCGTTCAACTGATTTAGTATCGCAAAGGTCTCCACATCGACGACATTAAGCAGTCGCAATAGCAATAATGTGTAAACAGCCCTTTTTACCTTGTTTCTACACTGACCTAATTGTCGATAATACGCACCTGCGGAGATGTTTCCGGCACGTTTTTCATGCTGTACTTTATTGTAAATAATTGATGTTTGTTTCTTTGTTAATATAGAATTTTCAATAAAATGATTGAAAATTGAAGTATAATTAAAATTATTGTTTTCCATATACTATACAAATTTGTATAGTACGCTAACTAATTTGTTTTACTGTATTAGTTGAGTTGTATCCGTTGAGTATAGACTTGTCTACATTGTCTGATGAGATTATTATTATACGAGTAATTAGTTTGAGAAATGATGGAAATACAAAGCACAGAACAATACATTTTGAATGAAATCAAGAGACAAAAGACATTGTGTTTTCCACTTATAGACTCTGAAAACTCCATTAAGACAATAGAGCTGGCTAAAAAATTAGAACAGCTAGGAGCTTCAGCAATTTTAGTTGGTGGCTCATCAATTTCAGATCAAATTGAATTGTCTAGTTTTGTGACGGAATTAAAGAAGAATGTCAAGATTCCTGTTATTTTATTTCCAGGAAATATCACAGGAATATCACCAGCGGCGGATGCAATTTTATTTAGCTCGTTACTAAACTCCGAAAATCCATATTATATCACAGGCGCCCAAGCGCAAGGAGCCTTAGTTGTAAATAAGTATGATATAGAAGCCATTCCGACCGGCTATCTCATTATAGGAGATGGGTCAACTGCCTGGTTCATAGGTCATGCCAAGTCCATCCCATTTAACAAATCAAATATTGCAGTAATGTACGCCCTAGCTGCTCTGTATATGGGCATGCGATTTCTATATCTTGAGGCTGGATCCGGCGCATCACAAAATATTCCACCAGAAATGGTAAGCACCGTAAAAAAATTCTATAAAGGAATATTGATAGTTGGTGGTGGGATTAATTCTGCGGAAACCGCAAAAAAAATATCTGATGCGGGGGCAGACATCATAGTTATTGGTACTATGATTGAAAGAGAAAAAGACTGGGAGTCAGAATTTGTTAACATCATCAAAGCATTAAGAAATTGACAAATCATACTAAAGAAAACAAGGATCCTCAAATTCCATCATATTATATAAAATATCACCAAAAAATTTCAAAATATATTGAAGACGCCGTTTCTGTAGCCCAAGAAGCTAAAAAAAAGGGCCTCGACATTTCTGATAAAGTTGAATCGCAGATAGGTTATGACTTGCCAGACAGGATAGCAAAGATACACGAGCTTGATATTTCCAGTAGATTAAGAATACTGCTGCCAGAACTGGGAAAAGAACTAACTGCATTAAAGATAGCCGAGGAAATTGTACTTGGAAAATACGGGGGAATCACTATTGAAGAAAGACTAAGCAATGCGGTAAGAGTCGGACTATCCGTTGTAACTGAAGGTGTCACTGTAGCCCCTCTACAAGGAATCTACGATGTTAAAATAAAAACAAATGCCAATAAATCTGAATATTTATCAGTTTCTTTTGCTGGTCCAATAAGATCCGCAGGTGGAACCGAAGCTGCCGTTACTATGCTGATAGCTGATCACGTAAGAAGAATTGTAGGATTAGACAAGTACATAGCAAATTCATTTGACGATGAAATTAGTAGATACGTTGAAGAATTAAGGATTTATGAAAGAGAAGTAGGAAATTTTCAGTTTAAGGTTTCAGACAAGGATGTCATCCATTGCGTAAGTTCTCTTCCCGTAGAAATTGATGGCGTTGATACGGATCCTGTAGAGGTCGTGGGTCATCGGAATCTTCAAAGAGTTTCTACCAACAGAGTTCGTGGAGGTGCGCTAAGGGTAATGAATGATGGTTTGATAGGTAGAAGCAGAAAGTTATTGAAGATTGTGGAGATCCTCAAACTGGAAGGATGGGAGTGGCTCAAAACTCTTGAAGGAGCAATTCAAACTCCAGAGGATGATACTGTATCCCACAGGATGACTGAAGTCATCACTGGAAGACCTGTTCTTTCAATGCAGAAAAAAATCGGCGGTTTTAGATTACGGTATGGTCGATGCTGCAATACTGGATTTGCCACAATCGGAATACATCCAACTATTCCAATATTATTAAACTACGCAATTGCTGTAGGCACACAAATAAAAATTGACGCACCAGGAAAGGCCTCCACTATTGCGCTAGTAGACAGTATCGAGCCACCAATAGTAAAACTCAATGATGGAAGCGTTATGAAAATAGAAACATTAAGTCAAGCAAAATCCATAGCAAATAAGGTTACAAAAATTCTTTACCTAGGTGATATTCTAATAAGCTACGGCGATTTTCTTGAAAACAATACCCAGCTTCTTCCTTCATCATATGTTGAAGAGATTTGGGCTTTAGAATTAGAAAGTAAGCTTGCCAGCAAGGACCCTGATTCATATCTTAAAATCTTTGATAGGGAAAGGTTAACCGAATTAGTTCAACATCCATTAGAAAAGAAACCATCCATTATTGAAGCATTTAAGATTAGTCAAGTTTTCGAAATACCACTTTATCCTAAATACGTTTTTTACTGGACTGCGTTAACTTTAGATGAATTCAACCATCTAATAACGAAATTGATAGAAAGTGGAGAGTCGATAAAAAATACAAATGAGAGAGCTTCTTTACTTTATGATTCAGAAGTAAAAAAATCTCTTGAAAAACTTGGGATAATTCATTCGCATTCTCCTGAGGATAGCAGAATAAGGATAGACGATCCTGATCAACTTTACATTCTCACGGAATTGATAACAAAATGTATCGATTATGGATCAAAAATCAACAAAGTCTTGGAATC
>Ga0184638_1000183_pt1 | contig 16491 bp, 12 predicted proteins | sample PLM31_50_b2_FD_133141 | JGI IMG/M metagenome (GOLD analysis project Ga0184638, IMG submission 133141) | Groundwater sediment microbial communities from an aquifer in East River, Colorado, USA - PLM3-1_50_b2 | ecosystem: Environmental > Terrestrial > Soil > Riparian zone | place: USA: East River... | reverse complement strand
GGACGACCCCCTCCTTCCATTCACCGGAGGTGAGCTGTCCCGACTCGCACGGCATCGCAAAATACAGATCGCTTCGCTTGACCGTCATGCCACGCTTCAGCGTGCGCCGCGCATAAATGCCCCGCTTCAGGGAATGGAGGCCGGCCAGTTCTTCCGCCGAGGCAGCCGGCCGTTCCTGGTCGCCGCATAGTCGTTTGGCTTTCTGATACGCCTCAATCCAGCGTTCGATCTTCGCGGGAGTGCCGGAATAAGCATTGAGCGTAATGCCCTCCGCCTCGATGCCCACGTGCCGTTCGAACATGCGAGCACCTTTCGCCACCGCGACCTGCACCGGCGAATAATCATCCGGCGACTCATGCGTGGAGAATCCGATAACCTTGTCCGGATACCGGCGACACAGGGCACTAATCTGGTTGAGCTGGAGCTTGTCATCAGGGGTCGGATAGATGGACACGCAATGCATGATCGCGTGATAAACCCGGCGATGGTCGAAGAAGCTGACGAGGTCGTCGATCTGCTTCATCGTCAGGCCGCCGGTTGAAAAGATGACCGGCTTGTCGCATTCCGCCACTTTCTCGATGAGCGGCCAGTCGGTGGCGGAACAGCTCCCGATCTTAATTACCTCAATCCCCAACTCGACAATCATGTCCACCGATTCTTCATCAAAAGGCGTGCAGATCGTCACAAGCCCTTCCTTTCGAACTTCCTCGGTCAGAAGGCCGAATTGTTCTCTGGTCAGGCGTGTGGACAGGAACCGGGGGATGTGCTTGTTCGTGCTGCCCTGCTGGTGCGCTGGATGAATCATAGTCTCGAGCTGGCGAAACTGAAACTTGATCGCCGCTCGAACTCCCTTCGAGCGTGCCACCTGCGCGAGTTCCCTGATAATGCGCTTTCCATGTTCGACCTGACCCTGGTGATTATTGGCCATTTCGAAAATGAAGAGATCCCTGAAGTCAAATGGTGGGTTTATCATGTGAGTCTCCTCATCACAAGGTACGTGGCCCCTCGTCATTCCTGCGGCTTCAACGGTTGCAGCGCATGCAGGCCGTATCCTCGGCTGTAATCGATCTGCAGCCGGCACTGACTCCGTTCCGCACAATGCGCTGCCGCCACTACCAGCATCGTGTCCAGACCTCGATCGAGGCTGATACCTGACGGTTCGCCCGGGTGTTCTATCTGCGCCTGGAGATGCGTGAGTTCTTCGATAAAATCGTCAGGTCTCTTTTTGGGAATGAGGTGCACCTCATCGTCCCGCCCCGGCATCAAACAGAGGACGGCATCGCCGTCCGGGTTATAGCCGTTCACCCATTCCACCGCCCCCTCGGACCCTTGCACGCGTGCCCGCTTCCGCGGAGGACACGTGATCACATCCTGAACGACTCGCCCGATCAGCCCCTTTTCGGTCCGTAAACTCATCAAACACAGGTCATCGTAGATCGCGCTCCCCGCCTTCACGTAGTTCAACATGGCGCTCACCTCGACCACCCGACCGGCGCCAGCCACATGTGCAAAGTGCTGCCATAGATTGATTGCGTGCGAATGCTCACCGCTCGCCCCGCCGCCCCGTTCCCAGTAACCCAGGTAGCTGTCCTCGGGACCGCTCAGCCAGGGATGCGCTTTGAAAATGCCTCCCCAGTGCTCGCGGAATTCTACGTCGATCGTCTGAACCTGCCCAATCACACCGGATCGGATCAGTGCTTCCGCATGCTTTGTCGCCTTGCCGACGACATGATCGTATCCAACGAACACCCTTGTTGATGAATCCCGTACCGCAAGATAGAAATCCTGGGCCCTATCTAATGACGGGGTGCAGAGGGGTTTCTCCACCAGAATGGCTCTGGGCCCCTCGCGAAGCGACTGCAGGGCGAGGGACAGATGATGGTCGGGCGGCGTGCCGATGCAGATGAGATCGAACCCGCCGACCGACGTCTCGGTATTAGTACGGAGTGTGATGGCCGGATCCCACAGGCCATAGCGAGTGGGATAGATCTCTTCTTTCATCCGCGTCAGCGCCTTCGGATCAAGATCGCACACCGTCACATCCCACCCGAGCCGCCGTGAGGCATGTGCAAGATGATTGCCGACCGAGCCGGCACCGAAGATCTTGACTTTGAACATGACTTCGATCTCGAGAGAAGCTTATTGCAGCCCGGAGATGTCAGACCGAATAGCGCAAGGGGTTGAACAAGCTTAGGTTGCGACCAATCCACTCAGCTGTACGTCTAAGACCCTCCCGAAAATCAGTCTGAGGAGTCCAGTCTGTTAACGACTTAATGAGAGTGTTGTCCGCGACCAATCGGTTTACTTCACTTCCATCAGGACGGATTCGCACCTCATCACAAACAATCGGGATACTCCGCCCGGTGATTTCCATGAGCATCTTAGCGGTTTGCTCAATTGACCACTCCTGCCCGGTACCTATGTTGATCGCTCGCCCCTCCGCCTTTGGGCATAGCGCGAGTGCCATGATACCGTTGGCCGTATCCAGCACGTAGTTGAAGTCTCGGGTCGGGCTCAGTGCGCCCAATTTCAGCGATTCGGCACGTGAAAGCAACTGGTTGGCAATTGTTGGAATGACCGCACGCGCCGTTTGACGTGGGCCGTAGGTATTGAATGGCCTTGCGGTCACCACCGGCAGGTGGAAGGACAAGTGAAAGCTCTCGGCCAGCTTGTCAGCTGCGATCTTTGTAGCGGAGTAGGGCGATTGACCGACCAGCGGATGGGTTTCCGAAATCGGAACTGTCTGGGCTGTGCCATACACCTCTGACGTCGAGGTATGCACGACCCTGATCAGAGTATCGGAATGACGGCAAGCCTCCAGAATATTGAGGGCGCCCGTGATATTTGTTTCAATGTAGGATCGAGGCGCATCGTAGGAATACGGAATGCCAATCAGGCTCGATAAATGGAGAACGTATTCGCAGCCGTGCACGGCCTGACGAACTCGCTCGGCATCGCGCACATCACCGGCAAAGATTTCGACTTCCCGAACCAGTTTTGGATCGGCATCGGCGAGCCAGCCGATGCTGTTCCATGAATTGTAGAAGGTAAACGCCCTCACTGAGGCACCTCTGGGAACCAACTGCTCGACCAGATGGCTGCCGATGAAGCCGTCGGCGCCGGTTACGAGCACCTTCTTGTTTTCCAGTGATTCAGGCATTATTTGCCTTCCCGAATATTTTCTGCGCTTCTTCCAGATCGTTCGGATTGCCGATATCCGTCCAGTATTCGTGGAGGGGAAATACCGACACATTGCGTCCGCAGGCGATGGTTCGTTCAATGACGCTGGTCATGTCGCAGGGCTGGCCGGCGGGAATGAGTGCAAGCACAGATGGAGAAAGCGCGTAAATCCCCGCATTGCAGAGGAAGCGCTGCGAAGGCTTCTCCTCGAGAGCGATGGCGCGCATATCCCGCACTTGCACGACCCCGAAGGGGATTTCCACTCGGTACTCTATTGCGGCCATCGTAATGAATGCCTTCTGCTCGTTGTGATATGCCAACAGCTTGCCGTAGTCGGAACTCGTAATGACATCCCCGTTCAGGACCAGTAAGGGACCGAGAGGGTTCTCCGGTAGCAGCGAGAGGGCGCCGGCAGTCCCGAGCTTAACGCTTTCCCTGAGGTATTGAATCCGCGCCCCGAATTCCAAACCGTCGCCGAAATGATCTTCGATCACGGAGCCGAGATAGTTGGTCGAGATGAATATTCTGGTAATTCCGCATTCGACCAATGTGCATACCTGGCGCTCCAACAGTGGAACACCCCCAACAGCGATCATGGGCTTGGGCAAGTCCACGGTCAGCGGCCTCAGCCTCCGGCCTTCGCCGCCGGCCATGATCACTGCGCCCCAGAACCCCTCAGCACGTGTGGTCGGGAGTCCGTGCTCTCGGAAATCGGTGACTTGAACAATCCGTGTGAGCCGTCTTGTGCTGTCGACGACGGGTATGGCCGCAACGCCTTTGGTGAGCATCAGATGCAGCAGTTCTTCGTTCGTCGCTTCGTCAGTCGCAACGATAGGATCGGCACACATTGCTCCGGTGACTGGGCTGTCTACGGTCTGTCCCCGCAGAATGGCGCGGCGGATGTCGCCATCAGACACCACTCCGATAAGCCGATTCTCGCCGTCAACGACGGCGGCGATGAACCGGCGGGTGCGTTCGATCGCCGCGATCGCGTCGCGGATCGAAGCATTGCCACCGAGAATGGCCTCAGTCATCGGTGCCAGCCGTCACGCATCTCCCCGCGAAGCGTCATCCCCTTGCGCAGCAGTCTGCCGTCGAGCGGGACAGTCGCCAGGATGTCGGCAATTTTCTTGCCCGCGTCGCCAAGGCCGTAAGGATTTCGGCAATCCCGGCACTGCCGACGAAATGTTTCGTCGTATAGAGCCTTTTGTATGGCCGCCAAAATGCCCGCCGCATCGTAGCCTACATCCAGCACGTTTTCTGCCCTCAATCTGCCCTGCTGCCTGGAGCCAATGTTGATGGTCGGACAGCAGAAGGCCGGCGTTTCCTTGATGCCGGACGAGGAGTTGCCGACGACCGCCACCCGTGCTTCCGGATCACGCGCCAGCGCCAGCAGGCCATGATACACATACCGCCCTAGCGAACGGTGAAGCTGGATGCCAGAGAGACCCTCCGCTGCCATCTTCTCCAGCTCGACAATGATGCGGCGCCCGCCCGCATCATTATTGGGATAGGTCATCACTACTTGAACTCCCTGCTTGGCCAGGGATTTCAGCGCTTGAAGAGATGGCCGTATTTGTTCGTCTGCTACGTCGAATTCGGTCGTGACGGAGTGCTGCGTGAATGCCACAATTGGTCGATCAAAATTTAGCTTCAGACGCTCACGCAGCTCGTCTGGCTTAGCGAACCGCCCCTGAACGATTAGATCGATGGCTGGAAACCCGACCATGTGAACCCGCCACGGCTCCTCCCCCATTGCCAGCAACCGGTTGGTTGCCTGCTGATTTGTCGTGAAGTGCAGATGGGCCAGCTTGCTCATTGCGTGGCGGACCGAATCGTCGAGAGCGCCTCCGTCGGTCAGATCTCCGCCTTCAACATGAGCGGTGGGAACATTCATTTGGGTACCAGCGATGACAGCGGCGAATCCCTCGAAGCGGTCGGCGTATACGACCAGCATGTCAGGGCGGAGCTGGTCGAGTGCACGGGCCATCGACAGAACACCCGAGCCGATCGCCTGGGCGGTGGCATACAGAGTGTCGGCGGTCATGTCGATCTTTACCTCGGCATGGACGGTAAACCCGTCTGCCTCGATTTCGGAAAGCGTGCGACCGAAATTTTCGTCGAGATGAGCACCGGATACGATCAGCCGGTATTGCAGTGCAGGGTGAGTATCCACGGCTCGGAGAATCGGAAACTGTAGGCCATATTCGGCCCGGTTTCCGGTAAAGATGGCGATTTTCCGGGTGTTCACTGAACGACTTCCGCGATCAACACCGCATCCTTGAAGGTTGGCTTATGAGGCAAGCAGTCCAGGAGGTTGATGCAGCGGAACCCGTGCCGCTCGACGAAAGCAACGTCAGCACGGAAGTAATTGCCTGACCAAAGGTATATCCTTTCCAGCGTCCCATTGACATCGCGGAACGGTTCGCAAAACACCACATAACGCCGAGTTATGCGACGCAGCTCGCGTAGTACGTCCGGGAGAATGCTGTGCATCTGCTCGAGAGCCGAGATCGTGTACGTGATATCGAAGGTCTTGTCGGGAATCCCATTTAAATTGGCAGCGTTGCCTTGGAACAGCTCTATTCGGCGAACCCGCTCCATTTCTTCACTTGAAAGAGGGTCGGAACGTTCCGGCAAACGGAGGTCGAGAGTATCGAGCTGCTGGAGAGATCGGCTGGTGTCGATTGCATTATGGCTAATGTCAAAGCCAGAGAATCGAATGTCGGGAAAAATTGTTGCGAAGTACGCCAGATTCTTCATGCGTCCGCATCCCGCCTCGCAGACAGATTGAGGCTTTACGATGTCGAACACGCGCTCGATTGCTCGGCTCTTTGCGCGGTAATTCCCCATCCCCGTAAGCTTCACCACCTTGTCGCCAAGCAGATACGTGACATAACGCGTGCCAACCGCATAACCGGAAAACGTCCGGTTGCTATAGGCTTCTTCATAGAATTCGCCCACCATCTGGCCAGTACGCGATCGCTTGCCATCCTTGAGCTGCTTCACGAGGTTTCGGAGAACAAGATGAACAAGGCCCTTACGACGCTGACGAATGGCTTCGCGAGCGCACGGATCGCTCTCGTCCCAAACCTCTTTGACATACGGGGCGATCAGCGAGAGCATCTCGTCGCGTGGAATGTCCAGACGCGCTAATTGCGCCTCGATCGCGCCAACTTGTGGGACCATCACCGATAACCCGTGGCAAAGAGTGGTCATGGTTCAGAGCACCCTGAGCAACTTGGAAAGCCCCTCCTCGATCATTGTTTCGGGCGTCCAGCCAATTTGGGTCGTTGTGTCTGAAACATCCAGATACATTTGAGATGGGGGATGTGTTCTCTCACGGCTGACCATTGGGCGCCCGGACTCGCCCGCTATTCGAAGCGTGATCTGCGCCAGTTCGCCGACAGATACTGACCTGCCGGTGGCGACATTGAAAATACCTTTGGATTCCCGCTCCACAATCCGAATCAACGCATCAGCAGCGTCTTCCACCCACAGAAAATCCCTGATGGGGTCGGCGGACCTTACCGTAAGCGGCCCCGTCCCGGGAATCTGGGCCAAGATATCGGAGACCGCATTGTTGCTGGCCATGCCCGGGCCGTAAAGATTCGAAAGCCGCGCGACCGTGCCTCCCGCTGCGAGAAACCGTCGCTCACATTCCAACTTGGCACGGCCGTAAGCCGTCAGCGGATGAAGTGCTTCTGTCGGTTTGTGGCAGCGATCCGACATGTAGCCGTAAACTGCGACGGATGAGGCGTAGATGGCACGGCCGGCATGCTGGGCAAGCAGCACCTCGGCAAGGCGGATGGTATCCAGCGCATGGCATTCGCTATCAGTCTCCATCTCATTGATGTCGCGTGGCTCGGCTAAGTGAATCAGCACGCTCCCGGCCGGCAAGGTAATATCTGAATAAGTGGCTACGTGTCGGAAAATAACCTCGGCGGGAGGAACGAAGCATGTACGGGATACGGCAATGACCGAATGGCCCCGATCACGGAGCCGCGCCGACAGAACGCGACCGAGAAATCCGGACGCTCCAGTGACCACGATCTTGGCGTGGTCAGACAAAGCCTTCTATATCGGCTGGGGAAATATGCGCGTCAGGCCTCACATCCCGCTTTGCCAGCTTGCCCAATACATCCGGCAAACGGATGGCCTGGATCGGCCCGGTACCAGGCCGTTTGACCCAGACGTTTTCGAGCGACAGCACCTCTCCTGCCTTGATCGGTGCGATAGAGACGACTGTCGCATACGCGAAATCGATTACCGGTTGTTCCTCAGGCAGAATTGTTTTCGAGCCTCCTCGGGCTTCCCATATTGCACGCGATCCTTTGATCAGATCAGCCAGTTCGTGTGGTTCAATGGAAATGCCGGTATCGGGACCCGGCCAAGCGCGGGAGATCGTGAAATGCTTCTCCAGCAGGCATGCCCCCAGACCCACGGCGCCGAGACAAGTCCAGATGCCCATCGAGTGATCGGACAGGCCGACCGGCACGGCGGGAAAAGTCTGCTGAAGCTGTGTTACCGCCCCAAGCCGCACCTTGTTATAAGGGGTCGGGTACATGCTCGTGCAATGCATCAAGGCATACGGCACGCGTCCTTCGAGCACGCTGGCTGAGCGGCGAACGGACGCCAGATCGTTCATTCCTGTCGAAAGAATGACCGGCTTGTTGAATCTGGCGATATGTTCGAGCAACGGCAGATTATTGCATTCGCCCGATCCGATTTTGAATGCCGGAACACCCATGTCATGCAATCGTTCAGCTGCCTCGCGGCTGAACGGTGTCGATAGGTAAATAACGCCTCTCTTCGCACAATGGGCTTGAACTCGTTGTTCCTCATCTTCTGAGAGCTCGCAGCGCTTGATGATGTCCCACAGCCGTTCCTCAGATATTTGTCCCGGCTTCATGTCCGTCGGGATCATCTCCTTCTCGGTGATGTGGCACTGGAACTTCACCACCTCAGCACCTGCGTTAGCCGCAGCGTCAACCAATTGAATAGCTTTTTCGAATTCACCCTCGTGGTTAATGCCCACTTCTGCAAGGACCAACGGTGGTTGATCTCGGCCGATCCTGCGGCCGGCGATTTCCAAAATGCTATTGCGCATGAGCCAATCCACTTTCGGGGTATTCGTCCGCCAGCAATCTATCGATGTTCTCCAGCATGGTTTGCAGGTCAGTATGGCGATGCATGACATCGTAGCCATTAGCCCGACTCTTCGATGCCAGAAAATGAAAAATACGCAGGACAACCGCTATAGTCACCGAACTTGGAACTGAAGGAGTGCGTAGACGAGATCTCACTTTGCGGTAACGTTCGATTGTGCGGAGTATGCCTGGATCATCATAATGAGACGGGTCTAATTGGTCGATCTCACTTTCAGGCGCAAGTATGCTCCGGGCGCTTGACAGGTCTGCGTTGCTACGAGTTTTTCGAAACGTCACCACCGTCGCCGCGCGAGCGAAATAATGGTCGACATCACGCCCTACTGGATCCAAGCCAGAGGATGAAACCACCTCAAGTCCGCCTGCCTCTGCAAAGCGGAGATAGGTGGCAGGAGTATACAGATGGGCGTACCGGGTGAACACCCCATCCATAAAGATGGACGACAGGTAATTCTTTCTTGCGTCTTCGGAGTAAGCCATCAAGGACGCAAGAAAATATTCTCGAAGCACATTCGGATCTGAGGCGATGTTGCTGCCGTAGGCCAGGTCGCGCAGCAAATACAGAACGAAGTTATCAAAGGTGCCTGAGCGATAGAAATAGAGCCACAAATAGCCGCCCTGTTTAAGCGCACGGATACAGTTCTCTACCCCGCGGCCGACATCGGAGAAATGTTGCACGATCCCATTCAGATACACAAAATTGTATTGCTCCCTGCCAAGGTCTGTGGTGACCAGATCGCAGCATCGAGTATTAAGACGGCCGCCGATTTGCGCCTCATTGATATATGCCGATACACTTTCAACATTCTCAGCACTGATATCAAAATGTGAAACGCGGCGAGCCCCCATGTTGAGAAAGGCGAGCGCTTGCCTGCCGGTGCCGACGTCCATGACGTGCCAGTCGCGCAATTTCTCTATGGCGATGCCGGATTTCGTCAAATCTCTTCGCATCGAACCTTCGTATGATGCCAACACATCGGGATCGGCCAGCGCACTCCAAACCTTGTCCGTATTGGCCAATACGGCACCGGATCCCAAAGAGTATTTCCCGTACACATCTATGATTTGAGTCATTCAAACCCTCGTTGGTGCTCTATTTAAGGATAGCGTGCAACTGTTGAGCCGCTGATTTCTTGTAGATCAAACGATTTCCGGAGATAACCAGAAACTCCAAGGTGGACAGTGCCAGCGTTCGGGCGGCGTCAGCAACGGTGGCATTCATTGGATCGCCATGGAGATTGAGAGATGTATTCAATAATGCAGGAATTCCAGTCAATTTCTCGAATTCAGAGATAAGCTCCCAGTAGTCTGGATTCGACACATGACTTACAAACTGGGGACGGGCGGTGCAATCTCCCGGGTGTAGCGTAGCAGGGATCTCTTGGCGCGCGCGTTCTGTTGTATTGAACCCGATGGTCATGAACGGAGATACCAGCTTCTTGGGATTGACGAGATAGAGATGGGCTTTTTCCTCGAGGATAGATGGGGTGAACGGCATCCAGAAGTCGCGGTTTTTGATCGCGTGATTGATTCGCTTCAGGTTGGCGGGGTCTGCCGGGTGGGCGAGGATGGATCGATTGCCCAGGGCACGGGCGCCGAATTCCATCGGTCCGGCACAACGGGCTACTATGATGTTGGCGGCCAGCAGTTTCGCAATGGCGTCTGGAGCCACCCCGTCCATCACATCGTAGTCGGCTGGATTATGGCCAGCTTGGCGGACCCCATTACGCCAATCGTCCTCGTCGTCGGCGTATCTATCTATCTGGCCAAGATAGACATGGCTCATCGCGGTCACCGGCGAACCGGATTGCATAGCCGAAAAATAGCATGCCCCGATCGGTGTAGTTTCGTCACCGCCCGAAGCAGGCACGCTCATCCATGCCACCTCCGGCAGTGACGACAACTCTCCGTTACTCTTGATGTTCATCGACAGGCCGCCCGAAAAGCATATGCCACTGGTGCCTGTCTGATTGAGCCAATGTTTCATCCAGGCGCTGGTCACAACCGTTGCCCAGTTCTGGACTGCGGCTGCAATGTTGTCGAACCTGTGTCCTTCGAGCCGGTCTTTCAGGTCGAAATACCCGTCCTTGAGCGGACGTTCCTTGACAAAATGGCCATCGCGAAAATCCAGTGCCTCGAACAGAATCCTTTCACCAGCCTCTACGTATTTACTCGGGCGGGAGTAGCCTGAAAGCCCCATGACCTTATACTCGTGCTCGTTCGGTTTCATACCGAGAATGAGCGTGACGAAACGATAGATACGCGCCACGCCGTGATCGCTTCCGCCGGCAACTTTTTTCAGACTGCCATCGGGCAGCGGCGTCCAAGCGCTCCAATTCTGACCGTCCCCCCAGGCATCGGCCGTGAGAACGAGCGCCTCCATCCAACGGTCGGCCGGAACCGGCGCCCCATAGAACGCGTAGTAGGCATGACAGGTGTGGTGATCGACAATGTCGAATGGGCCGGACCACCCGAACAGAGTCCTCATGGCCTCCGGTCGCACCACGTCGCTGACATGGCGCGTAAGCTGTACCAGGGACATGTCGGAAAGCATGTAGCTGGTGTCGAGGTTCTGATTCTTGCTCAGATGATCGCCGCGTCGGTACATTTCACGCCAGTAGCCCCCGTCGTGGGGTGCGCCGTCGTAGAAAACCGGCCGCCAATATTCGTGATTCTCCTTGACGTGATCAAGCACGGAAAAATCAGAGTAACGCGCCAGAGCCAATCCGACAGGATCAACGTCTTTTGTTGCGAAAGCCACCCTGTCGATTCTGCCCGAATCCCCGCCCAGGTTCACCTTGATGAGATGGCGAATTGATTGTGCCGGGAAGGCCACTTGATTTTTTTGCTTCGTGAATCGCTCTTCCTGCACCGCGCCGATAATGCGGCCGTCGGACATGAGAACTGCTGAGGAGTTGTGGCCGCAGTGAATACCAAGAATGACCATCGGGAACCGCCTGTGCAACCCGCGTTAACTTACGTTCGTCAGAATGAAAGAGTCGGCCTGCATCATCTTGTAGGTGTGGGAGTAGGAATGGCCAGAATTGTACCACGCCCTCAGGTGTTCGATCTCGCGTGCGACGACAGACGCGTTTTGATCGAGAAGCCCTGGGATAATGTCGTAAAGAGCATTGCATTGCGGATCATCAGCGAGGAGGAACTGCCCCTGCCACTCAGGGGCACAGAACCACCAGCCGGCGAATATTTCCGCCCGCCGTTGGCAATCCTGAAGGTCCATGTCGCGCCACCATTCCGTCTTGAGAAGACTGAGATAGTCGGCTCGGTCTCGCGACACCTTGACAAAGCCGCAATCATCGTATTTTCCCTTGTCGGGAACCAGAACCGGTTTACCTAGGGAAGCGAACTCAATGCCCGCAGTGCTGTGGTACGTGATCAATGCGTCGATGCTTTGCATCACGGCCGTATTGTTCCAGTGCGAATCGGCTACGGCAATGTGCGGTACGTGGCCGTACTTATCGAGAATCGATGCCAGCTTTAGGTCCCCAAACCACTCCTCGCAAGGATGCGGCTTAAAGAGCCAGTTCACATCCTTGTGTATGCGCGCGACGCCGAACGTCGCTTCGGTCCAATCGAGAAAGTCGCGAAATTGGGACATGCCGAGTTGATGCGGCCAGTCATACCAGTTCGATGCGTAAAAACCGACGATCGGCTTGCCCGGATCCCAACCAAACCGGCTGCAAATCTCGGCGCGGCTGATGGTTCCTGCGCGTCTCTGGTACGCATAAACAGACGCCAGATCATCCGCCTTGCCTCCGAACCGGGACGCCAGATACTGTTTGCCGATGGTGGCGAGGGAGTTGGCCCGTTGGACAGGAAGAACGTCCATTTCCGCACGACTTGGGCGATCGTAAAACGCAAAGAGATCCCGAGGATGTTGCATGTGAGTCATGCGGATCGTGCCGAACAGCCCAAACGGAATCACCACAGGGATGCTTCGCTGTAAGGCTTGCCACGCCAGGGGGCCGTAGGTGAAGCTAAAGGGATGGCTGATGACGACCAAGCCAAACTCATGCTCGTCGAGTAATTGCTTGGCACGCGCAATGCCAAGCAACCCTTCTTCTACAAGACGGGGAAAATCCGGACGACGAATGTCGATTGATGACACGCGTTGTCGTTTCAGGATGCCATCATAAATCATGGTTGCCGGTACATGTTCAGGCAATTCCCATTTCAGCACGTCATCAGCTGAACGTGCTGAGAAAGCCAGTTCCCGCGACAAGCTCCGGATAGCCTTTTTATCAACCCGGAGACCGGAATACCGTTGGTGTTCTCGTATGCCCAGAATATCCATGGTTCGCGAACACTCGTCTCGCCTGAATTCGCCAAGAAGACCGGTTTCCTTTCCGTAGGCAAGCCCGAGTGCCGCTCTAAGCAACGAAATGCGCAACCAGTAGTTCGGGTTGTCCCATTGGGCGTCAATCAGAATCTCGCCATCAAAGCGTTCTGAAGATCCTCGAGCGAGTCCGGCGAGTATTCCGTCGACCCTATCCCGCTTCGATTGCAGTTCTCGGATTGAACGCCGCCCGGAACTGCTCGCAAGCCTTGCCATATGCTTAAAGCCATCTGCGACCTTGCGTACGGTGGCGTGGCGTGTCAGAAACATTCTTGGCGCCTTAGTAATCGAGCCTATCTCTTACAGATGCGAGAATGTACTCGGCCAGCACGATGTCCGCCGGTTTGTCAATATCAACTTCGTCGAAAGGACGCGCCGTCTCAAATGCCAGTATCCGCTCCCCGCACAAAGAGCCGCGATCAAGCGTTGTGACATGTGTCACGTACAAGAGTCCATTCTCGAACGCGATAGGCGGGGTCAGGCGCGATTGTTGACCGAATGGATAAGACGGCTCGTAATAACCTGCCACAATTCGACCGGTTTTCAGCCGTCGCAGGCTCACGGAGACCAGCGAATCGCACGGCGACGAAGCAAAACGCGCGACGGCATCCTCGATCATTGCAACAGGACGAAGGGGATTCGTCGGCTGCAGAGTCATGACTGCTGTCGGCGTAATGCCGTCGGCGCGAATTGATTTTAGCGCATGCACGACCACGTCCAAGGTCGGGACGTCATCTCCCGCAAGCGCTGCCGGCCGGCGGATTACCTTGGCACCGTGAGCTTCTGCCACTGAAGCGATTTCGTCGTCTTCAGTTGAGACCCACGCCTGGCGCAACGACGGGGCGGCCTTGGCAGCGGCGATGGACCAGGCCAGCAGTGGTCGACCGGCGAAGGGCAGGATGTTCTTGTGGGGGAGTCGCTTGGAACCGCCTCGGGCCGGAATTATAGCCACGATCACGGCGTCACGCCACTTTTCGACCGCGCCGCCAAATCACGAAAGATTTGCGACCGCTCAAGCAGTTCTGAATAGGTACCAGTATCTGCCACCTGGCCGTCGTCAAGTACGATAATGGCATCGTAGTCTCGCAATGAACTCAGTCGATGCGAAACGGCGATGGTGAGAATTGGCCTGTCTAAGTGACTGATATTTTTATGTATACTTGCCTCTGTGACCGCGTCAAGAGCGCTGGTGGTTTCGTCTAGAAGCAGTATCGACGGAGCTCTGTATAGCGCACGAGCAATGGCAACACGCTGGGCTTGGCCCCCGGAAAAGCGGCGTCCCCTCTCTCCCAAGTGCACCTCCCGGCCCTCGGACAAATCATCCGTAAGTGTCTTGAGACATGCCAGTTCCAGAGCATTATCGAATCGTGCTTCATCAACGTGATTTTCGGAGCCAAAGCAGATGTTGGCTCTCAGAGTATCGTCAAGAATGAAAACGTCCTGAGGTACATACGCCAAGACCTCCAGCCAGTCTCGTGCACGAAACAGATCCCTGCTTTTTCCATCAATTAGAACCGTTCCGTCGGTTGGGGCTAACAACCCAAGGAAAATATTGACCAGCGTGCTTTTGCCTGCGCCAGAACGACCAACAATGCCGTACCGCTTTCCCCGTTCGAAAGTAATGCTGATGTCTTTCAAGACTGTATTGCCATTTGGATACGTCATGCAGACGTTGACGAGTTGCACGTGTTGCCAATCCCTTGGCAAAGCTAAGGCCTTCCGCTCGGTTCTAGACAACCAACTGTTGTCCGCTCGTACTTCACGGAGCAGGGTGAGCAATCCTTCCACATAGGGAAGCGATCGAAGTAACGAGGATAGCGCGGCATTAATTCGGTTGACGGCAGGAAGAACCCGACTCACCACTACCCCGATGAGCGCTATTTGCGCGGTAATCTCAATCCCGGAAAGACCTGACTGCCACAAAATCAGTGCGATCAGAACAAACGCTAGCTGGCCTGAAAGACCGAGGAGACTGGCCGGCAGGTTGCCCAAGAGTCTTGCTTTGAGCGCTTCGTGGTTTAAGAGTGCATGGAGCTTGTCGAAACTTGCCAGAAAACATGTCGTGCGATTACTAACCTTTACCTCTCGCATACCTTGCAGGACTTGCGACAAGGTAACCATCATCCGGTTGTGGTTGATTCGAACATTAGCCGAGAGATTTTGCATCGGCCTACGCACCAGGGCGATCGTGGCGGCACCTATGGCACCAACTACTAACAATGCAAGGAAACCTCGACCGGGGGCTATTGAAACTGCCACGGTAGCCGGAAAAATAATGAGGGTGGCGCCCTGCAGAATAACCAAACAGGACTGAACACAATCCCGTCGCCAAATACGAACATCATCAAAAACGGCCTTCGCTAGGACGGCTGTATTCTGACGGAGTATCCATGAGTAAGGTGCCTGAATAATTTTTTCGAGCAACTCATGTGCCAACCTGTTGCGGCTTCGTTCAGCGAACGCCTCTGACAAATAGAGTGTCAGGGCGCTCAACGCAGTAGCCAAAATCAACAACACTGCCAAAGCTATTAACAGGACCGGTAGCACCGAGGATGTCCTTAGATCAACGGACCCAAGAATGTTGCGTACTACCGACACCTTCTCCAACTGATTCGGATCTACCATCGCATACACAAGGGGCAGCACCATCGCCACCACGGCAGATTCTAGAATCGCCGTCAGCATCATCAACCCCATAAGAATCACCGACCAACGGCGTTCCGAGGGCGATAGTAAGCCCAGAGCCTCTCGAATGGTGACAAGCGCTGGTCTGCGGGCTGGCGGCTCCGTAAACCGCGTGCCGTCCTTCACTGTTTGCAAGCGATTTCTTCGGATTTGTGAATCACAAACTCGGTGAAGACATCGGATGAATAGCTACCGAGAAACTCTTCATGGGCACGGGCCGCAATACGCGCACACAGGCCCTGATCTGTAATCGTTTTACGCATCAATTCCGCGAAGGCATGGCCGTCACTGGTCATCAGGCAATTTTGACCATGAATCAACTCCCTGAATCCTGCCTGATTTGCCGAGTGAGCGATAACTGGGACTCTGAAACGGAACGCATCCATGATCCGCGTACGGAAGCCCAAGCGAATCGGCGTAGGCACCAACAGCGCAACAGCCCCCCTGTATTCCTCCATCAGGATTTCATGCGCCACATGTCCAAGGAATGTAATGTTCTTAATGTGCCGCAGAGCATCCAGATCAGGACGTAGATGTCCCCCCCCCATAATACGAATCTGAAACTTGTCAGACTCAAGATCTTTGCGCAAATGCGGAAGCACTTTATGTAGAAAGAACTCAAGACCCGTCATCGATACAGACGAGTGCAATGCCCCGGCCATGATGAATGCGGGCGGGATATGCGAATTAGCCCTTTCCAAAGGCTGAGTCGGCTCCAGAGGGTTCGGAAAATAGGTAACAGGCCGCTGCAGCTGGCGTTGGTAAAAAACGCTGTGATTGAACGAATGGACTATCACAATGTCGATTTTCGATAGAGCGGGCAATTCCTCGAGACGATGACGTTTCCAAGCCCTGTAGATGGCGGGTAATTTCCGGGCGGCGCGATACAACACTCTAGGACTTGGCGAGTGCAAGTTATTCAATAACTTGTAGAAGGAACCAAAGTGAAGCGGGTCATATAAGGTCACTATAGTTACAAAGCTGCCGTTCAATCGGTTAACCATTGCAGCGGCTTCGTGTCCATAACAATAGATGACCTTCGGCTCAAAGAAATTTACGATGCGTTCCAACTCGGCGGCGTTTGTTGGTACGTCCTTTCGGAAT
>Ga0184638_1000182_pt1 | contig 16526 bp, 7 predicted proteins | sample PLM31_50_b2_FD_133141 | JGI IMG/M metagenome (GOLD analysis project Ga0184638, IMG submission 133141) | Groundwater sediment microbial communities from an aquifer in East River, Colorado, USA - PLM3-1_50_b2 | ecosystem: Environmental > Terrestrial > Soil > Riparian zone | place: USA: East River... | reverse complement strand
GGGAGACTGTGGCGAGCTCGTACAGCGTGACGATCTGCTCGGGGAAGCCGTTGCCGTCGAAGTCCTTCACATACATTCGTGCTGGCTCGGCCAGTGACGCGTGCAACCGGGTGTTCAGCCCGAAGTTGCCCAGTACAAAATCGGGGCGGCCGTCGCCGTTGAAATCGCTGGCGATGATGCGGTTCCACCACCCCGCGCTATGCTCGAGTCCGCGAACGGCCAAGCGCTCGAACTTCGTACCCGTGTTCCGAAAGACTGTGATCGGCATCCACTCGCCGACGACGATGAGATCCAATCGGCCGTCATGATCGACATCCGCCCAGAGCGCGTCGGTGACCATGCCGACGCGTGCGAGCTCCGGCGCGACCCGCGCGGTCACATCGGTGAGGTGGCCGCGCCCGTCGTTCTTGAGCAGCGTGCTTTGCGGAGTGATGCCGTAGCGCCCCGGCACCACGCGCCCGCCGACGAACAGGTAGTCCTTCGACACCGCGATCCGTGAGCCGCTGCCGAACAACGGTGGCAGCATTCCGGTGGTCTTTCTGAACCGGCCGTGGCCGTCGCCGAGGTAGAGCCGGTCCTCGAGGGCCGGGGCGAGGTCGGAGAACTCGTTGCCACCCGTCACGACGTACAGGTCGAGGTTGCCGTCCCCGTTCGCGTCGAAGAACGCGGCGCCGAGGTCCTCGGAGATCGCGTCGGCCGCGAACAGCTGCTGATTGGTCGCGACGAACGTGCCGTTGGGGCGTTGGATATACAGCGCGCTGTGCTGTCCTTTCGCGCCACCGATGAAAAAGTCGTCCAGCCCATCCCGGTTGACATCGCCCACCGTTACGAAGGGGCCTTCCCGCGACACCATCCTCGGAATGAGCGGCTCGCGATTGAAATCGACGAAGTCGTTCTCGTGGTGGACGAAGTCCAGGCCGATTTGGCCGGTGACCTCCTGAAACAGCGGCGGTTGGGCGGTTGGGCGGTTAGGCGGTTGGCTGCGTGCATCGGCTTGCGTGAGCCTGATGAGCTGATTCGTGGCGACATGGGTCATGCGGCTCGCCCGGCCGTCCGGCCAATCCACCGTGACTGAATCCAGCGTGTCGACGCTGCCGACGCCGAACGTGAGCGTGTAATCCACGCTCGACTGAAAGCCGCGGGTGGGCTGGAGCTCCTGGACGAACTGGGAGTTTCCGGAGCGCAGGGTCACGCGCGCGCCGACCGCGAAGGGATTGGCGCTGTCGCCCTCTAACCTGACCTGCAAGTAGCGATTCGCTGGCAGCTCCGTCCGCGCGTTGTTGCGGTAGACGAAGGCTTCGTCGTTCACGTTGTTCACGACGAGGTCCGGCGCGCCGTCGCCATCCAGGTCACCGTACGCGGCGCCGTTCGAGAAACTCGGCCGGTCGAGCCCCCACGCCGCGCTCACCTTGGCGAACGTGAGGTCGCCGTTGTTGCGGAACGCATAGTCCGGCAGTTTGGTCGACGTCATCGCGTTGATCAGGCTCGTGAAATCGACCCGCTCCTTACCCCCGTGTGTCGCCGCCAGCAGCGTTTGATCCTGCGACAGAAACGCGATGTAGTCCTGCGACGTGACGTCTTTGGCCAGGCCGTTGGTCACGAAGATGTCCTTGTTGCCGTCGAGGTCGAAGTCGGCGATCAACGCGGCCCAGCTCCAGTCGGTGCGCGCCACGCCGGCTTGCCACGCGAGATCGCTGAACGTTCCGTTGCCGTTGTTGTGCTGCAGCATGTTGCGCATGAGTTGGTGGTCGAACCCGTCGTGCGCCTTGGCGTCATAGAGCGTCCACGGTTCGAACGATTGCGTCGTCTTGAGGCGGTCGTCGTCTTCGGGGAGCATGTCGCTCGTGTAGATATCGGGCCAGCCGTCGTTGTCGATGTCGGCGATGTCCACGCCCATCGAGAAGTAACTCGACACCGGCAGCGCGTCCTCGAGAACCTCTCGGAACGTCCCGTTCCCGTTGTTGAGATAGAGGTAATCGCGCTCGAAGAAGTCGTTCGCCACGTAGACGTCGGGCCGGCCGTCCCGATTGACGTCGCCGACGGCGACGCCCAGACCAAAGCCGATCTCCGGACCATAGATGCCCGCCCGCTCGCTGACGTCCACGAAGCGCGTGCCATCATTGCGGTACAACTCGTGCCCGCCGAGCGGGTCGCGCTGGTTGCGCTCGTTCTTGATCGCGATGGTCGAGACCGGACGCGGCGAGTTGCGGATCAAGAACATGTCCAGGTCGCCGTCGCCGTCGTAGTCGAAGAACGCGGCCTGTGTCGAGTAGCCGGTGTCGGCGAGGCCGTACTGCGCGGCCATCTCTTTGAAGCGTGGGATGCCGTCGGTCATCCCCTGATTGACGTACAGCGTGTTCGCGCGCAGCGCGCCGGGCTTCAGACCCGCGTGGCAGACATAGATGTCGAGTTTGCCGTCGCCGTTCACGTCGGCGAGAGTGACGCCCGTCGCCCAGCGATCGTGTTCGGCGATGCCCGCTTCCTTCGTGATGTCGCGAAACTGGAAATGGCCGACGTTCAGGTAGACCTTCGGGCCGTCCTGGTTGGACGTGAGCACGACTTCGGGCAACGCGTCGCCGGTGAGATCCCCAATGGCGACACCGCCGCCGTTGTAGTAGTTGCGGTACGTGAAGACGTTCAGGTCGCGGGCGTCGGTGAGGCGATTCTCAAAGTGGACGCCGGTATAGCTCGAGGGCATGCGCGTAAAGAGCGTCCCGCCCGTAGGAGGTGGGGTGACGGTGGCGGGAGGATTGCTTTTGGTCTCGGAACAGCCGGCGGCGATCGCGAGGAGAAACAGCAGGAGGGGCGCAAGCGGCTGCGCCCCTCCTCGATGCAGCTGTGGCAATTAGTACCCTGGGTTCTGCGTCAGCAGGGGATTCGCGTCCATCTGCGTTTGGGGAATCGCCATCAGGATGTAATGGGCCGCGCTTGCCTGCTTGCCGCCGACCATCCCCGACGCGGCATCCGTGCGTCCGGTATACTGCCCGAACCGGATCAGGTCCTGCCGCCGCTTTTGTTCACCGAAGAGCTCGAACAGCCGCTCCTTGATGATCAGGTCGCGCGTGATGGGCCCGGCGAGCGCCGGGGCTACGGGGTGCCCATTGCGATTTCGGAGCGTGTTCAACAGCGCGAGTGCCGCCCCACTCCCCGGCGTCTGCTCGTTCAGGGCTTCGGCCTTGATCAGGTAGATCTCGCCGAGACGGAACCACGCGAAGTCGTTGCCGCTGTTTTGCGACACGTGGGCCGGGTCGGCCGGCCACTTGTAGATTCGCGGGCCCTCGCCTTCGGTCGCCAAGCCGATGTCGCGGATGGTGTCGGTGAAGATCAGGGATGTCGCGGGAGTCCACGTGGCAGGACAAGCTCCGGACACCCGTACCGTCGCCGGCTGACCCGTCAGCACATCACTTTGAGGTCCGCTCAGGATCACCTTGCGACGCTGGTCCGTCGGATCGAAGGCGTAGAAGGTCTGCGCCAGGGTCGCGAAGCCGTTCCAGGGCGTGAGCGGCGCATACTGGCAATAATGCAGCGCCGCCATCGTCAAGTTCATCCCCAGACCGTCCCCGGCGATGAACTTGACGACGAAGATGTTCTCCGGCGACTTGAAATTGTCGAACCGGAAGTTCTGGGGGAACGAGTCGGCGAGCTGGTAGTTGCCGGAATTCAGAAGGCGATCGGAGGCGGCGATGGCGGCCGCGCAGGCATCCTGACCCCCGCTCACCGTCACGCCCGAGCACGAGTTGTAGGCAGCGGCGTTGATGCCGCCCGCACCCGCGCCGTCCTTGGTAAAGATGCCCGCGTTGAGGTACATGTTGGCGAGGATGGCATCGGTCCCGCCCTTGGTGAACCGCCCGTTGTCCGCTGCGCCCCAGGTGGCTGGCAGCCCGGAATCGCGCGCCGCAATCAGCTCACCTTCGATAAAGTCGAAGAGCTCGCGGCGCGTGCTGCGGGGGTTCGCCCCGACTTCGGTGGTCGTCACGATCGGCACGCCGCCGAACATGTCCATCAGGATGTAGTAGTAGAACGCCCGCAGCGCCCTGCCCTCCGCCACGTATCTCGCCTTGTTGGGAACGGTCGCGTTCTCGACCGCGGAGACGAACAGATTGGCGCGTGCGACGCCGGTATACGCGGAGTTCCAAGCGCCGTTAAAGAACGCGCGCGCAGCGGCGCTGCCCGGCGTCCAGGTGTGGTTGTGCAGATCGATCCACTGGCCGCCGTCGATCCAGTCCTGGCCGCGGATCGGCACGACGACTTCGTCGGTCGAGACCTCGTTCGCGTCGTAGATGCCCCCTTCCGGCGCCGTGCTCCGCAGCTGTGCGTACACGCCCGCGAGCCCCGCCAGCACCTCCGCCTCGTTGTGGAAGAAGGTCTCCGACGTGATGAGGCTCGGAGGATTCTCACTGAGGTCGGTGCATGCCTGCACCGGCAGAAGCAGCAGCGTAGCCAGTCCGGCGGCTCCGAGCGACTTGGTTACAGAAAGTCTCTTCATAGGACCGAGCTCCTTAGAACAGAAGGCGCATGCCGCCGGTGATGGTGCGGGGCCGCGGATAGGTGAGGTAATCGAGACCACGTGTCGCCAGACCGTTCGTCGTAAAGACCTCCGGGTCCAGGCCCGAGTAACCCGTGAGTAGTATGAGGTTGTCGGCCGATACGTACAGCCGGGCGCTACGCGCCGAGCGTGTCAGCACGGGCAGATTCAGGTCATATCCGACCGTGATGTTCTGCAAGCGCACGAACGACGCATCCTCGACCCAGAGCGACGAAAAGATCGCCGGCTCGTGAATTCCGATCGGATCGCTTATCGCGGGCCGCAGGAAGTTCTTGTCCTGGAGGGCGTTGCCCTTCGTGGAGTACACGAGGGCCGTGTTGTTGAAAACGTCCTGTCCCACGGCGGCGCGCACGAGGAAGCTGACGTCGAACCGGTTCCAGGTGATCTCGCTGTGGAAGCCAAGCGTAAAATCGGGGTTGGCATTGCCGAGGATACGGTAATCAGCCTCCGCGGTTCCGCGCCCCAGCGTCGTCTGTCCATTGACGCACCCGGCAGTGGCCGACGTACAGGCAAACACCTGCTTGCCGCTCGCGTCTACGCCGAGAAAGGCCGGTCCGAAGAATGTGCCGATGGGCTGACCGGGCATGATGCGTTGGGAGACCGCATTGGACTGCCCCTGCCCACTGATGAATCCGGTGGAGATGAAGCTGGAGCCGCCCAGGTCCTCCACCTTGGTCCGCTCGGCCGCGAACACGAGTCCGGCTCGCCACCTGAGGCTCGGCCGCGAGATGGCCAGGGCATCGAGCGTGACCTCGAAGCCGTGGCCGCTCAAGCGGCCCACGTTCTTGAGCTGCGTCGAGTTCAAAGCGGGCTGCGGCACATCGATCGTGAGCAGCAGGTCTTTCGTGTTCTTGTGGAAGTACTCGACCGTCCCGGAGATCCGGTTGTTCATGATACTGAAGTCGACCGCTCCGTCGATCTGGGACGTCTGTTCCCATTTGAGGTCCGGATTGCCGTTGCTCGTCGCCAGCACGCCGCCGTGCGCCTGGTCGCCCCAGGGGTACGCGGCACCGGTGTTGCCCGCCAGCGTGATCAGCGAGGTGTACGGGTCCACGCTGGGGTTGCCCTGCAGTCCCCAGCCGAGCCGCACCCTGAGATCCGAGAACGGCCCGCTCTGCATGAATGACTCTTGCGACAGGTGCCACGAGCCCGAGATGCCTGGGAACGCGGCCCATTTGTTTCCCTCGGCGAACCGCGAGGACCCATCGTAGCGCAGCACGCCCGTCACGTAGAAGCGGTCATTGAATCCGACGTTGGCTCTGCCGAAGAAGGACGCGAGACGCGCGTCACTCGCCCCGGACAAGTTCGTTCTCGTCGTCGCCGCATTCAGGTTATTGAAGCTGAAGGCGTCGGTGAAGAACCCGATGCCCTGCGCAATGACGGAGTCCTTATGGAACTTGCTGTATTCGTACCCACCCACGAAGTCGAGGGTGTTGTTCCCCAATTGCCGCTGATAATTGAGAACCGTCTGCACGGTCTGCGTCTGGTTTTCCAGATCGGACTGCCGCGCCATCCCGCCCCCCACTGCTTGGCCGACGGGGTTCGAGAGAGGATAGTACTCCTGGCGCTGGCCACCGGAGAGATCGAATCCGACGGTCACTTTCGCTGTCAGACCCGGCGTGAGATCGAGCGAAACAGTTCCATTTGCCAGCGTGCGGGTGGTCTGGCCAATGTTGATGATCTGGTCGGCCAGCGCCACCGGATTGCGGATGGTTGTTCCGCCCACTTCGTAGAAGCGCGTCCCCGTCGAATCCGTCACCGTGATGGGCTGCGTCGGATTGAACGTCGCGACGTTCTCAAACACCCCGCCCTCGAATCCGCCGTTGTTCTCATATGTGAGGTAGGTGTTGTTGACGCGCGAGGTCGTGACGTTGAGCTCCATCCGCAGGCGATTGTTCAGATCCGAGTGGGTGGCGCTGAGACGCCCCTGAATCCGCTCGAGGCCGCTCGAGAGCGTCACACCCTGCTGGTTCGCGTAGTTGAGAGATGCCCGATAACGCGTCGCCTCGGTCCCGCCTGCGAACGACAGGTTGTGATTATGGGTCACGGACGAACGGCTGATGGCGTCGGCCCAGTTGGTATTCGCGGTGCCGAGGGTGCCGAGATGCGACGGTTGCAGGCCGTCGAAGGCGGCCGCCGAATCCGGATAGTGCACGCTAGTGTCCGCCGCACACGTCGGATGTCTGCCACAGAAGGCGGTCGAATCGGTCCGCCATGCGGCCACCTGGTCCGTCACAAAGGCGCGATATTCGGCGCCGTTCAGTACCTCGAGGCGTCGAGCGGGGCTGGACGTCGACACGTAGCCGTCGTACTCGAACGTCGGCCCGCTCGACGCGTTCCCGCGCTTGGTCTCGATCAGGACGACGCCGTTCGACGCGCGGCTGCCGTAGATCGCCGTCGCCGACGCGTCCTTCAGCACGGTGATAGACGAGATGTCGCCCGGGTTAATGAGGTTCAACGGATTACGGGGCAGCGACGGGTCACCGACGACTCCCGCGGATTGGGGCTCGGTCGGCACGTTGTTGATCGGCACGCCGTCGATCACGTACAGCGGTTCGTTGGTCGCGCTCAGCGAGCTGCCGCCGCGGATCAACACCTGTGCGCCGGAACCCGGCTCTCCGCTGTTCTGGATGATGTTGACGCCGGCCGCCCGTCCTTCCAGCAGCTGAACGGCGTTCGTCTTGACTCCGACGTTCGCCACGTTCCCGTCAACCGTCGACACCGAACCCGTGATCGCTTCGCGGCGCTGCGAGCCATATCCCGTGACGACGACCGGCTCGAGCACTGACGCCTGCGGCGCGAGCACGAAACGCGCGTCGGCGGTTCCGCCCGCCGTGACGTTGACTTCGTGCTGCTGCGGACCATAACCGATCCGCGTCGCCTTCACCGTCACAGCGCCCGGCACGACGTCGCTCATCGTGAACCGGCCCTCGGCATCCGTCATGATCTGCCGTCCGGGTTGAACCGTTAACCCAGTCGACCGAAACACGAGCTCGACCGTGGCACCGCCGAGCCCTTGCTGGGTCACGCTGTCGACCACTTGTCCACGGATCGAACCATTTTGCGCGGCGAGTGGTGTAGCGAGAACTGCGAGGAACGCGAGAATGGGACCTACGGGGCGTTTCAGATGCATCGCTATTACCTCCCGCAAGCGGGTCAGCTGTCCATCGGAATGACGGTTATTCCCACCGAATTGCTGCCCGATCCAGCCCTTGTCAAGGGTGCGTCATGGGCGGAGTATCTACCGCCATGTTGCTGGCCATCCTGCTCGCGATTCAAACTGCACCCGCGCGGGAAGCGCCGCCGGTACTTGAATTTCCGACCCGCGGCCTCGACGACTCGGCAGCATACGCAGGCTACAGCGCGCGTCTCTATCGCGACTCCCGCCGCAATGCCGTCGAGATCTACATCGACGGGAAGACCGGGCGCGTGGTGCACTTGTGGGCGGATGCGTTGAATGAGAGCATCGGGTTCACGGTGCGGGACTCGGGCGGTCAAGAGACAAATGCGGGCGGTCAAACAACAAATGCGGCGGTCGCATTCGGGGCAGGGCAAGCGACGGTTGGGGCTACTGGCGGTCGGCGCTGGTTACGATACCGGCTGACGGTGCAGGGCGGGCGGTCAACGCAGATCGGGCAGTTCCTTCTTGGTTCCATGCGCATCGAGCGCGATTTCGGATACGCGGGACGCGTGCGCGATTCGATCAATGCCCCGGCATTCGTGCCGCAGGAGTTCACCGCCCTCGCCCGGCGGCTCGGCGGCGCGTATCCCAGCCGGTTGGTTCCGCTGCTGTCACTGACACGCAGCCGCTCGCGTTGGAGCGCGCAGGTCTATCAACCGAGCCTCGATGCCAGAAACCACATGTGGCTCACGATCAGCGGCGACGCCGGACGATCGCGTGCGCAGCTCTTAGGGCGCGTGCTGACCATCCGCCCGCGCGGCGCCGAGCCGGTGGAGCTGCTGGTCGAAATCGCGACCGACGGCCCCGCCCTCGATCCCCTCAATCGCAATCAGATCTTCAATACCGCATTCCGGCACTTCGCCGATTCCGCCAAGTCGCAGCGTCTGGAGCGCGAGATCCGGGGCTTCGAGCTGCTCAGCTCCAAACAGAAGCTCATGGCGGGCCTGCCGACGTACGCGACCTACTTCGGGCGCGACATGCTGATGACGGCGCTGCTGATGGAGCCGGTGTGGTCCGACACGATGGCGGAGTTCGTGATCGGCGCGGCGCTTGCCAAGCTCGGGCCCGCGGGCGACGTGAGCCACGAAGAAGCACTCGGCGGCCAGGCGATTCGCGAGAATGGGGCCGAGTTCCTGAAGACCGGCGACCGCCGTCTGCTGCAGAACCTGCAAGCGACGCGCGAGAACTACTGGATGGTGGACGATGACTTTCAGCTGCCCGTCGTCGCGGGCCGCTACTTCGCCGATGCGTCCGTGCCTGATGCGCGCAAGCGCCGCTTCGTTGCGCGCTGGGGGGCGGCGCTGCGCAAGAGTCTCGCGTACGTCGCGCGGCAGGCCGCTCCGTACGCGCGCGATCCGATCGCGACGAATCTCGTGAGCTTCCGCCGCGACGACGACGGCTGGTGGCACCCCGGCAGCTGGCGCGACAGCCGCGTCGGCTACGCGGGCGGGCGGTTCGCGTTCGACGTCAATGTCGTGTGGGTGCCGGCGGCGCTGCGCGCGATTGGGACGATCGACAGCGCGTTGCGCGCGTTGGGGGAGCCGGGGATCGAGGACGCGGCGAGCATTGCGCGTGGCGCCGCGGTCTGGCGTGGCACGGATCGGAACTTCGCAGTCGTGCTCCCGCCCGAGGAAGTCGCCGCACGCCTCGGCGTCAGGATGGCGGCGCTGCCTGAGGCGGAGCGCGACATGTGGGCAGCGAGCCTGGCCCGCAGCGGCGACGCATTGCAGGACACGCTGCGTTTCCACGCGGTGTCGCTCGACAGCGCGGGGCGGCCCATCCCGGTCATGAGCACGGATCCCGCGATGTGGTTGCTGCTCGAGGATCTTGGGCCCGAACGCGAACGCGAGTTGTTGCGTCCGTTCGTGTTGCCTCATCCGGTTGGACTCTTCATCCCAGGTTTGGGACCGGTGACCGCGAACGACGCCTACGCGTCGCTCGATGTCTGGCAGATGTTCGAGCGCGACCTGTATCACTCACCCCGGGTCGTGTGGGGCCGCGATGTAAACATTCTCCTCGCCGCGCTCGCGACGCGCCATCGTCCGGAGACGAGAGCGGCCATCGCGCAAATTCGCGACGCCGTGGATCTCTCCGGGCTGCGGTACGCCGAATTGTGGAGCTACCGCATCGACAACGGTGCCATGCGGCCGACCCGCTACGGCTCGAGCTCAGACGTGCAGCTGTGGACGCTCACGGATCTCGCAGTTCAATATCTCCTCAACTCCTCAAGGCCCCCCCAATGAGCAATCTCCACGCGTTCGACCTGCTGTTCATTGCGGTCTATTTCATCATCCTGTTCGGCATCGCGTGGTGGGCCGCGCTGCGCGAAAAGCAGGTGAGCTCCGACTATTTCCTGGCGGGCCGCGACGTCACCTGGTTCGCCGTGGGGGCCAGCCTCTTCGCCTCGAACATCGGCTCTGAGCACTTGGTCGGCCTGGCCGGCACGGGTGCGGGAAGCGGTCTCGCGGTCGGCCACTTCGAGTGGCTCGCGTGCCTCATTCTGCTCCTGCTCGGCTGGCTCTTCGTTCCCTATTACCTCAAGAGCGGCGTGTACACGATGCCGGAGTTTCTGGAGAAGCGGTACAACTCCGCATCGCGGACGTATTTCACATGGGTTTCCGTGATCGGCTACGTCCTCACAAAGATCAGCGTGACACTGTACGCGGGCGGGATCGTGATCCGCGCGGTGACGGGGTGGAATTTCTACACGGCGGCCATCGTCCTCATCGTCGTCACCGGGCTGTACACGATCTTCGGCGGTCTGCGCGCCGTGGTCTACACCGAGGTGCTGCAAGCGATCGTGCTGATCCTCGGCTCAATCACGCTGATGGCCATCGGACTCTCGCATGTGGGGGGCATCTCCGGGCTGGAGGCAAGGGTACCGGAGGGCTTCTTCTCGATGTGGAAGCCGTCCAATCACCCGGACTTCCCGTGGACCGGCATCGTCTTCGGCGCGCCGATTCTGGGAGTCTGGTACTGGTGTACCGATCAGCACATCGTGCAGCGCGTGCTCGCTGCGAAGAACATCAAAGAGGCGCGCACCGGAACGATCTTCGCCGGTTATTTGAAGATTCTGCCAGTCTTCATTTTCGTGTTGCCCGGCATCGTGGCCGTCGCCCTGTTTCCCGAGCTCCACAACTCGCCCGATTCCGCCTATCCCACGCTCGTGACGCGGCTGTTGCCCGCCGGGATCAAAGGGCTCGTGCTCGCGGGGATGGTGGCGGCGCTGATGAGCTCCCTGGCGTCCGCCTTCAACGCGTGTTCCACACTGCTGACGTGGGACGTGTATCGCAAAATGCGCCCGACCGCGAGCGAGCAACAGCTCGTGCGAGTGGGCCGCATTTCCGCTGGTGTCATGGTGGTGCTGGGTTTGCTGTGGATTCCGTTTATGAAGTTCATCTCGTCCCAGATCTACATCTACCTGCAGAGCGTCCAGGCGTACATCGCGCCGCCGATCGCTGCCTGCTTCCTGCTCGGCCTGTTCTTCCGCCGCCTCAACGGCACCGGGGCGATGGCGTCGCTCGTCACGGGACTCGTGCTCGGACTGCTACGGCTGATCCTCGAGCTGGCGAACAAGGCATCGGGTGGCGGTCTCGCCCCGGGCACGCTGTGGCATTGGATCGCCACCATCAACTTCCTCCACTTCGCGGTCTTGCTGTTCGTGATTTGCACGGCCGTGCTCTTTATCGTGAGTATGATGACTCCACCGCCCAGCCGTGAGAAAACCGAGGGGCTCACCTATGGGGGCGCCACAGTCACGCCAGGCGAGACGAAGGACGAGCGGAAGTTCGAGATCGGGCTCTCCGTGCTGCTCGTTGCAATCCTCGGCGTGCTGTGGATCGTGTTCGCGTGACACTCGCGTTTGGCGTGCGACGTGCGGCGTGCGGCGTGTTGCTCGTAGTAGCGACGGCATGCCGCCCGTCCGCCCGTCCGCCCGCCCGCACGTCCGCGTACGATCCGGCTCACGACATCGGACCGTTGTTTTCTGACGTCCAGTTGTCAGGCGTTTTCTCTGACTCAAAAGAGTTCGTCGACGCCAAACCGCGCTTCGCGCCCTCGGTCATCGCGGCGCGTTACGACTCGGCGCGCCGAACGCCGGACTTCGTGCTGCGGTCGTTCGTCGATCAGAGCTTCCTGCTGCCCGCGCCGGCCGGAGACGGCTATCACAGCGCCCGGTCGCAGAGCATGGTGGCGCACATCAACGGGCTCTGGGCCGTTCTCACCAGATCGCCCGACAGCACCGACCCACGTTCCTCCCTGATTCCGCTGCCGCAGCCGTACGTCGTTCCCGGCGGCCGGTTCCGGGAGATTTACTACTGGGACACGTATTTCACGATGCAGGGCCTGGTGCAAAGCGGCCGCACCGACCTCGTAAAGAACATGCTCGACAACTTCGCGCATCTCATCACAGCGGTGGGGCACATCCCCAACGGCAATCGCACCTACTACCTGACGCGCAGCCAGCCGCCGTACTTCGCGGCGATGGTCGGGCTGTATGCGCGTGCCACTGACACCACGAAGGCGCTCGCCTATCTCGACGCGCTGCAGCAGGAGTACGCGTTCTGGATGGATGGGGCGGACCGACTACCGCCGGGGCAGGTGTACCGCCGCGTGGTGCGCATGCCCGACGGCGTCGTGCTGAATCGGTACTGGGACGACTCGGCCGAGCCGCGGCCTGAGTCGTTCCGGCCCGACGTTGAGATCGGGATGACGCTGCCCGAGTCACTGCGCGCGAGCTTCTATCGTAACGCGCGCGCAACCGCGGAAAGCGGCTGGGACTTCTCGAGCCGCTGGATGCGCGACCCGCAGGACCTGCGCACGCTCGAGACCACCGCTCTGATCCCGGTGGACCTCAACTCCCTTCTTTATAATGCCGAGCGCACCATCGCGGCCCTGCGGTCGTTCCGCGGCGCAACGGGAGATGACGAGGTCGCGCGCCGCTTCACCCGGCTGGCGGAGTCCCGCCGCCGGGCAATCTGGTCGATGTACGATCCCGTCCAGGGGTTCTTCTACGACCTGCGCTGGCGCAGCGGTGAGCGCGTCACTGATCGTCCGTCGCTGGCCGCGGCCGCGCCCCTCTATTTCGGCATCGCCACGTCCGACCAGGCGCTGCACGTTGCCTCCCGGCTGGAGCGCGATTTCCTCAAGCCGGGCGGCTTCGTCACGACCAACTTCGCTTCGGGCCAGCAGTGGGATGCGCCCAACGGCTGGCCGCCGCTCGAGTGGCTGACAATAGAAGGAGTGCGCCGCTACGGCCGGGCCGATCTCGCCGATAAGGCGGCGACTCGCTGGCTGAGTCTCATCCAGCGCACGTATCGCACGACGGGACGAATGATGGAGAAGTACGACGTCGTCAACGCGAATCGGAAGGCTGGCGGAGGGGAGTATCCCACGCAGGACGGGTTCGGATGGACTAACGGAGTGGCACTCGCGCTCTGCGCGCAACCGGCTCAAGCGATGACATGCAAAAACTAGCCGTTGGCATTGCCGCGCTTCTCGTTGCGTGCACGCCATCCGCCCAGCCCCGCGACGTTGTCCTCGCCACCACCACATCGACACGCGACGCGGGCCTTCTCGATTCACTCCTTCCGATATTCACAGACCAGAGCGGATACCGTGTGCGATTCATCGCAGTCGGGACGGGGCAGGCTCTTGAGAACGCGCGTCGTGGCGATGCCGAAGTGGTGCTCGTGCACGCGCCGGAGCTGGAGCGGGCGATGGTCGATTCGGGATACTTCGTGCGGCGGCGACTCGTCATGCACAACGATTTCTTGATCGTGGGACCGGAGACCGATCCGGCGAAGCTTCGTGGACAACACGACCCCGTCGCGGCACTGCGAGCGATCACTGCGGCACGCGCACCGTTCATCTCCCGGGGCGATCGCTCCGGGACGCACATCTTCGAGCAGAAGCTGTGGCGGCTCGCGGGACTCACGCCTCCCGCTCCCGGCCGCTGGTACGTCGAAGCGGGGCAGGGAATGGCGGCGACGCTGCAGATGGCGGACGAAAAGCGCGCCTACACCATCAGCGATCGCGCGACCTTTTTAGCCTGGCGCTCCAAGCTCCAGCTCGCCCCGCTCGTCGAAGGCGATACGCTGTTCTACAATGTCTATCACGTGATGGAAGTGCCAAAGGCAGGGGCAGGCGCGCGCGCATTGGCGGACTTCTTGGTTTCGCCGGACGCTCAGGCGCTGATCGGGAAGTTTGGGACCACGAGATTCGGACGACCACTGTTCAACCCAGATGCAGGAAAACCGGATCGCTGGTGAGTCGTTAGAAGGCCTGGTCCCATCTCTGTGAGAGTCGAATCGCGGAGCTGATCAGTCCTACCATGCTGTACGTCTGCACGAAATTTCCCCACTGCTCGCGCGTCTTCGGGTCGATGTGCTCGGCGAGCAGTCCGTGGCGGTTTCGGCAGGCCAGCACGTACTCGAACATTCGCCGCGCTTCGTCGCGCTCGCCGATCGCCGCGAGGGCGTTGATGTACCAGAACGTGCACACGAGAAACGCGTTTGACGGCGTTCCAAAATCGTCCGCGGTGGTATAGCGAAACACGAAGTCGCCGCGCTTCAGCTCCTTTCCGATCGCGCGGACGGTTGCGACGAAGCGCGGATCGTCATCCGCCACGAAAAACAGCTCGTTCAATTGGAGCAGGCTGGCGTCGAGCGTATCGCCCTCGAACGTGGCGACGAACGTGCCCAGCTTGGCGTTCCAGGCGCGTTGCGAGATCACCTCGTGCATCGCGCGCGCGTGATTGTGCCAGTACGCGGCCCGATCGGCGAGCCCCAGCTGTTTGGCGATGCGACCGAGCCGCTCACAGCCGACCCAGCACATCACCGCCGAGAACGTGTGGACCTGCGTGCGGCCGCGCAGCTCCCAGAGGCCGGCGTCGGGCTGATCGAACAGCGTGACGCAGCGCTCGCCTAACGGCTCGAGCCGGCGAAACAGCGATTCGTCGCCCTGCTGCACGAGCCGCCGATCGTAGAACACGTGCGTGGCGGCCAGAATGGACGAGCCGTACACGTCGTGCTGCGCCTGCTCCGATGCCTGGTTGCCGACACGCACGGGCCCGATGCCGCGGTAGCCGGGCAGCGACTCGACGATACGCTCGGGCGGCAGCCGATGGCCCGCGACGGTATACACGGGATCGAGCGGCCGGTCGGCGCCCTCGGCCACGATGTTGAGAATGAAGCTGAGGTAGCGCTCCATCGTCTGTGTCGCGCCGAGCCGGTTGAGCGCGGTCACGACGAAGTACGCGTCCCGCAGCCAGCAGTAGCGGTAGTCCCAGTTGCGGCTCGAGTCGGCCGCTTCGGGGATCGACGTCGTCAGCGCCGCAACGATCGCGCCCGTGTCCTCGAACACGTTGAGCTTCAGCGTGATCGCCGCGCGAATCACGGCGTCCTGCCACTCGAACGGAATCGCGAGGGAGCGGACCCAGTCGCGCCAATACGCCGTCGTCTCGGAGAGGAAGTGCTTGCCGACTTCGCCCGCCGCTTCCTGCAGTGTTTCATCGGGGCCGAGGACGAGCGTGACCGTGTCGTCGACGAAAAACGCGTTCTCCTCGAGGATCGCGGTGATGGGCACGTCGCTGGTCAGCCGCAGCACGAGGGGGTTCCCGACGTAGCGGATGTGGTTGCTGCCGTGCGTGGTGGCCGCCAGCGGCTGGCCGTAGTTCTGCGCCGGCCGGGCGCGCACGCGGATACGCGGGTGACCGGCAATCCGCTGTACGCGGCGCACGATCATCATGGGACAGAACAACCGCCCGCGATACCGGAACCGCGGCGCAAAATCGGTGATCTCGATGGCGCCGCCCGCGGAATCGGTCAGGCGCGTGACGACCACCGGCGTGTTGTGCAGGTATTTCTGTTCGACGCGGACTCGGTCCAGTAGCTCGATCGCGAAGCAGCCGATGTCGGCACCCGGCTTGAGCAGCGAGCAGAACATCGGGTCGCCGTCGAAGCGCGAAAAGCAGGCCCAATTGATTTCGCCGGCGGGATCGACGAACGCGCCGACCGTGCCGTTGCCGATCAGTGCGAGATCGAGCGAAGCCATTGCTGCACCGCCTTCACGTTTTCGAGCCGCCAATGCGCCACCGTCTCCCCGGCACCCACCTTGATCGAGTGCCCGCCCAGCTGGTTAACGGACGCAAATCCGAATTCATCGCTCGCGTCATCGCCCACGAACACCGGCGTCCGTCCGGCAAAGGGGGGCTCGGCCATGAACTCGAGTAATGCCCGGCCCTTGTCCTTCCCGGCCGGCTTCAGCTCCACGACGCTCTTGCCCTCCTGGAGACAATACTCTCCATCGAGGTCGGGAAGCAGCGCTTCCATCGTGTGATGCACGAATGCGGCCAGGTTGGGGATGCGGCGGTAGTGCAGGGCGAGTGAGAGCCCTTTGTCCTCGAGGAGGAGTCCGGGTTTGTCAAAGATCGCCTGGGCGAGACGCTGGCGCACCAGTGCAAGGTCCTGGGTCGGCTCATGGCGCGTCGCGTGTCCCGCGGCGTTGCGCCGCTCGGCGCCGTGCTGGCCGGCGACGGGCAAGTGCACGCTGGGGAACAGGGCGTCGATCTCGATGATGGGACGTCCACTCATGAGGGCGACTGCTCCGCCGGCGCATTCATACAGCTCTTGCAATAGCTGGCGTAGGTGCTCGGAGACGCGAACGGCGGCCGGTGTGTCGGCGAAGTCGACCAGGGTACCGTCCACGTCGAAAAAGTAGGCCCAGTCACAGCGTACCGCCGGTGGGGGGGCGAGGTGGCTCTGTTTCACCGCCGTGTGTCGGGGGCCAGCGGACCGCTCT
>Ga0184638_1000181_pt1 | contig 16603 bp, 11 predicted proteins | sample PLM31_50_b2_FD_133141 | JGI IMG/M metagenome (GOLD analysis project Ga0184638, IMG submission 133141) | Groundwater sediment microbial communities from an aquifer in East River, Colorado, USA - PLM3-1_50_b2 | ecosystem: Environmental > Terrestrial > Soil > Riparian zone | place: USA: East River... | reverse complement strand
GGCATCGCAGTGGGTAAGCGACTTCCTGCAGTGGCTGGATAGATTTACATTCTATCGAGACATGGAAACAATCTCCACCAGCTTTCGAGAGTATTTTGAAATCTCCTTGATGGATGATGACTACATCGCCTTTCGATTGAATAGGCAGGGACGGACGCTCTTGTCCCGCATCTTTCAATTACCTTTCATCCGACCGCTCAGTTGCACCCTGTTTCGTCGGTTGGGCCAGGTAGTGATCTTAGCGCGGAAGGTAGAGGACCCTGGCTTGCCGACGCTGGATAATCGATTACGGCCTGATTGGGAGCACGTGCGTACCCAGGTAACGGCCCATTCGGCGAATTCTCTCAACTGCCAGTAGGAAGGCCCCTTCTCTTGGGTACGACAGCCCAATACGGGGCTTGAAAGGTTACGTTCATGTGCGGGATAAGCGGATTTTTTGATTCGTCTCGTCGTTCCGGCAACGATGAACTTCGGGCCACAGTTCTGGAGATGGTGGATACCCTCCGCCACCGTGGACCGGACGATAGTGGAGCATGGGCGGATGCAGAAGCCGGGATTGCATTAGGGCATCGACGCCTGGCGATCGTTGATCTATCACCCGAAGGCCACCAGCCGATGCGCTCCGTCTGTGGACGATATGTGATCAGCTTTAACGGCGAGGTGTACAACTTCTCGGCACTCCGACGGGAATTGGAAGGCTTGGGGTATACGTTCCGTGGCCATTCGGACACCGAGGTGATGCTGGCCTGCATTTCACAATGGGGACTTCTTTCGGCGGTGACGCGCTTCAATGGCATGTTTGCCTTCGCCTTGTGGGACCGCCGTGAACGATTGCTTCACTTGGTTCGTGACCGTATGGGCGAGAAGCCGTTGTATTACGGGTGGATGGGCAAGACGTTTTTGTTCGGCTCGGAGTTAAAGGCTTTGCGGGCTCATCCGGACTTTAAGCCGGAGGTGAATCGGGGTGCCCTGGCGCTGTACCTGCGTCACAATTACATTCCGGCTCCTTATTCGATCTATCAAAGCATCTCCAAGCTAGAACCCGGAATGATCATGACCATCAAGACGACAGATTCTAGAGGCTTGCCCGAGTTCAGACGCTATTGGTCCGCTCTGGCAGTCGCCGAGCAAGGTGTGGCAGAGCCATTTGCCGGCTCTGTTCAAGAGGCCCTTTTCCATCTAGACGAGTTACTGAGGGACGCGGTGAAATTGCGAATGCATGCAGACGTGCCGCTCGGGGCTTTCCTGTCGGGCGGCTTGGATTCTTCGACAATTGTGGCGCTTATGCAGGCCCAAAGCGAGAAGCCGGTGCAGACCTTCACGATCGGCTTTAACGAGGCCGCGTACAACGAAGCCCACGACGCCAAAGCGGTGGCCCGTCATCTGGGAACCGCCCACACCGAACTCTACGTGCGGCCCGAAGAAGCCATGGCAGTGATCCCCCTATTACCGACTTTGTATGATGAGCCATTTTCAGACTCTTCACAAATTCCCACTTTCCTGATCTCCCAACTCGCTCAGCGACACGTCACGGTCAGCCTGTCAGGCGATGGAGGGGATGAATTGTTTGCCGGTTATACTCGCTACTTTTGGGGTCAGAAACTGTGGCAAACAATAGGCCGGATGCCCCCGGGACTCAGGACCCTATCCGCCAGAGGCCTGACCTCGCTTTCTGAGCATTCGTGGGAGACCATATTTCGATGGATGGGGCCGGTGCTGCCGGAGAAAATCAAGCAGCGGAACGCCGGAGACAAGATCCACAAACTGGCTGAGATGCTGGCGACGGGGCTTCCCGAAACACTCTACCTCGGGCTGGTCTCGCATTGGAAAAATCCCGCTTCGGTGGTCCTAAAGTCTGCGGAACCACCGACGGTTTTGACGGACCATGCGCAGTGGGCGAATCTCACCGACTTTCTGCAGCGCAGTATGTATTTGGACATGAAGACGTATTTGCCCGACGATATTTTGGTCAAAGTAGATCGCGCCAGTATGGGCGTGAGCTTAGAGGCTCGGGTTCCCTTTCTCGACCATCGTGTGGTCGAGTTTGCCTGGCAACTTCCCTTGTCCATGAAGATTCGTGACAGTCAGGGAAAGTGGTTGCTGCGGCAACTTCTGCATCGGTATGTGCCCAAAGCGTTGGTCGAGCGACCCAAGATGGGCTTTGGTGTCCCGCTTGATTCCTGGTTGCGGGGGCCTCTGCGTGAATGGGCTGAAACTCTTTTAGATGAAAAACAGGTGCGCGATCAGGAGTTCTTCGATCCAAATCCTATTCGTCAGATGTGGGCCGAGCATCTCTCTGGCCGGCGTGACTGGCAATATCACTTGTGGGATGTGCTCATGTTCCAAGCATGGCTAGAGCAGGAGTCGCACCTGAGATGAGGTGCGTACCGTGGGCGAAACGACTATCAACGATCGTAAGCAACATGCATTGGGCTTGTTAAAAACCTTTTGATCCAGCCCGGTTTCTAGGCGACTTCGCCTTCGGTATTCGGCGAAAGTCATTCTGTAGCGATCCATTTCTATTCGAAGACGAACAGTGAAGGAGGAGACAATCTCTCTACTCGAAAAAATCAAGGATCATTCTGCAAAGGTTGGAGTGATCGGGCTTGGATATGTTGGTTTGCCTTTAGCCGTGCTGCAAGCACGGACCGGATACCGAGTGTTCGGGGTGGATGAGGCGGCAGGAAAGGTCAAGCGCATCAATTGCGGAGAGAACTATATTTCTGATGTGGAGGATGCGGAACTGCGCCAGATGGTTAGTGACGGACGACTCACCGCCACGGCCGATTTCGGTGTGTTGGGTGAGTGCGATGTTGTGATGATCTGCGTGCCGACACCGCTGACCCGAAACAAGGAGCCGGACATTAGCGCAATTGTAAAGGTCACACGCGAACTAGCTAAGCACGCCCGTCCTGATACCCTGGTGATCCTGGAGAGCACCACCTACCCCGGGACGACCCAGGAGGTCTTATTGCCGCTGCTGACGGAAGGAGGGTTGAAGATAGGACAGACACTCTACCTGGCATTTTCCCCTGAGCGCGTGGACCCCGGTAATCGGGCGTTTAAGACCCATAACACATTCAAGCTGGTCGGCGGGGTCACACCTGCTTGTCTCACCGCGGCGACCGCCTTCTATGAACAATCCATTGTCAAGATTTTTCCCTTGTCCTCACCGCGGGTCGCGGAAATGACCAAGGTCTTCGAAAATGTCTTCCGCTCGGTCAATATTGCTCTGGTGAACGAACTGGCAGTTCTCTGCGATCGGATGGATGTCAACGTGTATGAGGTGATCAATGCCGCCGCCACAAAGAATTTCGGATTCATGGCGTTCTATCCAGGTCCAGGGGTCGGTGGGCATTGTATTCCGCTGGATCCTTATTACCTGGCGTGGAAATCGAAGGAGTATGGCTTTCATACACGCTTTATCGAGTTGGCAGGAGAAATTAACGAGGCCATGCCCCAGTATGTGGTAGCCAAGCTGCAACGGCTGCTCAATCGGAGACGACGGTGTCTCAACGGAGCAGCGATTTTCGTTTTAGGAGTGACCTATAAAGCGGATGTCGCTGATCCGAGGGAATCTCCTGCGAATAAGGTGATGGAGCTCCTGCAGCAGGAAGGGGCCATTCTCTCATATGCCGATCCCTACGCTCCCGTAGTGGAAGTGAACGGACAGACCTATGACGCGGTAAAGCTGACGGCGACGGCGTTGGCGCAAAGCGACTGCGCACTCATCCTCACAGGCCATGCCGCGTTTGACTACGAATTGATTGTCGGTCACTCGCAACTGGTCTTCGATACACGTAATGCTGCACGAGATGTCAAGAGCGACAAAGGAAACGTCGTGTTGCTCTGAAGTTCATTCTTCGTCGGATCCTTGCCTTTCTCCATCCGCATACAAATGGGGGACTAGCATGAGGAATGCAATTCAATTTTCACCGAGAAGGTGTCTCGAGACGCCCCATCGCTTGGATCGGAATGGAAAGTTCCGGCTCTCCAAACAACGCCTGTTGCTGGTAATGAATGATGATCGGTATTTTCTGTGCCACCGATTGGATCTCGCTCGGGCAGCGCGAAATGCGGGAATGGAGGTCCTTGTCGTGACCCGCTCGGACGATAACGGGAAACAGATCTTGGATGAAGGGTTCAAGTTCCTTTCGATCCCATTTATGAAGGGAGGGCGACAGCCGCTGCGGGAATTGACCGCCGTTATGAAACTTGCCCAACTCTACCGGCGAGAAAAGCCGGACATCGTCCATCATATCTGCATGAAACCTGTCCTCTATGGCTCTTGGGCCGCTCGGCTGGCCGGGGTTCCAGCTGTCGTGAATACCTTCGCTGGCCTGGGGTTCTACTTTCAACCGAATGGGTGGCACACTCGGCTGGTGCGCGTTGGATTGACGGCGGGACTCCGGTCGGCGTTCACGCTTCCTAACTGTCGCGCCCTGTTCGAGAACAGCGCTGATCGAGAGCGCTTGATCCGCACGAAAGTCGTGCCACGAGAACACACCGTGATCATTGGTGGAACAGGCGTTGATACCCGTAAATTTACGCAGGCGGCTGAAAGAGAAGGAACTCCCGTCGTTGTACTTGCCTGTCGAATGCTCTGGCTTAAGGGTGTCGGAGATTTTGTTCAAGCAGCAAAGCTATTAAAAGAATGGCAAGTTCCAGCACGGCTTGTCCTTGTTGGCACGCCGGATCCCGATAACCCATCGAGCATCTCCGAGGCACAGCTTGTTGCTTGGCAACAGCAGGGCACGGTCGAATGGTGGGGGTACCGGGATGACATGCCTGAAGTTCTGGCTTCTGCCCATGTTGTTGTGCTTCCCACATTTTATGGAGAAGGGCTCCCGAAAATACTGCTTGAGGCGGGCGCTTGTGGGCGACCCGTGGTGGCCACGGCTATTCCTGGATGCACAGAAGTTGTGCGGGATGGCGAGAATGGGTTTCTTGTCCCGCCGAAAGATCCGGATGCGCTAGCCAAGGCGATTACGGTGCTATTGAAGAATCCGATTCTGCGTACGCGTATGGGAAAGCGCGGGCGGGAAATCGTCGTGCGCGAATTCCCGGTGGAATTGGTGGGAAACCAGACCCTGGCTGTTTATCGGGAGCTGCTGCAGAATTCCACGTCGAGTCAGGGAGGCCGGGGGCTATAGCCCAGGCTGTCATGCTGAATTATCTCATACTCACCTTCATTGCATTTTGCGCTTCCCTAGCCTTGACGCCAGTCGTACGTGATCTGGCCTGGCGCGTTGGCGCGGTTGACAAGCCAGGGGGACGAAAGATTCACCTGGCTCCCGTTCCGCGACTCGGTGGGGTCAGCGTGTTCCTTGCTGCCGGCCTCACGATTCTCACAGCGTACGGACTTGAACGGCTAAACTTAGGAGTCACGCTTGATATAGACTTATGGTCACCCTTTATTCTTGGGGCAATCATTGTTTTCCTCGTCGGTGTCTGGGATGACCTGCGTCCCCTTCCTGCTTGGCTGAAGTTTCTCTTCCAGGCTCTAGCCGCTGGCATCGCCATCTGGGGTGGTATTCGAATCGAATATATCTCTGCCCTGGGGGGCGGTGTATTCAATCTGGGTATGCTCGCGATCCCACTCACGTTCCTATGGATCGTCGGCCTCACCAATGCCTTTAATCTCATTGACGGCTTGGATGGGCTGGCGGCTGGACTCGGTCTTATTGCGGCCGTCACGAATGCGACGATATTTTTTATGACAGGACAGGTATCAGAGAGTCTGCTGCTGCTGATTCTTGCGGGGGCCCTGGCTGGATTCCTCCGTCATAACTTCCATCCTGCTTCGATCTTCCTGGGCGATTCCGGAAGTCAATTCATTGGGTATGTCCTAGCGGTGACAGCGATCACAGAGGTCCAGAAGCCAGCCACAACACTGCCGGTCATCATCCCCTTCCTTGTTTTCGGGTTGCCGATTTTCGATACACTCCTTTCGATGATCCGCCGAGCCTTCAAAGGGAGGGGTGAATTACATCAGGCTACTCTGAGAAAGCGGATTGTTTCGGCAAAGCGGATTTTCCATCCGGATCGAGACCACGTTCATCACCGTCTGCTCACAATGGGTTTTTCCCATCGCTCTGCTGTGCTGATGCTTTACGGCCTCGCGGTGGCGCTCTCACTTCTCGCGTTCATTTCGGAGGGAGCCGACCACCGGAATTCCTGGGCGATTCTCCTGACTGTGATCGTCGTGATGTACATTGGCATTCGTAAGCTGGGATATGAAGAACTGGTCATCCTGAGGACTGCGACGGCTCTGCGCTGGTGTGAACGAATCATATTCACGCAACTGTCGTTCTACACAATTCTGGACTGGATTCTGATCGCCGCAGCATACTGGGCCGCGTTTCTATTGAAGTATGACGGAGCATGGGCACCGGGAGTCACGAGGTGGTACCTCCTTGCATTTCCTGTCGTGTGCATCATCCAGATGAGCGTCTTTTTTGGTCTAGGGTTGTACCAGGGTATCTGGCGGGTGATGGGAATCGCCGATCTTCTTGCTCTAAGCTTTGCTGCCGGGATCGCTGTTCTGCTTTCCCATGTCTTGTCAGGGATTCTGAATCCTCCCCCTGGTGTATGGGCTTTCTTCGCCATCGACGGGCTGCTCCTACAATTCCTGCTATTGGGCGGACGTAGCGCCTATAAGATTCTGACGCATCTTGGACGACGCAACAGCGTAACCGAAGGGGCGCACGTCCTTGTCTATGGAGCCGGTCGCCGAGGGGAGTCGATATTGCATGAGCTGATGGAGAATCGAGCGCTTGGCCTCCATGCCATAGGTTTCCTGGATGATGATCCGTATCTTATCGGCTCCACCATCAATCGTGTGCGAATCCTTGGGTCAAGCCGCGACCTGGACTCCATACTCAATTCCCAGAAAGTCTCGGCAGTGATCATCGCCTCCCACAAGATCACTCCTGAACGCTTGGTCCTCGTGCTGAACCTCTGCTCAAAATACCGAATTCCGGTCCTGCGAGGCGAATTCCAATTAGACCGTCTCCCAAAAGTCAGGGTCTCTGGCTCTCGTGAAGCTTCAGCCCAAAGAAAACAGATCAAAGCAGTTCCTGGAGAGAAACACGCACCAGGGCATTCTCCCACGATCAATGCCACCCTAGGATGACCTTTGTCTGTCGAACTAAATGAGCAATGATCAAACTATCATGCAGCGGGATGATAATCCGCACCGTCTCGGTCCCATGATCAATCGTGGGCGGCGGTGGAATTCAGCGGTCTTTGCACTGTTGACTGTAAGTCTCAGCATCGCTTTGGCAATCGTCGTAATCGAGATCGTGCTGAGATTCCTTCCGGTGACGAGCAGCATGGAGAGAATGCCTGTCGACGAGAATCATCCGATACTCCGGTTTCCTTTAAATAGGGATTTTGTTTACTCAACTGGCTGGAACTTTCAGTTCGTGAATTACGGTCGGTTTAACAATTATGGATTCGTCAATAACCAAGATTACGCGCGGCGCGACGGAGAAAAAGCCCTCGCTATCATCGGCGACAGTTATGTGGAAGCGCTGCAGGTTCCATATGATCAAACAATCCAAGGGCGCTTAGCCAAATACTATGAGGGCACTGGGAAAGTGTATAGCTTTGGAATGTCGGGGGCGCAGCTCGCTCAGTATTTGGCGATGTCGGAGTATGTCCGGAATGAGTTCCAGCCGCGAGGCATGGTCATTGTAATCATTGGCAATGACTTTGACGAAAGCTTAATCAAAGTGAGGCCCGGATTGCATGTGTTTGAAAAAAATCCTGATGGTCATAGTGTCAGGCTTGTGAGGTGGGATTATCACCCCGGCGCGGTAGAGAAAATCCTCAGGCATTCGGCTACTGCCCGGTATTTATGGAACACGGTCGGCATCAGAGAGATCACACGATTGCCACAGAGACTTGCGCGGGGGGAAGGCTCGTACGTCGGAAACACTCAGCGTGAGGCTCCCGAAGAGCGCTTGCAGGATTCACGAATGGCTGTGGAAGCGTTCTTTTCGGGATTGCGGCATCGCGCAGGTTTGGATACATCGCGGATCCTCTTTGTGGTTGATGGCATGCGACCGCACATCTATTCGGAAGCAGACTTCGAGCGTGCGAAAGGAAGCTATTTCGACCTTATGCGACAGTATTTCATGAGCGCGGCGGTCCAGTGGGGGTATGAGGTGATCGATATGCAGCCTATATTCCTGTCTCGCCATCGTAAGGACGGATCTCGGTTTGAACGTGCAACCGATGCTCATTGGACCGGCGTGGGACATCAAGTGGTGGCCGAGGCTATTGCATCGTCGAATTTGTTTCAGCGCCTGTGTCGCTGCGCCCAATGAGTTCAAGTCGAGGTTAGTCCTGAGAAGGTCATTCAGCGAGTTCGTCCGCAAGTCTGGAGGATACGCATGATGAAGCGAGGATTTGACATCATTGCGGCCTTGTTAGGGCTTATCGTTCTAGCGCCCTTGTTCGCGATCGTAGCTGTGCTGATCAAGGCTGACTCTGCCGGTCCGGTCTTCTTTCGACAAGAGCGGATTGGCAAGGGATTCCATCCTTTTTGGATCTACAAATTCAGAACCATGACACAGGACGCGCCGCTGACAGGGGGAGTCCTCACAACCGGCGTCGATCCTCGGATCACGCGGGCAGGACACCTTCTTCGCCAGACTAAGATTGATGAACTCCCTCAGCTCATTAATGTGCTCCGAGGCGACATGAGTCTGGTCGGACCACGCCCCGAAGTTCGCCGGTATGTTGAGTTGTTTCGGCACCACTATGACATGATTCTGGCTGTTCGACCGGGGATCACTGACCTGGCCTCGCTCAAGTATCGCGATGAGGCAGCGATCCTGGCGAGATTCGAGAACCCTGAAGCGGAGTATGTCCGTCACATTTTGCCGGACAAAATCTGGTTGGCAGAGGAATACATCCGCCGATCGTCACTTGTTTTTGATCTCATCGTGATCTTTAAGACGTTTATGAAACTGATCAGCAGAAGGAATTCTGGTCAAGATGATCATCTTGAAAGCTCGTCGCCCGCTTACAGAAAGCCACCGGTATGAAGCCTCGTCTTCTATTTGTCATTGATGAGGATTTATATTTCTGCAAGCACCGGCTTGATCTGGCGCGAGCGGCGCGTGATGCGGGGTTTGAAGTCCTCGTGTCGACATTTGTTCAACATCACGGCAAACAGATCGAAGAGGAAGGATTCAAGCTCTTTCCAATTCGATTACGTCGCGGGTTGCAGTCTCCCCTGCACGACTTGGCTTCGCTCATTGAACTGATCCGTCTATACCGTCGCGAGCAGCCGGATATTGTTCATCACGTGGCGTTGAAGCAAGTGCTGTTCGGCGCCATTGCTGCCCGGCTAGTCCGAGTGCCGACGATGGCGAATGCGATCACTGGCTTGGGTTTTTTGTTCCACTCCGGAACCAGGCGCGCGAGGCTGATTTTGTCCGTCATAAGGCCTGTGTTGCGATGGGCGCTCGCGCACCCTCGTTCGACCGTGATCCTCGAGAACGGAGACGATTGCGAAGATTTAATCCATGCCGGGATTATCAAGAGATCACGTGCTGTTGTCATTCACGGCGCAGGTGTGAACGTGTCTCAATTTCGTCCATCTCCCGAGCCGGATGGTGTCCCGGTCGTGCTCCTCGCTTCCCGGATGTTGTGGGATAAAGGGGTGGGGGAGTTTGTGCAGGCTGCGAGGCTTCTGAAAGGGAATGGCATCCGATCAAGGTGTGTTCTTGTAGGAATGGTCGATAAAGAGAGTCCCTCCACTATCCCTGAAAAGCAACTTTTACAGTGGGAGGAGGAAGGTGTTATCGAGTGGTGGGGTCACCGGGATGATATGGCCGATGTATTTGCCTCCTCCCACATTGTGGTGCTGCCATCATATGCGGAAGGATTGCCGATGGTGTTGCTGGAGGGAGCGGCCTGCGCGAGACCTCTCATCGCGACGCGCGTACGGGGGTGCCAGGAGATTGTGAGAAATGGTGAAAACGGCTTACTCGTACCGCCCCAAAACTCTCATCTGCTGGCTCAAGCCATCATCACACTCCTACACGATAAGCCCTTACGGGACAAGATGGGCGCGCGGGGGCGTGAAATCGTCATGCATGAGTTCAGGGCGGAGCGGATTGCAGGGGAAACGATTGCTGTTTATCGCCAACTGCTAGGAAATGGCCGGGGCGCTTCGCCCGCTCATTCTTGAAGGACCTCCCACCAATGCTCAGCAGGCCTGTTAAGCCAAACTAGGCGCATCAACAGCAAAGACCCCTGCCGAAGCAGCCCTCTCGAGAGCACTTGAAGTCTCTGATGGCATCGGCCTGAAGGATACTCGGTGGGCGAAATCTGCCAAGCGCACGTTCAACCCCGTACTCGGAACAGCGACCCGGTGATTCGGCCCGTGGCGGGCCTGTCCCATCTCAACAGCTTGAAGGGGAGAAAACATGTTTACGAGCCAGTTGCCAGTTTCGCAGCGTCGATTAAGCTTTCTTCCATTTGCTCTGCCTTCGATCGGGGAAGAAGAGATTGCTGAAGTTGTCGACTCGCTTCGTTCAGGCTGGATAACTTCAGGCCCGAAAGTGAAGCGATTTGAAGCGGAATTTTCTCACTATATTGGATGTCGGCATGCCATTGCGGTGAACTCGTGTACGGCGGCCCTCCATATCGCGCTCACGGCCTTAGATATCGGGCCCGGCGACGAAGTGATCGTCCCAACGCTGACATTTTGTTCAAGTGCGAATGTTGTGGTACATGCGGGCGCTCGACCGGTGCTCGCTGATGTTGGTGAAGACTTAAACGTCCGGGGGGAGACCATTGAGGGCGCGATTACCCCCCGGACCAAGGCCATTATGTTAGTGCATCACAGCGGCCAAGCATGCGACTTGGCCGCTGTGTATGACATAGCAAGAAAGCACCGCCTTGCTGTGATTGAAGATGCGGCGCACGCTGTTGGCGCTGAATATAACAGTCATAAGATTGGCGCGTCGTATCACACACAAATCCTGGGCTCGGTCCAACATATTACATGCTTCAGTTTTTATGCGATCAAAAACCTCACGACCGGTGAAGGGGGGATGATCGTGACGACGGATGATGACCTCGCTGAGCGCATGCGTCTGTTGAGTTTGCATGGCATGAATCGGGATGCGTGGAAACGATATAGCAGCGCCGGTAGCTGGTTTTACGAGGTCCAGGAGGCGGGCTTCAAATATAACATGACGGATATCCAGGCGGCGATGGGGATTCACCAACTCAAGAAGCTCGATCAATTTATCGACGTACGAGCTCGTTACGCCGGCATGTATTCCGAGGCATTTGCTGAAATGGTCGAAGTCGAGACACCGCTGGTGCATCAGGATCGTAAGCATGCGTGGCATCTCTATGTCATCAAGCTTGCTCTCGAGCGACTGAAGATCGACCGCGCCCAGTTCATCGAAGAGCTGCGAGCGCAAAATATCGGAGCGAGTGTCCACTTCATCCCTGTTCACCTCCATCCCTACTACCAAGAAAGATTCGGCTATCAGCGCGGTGATTTGAAACAGGCCGAGTATCTGTACGACCGAATTGTCTCTCTGCCGCTGTATCCTGGAATGACAGAGGGCGATGTACAAGATGTTATTCGTGCGGTTCGAAGCATTCTCTCCTCGAACAGGAGGTAACGAGAAATGAGAACGACTAAAAAGGCACACCTGCTAGAGGTTGGTGTACGGATCGCCGCCGACGCGGTCATGATCAACGTGTCACTTGCAGGAGCAATGCTCGCCCGTTACATCGTTGAAACTTGGGCAGAGGGCGGTGGGGCATCTCGAGACGTAGTCATCCAGTATGTGGAAGGGTATCTTCAGAACTTTTGGATCCTCACGACCATCTCCTTAGCGGTCTTCGCCATGAGCGGCTTCTATACCCGCGGCCGCTACTATCAGGGCAAGTATAAGGCTCTGGTGATAGCCCAGGCGGTCGGCTTAAGCTACCTCTTCTTTGGAAGTGTCGCATGGCTGTCACAAGCACCAATTGCATTTCTTCCTCGCAGTGTCTTGTTCATGGGCTGTTTGCTCACAGCCGGCCTTCTGATTGCCGCGCGGTTCTGGTCTATGTTATGGCGAAAGCTGGACGGATCAGAAGCATCCCAACACCGACAAGTCATAAAAAAGCAGGAGCCCCGACGAGTCCTTGTCATTGGGGGCGCAGGGTACATTGGGTCAGCGCTATTGCCAAAGCTGTTGGCACGTGGATACCAGGTGCGACTATTGGATTTATTTCTTTTTGGGATGGATCCCATCGCCAAGGTTGTGGGACATCCCAACCTAGAGATCGTCCATGCTGATTTCCGCCACGTGGACAAAATTGTCCAGGCGATGAAAGGGGTGGATGATGTCATTCATCTTGGAGCCATTGTCGGCGACCCAGCATGCGCTCTGGATGAAGAACTGACTGTCGAAGTGAATTTAATGGCTACGCGGATGATTGCTGAGGTGGCTAAGGGAAGTGGAATACGTCGGTTCTGCTTTGCCAGTACGTGTTCAGTGTACGGGGCAAACGATCATTTGCTTGACGAACGGTCAGAGCTTAACCCAATCTCGTTATACGCGCGTAGCAAATTGGCATCCGAGAAAGTCGTGATGCAACTGACCGATGAGTTCTTCTCGCCAGTGATCCTTCGCTTTGGAACGGTATATGGGCTTTCGGGGCGCACGAGATTTGATTTGGTGGTGAATTTGTTGACCGCGAGAGCCGCTGTAGAGAAACAGATCACCATGTTCGGTGGTGGACAGTGGCGGCCCTTCTTGCATGTTGACGATGCGGCTCTCGCTTTGCTGAAGGCGCTCGAGGCGCCAACAGACCTGATCCAGGGCCAGGTCTTTAATGTAGGTTCAAACGAGCAGAATTACCAGCTTAGCGAGGTCGCACAAACTATTCAGTCATTGATCGCGCAGGTAGAGGTTGTGGAGATGGGGGCTGATATGGATTGTCGAAATTATCGGGTCGACTTCACAAAGATTACAAGAATGCTGGGTTTTATCCCGCGGTGGACTTTGCAAGAGGGAATCACGCAAGTCATCGCTGCCCTGGACAGCGGCGAGATAAAGGACTATCAGGACCCGATGTATAGCAACGTCAAGTTCCTCGCAGAGGAAAGCAATTCCTGTCTGATTCGCTGCGAGACTGGATGGGCATCCGAGATGATCAACGAAGAAGTTGGACCAAGGATGGTCAGTCATCATCGACGAACACGTACTGACAGTTTAGTTTCTGATAAGTCGCGCTAGGGTCGTCATGCATCCCCTTCGCCTCCTGCCTGCTCGCGGGGACGTGAGACTGCGTTCCGCAATGGTTAAGCGCGAATCGCCGCATATGAATTACACATTCACCTTCACGGTGTTTACGTCCACTTGCAATCGAGCAAACGCCTTGCATAGGGTCTATGAAAGTCTGAAAGCGCAAACTCTCCGGGACTTCGAATGGCTTGTGGTTGATGACGGATCCGCCGATCATACTCGAGCGCTGATCCGTGCCTGGCAGCAGGAAGCTAATTTTCCCATCCATTACATACGGCAACATAATCAGGGTAAGCACATGGCGTTCCGTCGGGCAGTGCAAGAGGCTATGGGGGAATTGTTTTTGCCGCTCGACTCTGATGATGCCTGCGTTCCTGATGCCTTAGAACGGTTTCATTACCATTGGCAAAACATTCCCCTTGCCGAAAGAAGCAGGTTCTCTGCCGTCACAGTTTTATGCAAAGATCCAGAAGGACGGTTGATTGGGAATGCTTTTCCCCAACTCATCACCGACTCGGATTCGCTCGAAGTTTTGTACGTATATAGAGTTAACGGTGAAAAGTGGGGGTTCCACCGGACGGACGTGCTAAAGGAGTTCCCCATTCCCGCAGTTGCCGATGCGTCATTCGTTCCTGAAGGGATGGTCTCGACGAAAATAGCCCGAAAGTTCAAAACAAGATTCGTGAACGAAATCCTGTGCACGGTTTACCGGGACGTCAGTGGAACCACGAATCAATTGACGCGACCGACAAGCCCAGCCAGATATCCCAAAGGGTGGGTATTATGGCATCAGACAATATTGAACGAGCAAATCAGATGGTTTAGGTATTCACCATGGACCTTTTTTCAGTCAGCCGTGCACTACAGCCGCTTTTCATTTCATGCTGGCATAGGCATATTAAACCAGGTAGCAAGGTTGTATTTTGTGCCTAGCCGCCTGCTGTGGTTCGTATTCTTTCCCGTAGGATTTATTGTGTTTTTAAGAGATAAGAGTAGATTGCGAGCGAACCCAGGCACTTGAGTCCCACGCTAAAGGTAGGATACTACAGATTATGAAAACAAACACACTGCATTCACTGCTCAGTCTTTTGTTTGTCCTGGTATGCGCGCTCAATGCGGGGGCTGTGGAGCTGGTACCCCCGCACGACGGGTACCGGATCGGTCCCAACGACGTTATTCGGATCCAGGTGTTTGGAGAGGACGATTTGACGGTCGAAAGCAAAGTCGCGGGCGACGGCAAAATTAATTATCCTCTGCTTGGGGTGCTGCAGGTCGGTGGCCAGACAATTGAAGAAGTGCAGAAAGAACTGACGGCGCGGTTGGCAAAGGGCTATCTGCGCCTGCCCAAAGTCAGCGTCTCAATTGTCCGGCATCGGAACATCTACGTGGGCGGGGAGGTGAAGACGCCAGGCGGCTATCCGTACGAAGAGGGGTTGACCGTCCAAAAAGCCCTCACGATGGCCGGCGGGTTCACCGAAAAGTCGGACAAGACGAGCATTACAGTCACGCGGCTCAATGGCAAAGGGGTGATTACCATTGCGCCGGAGGCTGACACCCTCGTCATGCCGGATGATCTGATTGTCGTGACACAATTACAGAAATTTTATGTCAATGGAGAAGTAAATAAACCAGGTGAATATGCCTACCTAAAGGGGCTCACCGTGCATAAGGCGATCACAATGGCGGGGGGTTTTACCGACAAGGCAGCGACAAAACGGATGAAGGTGTTACGCATCATCAATGGCGAGGAGCGCACGCTCGAAATCGCGCTCGATGCTCCGGTGCTGCCAGAGGACATCATTGTGGTTCTCCGGCGGTTCTTTTGACCCTCCAATGCGTTGTTTCGTGCGATTTCTGTCCTGATTCAGTTCACAAGTGCCAATTGACCCGTTTATCCCATCTCGCAAGATGGGCTTTGTGGGCGTGACCCCAAGCACGGGTAGGATAGGGAGAAAAGAACCATGCGTTCGCTACTCAGTCTTTTGTTAGTCTTACTGTGTGCATGTACGGCAATGGCGGCGGAACCGGCTCCTCCACCGGATGGCTATCGCATTGGGCCGAGCGACGTCATTCGGATACAGGTCTTTGGCGAGGACGATTTGACAGTCGAAGGCAAGGTCACGGGGGATGGGAAAATTAATTACCCTCTGCTCGGGGCATTGCAGGTGAATGGCTGGACGATCGAAGAGCTGCAGCAAGAGCTGACGGCGCGGTTAGCCTCTGGCTACGTACGGCTGCCGAAGGTCAGTGTCTCGATTGTGCGGCATCGGAACTTTTATGTCAGCGGGGAGGTCAAGACGCCGGGCGGTTATCCATACGAGGAGGGATTGACCGCCCAGAAAGCCCTCTCCATAGCCGGCGGTTTCACGGAGAAGGCAGACAAGCAGGGGTTCAAGGTGACGCGTCTGACGCACGGGCGGGTCGAGACACTGGCCATTGGCCCGGACGACGTCATTCAGCCGAATGACAGCATTGTGGTGACAGAGGGCCAGCGATTTTATGTGAGCGGAGAGGTGAAGACGCCCGGCCGCTACTTCTATGAGAAGGGGCTGACGGTGCAGAAAGCCATCTCAATGGCCGGAGGCGTGACCGAGAAGGCGGAGAAGCGGGAGATCAAAGTGACCCGGGTCGCCCGGGGGTTGGTCGAGACATTCCGAGCGGAACCGGAGCTGGCGGTGCTGCCGGATGACATCATTATGATAGAGCCCCTGATCCATAAGTTCTATGCGAGCGGCGAGGTGAAGACTCCGGGCGGGTATCCGTACAAGGACGGCCTCACCGTGCACAAGGCCATTGCCATGGCCGGAGGTCTGACAGAGAAGGCGGAACGGGACGAGTTTCGGGTGCTGCGGCACACTCACGGGCAGGAGGAAACCCTGCCGGTCAAGCTGGAGACGCTCCTCCTCCCCGACGACATCATTGTGGTGGCGGAGGGCCAACGGTTCTATGTCAGCGGGGAGGTCAAGACGCCGGGGCGCTACCTCTATGAGAAGGGACTGACAGTCCACAAGGCGATTTCAATGGCCGGAGGTGTGACCGAGAAGGCGGAGAAGGGAGAGATCAGGATGACCAGGCTCGCCGGCGGGCGCACGGAGACGACTGCGGTGGATCTCAACGCCCCTGTCCTGCCTAATGATTTTGTCATCGTCGAGCGGTTGCAGAAAATATACGTGGACGGGGAGGTTAAAAAGCCGGGCGACTATCCCTATGAGAAAGGCATCACCGTCCACAAAGTCATTACGATGGCCGGCGGGTTTACGGACAAGGCGTCAGAGAGCCGGACAAAAGTGCTGCGGGTGATCGATGGTCAAGAACAGTCGGTGCGG
>Ga0184638_1000179_pt1 | contig 16770 bp, 19 predicted proteins | sample PLM31_50_b2_FD_133141 | JGI IMG/M metagenome (GOLD analysis project Ga0184638, IMG submission 133141) | Groundwater sediment microbial communities from an aquifer in East River, Colorado, USA - PLM3-1_50_b2 | ecosystem: Environmental > Terrestrial > Soil > Riparian zone | place: USA: East River... | reverse complement strand
GGAGCTGCGCGCCGGGGGCGAGGGTGGCGTGCAGCCGTGTGATCGGCGTGTAGGTGATGCCTGGACCCTGGTGGCCCGCGACCTCGCCAGCGATCACCCGCAGCAGCGCGCCACCGTCGGGGGAGCTGAGCAGGGTCACCGCACGTCCGCGGATGTCCTGGTAGCGGGGCGGGTTCCACTTCAGCCGGGCGGGAAGGTTGACCCACAGCTGGAAGCCGTGGAACAGCCCGCCGCGCAGCACGACCTCCTCTGGCGGCGCCTCAATGTGCAACAAACCTCGACCCGCTGTCATCCACTGCGTATCACCGTCGGTGATGAGCCCACCACCGCCGTTGGAGTCCTGGTGCTGGAAGATGCCGTCGATCATGTAGGTGACGGTCTCGAAGCCGCGGTGGGGATGCCAGGGTGTGCCCTTGGGCTCGCCGGGGGCGTAGTCGACCTCGCCCATCTGGTCCATGTGCACGAACGGGTCCAGCGCCGCCAGGTCAACCCCGGCGAACGCGCGCCGCACCGGGAAGCCTTCACCCTCAAGGCCCGACGGCGCCGTCGTGACCGACACCACGGGGCGGTCCCGAGCCGCCGGGTCGGGGTCGGGGATCCGTGGCAGGACCATGGTGTCGGCGCTGATGGCTGGCATGACCGCTCCCCGCGCTGAATCGGGATCACGAATACGTCGTCCATAGCAAGGATACTTGTCCGTGCAACGTTCCGGCCCATTTCGAGGCCGCTCCTGGCACGGCTGGCACTGTCACGTAACCCCTGGTGTCCGTCGCCCACGCCTTCATGACCGTGTAATGGCTAGACCCAAGGCGGCTGCGCCGGCCTAACGACCTTCCAGGTCGTCCTGAGCTGCAACTCCCGAACTGCAATTCCCTAGCTGCAACCCCCTATCCGCCACTTGGGCCAGCGCGTTCATCGTCATTCATCCGCGAGGCCGGTGACCGCCATCGGGAGGCGGTCACCGTCAGCCTGCACTGCCTGATCCCGTACTGGGGCTCGACGCCGCTGGACGAGGTCGCCACGGAGAACGAGGAGGCGCTCGCGTTCGCTAGGCGCAGCAACTTGCTCAGCCTGGAGGCGGCTGCGCTCATAGTTCTGGCCTGGGCATAGCCATGCGCGGCAGTTTCGACGGACACCAGGCACCTGGTGGAGTCGGCCAACCTGATCATGGTCGGCCTGGCTGAGCTGCTCATCCAGGCGGCTGACTGCGTGTCTCAGGCGCTCGTCGAGCTGCTCGCCGGGCGAATTCGCTGCCGCTGAGCCGACGCTCCGCGAGCGCTAGCTGGCCCTCGCACAGATGGGCGCCTCGGGCCAACGTCGCCGGCATGCTGGTCAGGGTCCTCCTGCTGCAGGGACGCGACGCCGAGGCTGACGAGATAGCCCGGATCTGCGAGCAGATCGCTCACGACCACCAGCTCGACGTCCAGATTAGGTGCCGGACGATCCTCGGTCTGGTGCTTGCTCGACGGGGTGATGTGCGGCGGGCGAGCGACTGGCCGCTGAGGCCGTTGACCTGGCTGACCATATCGACCACCTCGACTCGCGGACCGAGGCGCATGTCGACCTGGCCGAGGTCTTACGCGCCGTCGGAGCTGCAGCCACGCGTAGGTGCGGGCGAGCAGCGGGTATGCGGGCCGTAGGCGCAAGCCCACCCGAAGGCAGCGATATGCTCGGACGACGGACCGGCCCTTGTGATGGAGGGCGACCTTGCTCCTCGCAGCGGAGCAGCTTGAGGAGTTCGGTCCGGATGATGATCAGTAGGGTAGAGCGCTCATCCGCCTCGGCGGAAGCCGAACGGAGTCCGCCGTCGAGCAGGGCGACCTCCCGGAATATCGTAGGTCGGTGGTCACGGACCGAGCTTCACTTGCGCTTGCCCCACCGACGGATGCGCTCTGCGAGAGCTTCACCCAAGGCGTCTGCACTGGGCCCGAGCACTCTCCGAACTGGATCCTGGACTAGCGCAAAGACGCCGCCCACTACGACCACCACATCTGATCCGGTCGCTGCGCCATACCCAACAACGCCGCCAGCTGGGCCGTACTCGGCCACAAGGCGTGCGACTTGCTGCCAAAGCGGGGAACCACTGCCCAAGTCGAGCGCCATTCCCATGCACACCCCTACTTCTGCTGTCAGCGACAGCCGGGGCGGCTTCTGCAGCTGAAGCGACCAACCTGCCCAGCGAGAACTCGCTAGGCGGGAGGCGCAGTTGCCACCCCGGCCCCTGTCCGACCCGGACTCCGTTTGAGTTGAGGTACGAGCTCCGCCAACGAAGACCCGGCTGCATCCGCTACCCATCTGTAGATGGGTGGCGCATCTTAACTCGTTGCGGGAGAGGGAACACCACGTCGATCAACCCACAGTCCACCAAAGCACTCATCTCCATCAGGAATCACCGAACTCGCCGTCGACTACGCCGCCGATGAACGCCCGCCACTCGACGGGACTGAACACCTGCACCGGCCCCTGGCGTTCCTTCGAGTCGCGAACGGCCACGCTCCTATCATCGAGAACGCGACCTCCACACAGCCGTTCCGGGCGCTCTGGCGCCCATACCGCTCGTGCGGACCTGGGCGTAGTGCCCGCAGGACGGCGCGGGCATAGCTCTCCGTCTGCAGCACGCCGAGGACGACGAGCACCTGATTGGTGTGGATCGCCGTGGCCGCCGTTGTCCAAGCTCGCGACGTCGCCCAGTGGCGCGCAAGAGCAGTTTCAGTGCCAGCGGGAATTGCCTCGAGTGGCCTGTGAGCCCCTCAAGCGTTCGGCTGCGCCACTCCAGCACTCCGACCGGTCCCGAACTCGTCCTCACCCACTCCGAATGGGCCGTGTTCGTGGCCGGGATCAATCACGGGGATGCGGACCTCCATCCCACGAGGGCCATAGCTGAGCCATTATGTGGTGGTCCCAACTGGTCCAGCATACGAACCTTCCACCGTGGGTTGAGGGTCCGCCGATTCGGCTGGCCAGCCGCCACGCCAGGATCAGGCGAGTTGCCGATGGGAGCGCGCCCATCTTGGGTGGGAGCCAGGGGAGAACGGCAGGACCTGCAGGGAGATCGCCGGACGCGTCCCGAGCTCCTTGATCCGCTCGAGCTGACGGCTCATGACGCGGCGACCGCCCACTGCACGACTGACTACGGCTTCACCGAGGATGAAGGAAACCGTTGGCCGAACATCGAGGTCAAGCGGTTCTTGGCGTTCGACGCGACCGTTGACTATGAGCGCGACAGCTTCCTCCGAGTAACCCAGTCCTGCCAGTAGCGCCTGAGCGTACTCCTCGGTCTGTAGGAGACCAGGCACGAACGTAGGCTCGTAGCTGTAGATGCTCCTTGCGGCCGCCTCGCTTCCGAACAGGGTGAGTGCGGCTTGGCTGTATACCTCCTTGTACTCGGACCAGGACTGCCGCTTCGACCTTCGAGCGAGGTCGACTAGCTCCTGCACTCGCTTGTCATCCGTCACGTTGTATGCGGCAAGGAGCGCACGAAGGTCGATTGGTGTGATGGCCACCGCGCCCTGCTCGATACGGATGATCTTGCTGACACCCCACTCCATCGCTTCCGCTGCCGCTCTCTGTGTAGGCCCGGCAGACTGGCGTAGGCCGACAGACGGCAGGTCGTGGAACTCGACCACCCACCACAGCCGCTGGCGCGCGTGTCTGGCGAGTTGCAGCAGCTCCTCGCGCTTCAGTTGTCGACGCGTAGAGGTCGAGCATGTCAACGACGTCCCGCAGAGGCCGCTGACCTGCCCTTCTCGATGCGCGAGATCTTCGAGTCGGAGCATTCCAGGCGTTGCGACTCGCTCCATCGTCAGACCAGCAGCGTCCAGCAACAACGCAACTCCACCCTAAGCACTAACACGCGAAATGTGGACATTTTGTCTTATTAGGGCACCCAGGAGCAACGGGGTTCTGAGCCGATATTGCACGGGCTGGGGCCGTTTCCTATGCCTTGGGCGTGAAGCTCCGCATCGACAGTCTGCTCGAGGTCGTGGTGGAGGTGCAGGGATGACCGGTGCCGCTCAGGACAGGGATGGCGGTCGTTCGCGGCGGGTGACCGCCGGTCTCGTCACCGGCGCCGGGTTGGGATCAACCCACTGGCTCTGGCGCGGGATATCCGAACGGCCGGTGAGCTGGGACAATGATGGTGGAGAGGCCGAACGCGACCGCGCTTGTACCTCCTCGTTGGCCGTGACACCACCCCGTAGCCGACTTCATCAGAGTTCGGTGACCGCTCGGTACCTGACAGTCGTGTCCCTGCTGTCGGGCATGCGGAGCATGCTTTGTGCCGATCCGCTCGGAGTGGCAGGTCCCCACGACTTCCCTTGTATCTTCCCACAGGCTCACCATATAATCACCACACCATGAACCAGCGAATGGGCCGGTCGACGCCGGACATCGACGACTATCGTCACCTGATCAAGCAGGCCGACGTGGCCCGTCGGGCTTTCGATGAGTTGTTGCTTGCGGCCGGAGAGGGCGAAGTCGACCCGGCCGCCTTGGAGATGGCTCGCGCTCGCGCCGAGGACCTTGAGAGGTTGCGGGCTCGGGCTGCTCGCCGCCTCGCTGCGGCACACCGCCGAGCCGCCATGCATGAAGGACCGCCGATGGCCTCGTTATCAGCCTCCCCTAGGCCCACTGCGTCGATCGGTGGACATGTCGAGGCCATAGCCCGCCGCGACCAGGTGGGCGCCGCCCTCGATCTGCTCGGCGCCCCGACCCGCACCGCGGAGCTCGCAGCCGCAATAGCTGCCCTGGGCGGTCCCTACCTGAGTCCGGCCGAGCTGACGCAGTTGCGGCGAGAGGAGCAGCGCCAGTGGGACCGCGCGGTGAAGGCTGACAGCGCGGCCCTGCTCCGGCCCTGGTATGTGGCGCCCGCCTTGTCTGCCGAGACGCTTGCCGCTGCCCCTGGGACCTACACCCTTTCCAGCTGGGGATTGATCGAGCGGCTCATCACTCCGGTCGCTCCTCGCTTATGGGCGGCCAGGGCGGCGGCCAACGTGGCACGCGCCACCGCCGCGGCGCCAGAGCGGGAGCAGGCGCTGCGGCCGCTACTCGCCCGCCTCGCCCGTGGCACCCCTTGGGGTCACGCGGTCTGGGCTGAGACGGCCGACCTCCTCGAGATCGCCGCCGCGGCGGCTCAGGATGCCGAGCAGCTGGGAGATCGCCACGCCATGCTGGCGGCTGCAGCGGTGGATCGGGCTGCCAGCCTGAGCGAGCAGGACCGGGCCGTCGTCCTTTGGGGGCTGCCCCGGCCCAAGGCTGCCGAGGGACCGCGGTGAGTGGGCCCTTCGTCGCCCTCCGAGGGAAGGCGCCGGCCGAGCGGTACAGCGCCCGCGACGTCATGCGGCCGTCTCGCAATCCGTCCTGTGGAGCGTTGCCGCTGCTTGAGGCCGCTGGCGTGCGTCCGGACACCGCCGCCGGGATCGCCCACGAGCTCGAGATGGGGCCCGACCCCCGCCATGGGATGTCCAACATCGCCCGCCAGCAGGGCGACACCTGGGACGAGACGCTCTTCGATGACGGCCGGCCGCTCCTTGACGCCCTGGTACGTGACGCCTACCTCTCGGACCACGATGTCGATCTCCTCAACATAAGCGACCACGTGGACCCGACCCGGGCCTCGGACGGCACGCCCGCCGCTCGTGGAGGGCGGACCACCGACAAGGACCAGCGGGAGCGCGAGCGGGTCACCTACAACCGCGCCCGCGCCCGGATCACCGCCGAGGTGGTGAGCGACGCCGTCGACGCCGAGCGGCCCACCCTGGTGCTGCGGAGTGTCCTGGAGGCCACGGCCATCCTCGGCTCGGCCATCCCGACGTTCCTGGAGCTCGACTTCGCTCTGATCATCCCCGAGGGCCGACGCATCCCTGGCCCCGAACCAGCCAGGGTGTTCGGCGAGGGCTCGGTCATCATCATCGGCGACGGGAAGTCGTGGCGGCGCCTGGGTCGGCTCGACAATGGCGACAAGCGCGCCGAGGCGGCTCGGCAGGTGGCGGCCTACCGGTGGGTGGCCAGCCAGGTGTGGCCTGCCCGTGCCGCCGAGGCTGTCGCCGATCACGGCCTCGTCGCCAACCCGCCTGGTGCCGGAGGCCTGTCCACCGTCCGACTCACCCGTCTGGACCTGCGCGATCATGGCCGGGCCCTGACCGCCCAGCGAGCGGCAGCCTATGGCCAGCTCGCCAGGGCGCAGGGTCGCGTGGCCGCCGCCGTCGCCGCGGGCGCCTCGCTTACTCCGCCCGATGGAACTCCCGAACCCGACACTGCCCGCCGTCGGGCCATCCTGGCCATCCTGGCCGAGAGCCATTGGTTGCCGTCCTGCCTGTCGGGCTGCCCGATGGGGGGCGCCTGCCGCCGGCATGCCGAGACCACCGGACAGATCGGCCGTCTCGGTGGCATCGCGGAGGAAGCCGGACCAGTCGCTTCGCTGGAGCGCCTCTCCCGCCTCCGGCGGGGGGTGGTGTCGCCGACCCAGTCCGAAGCCGACGTCACCGAGCGCCTGGCCCGGGCCGAGGCCGTCCTCGGACCCGACCCCGCCCTACCCTGGGAGAGAGGCCGGTAATGGCGGCCATCCCCGTCCCGCCTCGGGCCGTGCGTCTCGCCCTGGCCAGCCGAGCCTTCGACGCACGGCGGCCCGTCGCTGCCCTCGAGCGCCGCTACGTCCCCGTCCGACCCGATGCCCGCATCCTGTCGGTGGTGGGGCTGTCCGGGGACAACCTGCTGCTCGGGATTGGCCTCGGCCGCCTGGACGCTCCGAGCCCCGAGGTGGTCATCGTCTGCCCCGAGCCCCGCGACCCGATCCTGGCGCTGCGGTTTGCCGCCGAGGTCGGCGCCGCCTTGGCCCTCTCGTCGATACTGCGCTCGCCGCTGCCACGCCGACCGGGTGGGGGCCGGTGTGCGACACCCCGCCCCAGCTGTGGGTGGACGGGGCCCGCTCCGTTGCCACCATGCGGGCCTGGACGTTCCGGCTCCGCAACCCGTGGCTGCCCAGTGCCCTTGCTGCGATCGAGGACCGCCGCGTGGAGGGCCAGCGCTCCTTCTCGCTCCTGCGCGGCATCCTGGCCGCCGCCGATACGCCGGGCGCCGACGTGGTCGTCGACGTGGCCGGTGTGCTCGGCGCTCACCTGGTGTTCCCGCTCGCCGATGGGGAGGAGGCGACCCCTCTGCCAGTCCTGCTCGCCTGTCTCGACCTCGACGGCACTACCCGGGTGCTCGATGCGGTCGAAGACGCCGAGGCGGTCGAGGACTTCGAGGATGGGTCGGGCGTGTCGGCGACCACCGACCCCGACTGGGACAACACCGTGCTCCTCCCCGCCCTCCACCGCTTCAAGCGGCGACGTCGAGCCCTGGCCGCCGGCCGGGCCTCGGCCTTGGTCGATCCAGAGATGGTGACCCGGTCGGCCACTGAATCCAGAGTCGACGCCGCGATCGGCGCGGCGCTGGCCGCCCGCCACCGCGCGGTGGCCGCCGGGGTGGGCTACCTGGCGCAGTTGCCGGCGTTGCCCGGCCTGGCTCGGCGTGCGCAGCGAGCCGGCTGGCGGGTGTTCCAGGATCTGTCCCGGGGGCGGCGAGGCGACCCCGCCTGGGCCGACTTCCCATCCCTGCCCGCTGGCGTCGTCCAGGACCACCGCGACCTGGCGCTCCTCGCCGAGGCCGACCTCGACGCCGTGGGGGGCGACCGGCGCGCCTTCGCGTTCGCCCACGCCACCGGAGAGGCGACCTTGGCCCGAGCGACCAGCGTGTCGTTCGACGGCCGGCTGGTTACGCTCGAACTCGCAGTTCCCCTCGAGGCTCGTACTGAGAGGGGTTGGTGGTGGCTGGACGACCCCCACACCCAGCCCATCACCGGGAACCTGTCCGTCACCGGGCCTACCTCAGCGACCTGGACGATCACCCAGCAGATGCGCCGCCTGGCCGCCGACCCGACCATCCTGACCAACGCCGAGACGCTGCGGCTTACCTGCCGAGAGGGCGCCTTCCCCGGGCGCCCTTACTTCGGCGGCGATCCCGCCCGGGGCCACGCCACCCCGGTCATGGCCACGGCGCCCACCCCGTTTGCCAGACCCATTGACTTCGCCGCCCTGGGAGACTGATCGATGCCCAATGCCGCCGTCGCTGCTCGTTCCCGTGAGATCACCGACCGCGCCCTGCGGCTCCTGGCCCACGGCCGCTCGGTGGTGATCCGGGCCCACCCGGGGGCGGGAAAGACCGGGGGCCGCAGCTCCGGCACGGTGCGCATGGCTCGGGCCCTCGCCGACGGTGGCCGACGCGTTGCGCTGCTGGTGGCGCAGAACGACCAGGTGGTGGAGACCCTCAGACGGCTGCTCAATACGTGGCCGGACCTGGACGTGTACTTCGTCCCGGCGAGCACCTCCTGGAGCGCTATGCCTGACTGGGTGCGAGACCGGCGCCGCCGGCCCGACCGGCTCCGCGTGGTGCGTGGTGGGCACCATGGGTTTGCCTTGGAGTCCGATGCCGGCCTGTTCGTGATGACCGCCGCCAAGTTCTCCTTCCTGTGGCCGGCGGCGACCACCGCTGCCGCCCGCAGCACCATGCCTCGCACCTACGTGGAGCCCTTCGACGTGGCCGTCATTGACGAGGCCTGGATGGCCCCCGCCGGCCTGTGGATCAACCTGGAACGCCTCGCCCGCCAGGTCGCCCTCATCGGCGACCCCGGCCAGATCCTGCCGTGGACCGCCACCGACCAGTGGTACCCAGGTATGGTCGGTTCTCCCGTCGAGCCGCTCCCCGAGGTCGCCGCTCGTCTCCTCGGTGACCAGCTCATCATTCTCGACCTAGCCGTGTCCCGGCGCCTGGCGTCCCACACCACCTCACTGGTGGGGCGCCTCCCCGCATACGCTGTCACAGGCACCCAACCGATGTTCGACGCCATCGAGGTACCCCTCAGCCTTGGCGCGCTCCCCCTGCTTGGCTCTGGCGTCCCCGACACGCTGCGCCGTCTGGCAGACCGCGGCCTGGCCCTGCACCGCCTTCCCGCTGGAACCGCTCCACAAAATGACCCGGCCGTGGCCCGAGCCTGCGCTGAGCTGACCGTCGGGCTGCTGCGGGCGAGCGCAACGCTGGCCACCCCGACGGGGACGGCCCCCTGGGCCCCGGCGATGTGGCAGTGCTGGTGGCTCACCACGACCAGCGGGCCGCCGTCCGCCAAGCCCTTACCGATCTCGACCCGGTAGCGGCCGGCGTGCGGGTCGAGACGTTCAACGTGATCCAAGGCGCCACGGTACCAGTGACCATCCTGTGGCACCCCATCTCCGGCCGGACCGACGTCTCGGCCTTCCACGCCGATGTGGGCAGGCTCACGGTGGGCCTGAGCCGCCACACCCACGGCTGCGTCGTCGTGTCCCGAGAGGGAATCGGTGAGCGACTAGCGGCCACGCCTTCCACCGACGACCAGGAAGGTGATGCTCCAGACCGACGCCTCGACGGCCTTCTCGCCCACAGGGTCGTCTGGGAGCGCCTGAGCGCGTGACCGCTGGCTCACGCGACGTGTCGGAACATCCGTCAGCCCGAGGATGTCCCGAACGTTGTTGAGGTTCGGTGACGGTCTTTGTTCATTGCGCCATAGCGAGGAGGACGACGAGGGATGTCGCTGTTGCAGTGCAGGTCGAGCCCTCCCGCGCCGGTGAGCGCGAAAGCCCCTCCACCGACACTCCCGAGACGGGGTGATCACTTGCTCTCGGTGTAGGCGTCGTGGTAGTTCCACCACTCGTATGGCGGGGTTTGCGGGTACCCCTCCGGCGAGTCCTCCCATTGCTCCTGGCGGCCGAGCGCGGTGATGTCGAGGTAGTTCCACGTGTTCCCCATCTGCTCGTCGCCGCGGGCGTTGATGAGGTAGGTGCGGAAGATCCGGTCGTCCTCGCGGATAAACGCGTTGGTGCCGTGCCACTCGTCGACGTCGAAGTCTTTATCGAAGTCGTCGGTGATCGTGTACCAGGGGATGTGCTCCCATCCGTGGCGCTGCTTCAGGCCCTGGATCTCGGCCTGGGGGGCGCGCGAGGCGAACGCGAGCGTCGTGTTCCGCGCGTTCAGGTGGGCGGGGTGCGCGACCTGGTCGGCGCCGAACGAGCAGCCCACGCATGCCCGCTCCGGATAGGAGCCGCCCTCGGCGTAGGTGGTGACCTCGGGCTCGTAGAAGGCGCGGTAGACGATCAACTGACGGCGGCCATCGAAGAGGTCGAGCAGGCTCGCCATGCCGTCGGGCCCGTCGAACTCGTAGGCCTTGTCCACGGCCAGCCATGGCATCCGCCGACGCTCGGCGGCGAGCGTGTCACGGGCGCGGGTCAGCTCCTTTTCCTTCACGAGCAGTTCCTGGCGCGCAGCTTCCCACTCCTGCGGCGACACGATCGGGGGTGTCTTCATGCGGACTCCTCTCAAGACTTGAGGCCGAGATCGTCTGAGCGTCCAGCTTCGAGTCGCGACCACTGGGCGGTGGGGCGTCGGTTAGTCCGCTCATGCGACTCGTGCAGCATCGCATGCCGGTGGAACAGCGTCGACGTGACGGGCGAGCGCAGCGACGAACGTCGGCATCTGCCGGTAGCCCTTGAGCCGGCGGAAGCTGCGTTCCGCGTTGCGCATCCCGGCGGCACACCAGCGTTTGATCATCTTGCCGTCGCGCCACCGCTTCACGTTCCTGGTCGTGTCGCGCGCGATCGAGATCATGCTCTGGATGCAGTTCGTGTTCGTGAGGCTCGCGGCGAGCCGGCCGCCGACACCGAGCCGCCGGACGGTGAACATGTCCTCGAGGCCTTCGCGCAGGCTCGCCGCCGCATCGGGCCAACGCGCCTCGAGCTGCGCGGCCAGGTCCGACAGGCACGTTCACCCTTCGCGGGATCGTCGTTGAACGCGGCGGCGAGCTTGCGATCGACCCACGCTTGTTGGTCCTTTGGGAGGTGGTCGCGGACGTTAATGCGGCGCTTGTGCAGCGTGCACTGCTGGATGAACGCGGTGTCGCCGAACACCTTGCGCACCGCGGTGGCGAGGGCTTTGGCGCCGTCGATCACGACCAGCAGCCCGCCGTCGGTGTTGAGGCCCCGGGCGACGAGCTCGGCGAGCAGGGCGGTGACGACGGTCTTGTTTTCGGTGTCGCCCAACCACAGGCCGACCGGCACCTTGGTCCCGTCGGCGCCGATCGCCAGCGCCACGACACAACAGGCGTCGGCGAAGTGCACGCCGTCGAGCATCAACGCCGCCAGGTCGAGCTCGGAGAGGTCGCGGCTCATCAACTCGTCCAGGTGCGCGTCGGTGGCGGCCTTGAACCGGCGGCTCACCGACGAACGTGACGTCGACGTGGCCTGCGCGTCGAGGTCGTCGCCGGACCGGTTCGTTCACCCGAGCGTGCCGGCGGGTTGCCACCCCGGCGAGCATCCGTTCCATCACGACCTGCGACAGCAGGTCATCGTTGCTGAACGCGGCGTAGGCGGCGAGCTCGATCTCGTCGCCCGTAACGGTGCGGCCCCGTGGCCGCTCGACCGGCACGCGTCGGCCGCCCAACACGACCGACCCGGGCGCGCTCCCATGCCAGTTTCCCTGCCGCTGCGCGAGCTTGGCGTGCTTCGGGCCGCCGACCTTGGCGGTCATCTCCGCGGTCATCATCTCGCCCATCACGGCCAGGCCGACCGTGGTGCACATCGCCAACAACCCCTCACGCGCGACGCCCGCGATCGCACCCAGCGACAGGCGCAGCTCCTCCGGCAACTCCACCGCCTCGGTCGCCTCGTCGCGACCGACCACACGGACACCAGCTACGTGCTTCTTCATCGGTGGTCCCCTTCCGTTGTCGGTTGACTTGGCGGTCGCCCGACACCTACCACGCAGGCAGGCCACCGGGCGGGGGACCGCCACCTCACTTCAACAAAACCGGGGACAACCTCGTCAGCCCGGGTGGGTCGGAGCAGCGAGGGGGCCTCACGTCCTCGAGCGAGGCGATCTCCTTCTCGAGAGCGGCACGTCGACCGCGGCGGCGGCGTCATCCAGGCGTGGGCTTGGTCGCGCCAACGATTCGGTGAGGCCCCCCGGGCTTGTAGCAGCCATGACGCGCCACCAGGGCAGGCGCGGCTCGCGCGCGCCCTGCACGAGCCGGACGCATTGAGGCTCGCTGAAGCCCATGGCATTAGGCGACCGGCGTTGCCAGGTCCACTGCGCTTCTCAGCCCTCGGACGGGCCCGTGGCGCATGGACCATGAGCAAGACGGCGCAACGCCTCCGCCACGCGCCCAACTCCACGCACCTACAGACAGCAACGGGCCCCCTGTCGGCAGAGCTCGCAACTCGGACAGGGGGCCCGTCGGACAGGAGCCGGGTGGCCCCTGCGGCTGAAACAGCCGATCCCTCAGCGAAAGACTCGCTGAAGGAGGCGCATTTGACCATAGCTTCGACTCCGGCCGCCACCTAGCCGGAGAAGCAAGGCTCTCGTCGGATGAGCGCTCGGCCCCGGACGACGACCTCTCCGTTGAGACACCAACAACGGCCTGTGCAGGTACGCAACACTACCGCCAGTTACAGCATTGGTCCCGCGGTACAGAACTTCTGTGCTCGCTTGCGGTTGCGACAGCATCCTGCCGGCCCCAACCTGGAGCTTGCGGGCGCCGTGCCCAGCTCCTATCTGATCTACCTGTGTGACCATTCATACAGGTCAGCGCCATTCGTGAGGGACCAAAATGACAATCCTGCCCCTGCCGTCATCCACTGGGTGTCGCCGTCGGTGATCAGCCCGCCGCCGCCGTTGGAGTCCTGGTGCTGGAAGATGCCGTCGATCATGTAGGTGACGGTCTCGAACCCGCGGTGCGGGTGCCACGGGGTGCCCTTGGGCTCGCCGGGGGCGTAATCCACCTCGCCCATCTGGTCCATGTGGACGAAGGGGTCCAGGGCGGCAAGGTCGATCCCGGCGAAGGCGCGGCGGACCGGGAAGCCTTCGCCTTCCAGGCCGGATGGTGCGGTGGTCACCGACAGCACGGGGCGGTCTGCCGCGGTGGGGTCGGGGCCTGGGACCCGTGGCAGGACCATGGTGTCGGCGTTGATGGCTGGCATGACCGCTCCTCGGGTTGAGCCTTGCTGCTTCCCTGTCACTCGTAGCAAGGATACTTGCATGCGCAACATTCCAGCCGTACCTATGCGGTGAGGCGTTCCCGCCATGCCCGGATGGCCGCGGTGTGCTCGGGGTAGTGGCCGTAGGTGTCCAGCCGCAGGCGACGCCGCGCCCGCGTCCGGCCGCCGAAGGTGCCCGCGGGCTGGCTGCCGATGAAGTCGACCAGCCGGGCGTGGGTCTGGTCGCGGCGCCGCAGGACCGCCGCCAGCGACAGCCGCCGGCCAGCCTTGGTCGCGCGGGCGTTGAAGGCGTCGATCCCGCCCTGGGCCGCATAGCGGGGTGGCGTGCCGCCCGCGATGATCAGCGGCAGGTGCTCGAGCGCCTCTTGTTCCCAGGTGGTCACGTGGGCCAGGATGTCCTTCACCGACCAGGCGTCCACGACGCCGGGCTGGACCAGCCGCGCGTCGGGCACGCCGGCGTAGGCGTCGGTGAGCGCAGCCCACGCCGCGTCGAGCGTGTCGAGAAGCCGCTGCACCTGATCGCTCATTGGTGCAGCTCCCACGGCCGCAGGATCTCGCGGTTCAGCTCCTGCGGGCGCTCTTCGGGGAGCAGCAGCCGCGCGTCTGGCAGGCTCGTCCGGCTGCGGGTCCCGGGGATCGTGTCGGCGAGCCAGTGGGACCACCGCTCGTCGAAGAAGGTGTCGCCGGTGCCCCACACGATGGCCGTGGGCGCGGTGAGCTGCTCGAGTCGGTCCTGGATGCGGATGGTCTGGGCCGGGTCGAACGCCAGGATGAAATGTTCGAGGTCCTGCATCTGGGCGGGGTTGGCGATGTACGGCGTGATGTCGGCGTCGTGATCGGTGTCGAACCGCTGGATGATCCCGGGGAGCTCGCTCGCGGTGACGCGGTCGGTGAAGCCGGCGAACTCGGCGGGGAGCCAGTTGTGGTGCACGTCGCCGTTGGTCAGCAAGAGACTTCGGAGGCGGGTGGGGTGGTGCACGGCGAAGATCTGGGCGATGCCGACCCCGGAGTCGTTGGCGACCAGGTCGATGTGCTCGAGCTGGGACGGCGTGGTCGTTGTTGTCATTGCCGGACCTTCCTGTGCCGGGAGACGGGGTGGAGCTCTCAGGCCGCGTCGTGGAACACCAGCGCGAGGGTGAACCGCTGACCGGAGCGGATCGCGGACACGCCGTGGCGGACGGGCGCGGCGGACCATCCGAGCTTGGATTCCACGGGCCGGTCCCGGGTGGTGAACACCAGGCCGTGTCCGTGCGGGATGAGCGTCGCGGTCCCGCGGGACTGGGCGCGGGGACGCTGTTCGACCAGCAGGAACTCGCCGCCGGTGTGGTCGACGCCCGGGTTGCTCAGGTTGATCACGACCTGCAGCGGGAACACGAGGTCGCCGTACAGGTCGCGGTGCAGCGCGTTCCAGTCCCTCTCCCGGTACCTCAGCAGGATCGGCGTGGACTTTGTCTGCCCGGCCGCATGGCACAGCTCCAGCCACCCATCCAGGGTGTCCGGCCACGGGGTGGGGCGGCCGAGCTTGTCCCACCAGTCGCGGGCGATCGGCAGCAGGCGCGGGTACAGCGCCTGCTTCAGCTGCTCGATCGGCTCCGGGAAGGGACGCGCGAAGTATCGGTACTCGTCCTCGCCGAAGCGGTGCCGGCCCATGTTGACCGTCGAGCGGAAGTACCTGTCCTGGTCGTAGAGGGCGGCGATCCGCCCGGCCTCCTCCGGGGTGAGCAGCCGCGGCAACAGCGCGCCCCCATGCTCGTTGACCTCCCCGGTGATGCGGTCCCAGTCGCCGCCGTCGACGCGATCCTTCCACCGGCTCGACTGGGCGGTGGTTGTGGTGGTCATGCTGCCTCCAGACGCAGAAGGGCTTGCTTGGCTGCCGGCCCACCGGCGTAGCCGCCGACCGAGCCGTCGGAGCGGACGACCCGGTGGCAGGGCACAACGACAGGCAGCGGGTTGGTCGCGCAGGCCGTGCCGACCGCGCGAACGGCCCTGGGGTGGCCCGCCGCGGCCGCGACGGCCGCATAGCTGGCGGTGTGGCCGTAGGCGATGTCGGACAGGTGGTCGAGCACCGTGCGGCGGAAGCCCTTGGACAGGCTGAAGTCCAGCGGCAGGTCGAAGCCGTGACGCAGGCCGGCGAAGTACTCGTCGATCTCGCGCGCGGCGGCGTCCAGCCGTTTGGGGGCGTGCAGGATCCGCGGGCTGACCCGCGCGGCAAGGGTCGCCAGGACCTTGTCATGGCCCTCGGTCTCGTAGGCCACGCGGACCAGCCCCGTCTCGGTCGCCGCGAGCAGGAGGGTCCCCACCGGCGTGTCGAGCGTGCGGTAGGCCACATCGAGGATGCCTTGGGCGTCCGCGCTGGCGGCCAGGCGGTCGCGCAGACGGCGCAGCTCCGCCTCGGTGGGGTCGGGATAGGCCGCGAACAGGTCGCTGACCTCCTGAGGATTGCCGCTGGTCATCGGGTCGTTCCTTTCTCGACTGCGGTGCTCGGATAGCGCCTGCGCAGGTTGGCGATGCCGTCGGCGGCCGACCTGCGAGCGGCGTCGGTGGTGCCGCCGATGACCGCGGCGACCTCCTGGTACGGCAGCCCTGCCAGGTAGTGGTAGGCGACGGCCTCTCGCTGCTTGCGCGGCAGGGCAGCCAGCGCCGCGCCGAGGTCGAGGTCACGCCCGTCCGTCCGCTGGGCGGCGGGACGCTCGGGGACCTGGGCGACGGGGACCGCGCGGCGCGCTCCCGCACGGGTGACGTCGATTGCCTTGCGATGCGCGATCGTCACCAGCCACGCCTCAATATTGGCGTTGTCGGGGAGCTCTGGATAGGCCTTGAGGGCGGCCACGAACGTCTCCGACCAGGCGTCGTCGGCGTCGACCGGGCCGAGGACGGCCCGGCATACGCGGTGGACGGTGGCGCCGTGGGCGGCGACCACGGCGTCGAACGGCGGTTTCCCTTTCACACTGTGCAAACGGCCGGGAGCGGTGGAACGTGAGCTGGTCGGTCAGAAGAGTTTCGTGGATCCCGCCGCGGCCGACGCCTCCAGGTCGTGAAGGTACCGCGCTCGCGCCACTGGGAGCCTTGTCCCACCCCTCGAAACTGTGTACAGTTTTCATCGAGGGGAGGAGGCTGCGGTGATCGAGCTCGAGGACATCGCCTACGTGCGTTCCGGCGTCGCGGATCTGCCGGCCGCCGTTCGCTTCGCGACCGACGTCGTGGGGCTCGAGCTGGTGGCCTCGGATGAGCAGGGGGTTGCGCACCTTCGCGCCGACGCGCGCCACCATTGCCTCGCGCTGGTCGCGGGTCGGTCGGGGGTGCTCGCGTCCGGCTTCACCGTTGCCGACGACGGCGCCTTGGCGGCTGCGGAGCGCGAGCTCGAACGTCGTGGCTTCGTGGTCCGGCGTCTGGACGCCGCGGCCGCGCGCTCGCGCCGGGTCCGTGCCGGCATCGCCTTCGACGACCCCTTCGGCAATCGGCTCGAGCTGGTGACGCAGCAGGAGTGCCTCGCCCGGCCGGTCGCTTTCGGGCGTGCGTCGGGGATCACGGAGTTCGGTCACCTGTGCCTCGACGCGCCGGACGTCCACGAGGCCTACCGGTTCTGGTCCGACACCTTCAACGCGAAGGTGTCCGACTGGATCGGCGATGCCGCATGCCTCATGCGGATCGACCCCGTGCACCACAAGCTCGCCGTCTTCAAGGGCGACGGGCCGGGGCTGTGCCACATGAACTT
>Ga0184638_1000178_pt1 | contig 16796 bp, 16 predicted proteins | sample PLM31_50_b2_FD_133141 | JGI IMG/M metagenome (GOLD analysis project Ga0184638, IMG submission 133141) | Groundwater sediment microbial communities from an aquifer in East River, Colorado, USA - PLM3-1_50_b2 | ecosystem: Environmental > Terrestrial > Soil > Riparian zone | place: USA: East River... | reverse complement strand
ACGTGGGACTAAATAAAGGGACAAGATTGATTTGGGGCCAGTGGGATTTGAACCCACGACCGCCAGCGCCCCAGGCCAATACCTCAGCGAGATTAAGTAATTTCAACAGAGATGGTATCCTTGACCAAGCTAGACGATGGCCCCTACGACTTAGACAAATAGAGTTCTTTTTAAATGTAGTATTGCCATGAAAAGATGATTCTGGTAAGGATGATCTCCAATGTATTATGACTGGTATGAATTGAGTGTTTTCGAAATTTATTAAATGAACCATTTAAATTCAATTAAATAGAATATTTCTTTACCCCACGAGAAAAAATGGATTACTCTAATTATCTCAAAACATTGTATGATTATGAAAAAAAACAAGTAGGAACAGAAGAAAGATCGATGTTGCTTAAGGTGATAAACAATGCCGATTTTTCTGCACAAATAGGATCTTATCTAAAATTGAGAGACAGGAACCAACTAGGAGATACATCAACTGTCTCCAGATTATTGGGACTCAAACTCCTCACTGAAAAGAAGGGATTGATATTAAGAGGAATGAGAAAATATCAACTGACTAGTACCGGACTTTTCTATGTGTTAACTGAAACCATGAGTTATCCTCCCAGTCTTTTAAAGAAATACAGCGACGATCCAATTCTTAAGACTTTGTTGTTTCAGTATTTTGAAGCAGATACAATAGCATCCAGCACGGCGCGATTTTATTCTATAATAATGCAATATCTAAAACAATGCTGTAGAACTACTCTAAACTGGCTTGAAGATACGCAGAACTCTGATGAGGATCGTAAAAACAAAATGATGAACCTTCTATTACTCGAATTGGCATTAAATGCAAAATTATTGGCGCTTAGAATAATTATCATGTATTCTGATTCAACCATACTCTCACTTACACCAAAATCCAAAACAGGCGACCCGGATGTAGCATATTATGAACTAGAAAGTAGCATGAAGGACATTCTTGCCAAAGACAGTAAATTCATTGAACATTTGCATAAAACGAATGCAGACTTTAAGAGCGGTTATAAAGAATTTACTCATAGTGATTAGCATGCATGTGGAATGCTAATGAACTTGATCAACTATTGTTTAATATCATTCGGTCTTGTTTCTAAAGTAACATTTACTTCCTGCGGTTTACCATCTCTCAATATACCGACACTGATAACGTCACCGGTTTTCTTGTTGTTCATGATGTAAGTCGAAAGCTCCCTTAAATTGTCGATGGGTTGCTTATCAGCGCTAATAATAATATCGCCGCCTAGTTCTATTTGCGTTCCGTTTATTTCTGTTAGTATATAGCCACCTTTCAATCCAGCCTTATCTGCAGGTCCATCAGAAATAATACCGATTACCAAAATTCCCGTGCTCTGGTTAACATTTAATTCGGAGGCAATATCCTCACTCATGTCCATACCATCGATACCCAACCATAAGGGTGATACATTAAGCTGCATTGGTCTTTCCGCCAAAACAACGTTGACTGTTTGGAGTTTACCATCTCTTATAACAGTCAAGTTTACACCTTGACCGACCTTTTTCTGTTGTTCCAGATATACCAGTATGTCATCAATCTTTGAAACAGTTTGATTATCAATTTTTATGATAACGTCTCCAAACAATTTTGTTTTTCTTCCGTTTATATCGACCAGTTTGTCTCCACCTTCGACTCCCGCCTTGGACGCAGGTCCGCCAGGACTAGTATCTATTACAAGAAACCCTTTTGTTGTATTTAGTTTCATAGTCGAGGCAATCTGTTCATTAACATCTATGCCTGAGATTCCAATCCAAGGATGCTTGTAGGTATGTTGTGAAATCAATATTGGTACAACTCTTTGAAGAGTGCTAGACGGTATGGCAAATCCGACTCCGGAATATTCACCTGTTAGTGAAAAAATGGCACTGTTTATGCCTATCGCCTGTCCTTTCAAATTAAGCAACGGGCCCCCGGAATTTCCTGGGTTTATAGCTGCATCAGTTTGAATTATTTCGGGTATCGAAAATGAGGTAGGGGGAACCAGCGTGTTACCCTGGTCAGGCATTAGTTCCGGGCCTTGTGGACCTTCCGGACTCTGAGATGGAATAACCCTTCCTAATCCGCTAATTATTCCTTCAGTCATAGAGCCAGATAGGCCAAATGGGTTACCTATTGCAATCACGTGTTCTCCAATCTTAATGTCCGAAGAATTACTGAGGACAAGGGGGATCATAGATTGATTCTTCGGATCCTCAATTTGTAGGACGGCTAGATCAGAAAAGGGATCGCTACCTACTATTTTCGCCTTAAAGGACCTTTCATCCAAAAAGGTCACAGTAACATTATTTGTATTAGTATCGTTGTAGGAACCGCCACGAATCACATGATCATTTGTGATAATATGCCCTGATGTGTCAAACACAAAACCAGAACCCAACGCAGAAGAACGTGGATCCTCATTAGATACAGTGATTTGTACTACAGAATTCTTCACTCTATCGAATAATTTGGGCAATAGCGTGTCATCAAATGCTGTAGTTTGTGCATAAGCGCTGGTGGCAATAAAGCCAAATATAAGCAAAAGAGAGATTGGAATTAGAACATGTGATTTAGAAATCTTAATTTGAAATAAACTCGTTGTAAAAGTATCCATAAAACAATTCACACCAATTTGTACTCTAAAAAGTTAATTTATATCTATTGTTTTGAGAATTCTGGGGATATCCATGCAATATTGGCAGAATTTTGTTTTCTCGGAGTATTAGTTTAAATACATCGGTAGACTGAGAGGAATCTTCTTACTTATCTTTTCTTTTGCTTATTTATCTTTTAAAAAATTAAGTGGAAATTTATGTTAAAAATGTTGGTTACCATATATAAGTAATAACATGATTATGAATGCAATAGGTACCGATAATAGATGGATAGAGAAGTGGAAAGAATAGTAAAATATTTGGTGGAGGATAGGACTGTCCTCAAGCTACTCCGAATATTAGAAAGGCAAGAAAATTATAATTATTCTCCCTTAAACGATGAGGATACCGGACTATCTTATTATTCTAGAAAATATAAAACATGGGTACTGCATAATAACCATTATCAGTTGAATTAGTTATCATCTAAAAAAATTAGCATCGTTAGTATGTTAGAATCCACTCATGAAATTTGGTACGAATTCACCTAATTAATGTCGCTCAAGTAAATATGTGCTTGAAACTTCGCATATCCCTATCCAGACAGAAATTATCCGCGATCTTTCAAAATCCTGTCTTTGATCACGTTTTGATCAATCAAAAATAATATACCATTATTATCCGGTATTTGTAACACCGTTATTTATCAAAATGTAGTAACGCTATTGCGCGGGTACAAATAATTCTTATTATCTCAATATACTTGATTTTCGTATCAATATATTTGATGCTCATTGGTAATGCAGTTCCAAGTTACAGTGTGGATTTATTGGATTAGACCCAGATCTGTAGAGGCTGGCTCGATAAAGATAAACTCATAGCTAGATTGAGCTTCCATAACTCTGGGAAAGTTTGATCGGTAAATTGCTATTGCAATTGCAGTTTCTAGACTAAGTATGGAGTACAGGTATTACATTTACTAGTTTGGGATACAACTCCTAAGAATCAGAAAGTAAACATACTTGAAAAACCCAAAGTAAAGGATCATATCCATCTTCTCCTCTTCTCTAAACATAAGTCTTTGATTTTTCTTGTTAATAGAATTGAAAATTAGACATATTGAATTACTAAAATCAGTTCAGTTCAATTCACATGATTGTTACTTTCATAAAGTTTAAACGTTATGGCAATCAATATCCGATATCGTCTATATTAGGAGATAGATGTAACAAAAATTGATTGGTGCTAATCACGCGTGATTTTTGGCACCAATCAACTTAGTCCTAATTTTGCAATTTCTACGATTATTTGCATTGTAACATGAAATAAATTAAATACCCATTGTGGACGTTACATCGTATCAATGAATGAGGAAGATAACGGTCATCCAAAAAGCTATATTCTGCAACTTGAGAAGATGAACATTAATTTTGGAAAGATTGAGAGAAACCTTCCAATAGCAACTCTTATTGAAATCGCAATTCAAAGAAACGAAGGGCTATTATCAAATTCTGGTGCATTGTCTGTCAAGACTGGTAAGTTTACGGGACGTTCTCCTGATGATAAATTCATTGTTGATGATGAAATAACTCATGATATTGTGGACTGGGGCAAAGTGAACCATCCTATCGACAGTGAAAAGTTTGACAATATTTTTGAACGAATGAAACAGCACGTGTCAGGAAAGGATTTTTTTGTTTTCGACGGGTTTGTAGGAGCCGATCCTGAGAGTCGGTTGCCGATAAGGGTTTTTACCGATAATGCTTGGCATAATATTTTTGCATCGCAGATATTTATACGACCGAAACCAGAAGAGCTTGATAACCATAAGCCTGAATTCACTCTCTTCTTTGTTAATGATTTTGCTTCACTTCCAGAAATAGATGGAACCAAAAGTGGCACATTCATAATCATTAATTTCTCCAAGAAGATGGTGTTAATAGGCTATACTTCTTATGCAGGCGAAATAAAAAAGGCCATGTTTTCTGTTATGAATTTTTTACTTCCCCGCAGGGGAATATTTCCAATGCATTGTTCTGCCAATATGGGAAAGAATGGAGAAACAGCACTATTCTTTGGACTATCTGGTACAGGAAAAACTACATTATCCGCAGATCCAGAAAGGTACCTGATAGGGGATGATGAGCATGGATGGTCTGATAGGGGAATTTTTAATTTTGAAGGCGGATGCTATGCAAAATGTATAAATCTTAAAAAGGAACATGAACCACAGATTTGGAATGCAATAAAATTCGGTTCTGTAATGGAGAACGTAACTGTTGATGAATTGACACGAGAGCCGAATTTTGAGGATAGTTACCTAACAGAGAACACGCGAGTCGTCTACCCTTTAGATTTTATACCTGGCGCGGTAATTCCTTCAGTAGCAACACATCCCAAGGTCGTAATCTTTCTCACTGCAGATGCATTTGGTGTGATGCCACCGGTGGCCAGGCTAACGAAAGAAGGTGCAATGTATCATTTTATTTCTGGTTATACAAGCAAGCTAGCGGGCACAGAAAGAGGTATTACAGAACCAAAAGAAACATTTTCTCAATGCTTTGGAGCACCATTTATGCCACTACCTCCAGTTGAATATGCCAAAATGCTGGCATCAAAGATTTTAGAACACAACACTAGTGTATATCTAATAAATACAGGTTGGACTGGGGGCCCATATGGAATTGGAAGGAGAACGGATTTGAAATATACCAGAGCGATGGTATCTGCGTCATTAAACGGCGATCTTGACAAGGTGAAATATAAACATGATAGTATTTTTAATCTTGATATTCCTCTTTCATGTCCTCAAGTTCCGTCAAAAATTCTGGATCCGAGTTTTTCATGGTCCAACAAGGAACAATACGTTGTTGCAGCGAAGAGACTGGCCCATTTGTTTATCGAAAATTTCAAAAGGTTCGGAGAGGAAACCAAAGATTTGGCTAAATTTGGACCCCAAATTTAGAATAAGATGGTAGCCCGGAGCAGATTCGAACTGCTGTCCTCAGGTATCTTTTCATGACGATCCAGAGCCTGAAATCCATAGCCCTCCTGTGGAGTTTGACCGCTAGATTCGGCATCTACACAATCGTGTAGATTCGACCGGGCTAATTCTCGAGCTACAACTAGAAATTTTCAAACGGATATTTATCGGTATCCATCGTTTAACCCGCTTATATTTAGATTAGTTACCTTATAGCCATATTTGGTAGTAAAGTGGATGTTAGTTCAAAAAGAAGATGTATATCTAAACTTTGTAAACTCTATCAAATCAAATGTAACTAGGAAAATTTATGAATATAATTTGAGGCTATTCATGCAGTTTTGCGGTATAGATAAATTTGAAGATTTGATTGGACAACAAATCAGATAATACCATATTTGATGTCATTGAGAGAGAAGAAATTATCTTATAACTCAATTTCAACAAGGTTGAATGCAATTTATCATTTCTACGATATGAATGACATTTCATTAAACAAGAAAAAACTAGAACCTGAATTCAAGAGGGAATACATGGGTTTCTATCTGGGTAAGACAGGTAATGTTTTCTCAGAAACCCAAATTCAAGATTGTATTTCGTTAGGCCAACAATACAAAGATATTCCTATTTCACAATATACTCTTAAATCAGTAGGCCTAGATCCTGGTTTCTCTAGTAGCAAGACAGCAATTGTAATGTGTGAACATCTAAAAGAACAGGATAAAATTATTCTAAGATATTCAAAAGAAATAGACAAAGCAGATCCTAATGAAGTGGTAAATCTATGTTGGGATCTATGGAAGTCAAATGGTTTTATGAATACTCTATTCTTCTGTGATGGTTCCAATCGTGCATTAATTAACCTCTTAAAAATAAGATGGGATGAGTCATTAAACTGGGATCCTTCTGATGTATCTGCTGACTCAATGCATATCTTACCTGTTAATTTCAATACAGAAAGTAAACAAATGCTTGGACATTTACATATGATGGTATCAAAAGGTCATTTAGCAATACCGGAAGAATATGATAAAGGATTCTATAGAAACTATCGCTAATCCATTTGATGATGGTAAACACATAGTCGGATTAGGTAACAAACGTAAGAAAAACAAATATGAAAAATTATTGGAAGAAATAGAGAAAGAGAAAGACTTGGAAATTAAAGCAGAATTAAGAAAAGGAAATGAAGTTACAATAATAGAAGACAGTAGATTACATTAAAAATTTGACAAAAATAATCGATTAATGGCTGAAATACTGTGTCATTCCATGTTAAATGAAACAACCGCAAAACAATAGAATCTGATGGGAGATTGTTTTACCGAGTTATGCAGCATATAAACCAATTGTCCCATCAGATTGATAAGGAACGTAATATGTTGAAATTAAAGATAATAAATAATTAACTCTGATCTTTTTCGAGTTCTTTTGGTTCACATGGAATAGTTTTCATGTGTCCAGTGAAAGTGTACGTTTCCAGAAAACAAGTGCAGGCTGGGCGGTGTCGAATATTATCAATAAATAATTTTGCGGAATTTTTAATAACTCGCCACTCTAAACAAGGTATCTTTGAGCCAATTTGATAAGTGCGTCTGCGGGCATCGAAGACTACATCATTTCCGAATGGTATCCACGAATCCCCTATCAGAATGCAAAAAATGTAAATGTCTGAAATTTAAAATTACAAGGTAGTTTATAACGCTTGCAATTTATCCACTGAAAGTCTAATGTGAATAAACCTTTGATACTCAGAGATAAGGAATAACGGCCAGTGAAAGAAAAACTACCTCTTATTACCTTCACATTAAGAAATTCTAATTCAATATATGCTTGTTAAACTTTATTTATTTATCGATATCTACCTTAGTAGAGATTCTTTCATTCTTATGATGTCAGTTAGCTCCCTAACTTTGCCCAGACTCCTCTCAAAATATGCTACAAGATTTTTGTTGATATACTCATCAGAGTTACCTGTAGATTTGTTTTGATCTTTTGACGATGTTGAGGTCGCTCTGTCCTCGAGCAAAAAATCTTGGACTTCCTTCGATGGTCTTTGCATGGTTTGATTTCGAAATTCCCTTAATATCCAAAGCCAACTATTGCGCTCTAACGCTTCATGTAATTCTGTTAGCAAACCTATGTTTTTTGTTCCCGCATTCAATGCGCTTTGAATTGTAGCCAGATCAAGTTTTTCTATTGAAATTCCCAAATCCAATTTCGTGTTAATTAACATTAATAGGCAATCTACTGCTCCTAAAATTTGGGAAAGAAAACAATCAATCTCCAATTCCAATGGGACTCTTGGATCAACTTTATCCACGATTAGCTGATCTATCTTGATTTCTTGTAACTTATTGAGATGCATTTGGGCAGCAAATAATTTGAATTTAACCCTGTCTGTTAAAAGACTCGAATCAAAATTGGAAGCCATTTCTAATCTATTAGAATTAAATTATTTTCATTAACTTTACTAAATATTAAACTTGATCTTAGATGGAACCATGCACTGTTAAAATTATGGATTTAATTATAATAGACACATGGGCGAAAATGAAGATCTTGAGGAGAAGAAACTATTGGGTTCCGGCGGGTATGCCTTTGCTAAAATTACCGAAGATGAGGAAATTAAGGCTAATTTGGGAGTTCCACAAATATTTCTAGCCAATGTCGGAAGATTGAGTGAAGATAGGTTCATAAAGTATTACTGCAATTCATGCGGGAAGGAATTCAGTGGCTCTCCAATCTTAAAATATGAGGCTCCAAATGAGGAATTAGGCCAGGGAGTGATACTGGTAGAAAAAGGCGAATACAAATGCAGAGATTGTGGCAACATAATAGCATTCTATAGAAAGTTTAACAAGTAATAATGGCCATATTTCTTTTATTATTTGTAGCAGCAATTTTGCACCAAAAAAATGTTTATAGTGATTTCAATTAGTACATATTAGAAAAAAATTGGGAAGATGGGATGATGATTGGCATTATGAAGGCAAACATAAGAAATCACGGGATTGGATAAGAATTGCCAGATACGCTATTTATGGCGGCTTTGCAATTGTAGCTATTGTCGTATTACTCGTTTTTATTCCAAGAGCGGGTTTAACCGTAGAAATAATGGAAAGTGGTGAGGCTTTGACTACCATAAGTATAAAAATAAACAATAACAACCCACAAGAAATTCATAATGTAACAGTGGTGTTTGACAATGACACAAATAGAAAACAGATTTACAATTCCATGGCGCCATTTAGCTCAATATTCGTTACTCCCGAGAAGGAAGATCTAGACTTTCAAAAAATAATTGTTACAGCCGATGATGGAAGATTGCAAACCATAAAGAATAGATAAATATTTCAATTAAATACTCATAGTTTTATTGCTCAATTTGGAATTTTAGCGCTTGGTACTTGCCTCTCTTATTGCTTGACCATATTCAAGATTTGCTTTTTTTCTCATATATGGTATTAGTCTATAGTGTATTGAATAGATACCTTTTTGTCTTATCAGAATACCTTTAACCAACAATGATACAAAACCACCGGCTACTTTTGACGACTGTATCTTTTTATTGTTACAAAATTTATCTCTCTTTGAGTGATATTCTTTTAGAGTGAAATAGGAACGATTCACATCCAAGATTAGTGGCCAAATAATATTTTCCCACACCATCCTTCTGTTTTGGGTCGAAGATGCATGCTTGCCCTTACTTACTGATTCTTTTATTGGGGTATTGGGTTCTTCGAAATTGGGCATGCTGCACGGTTCAAGGGAGATTTGTTTCTTAGGCACATTTAAACTTGGGTCCCTCTATATCATAATTGATTTTGAAGGAATTAGAAGTAAAGCAATCCTTGGATAATTTGGCCAACAAATGGAAAATAGAGAAGTCAATTTATGATCTTCATCTTGGAAAACGCGACGACGTATCTGATTTTCAATTGGTTGTCAATGGTGTGGTTTTTCATATCCCATTTCTGACCAGAGATGAAACCTACGTTCTTTGGAAGTGTTTATGGCCAGATTGCCACAACTGTTGTGAGAAACAAGGAAGGTTGCCCTTAACGAGAGATGACATCTCACTGATTTCAAACAAAATGGGATATGAAGCAGAATCTGAATTTATCAAGAAAGAAACAACAGTTTCCAGTTGGAATGAATCTTCTACCATGAACAATGTAATTACGACTATCAGTATGATTTCGCTAAAAAGAAAGGAAAATGAAACTGAAGACCAGGACGGTAAACCTTTGCCATGCAGATTTTTAGATGAATGTGGGAGTTGTGTAATACATCCTGACAAACCCGGTGTTTGCTGGCTTTATCCATTTTCTTCATGGATGGAATCTGATAACGGCAAACCTGTAGTCCATGCATCCTTCCAACTAACCGGCGACTGCCCTGGGTTCTACACAGCAAAAACATCGCAACCTATGATGGAGATACTCCAAGAATATTCAAAGAGAATATTCGAATATAATATGTCAATCCAGAGGACAACTCGGGAAAAGTACGGATTCATAAATATGGTGCAATAGTTTTAACACAAAAGTTTGATAAAGCAAGTCACACGCAAAGCCAGTAGTATCTAGAAACATTTTTATTTAAAAAATAGGGTCTTGACAATAGTTTCATGGTTATTAATAAAGAACTCCTGCAACTCAGAAAAAAAATAGCGGACAAGAGGCCAGATTTTGTGAGACAAGAAAGCTGGAGGTATAAAAAACTTGCAACTAATTGGCGAAAACCAAAAGGAAAAGACAACAAAATGAGGAAACAGGTATCAGGGGTTCCCGCATTGGTTAAGGTCGGATATAAAGGACCAAGAAAATCAAGGGGCCTACATCCATCTGGTTATAATGATGTTTTAATTTTTAATACGAACGATTTGACAAGAATTGATTCCAAAGTAGATGCAATTAGAATTGCTCATGGGGTTGGCTACAAGAAAAGATTGGATATCTTGAGCGAAGCCACAAAGTTGAAAATCAAGGTTTTAAATCCCGGCAAAATTGAAAAGGTTGAAAAGGTAGAAGTAAAGCCCAAAAAAGAAGTTGAAAAGGTAGAGAAAGCTGAAGTAAAGCCCAAAAAAGAAGTTAAAAAGGTAGAAACCAAGCCCAAAAAAGAAGTTAAAAAGGTAGAGAAAGCTGAAGTAAAGCCCAAAAAAGAAGGAAAGGGCAAAAACATAGGAAAAAAAGTGTCTAAATCATAATGGTTGTAAATTTAAGAAAAAAAAGGGAGTTGATAGCCAGAGTTCTAGGGGTAGGTTCAAACAGGGTAAGATTTGAACCTGACAAACTTGACGATATAGCCGACGCAATTACACGAGAGGATATGCGTTCTTTAATTAAGAATGGCACTATATGGACAGTAAAGGTTAAAGGAATTTCTAGGGCAAGAGCGGAAAAGAAACTAAAAACTCGCAGAAAACATGGTACTTCTGCTGGATCTAAGAAGGGGAAGAAAACTGCAAGAGTCGGTAAGAAGGAAGTTTATGTCAAGAAAACCAAGGCAATGAGACGACATTTAAAAATACTTAAAGCCAGAAACGAGATAAACAGAGAAACATTTTGGGCGTTATACAAGAAAATTAGAGGGGGAAATGTCAGGTCTCTATCGCACTTGAGAGATCTTGCCAAACAAGCAAAACACAAGTAATGCTAATTTGAGAATCTGTATTTTTCAAAATCTTTTATTTGCCCATTAACAATAGGAATTCCTTCATTTAGCAGTAGTGAAATTTTTCGTTCTTTGCCGTACATGTAGCCTCCAACCTGTCCATCAGAACAGACTACGCGATGACAGGGTACTACGATAGGGCGTGGATTCTTGTTCAGAATTTTTCCAATACCCCGTGCAGCCCGAGAATTTCCGAGCGACGTCGCCAATTGCCCGTAGGTTGCGACTTTACCGGCAGGAATCCTAGATACAAGGCCATAGACAGATTGACTTTCAATAGGTTCCCTTCCTGCATTCTTGTACCTCTTGATTCCAATTTTGTAAGTCATACTTTACCTATCATACACAAAGATAAATAACTATTGAGGTGATCGCTGTTCTAAATTTTTACAACTTCAATCCCCCATTTATCTAGTAAAGTCAGTACTCTGGATTTCTCCTTCCCTAGCCCTTTTACATCTACCAGGGCATAGCTCACCTTTTCAATATTCCTATGTATCATTTGATCTATAAGAAAATTATCCAAATATGGTAAATCGTGTTTTGCGGCGATTGCTCCTAAACCATATTCTGATTCTAGCAATAATTTATTAAATTTTGTTGGATAATGAGTGCCACCTATTGCTATGCCCACCTTTTTGCAGACTCCATGCTCTTTTGTAATTACTTTAAATAAAGAACTGCACACCGTATTTGCTGCATTTTCATCCGTCCATTGTTTTTCAGTTGATCCTATTTCAATGAACAAAATTGGCTTTTCTAATGATGTCGGACCATGGTGGGTTGATTCAATAATAATGTCATAAAAAGGGACATTATCCTTTTGATTATTCAATTCAATCAGATATTGTTTTTGAATCCAAGGATAAGATATTCCTAATTCTTTTTCTTTGCCACCGAAAACATTCTTGCCAAAATTTCCTGTAGAGTGACACGTCAGTGCTGGAATGTTGGCTTGTGATCTATGTTGGGACAAGAAAATAAAACAAGATGTGTTCGGATATTTGTAATCAAGATTTTCAAGATAAAGCAAATTATTTTCGGAAATATGTAATGCTATATTTGGATAGTTACTTGTATTATAGGAGCCATCCTCCTCTTTTGTGAATCCATATTTATCAATTAAACATCGTGAAATTGTACTACTCGCAAGATCACTAGTAGAACATACTAATGTGTAGTTAGCTGACAACGATTGACTATTCAAAAAGTTCTAAATTTAATTTTATGGCTGAGAACAAAAAAATGAGATAACATTAGATTATTCGATGTATATGGCTGGTTTATAGGGCCTTGATAACCTTGACTTTTGTTTTGGATCGTATTTGTCTCTATCGTCTTCAGAGTATATTCTTACTTCAAGTTTATCGTTTCCAATCTCATTGCGTAATAAAGATATACCATCTTGCAGTGGTATCATTTCACTAAAAGAATCTATTTTTATTCTTCTCTCTCTAACATCTATTGACTCGGAAAGTATATCTTCTATTATTTTCCTCACCAAGTCAGGACTACGCTTTACAAAATCCTTTATTTCATCATCATTGACTAATTCCTTCATGATGACTCCAAAATTAGCAGTTGATTCCTTCTGAATCCGATCTAATAATTTCTTATATAATTTATTTTTGGTAGTTGAAGCAGTATAAATCATTATCTTTTGTGGGACAATTTTAGTCACCTTTGTTATTTTTTGTATATCAAAAATCATATCCTGAATTAGTTTTTCATTATCCTCAGAATTAAGGGAGATTTTCGAGTCATTAACTTCCGGCCAACTCTCAAAACCGACAAAAGGCTTATTGCCAATTATTTCCCAAACTTCTTCACTGAAAAAAGGAGCAAATGGAGCTAATAGTTTTATCCTTGTTATTAGAAACTCCTTCAAGAAGTTATTACATATTGACTTTTTCTTTGCAAGTTTTCTTTTTTGGTACCATTGTAGATCATTGTCCATCAAATATAATATATTATGCAAAGCCTCTCTAATTCTAAATTTTTCGATAGCAGAAGTGGTTTCTAAAACAATACGCTGTATTCTACTTGATATCCAATCATCCTCAAGTTCATTATGATCCAAACTATTCTGAGCTATAGTAAAAATATTTTTGTGTGCAATCACTGTTCTGTAAATATCATATAATTTGGACCTAATGCCTTTTACTAAGTCAAAGGAAAAATCAGAATCTTGCAATATCTCTGAAGACGCCAGCATTGTAAGACGAATTGGATCTACTCCATATTCTTCTATCGCTTGGCGAAGTGGAATAATATTCCCAAGAGATTTGGACATTTTCTTACCTTCCATTAGTACCGATCCATTCACAACAATTTGTTTAGGCCACTTGTCTTTGGGAAAAATTGCTGTATGGTTAAAGATAAAGAACGTTAAATTATTTGGTATCAAGTCCCTTCCAGAATGCCTGGAATCAACCGGATAAAAATACAGAAATTCATTTTTTATTCTTTCTAGTAATTCTGTGGATATTTTTGAATCTCTAGCAACAACATTAATATCATTCTTACCTAAGAGAACATAATCAAAAAAGGCATCGTTCAAATCATCCGCCAGCACCTTGTCTGTGTTCTTTTGTAAATTAGCATCATTGCTAATGTACTTCGACAAGGGATAATAAGCCATATAAATAACTGAATCTGAAAGACTTTCAATAATCCACTCATTATCCCATGGAAGTCTAGTTCCAAGCCCACTTTTTCTGGCACAAGCTCTTTCCTTTAACCAATCAATGACATTTTTAAATTCCTGTCTTATTTCCTCGGGTAAAATTTCCATATTATCGACTAATTCGTACGCCAATTTTTTCCAATTTTTGTCGCCGTAATTGATAAACCATTGATTTGTTAGTAACTTAACTAGGCAAGGTGTTCCGCACCTACATTTTACCACATTTTTTAATTCGTACATGGTAGTTCCGATTTCTTCTTTGATGATTTTTTCCCTTATTATTTCTCGAGCTTTTAATACGCTTAAATTACCAATTATGTCTACGCCAGGCAAAACCTTGCCAGCATGAAATTCTTCGGAATAAAGTTTGTTTGTTGCTTCTTCTAATTTTGGATCGTTCTGGTTACTTATCGAATACTGGGCAAGTATCCGTTCTGCCGGAGATGAATTACTTAAGGGGAACTCATCAGTCTGTATTAGAGTTATAGGTTTAATATCCGCATTGATACCATATTTTTTTAAAATATCATCATCCTTCCTTAAATCAATCATTGCCTGGTAGTCATATGGCGAGTGTGCCGGGACAGACATGACAATTCCAGTCCCATTATTCGGGTCCACGAATGACGCTGGAAACACAGGTACTTGTGCATTCCTTAATTGATTGAATACAAATTTTCCTACTAACTCGGATCCCTTTATTTCTGATACTACAGAGACGCTTAAGTTTAGATACTCCAACTTACTTGAAGCCTCTTTTGTAATTATCCATTTTTCATTGTTTATCAATGCAATTACATATTGAATGTCAGGATTCACCCACAAGTTTGTAACCCCAAAAACAGTTTCTGGTCTTAATGTCGCTGTTGGAATAATATAATCTTCAAATTTAAATTTAACAAGATCATATTCAATAAGCTCAGGTTCGATATCTCCTATAGTATCATGCTGACTCACAGGGCTTTGATCTTGAGGGCACCATCCAACTGGATGAGATCCTTGTACAATTAAACCATTCTTCCTGAGATTTCTAAATTGCCATGAGATAAGTTTCGAATAACCCTTGTCTATTGTAGTAAATTCACGCCTCCAATCAATCGAATATCCCATCTCTTTCATACCCTGTTTAATTTCTTCATGGAAATAGCTGGCAATTTTTTTAGGTTCTTTAAAACTTGCTATTAATTCATCTGGGATCTTGTATATTTGTCGAAAGGTTTCAATTAATTCTGAATCGCTGGATTTGATTCTCTGAGACATTGATACAATCGGCGTTCCTGTATAGTGGAAACCCATAGGAAATAAGACATTATAGTTTTTCATACGCTTGTATCTTGCATGGACATCAGCCAAAGTATATGTTCTTCCATGTCCTACATGCTGTGGTGAATTAGGGTAAGGGTATGCTACAGTTAAGAAATACTTTTTCTTGTTCGAATCGCATTCAGATTCAAATAGTTTGTGCTCAGTCCATCTCATTCTCCATTTTTCTTCAATTGTCTTCCAGTTGAAATCTAAATTGGGCGTTTTTTCAGTGGAATTTTCAACCATTTTTTTCACTAGTCTCTAAAATACCAGTTATCAAACTTTCAAGATTCTTCAAGCAATCCTGTACTTTGTTCTTATCCCTTCCTCCTCCTTGAGCAAATTTGTCCGTACCCCCTCCTCCAGTACCGCCGAGTTTTAGGGAAATTTCCTTAGCAATTCTTGATGCCTTAAGGATTTTTCTCGATTCCTCCCCTGCAAAAACTATGACTCTGATCCTATCTTGATCTTGCACAAGGGCTACATACACTAAAAAAGGATCAACGGAAGTACTTTTTTCTCCTAAAGCAATATAATAATCATCGCCTATCTGATCGTCATAAGTGCCATAAATTTTTATTCCAAATCCAGTAATGGTCGCTTTCTGAGCAACGGTTGTCGCCATGTTGTCTGAAAATTTGTTAACAAGCGCTCTTAATTTTTTCTTCATTAATTCATTTTCCGCTATCATCTTACCAAATGACTCGCCTACTTTCTCTCTACTTGAGCCCAATGATTGGGCGATATGATGTAACTGAGAATCCTGAGATTGGATGTACTGCAGGGCATTATTTCCGGAAACAAATTCAAGTCTTACTACACCATCTTGAATTCTCTCTGTCTTAAGAATTTTTATCAACCCTATTTCACCTGTCTTATTAACATGGGTTCCACCACATGCTTCGACATCCCATCCGTCTATGTTTACTATTCTTACATTGTTTGATGGAACTGCACCTCCTTGATATATTCTAAAGGTATATCGCGACTCGGCATCGGATCTTTCATGAATATTGATAATGATCGGTAAATTTTTCTGGACTACTTCATTAGCAGTTTTTTCTATCTGCTTGATTTGTTCTTTTGTCAGAGCAGAATGATGAGTAATATCCAATCTCGCATAATGTTCGTCTTTAAAAGCAGAATTCTGCCACACCCATGAACCAAGACTGTTCCTTGCGGCAGAATTTAATATATGCGTTGCACTATGGTTCTTCGTTATAGATCGTCTCCTTGTATTATCAATAATCCCATGAACTACTCTGTTCTCTACAAAAAGATCTTTGGATGAGGTTTGCATCTTGTGAAGAACTATATTATTTTGTTTTATTACATCTGTAATTCTGATGTCCTCAATAGATCCAAAATCTGGTTCCTGTCCGCCACCTCTGGGATAAAATGCAGTCTTGTCCAAAATCAAGTATTTGTCTTTGAGCACCTTGAGAACTCTTGTATCAAATTCCCTTATTGACTCGTTTTCATAATACAGCAATCTTGTAGGTTCAATTCCAGTGACAGGTT
>Ga0184638_1000174_pt1 | contig 17075 bp, 15 predicted proteins | sample PLM31_50_b2_FD_133141 | JGI IMG/M metagenome (GOLD analysis project Ga0184638, IMG submission 133141) | Groundwater sediment microbial communities from an aquifer in East River, Colorado, USA - PLM3-1_50_b2 | ecosystem: Environmental > Terrestrial > Soil > Riparian zone | place: USA: East River... | reverse complement strand
TTCGCCGACGCAGGCGCCTCTGTGTTCTCGTTTCATCCCGAGGCCACCGTTCACGTGCAGCGTCAGCTCGACGCGGTGAAAAAGCAGGGCATGATGGCAGGCCTTGTGCTCAATCCGGGCACCCCATTGGCCCACGCCGAAGAGGTCGTGCGCGATCTCGATCTGTTGCTGATCATGACCGTGAACCCGGGCTTCGGCGGCCAGAGTTACCTTCCAGGGTCGAACGAAAAGATTCAGCGCGCGCGCGCCCTGCTCACCGCGCAACGCACCCAATGTTTTCTCGAGGTAGACGGTGGGATTACCAGGCAGACGATCGCGGCCGCGCATCAGGCCGGCGCCGACACATTCGTCGCGGGGAACGCCATCTTCGCGAGCGCCGATCCGGTCCGTGAGGTGCAGGAGCTGCGCCGCCGCTGCATGGTGACCGCATGACGAGCCGCCAGCAGTGGACGCTGATCGCCGGCGTCGTGATGACGGCCATCTTTGGCGTGGCCTTGGCCATCAAGCTGCGGCCGCAGCTCGATCTGCTCGAGATTGGGTCGAAGGCTCCGGGATTCGATGCGATGGACCTGCGCACCAACCGGCCGGTGACCGTGGACGACTATCGGGGCAAGGTCGTGTTGCTCAACATTTGGGCGACCTGGTGTCCGCCGTGCCGCGATGAAATGCCGTCCATGGAGCGGCTGCACAAGAAACTCGCGGGTACCGATTTCCGCATCGCCGCCGTCAGCGTCGATGGCGATGTCTTCTATCCCGCCGAGAAGAAGGGGTCCACGGAAATCATGGCGTTCGCCGGCCAGCTGGGTCTCACGTTCGACATCTTGCACGATCAAAGCGGGGCGATCAGGCGGGCATACGACATCTTTGGCGTTCCGGAGAGCTTTGTGATTGACCGCGACGGTGTGATCGTGAAGCGTATCATTGGGGCCGCTGACTGGGATGCGCCCGTGAACGAAGCGCTGATCCGCAGCCTGCTCGATGGCGCGCGCTAGCCTGCTCCAATTCATCACCCGCAACTGGCCCATCAAGGGCGCGGCGCTGTTTCTCGCCCTCATGCTGTACGTCGCCGTGCAGCTCCAGCAGCCGGTCACGACGAGCTTCGATGTGACCCTCAACGTGCAGCTGCCGCCGGGCCGCGCGCTCATCCACAAGCCGCCCAAGGTTCGCGTGCAGATCTCCGGCAAGGGAAGCCAGATACTGAAACTGCGGTCGCTGGCCGGCGACATCACCCGCCGTATTCCCGATACACTGACGACGTCGACGTACCTGATCCATTTGGATCCGGCGGAGGTGGAGCTGGCCCTCCCCAAGGGTGCCGACGTCCGCGTCATGGAGGTCAGGCCCAGCGAAATCACCCTCGCGCTCGACAGCGTGGCTCGCAAGAACGTGCGTATCGTGTCGCTCGTGACCGTGACGCCTGACTCCGCGCAGGTCCTGCACGGCGGGCTCTCGATGACGCCAACGACGGTGCGCCTGGTGGGGCCCGAGAAGGCGCTGGAGGCGATCGATTCCGTCACCACAGTGCCCACGGAGATCACCAATGTTTCCGGCGAGTTCACGCGCAACGTCCCCATCGACACGACGCCGCTCGGCATCGTCCGCCTCTCGCCCAAACAGGTCGTCGTGTCCGGGACCATGGGCGTCATCGCGGAGCGCTCGTTCGCCGGAATCCCGGTCGAAACGGGTGCCGGCGCGATCACCAGCTTCACTGTTACGCCCGCCCGCGTTTCGGTCTCCGTGCGCGGTCCCGAGGAACGGGTACAGACTCTGACCCGGGACTCGCTCCGTGTGGTGGCCCACATCACGGGTACGAGCGGTGGTCTCGCCAGGATAACGGTCATTGCGCCGCGCGGCATCACGGCCCGCGCGATCCCGGACTCGGTCACGCTGCGGCGGCGCACCACGCCCCCCGCCCGCCCCGCCCGTCGTGGCTGACGTCGTTCTCGGCATCGAGACGTCCTGCGATGAGACCTCGGCGGCCGTCCTGGTAAAAGGCGAGCTCGCCAGCCTCATCATTCTGTCGCAGGACGTGCACAAGGTCTTCGGCGGCGTCGTGCCTGAGCTGGCGAGCCGCGCGCATCTCGAGGCGCTGCCCGCGGTCGTGGATCGTGCGCTGGCAGAGGCCGGCGTCGCGCTCTCGGCGGTGGATGGAGTAGCCGTGACGGCAGGGCCGGGTCTCGCTGGCGCGTTGCTGGTCGGTGTCGTATACGCGAAATCGCTGGCGTACGCGGGCGACCGCGCGCTCATCGGCGTGCACCACATGGAAGGCCATCTGTTTGCGCCGGCCATCGAGGATCCGCAGCTCTCCCCTCCTTTCGTTGCCTTGTTGGTGTCGGGCGGGCATACGTTGCTGCTCGACGTACCCGCCTGGGGCCGCTACCGCCTGCTGGGCGAGACGCGCGACGACGCCGCGGGTGAAGCGTTCGACAAAGTCGCGACGTTGCTCGGGCTCGGGTATCCGGGAGGGCCCGCCATCGAGAAACTCGCGCGCGAGGGTGATCCCAGCCGCTTTAATTTCCCGCGGCCGATGATCTCCGAAGGATTGGAGTTCTCATTCTCAGGCCTGAAGACCGCCGTGCTGCACGCGGTGCGCGCGTCGAATGACCTCGATCGCGATCGCGCGGCGTTAGCGCGCGGGTTTCAGGATGCCGTTCTCGATGTACTCGTCACCAAACTGGAGCGCGCCGTTCGCGCGACCGGTTACTCGACTACCGTTCTCGGCGGGGGCGTCGCGTGCAGCCGCGCGCTGTCGGCGCGCGCCGCCGAGCGTCTCTCGGGGCTGGCGCGGGTCGCCGTCGCGAGTCCCCGCCTCAATGCCGACAACGCCGCGATGATCGCGCGCGCCGGCTGGCACCGGCTGCGCCTCGGCGAACGCAGCGACTGGACGCTCGACGCCCGCGCCGATCTCCCGCTTCCCGGTCTCGAGACCGCTGAGATTACGACATGACCGTCTACCCGTTTGTGCTCCGGCTCGGACCGCTCGAGCTGACCGGCTATGGCCTCATGATGATGGTCGCCTTCCTCATGGCCGGGTGGGCGATTCAGCTCGACCTGCGCCAGCGCGGCCTCGACGAGGACTACGCCGCCGACATCGTCATCGCGGGCGTCATCGGCGGGTTGGTCGGCGCCAAGCTCTGGTACGTCTTCCTGACCGGTGAGACGGACGCGCTGTTTCGGCGCGGCGGGTTCGTCTGGTACGGCGGGTTTCTCGGCGCAACGCTCGGCATTCTCCTGAACGGCTGGCGTCGCCGGGTGCCGGCGCGCTTTACCGCCGAGATCTGCGCCGCGCCGCTCGCCCTTGGGTATGCGTTGGGGCGCGTCGGCTGCTTCCTCGTGAACGACGACTACGGCATTCCCTCGACCCTGCCATGGGCGATGAAATTCCCGGCTGGTCTCCCGCCAACGACGGTCGCGAATCTGGCGGCGATGGGCGTCAACTTCCCGCCCGGCACGGATCCGGCGCAGATCGTCGCGGTCCATCCCACACAGATTTACGAGACCGTCATCATGCTGCTGGTGTTCTGGTGGCTATGGCGGCGGCGCGATCACGGTCACGCGATCGGCTGGCTCTTCGCCTGGTACCTCGTGTTCGCGGGGGCGGAGCGTTTTCTCGTGGAGTTCTTCCGGGCGAAAGACGACCGACTGCTGGGACCGCTTACCCTCGCGCAGGGGATGAGCGTGCTGTTGATGGTGGTCGGCGCGTTGCTGCTGTACAAGTGGCGGGCGCCGGCGGGGCCCCAGCCACTCCCTGAGTCATTGCGACCGAAGGAGGTCGCGCTCCGCGCCTGACGGCTTGGGCCGCATCGCCCAGGCCGCGGCCACGAGCGCGAGAGCCAACAGCAATCCCTGCACGACCAGCGACTCCAGGGTCGGGTAGATCCCGAGGAACGGGATGCGGGGTGCGCCCTCGATCACGGTCAACGGCACGATCCTCGCTCCCTGCAGCTCGGCGATGCCCTTCCCAGCAAAGACGAACGCCATGTAGTAGAGCATCACGCCGGTTACGGCGAAGAATGGCTTCATCGCTACGCGCAGTCCCAGCTGATTGATCAGTACGTAGACAGCGACCAGGCCCACCGAACCCGCGGCAATGCCGCCGACGACGGGCACTCCGCTCGCGCCGGCCGATGAGAAGAGCGCCTTGTAAAAGAGGATCGTCTCGAACCCCTCGCGATAGACGGCGAGGAACGCCACCGCGGTCAGCGCCATCCCGGAACCCGACGAGAGCGCGCTCTGCATCTTGCCGCGAACGAATGCCGTCCACTTGGCCGCTTCGATCTTGGATAGCAGCCAGTAGCTCACGTAGAAGAGGACAGCGGCCGCGAGCAGCATCGTGCCGCCCTCGATCGCCTCGCGCTGTCCGGGCGTGATCTGGAACAACAGCTCGACCAGTACCCACGTGAGCAGACTGGCCGCGACAGCGAGCCAGGCGCCGCGCGCGACGTCGCGCCGCCGCTCGGGCGCGCCGGCCTTGGCGAGGAACGTCATCAGTGCCGCGACGATCAGGATGGCTTCGAATCCCTCGCGCACCAACAGGAAAAACGAAGCGACGAACAGGCTCATGGCCGAGGGACGATCCGCCACGACCCGCTCGGCCCGCTCGAGTCCCGCCAGCAGCCGATCGCGTATCGCGCTCCGCTCCGCATCGTCGGCCCGTGCCACGCGCGTGCGGAGCCAGCCGAACGTCGTCTCCAGCTCGCTCGCGAGCCCGCCATTCTTGGCGCGCACTTCGGTTTCGACCTGCTCGAAGGTCAGGTAGGCGTCGAAGGCGACTTTTTCCGACCGCAGCGCGAGCGCCGAATCGACCTGCCGGCGGACCGCCGCGAATGTCGCCGCGGTCGCCGATCCGCCGTACTGCATCGCCCCGACGTATGCCGCGACGGCCCAGCGATCCTCCACCGAGATATCGTCGGCGAACTCCGGCATGGCGGTCCCGGGAACGCCGATCGCAATCCGGCGGAAGATCTCGAGCACGGTTGTCCCGCCCATCACCGCAGGATCGGCGAGATTGGCGGGCGGCGGGCCCTCGAGCGTTTTTGCCTTCGGTCCATCACCTCGTCCCGCGGCGCCGTGACAGGCGGCGCAGCGTTCGCGAAAGACGACAGCACCGCGGGCGAGCGACGGAGCCCTGGATGGCAGCTGCTCGATGACCTTCGGTCCACCGGCGGCGGCAGTGATCCGAGAGATGAGGGCGTCGGTCACCAGGCGGACGGAGTCGGGCGGCGCCAGCCGATCCAGCATCTCGCCGAGACGGGTGAGCGCATGACCCGCGACCACTCGCGCGGACACGGGGAGCCCAGGTACGTCGAATTGAGCCTGTTGGATGAAAAGCTTGGCCTCATCCACCTCTTCCGGCAGGACGATCTGCCCGCCGGTGGGTGTGACGCCCAATGCGTACTCCTTGGCCGCCAGCGAGGCGGCGGCAACGACCCGCCGCGCCGGGGCCAGAGAGTCAGCCGCCTGCCCTGCGAGTGGCTGTGCAAGGCAGGCGGTGAAGACGAGAAACGCTCTCAAAAACCGCACAGGGGACGAATACTAGAGTAATTTTGTCGGGAATTCAATCTGTTGACAGGACTGCAATTGCGACGGCCGCCTCGTGGGTGTGAGAGAGAGAGAGCAGCACTCGGCTCACGCGCAGCTCCTTTGCCCGGCTGGCCGCCAAACCGCTGAGCGACACATCGGGACGGCCGTCGGAAGCCCGGGTTACCTCGATGTCCCGCCAGCCGATCCCTCGCGCCGCTTCACTTCCCTGCAGCGCTTTGTAGACCGCCTCCTTCGCGGCCAGGCGGACGGCGACATGCTCGGCGGGATCGGGTCGCGACCGGCAGTACTCCGCCTCGGAGGGTGTCAGCAGGCGGTCGAACACGTGTGCGCCCTTGTCGGCCAGCATGGCGCGAGCACGCGAGACTTCGACGAGGTCCACACCCACGCCGACGGCGCTCATGGTGACCGACGCGCGACAAAGAGGCGGCGCCGGTAGCGTCGTCCGTCTACTTCGACCACGACAATGTACGCACCATTCACCACGCGTCGCGTTCCTCCACCCAATGTCAGATCCCAAACATATTCGTTGCCGGGCGCGGCGATTGTCGTCTGGTGCAGCCGCTCGCCGGTAAAGGTGAACACGGAAAGGCGCGCGGCACCGGTACCGGCCGGCCAGGAGATCACCACCGAATCGCCGCGTACGGGATTCTCGGAGACGTCCGCAGCGACCGGTGATTGTGCCGGCACCGCGGGAGCACCGAGGAGCAGAAGGGCTAGAAGCCCAGTCGCGCCGCGAGCCATGCTGGGGCCGGCACGTACCCGCCTAAGACCAAGCCGAGCCAGACGAGGAGTACGGCGAGGGGAACCCACACGACGAAAATCGGCCAAAGCGCAGGCCGCCAGGCCGCCAGCGTTTCGGATTCCGACATCCAGCGGAGCCGCTCTTCCTCCACTTCGGTCTCAAGGGCAAGCCACGCCGTTTCGAGCCGCCGGGCCACCGTGCGCAGCGCTTCTTGCCAGGCGGCGTGCGCGTCTTTTTCGAGGACAGAGGCGCCGGCAGCGCGGGCCGCCGCCTCGTCGAGCGCATCGAGCGCCGCGACGAACGTCGCCCCGCCCGTCCCCAGCCGCGCCGCGATCGCGCGCTTCTCGGCACTCGTGAGCAGGTAACGGCGCAGACGGCGATGGGGCAACCGGACCTGGCGCGCCGTGTGCTTGAGTCCGGCATCGAGCGCCTCGGCGACGCGGCCGGCGGCGCGGCGCACGGCGTGGTCCCACGCGGCCGCCCACGCGCGGCGACCGGTCGTCTCCAGGATGCGCGCGCGCTCGTCACCGTCCCCTTCCCGCGTCGCGGCCGCGCGTCCCTCGCCCCCCAGCTCCAGCACGCGCGTCGCCAGCTCCTCGCGGATGTCGTCGAGCGGCACCCAGGGCGGCTGTTGGCGCCGTGGCACGATGATGCGACCGAGCGACGGAGCGAGCTCGGGAACGCGGAGCGGCATCAGCAGCTTCATCGGCGCATTCACGTGGCGCGCACCCGGCACACACGCGCCACGCGGCCGGTCCGTTTCTCGTACGCGTCGGTGAAGTACGGAAGCGACTCGGGCAGAAATGACTCGCGCGGCAACCCTGTTGCCGCGATGGCCCGCTCGATGTCGTCCGGCGCGCCCTCGACTTCCAGCAGCACGTCCATTGCCGGATACCACTCCAGCCGCAGCGTCGCGTCACCCAGACGGTACTGCTCCACCGCGCGATCGATTCTCACGACAATCTTGTAGCCGAGCCGGCTCAGCACGACGCGTGCCGCACGCGGATCGTCGACGCGCGTTTCCCACTCCTCGCGGTGCCGGTATCCGCCTCGCTTCCCCACCGGTCCCTTCCAGCCAAGCACGCCCCACTCACCGGAGCGGTCCGACGGACGGAACACACGCAGCCGCACCACCTCATCCCGGTTCCGCAGCCGCTCTTTTCGGTCGAATCGCCGGTCGAGCATCGCTCCCCGATACACCAGCTCCGCGCCCACCGCGAGCAACGCCGCGCGGAGTCCTTCCGGGTCTTCCACACGAGCTTTCAGCTCGAGCTCGTCGCGAACGACTGTCACGAGAACAGCGCCTGGATCACGGCGCGCGTGTCGCCCAGGTTCTCGAACACATGAGTCGCGCCCGCGTCCTGCAGCGCAGCGGTGCTGTAAGACCCCGTCGCGACGCCCACCGTCCGGGCGCCCATCGGCCGCGCGCACGCGACGTCATCCGGGGTGTCACCCACGATCACCAGGTCGGCGCCGGTGAACTGGCGGCCGGTGCGCTGCGCCGCGCGCTGCGCGGCGATGGCCGGCAAATCGGCTCGGGCGTGAGAATCGGAGCCGAACGCGCCTACGGCAAACCGCGCGGGATCGAGGCCGGCCGAGCGCAGCTTCAAGGCGGCGCCACTCTCCACGTTGCCCGTCAGCAGGCCAACCAGCGCCTGGGGGGTGGCGCTGGCTTCGTAGGGCTCGAGCGCGGCGAGCAATTCCTTGATGCCCGGATAGATCCTGGTCGCCTGGGTGGGCTTCGCGAGCTCGGCAGTGAGTAGCTCGACATAGCGACGGCATACGGCGGTGATCCGTTCGTCCGACTGCCAGTCAGGATGCCCGGCCAACTCCATCAGCTCGCGCACGATCTGCGGATCCGTCTTGCCGTCGAACCGGTAGCCGTCGATGGGCCCGGCGGTTCCCATCTCGTCCACCAAGGCGCGATGGATGGCCCGTCTTCCCGCACCATTGGTCCAGAGGAGCGTTCCGTCGATGTCGAAGAGGATTAACCGCATCTAGCAAAAATAGGCGGTTTGGCGGTTTGGCGGTTAGGCGGTTTTCGAGCCGCCCAACCGCTTAACCGCTCAACCGCCTGACTCCGACGAGGTTCTCCCGCAGCCTTACCATTCGAGGCTCATCACCAAACAAATGATCCCCTCCCACGCCGCCCCGGGAGAGCGCCGAGTGCACGATGCGGCCGGCACCCGCCCACAACGCGACGTGCGAGACGCGTCCCCGTTCCGTAAAGAACAGCAGATCGCCAGCCTCGTACCCGGCGCCATCCGTCGCGATCGCGACCTCGCGTCCTTGTACAAACTGCTGGTCGCTGTCGCGCGGCAGCGCAATACTCCGTGCCCCATAGACGGCCTGAACAAGACCGGAGCAATCGATTCCCCACTCCGTACGGCCGCCCCAGAGGTACGGGGCGCCGCCATACCATTTCTGCGCCAGCTCGGGCAGCGCGAGATGGCGGGCTTCGACGCGCAGCTCTTGCTCACGACGCACGCTCCCGGCGGCAACGGCTCCGCGTTGTCCGTCGGCCAGCTCGACAACGCCGCGCCGCAAGGTGAGACGCGCACCCGTAGGGAGCCGCCGGCGCCCGTGCGACGTGACGATGTCGGCACTCAGTGCGCGGGCGGTCGCACGTTCCCGCCAGTCCTCTGCCCAATCGGCCGGACCCGTCGCCACGTACCCCGCGTGTAGCCACGCGATGTAGCCGTCCGGAGCCTTGACGCGCAGCCAGTCGTCACGACGCTCCAGAACGTCGAGCGATTCGCCGTGCAGGACCTCGCTCGCGCGGGGCGCGGACACCTGTGGTTCGCCGAGCAGCGGCGCGAGTGCTGCCGTCACCACCGCCGCGGCATCCACCACGCTTTCATCTGGAAGCAGGCGCACCCTTTCGCTCAGCCCCGCCTCACCCGCCAGGCGACGCAGCGCATCGCGCGCGTCACGGCTCGATGTCGCCCCTACCAGTTGTTGGGGGAGCAGAGACATCTCGAATACCGCAAGGCGGTGATCAGGCGCCCATTTGCGGCGAATGTCGTCCACGGCCCGTTCGACCTTATCCATGGCGCACTGCTCGCTCCACAGCCTCGGGGACGACGAGCGCGGCGAGCGCCTCGACCTGCATTGGTGATTTCGGCGGCACCTTCGCCGTGGTCACCGCGAAAATTACGTCGCCGTCGAACAGCGTGCCGTATGGCGTAATGCGCCGCGCCAGCGCGTCGCTCGCCGAGTGCGCCAGCGCCTGCAGCTGCACGCGGTCGAGAGTTGCATTGGTCGCGACGACGGCGAGCGTGGTGTTGCGCGTCAGGCGCTCGGGATCGCCGAGTGGCGCGCCACCGTCGGCGAGATACTTGAGGCTGTCCACCGTCCCGGCAATTATTTCGCCACGCGCGTTTCTCACGTCTCCAACGGCATTAACGACGACGAGTGCCGAGACGATCACATTTCCCGCCTGCATCGCCCACGACCCCAACCCCGCAGGAACCATCTTTTCGAGCCCGGCGGCCTTGCCGCACGTAGCCCCGCGGCCCACGCCCACCAATCCATCCGCGTAGTCGGGGCTCGCGTTGTCGCACGCGCGATAGGCGTCATCGGTGCTGGGCCAGCCGAGCGGCTTGCCGGCGTTGCCGAGATCGAAGATCACCGCCGAAGGAACGATGGGGATCGTGCCCATGTCCCCGACCGGCAGGCCGCGGCCGCGCTCGCGCAACCAGCGCATCACTCCGTCGGCGGCACCCAGGCCCAGTGCGGACCCACCGGTGAAGAGGATCGCGTCAATCCGTTCGACGAGGTGCCGGGGATCGAGGACGTCGAGCTCGCGTGTACCGGTGGCGCGGCCGCGCACGCAGACCGACGCGCGCAGCCCCGTCTCCGGCGCGAGCACCACCGTGCAGCCGGTGCCGTGCGCTTCGATCGTCGTATGGCCGACGGTAATGCCGGGCACCGCGGCGAGATTCATCCGTGACGTGCTCATTGACGCGCCAAGATAACGTCAGCAACGTTGACGGCCATGACTACTCCTCCGGTCACAAGCGGAACAACCGTGCTGGTCGTCGACGATGAAGACGGCATCCGGCAGGCGTTGACCCGCTTTCTCACGCGCCTGGGCTATCAGGTGCGCGCGGCGGCAAACGCGGCCGAAGCCCTCGAGCAACAGGCCGCGCACCACCCGCAAGCGATGCTCTGCGACATTCGCATGCCTGAGATGAGCGGCGTGGAGCTCCTGCCCAAGGTGCTCGCGCAGGATGCCGACCTCGCGATCATCATGCTCACCGCCATCGATGAGCCGCGCACGGCCATCGAGTGTCTCAAGCTCGGCGCCTACGATTACCTGATCAAGCCGGTGGATCTCGAGGAGCTGGAGTTGTCGTTGCAGCATGCACTGCGCCAGCGCCAGCTGGAGGTCGACCGGCGCGAGCTGGAGCAATGGCTGGCGCGCGAAGTGGCGGTACGCACGCGCGAGCTCGAGGAGCGGTCCGCCGCGATCGAGGATGTCGCGCTCGACGCGCTGGCCGCGGCTCGGGATTGGGATGGGACCGATGCGGCGCTGAACAAACTGGCCGAGGAGCTGGGTGCGTCGCGGGAAGAGCTGGATGAAGAAGTGAGGCGGCGCCGCGCCTAGGCTTTGCCGGCCTTGGCTTTCTCCTCGCAGGCTTTGCAGCGCGTGACGCCCCGGAACGTGCAGATCAGACAGATGAAAGTCCCGCAGTCCGAACAGGGGTAGCCCTCCGAGGCGCGCTCCTCGTTCCCGCAGGAGCGGCACACCATCCCGTCGTGTTCCTTGAGTTTTGGCTTTTCCATATACCTCAAAGGTTCAAACTGTAGGCCTTAATCTTATTGATCAGGGTCGCGCGCGAAATCCCGAGCTCCAGCGCGGCCCGCGTGCGGTTCCCACTGTGATGGCGCAGTGTGCGCTCGATGTGCAGCCGCTCCAGCTCGGACAGCGATTGCGGGTGATAGCGCCGGTCGGTCGTTGCTCTTTGCTTGAGGTCGGGCGGCAGCTGCTCGAGACCGATCTGCGGCTGCCCCCGCCCGAGAATCATGGAGCGCTCGAGCACGTTGCGCATCTCGCGCACGTTCCCGGGCCACGCGGCGGATAACAGCCGGTCCAAGACATCCGTGCTGCATTCGCTCGGACAACCCGGCAGCTGCGACTTGAGATCCGCGATGATCCGCGTGACCAGCTCGAGCCGGTCCTCGCGCGTGCGCTCGCGCACCGGCGGCAGCACCAGCGGCATGACGTTCAGCCGGTAATAGAGATCCTCGCGGAAGCGGCCGGTCTCCACTTCGCGCACCAGATCGCGGTTCGTCGCCGTGATAAGCCGGACGTCCACCGTGAGCTCCCGTGTGCCGCCCAGCCGCCGGAATTTCTTCGTCTCGAGCACCTTGAGGAGCTTGGGCTGCAGCTCGAGCGCCAGCTCACCGATCTCGTCGAGGAAGATCGAGCCCTTATCGGCCAGCTCGAACAGCCCGACCTTGCGCTCCTTCGCGTCGGTGAACGCGCCCTTCTCGTGCCCAAACAATTCCGAGTCGAGGAACGTCGCCGACAGGCCGGCGCAGTTGACCTCGACGAACGGGCCGCCGGAGCGCGGGGATAGACTGTGGATGATCCGCGCCACCCATCCCTTCCCCGTGCCGCTCTCGCCCTGCAGCAGAACGGTCGAACGCTCACCCGCCGCTAGCAGCTCGATTTGCCGTGCCAGCTCCCGCATCGCCGGTGAGACACCGAGTGAGCCGACGCCCTCAGCTTCATGATCGAGCGCACGCAGCCGCGCGTTTTGCCGCGACAGCCGCGCCTTCTCCGCAACACGGGCGATCGCGGCCGCCAGATGCGTCATATCCACGGGCTTGGTGAGAAAATTCTCGGCGCCGAGCTGCATCGCTTTCACGGCGGTCTCGATGTCGCCCTGGCCCGTCAGCAGAATCACCGCCCCACCCTCGCGGCGCAGCCGCTCAAGCACGACGAGCCCGTTCGAGTCGGGAAGATGGAGGTCGAGGAGCACCACGTCGGGCCGCACGCGCTGGAACGTCTCCATCGCCTGCTCGCCCGTGCCTTCGCGCCAGACCTCGTAGCCGATGCGCTCGAAGTACTCCCCGATCGCGCGCAGCACGTCGGCGTCGTCGTCCACGAGCAGCAGCGTATCAGCCATGGTGGGCCTTGAACCGGGGTCCGACCAGCACCGCGAGCGCGCCGGGAAGCAGGCGTGCCTCGAATGGCGTCGTGCCCGTTACCTCGCCGTCGAGCTGCACCGGACGCGGCGCGCCCTCGGGCACCTCCACTCGCACTGTGCGGCCTCGCCCCCACCACACGCGCCGGCCCTTGCCGTTACCCCAGAGCAGCTCGAGCACGGCGCTGGCGCTCTGCAATGCGCCGTCCGCGTCCAGTGCCACCACATCCAGCCAGCCGTCGTCAGGGACGAGGCCGTCGCGCAGCTTGAGAAACCCCGGCGGCAGCTGCCCGCAGTTCAGCACCAACAGCATCGCCGCGCGCACGTCGTGCGACGTGCCGTCCACAGTCACGCGATGCGTAGCACTCCGGACGGATCCCAACGTGCGCACGGCGCGCGCGAGGTAGGCGCCAACCTTCCAGCGCCGCTTGGCCTGAAGGCCCGTGTCGGCCATTAACTGAGCGTCGAAGCCGGTTCCCGCGGCAGCTGCGAAGTAGTGCGGTCCATCGGTCCGCTCGACGACGCCGAGGTCAATGTGCAGGCGCCGCGCGCTGAGCAACGTGCGCGCCGCCCGCGCGGTGGTACGTGGTATCCGCAGGTTGCCGGCGAGCACGTTGCCGGTGCCGCCGGGCACGAGTCCCAACGCGATCCCCGTTCCCGCGATGCCTGCCGCCACCTGCATCGCCGTTCCATCCCCGCCGTGGCTCACCAACACGTCGAATCCGGCGCCTCGCGCTGCCTCGGCGATGCGGCGGGCATCGCCGGGACCGGCGGTGGACTCAACGTCCACGCGCCAGCCACCCGCCTGCAGGATGTCCCGGATTCTCGTGACGGCGCGCGCGTGCGCGCGCGCCGCGAATGGATTGGTGATCAGCAGGGCACGCGTCACTCAGTAACGCCGTTCCCAGAAGACGTCGAAGCCAACCTGACGCGTCTCAGTCGTGGTGACCACGTTGGGATCGCCGGCGCAATTGCGCACGGGCTCGAAGCTCGCCTCCGTTCGCCATTCAGGACTGAACCGGAATTGTAGCGTGGCGCCGAGCGCTTTCGTGAAGCTCGTCTGGCGCCGGTTATTGCAGAATCCCGCATTCAAGACGAGGAACGTCTTTGCGCCAATCGCCCAGCCGGCGGCGAGCTGCGCGCCGGAGAAGGGATTCGTCGGATCGCCGGGGCGGATCTCGAAGTAGTCGAGCGGGACTCCGAGGTCCGACACGACGGTGCGCTCCAACTCTCCCGCGAGTAGCGAAGCGCCGACGCTGCGGAGGAACGCCGCTTCACCGCCACCCAGCTCGAACGACGGCTTGCCGCTGACCAGATACGACAGCAGCTCGGCCTGCGAGTAATCAGCGCGCTCCGCCTCGAGCGTGAGCCGCGGCAGCCGCAGCGTGCCGCGGATGTGCGCCAGCACAGTGATTTCGGCCGGTTGCCCCGGCCCGGGCAACGGATGGACGACGTGGCTCGCCTCGATGTCGAGCTCGGCGTCGAGATCCGGTGTGCCGAAGTAGCGCACGGTCCCGTCTCGCACCACGAACTCGCGGGTCACGGGGCCGATGATCAGCCGGTAGGTACCGCGCGGCGCCTGCAGCGTGCCGCTGAGCAGGTAGTTGCTCCTGACCTTGTCGACGGTGACCGAACCCGACAGCTGGATGTTCGCTTCGCTGGACCGCAGCCACACATCCTCGCCCATGGTGAGCCGGAGGTTCTGCACCTGAAGGCTGTCGAAGAACAAGCTCTGGAATTCCGGACCGAGCCGTTGCGTGCGAATCAGCGAGGTGTCGATGAGGTCCTGTACCCATGGCTCGTCGAGGTTCACGACGCGCTTGTTGACGAGGTCGGCGAAGTGCAGCACGCCCGATGTCACAGTCCCGCGCCCGGTGAGCGTGGCGCCGAATACCGGCCCGGTGAGTGCCAGCCGGCCGCTGGCCGTCAGGGCGAGGTAGCCGCGGAGATCGAGCGCTTTGAACTCGGAGGTCGTGATGTTCAGCGCGAGCACCGGCTTGGTCAGCCGCTCGAGCCGCATGTATCCCGTCAGCTCGGCGCGGCCGCGCTCGCTCGTCGCCGTGATGCTGTCGACGCGAATCGTGTCGCCGCGCAGCGAGAGGCTGCCGTTCAGGTTCGTGTAGCGAACGTTCAGCGCCGGAATGGTGGCCGCCGCATTGCCGATCTCGAGACCACCACGCAGCCGCGGCGATTCCCATGTTCCGCCGATTCCCAGGTCGGCCGAGAATACGCCCTCGACTTGCTGGACTGTGGTCGTGACCGCCGCGAGCACGCCAAGGTCCACGCTGTCCGCGCGCGCCTGGACGGACAGCGTGTCGGGGAGCTGGCGCTCCGCCACCGGAACCAGCGCGAGATCGAGCGGCAGGTGCGCCGTGACGTTCAGGACCTGCTGCCCCGATCGCCACAGATGCACTTCGCCGTTCAGTCTGTGGCTCCGATAATCGATGATCCCGTCCATGAACGGCGCGCGGAAGGAGCCGAACGACGCGTTCGAAAACGCGAACGACCCGGAAAAGGCGGGGTCGGCGCGCGTGCCGGTCGCCGCTACCGAGGCGGTGACCGCGCCCGCCACTCCGAGGGTGTCCTGCTGCATCAAGGCATAGATGCCGGTGAGCGGGAAGCCATCCAGCGATACCTGCGCGTTGATCGGACCGCGCCCCGGCAAGTCTCCTGAGATGGTCAGACGACCGGAGCCTGCCGCGTTCACGAGGCTCGCCGAGTCCACGTGCAGGACCGAATCGCCGAACGCGAGTGCCGTGGGGTTATCGAGGAACCAGACGCCGCTCGGCAGCAGCACCGCTAGCGAGTCCACCGCCACATGCTGCACGCCACGGTCGCCGGCAGGCCGTGCATAGCGCCCGCCCGCGAGGAACGCACCCAGATCCCCGACCCGCGACCGGGCAAACCAGGTGAGCGAGTCACGCGTGCCCTTCGCGCGAGCGGCAGCCGCACCAAACCCCAGCCGCCCGTAGCCGAGCGAGTCGAGGTTCGCCTCGACGTCGAATGTGGGCACGGGACCGGGCTGGTACGCGATCTTGCCCTGCCCTCGGGGCACGCGCAATCCGCGCCAGCGCAGGTCCGCGAGCCGGGCATCGCCGCCAACGGAGAAGCTGTCCAGCGCCCCGTCGAGCGTCAGCCGCACCTGCGCCGAACCCTTGAGCGCGCCCTCGGGCGTCGTTCCCGTCACTTGGGGTCCGGCAATCCAGGTGACGAGTGAGTCGAGGACGCTGAGGCTATCGGCGTCGAAATCGAGCACCAACGTGCCACGGTTCGGCCGTTTCCAACCCAGCGACCCGCTGCCCCGTGTGAGCAATCCGGGCTGTGTCACGCGCAGCGAATCCACGATCAGCCGCCCCTCGTCGAACCGCACGGTCGTCGCGCCGCTGTCGATCACCGTTCCCGCGAAGAGCGACGGGGCAAGCGATGCGGAAACCGCGCCGGTTGGCGGTGTCGTGCTGCCACCTTGAACCGTTCCAGTCGCGGTGAACGTCAGTCGCGACGGCGGACCGTCGCGGGCGAGCCAGCGCTTCAGATTCAGGTCCACCGCGCGCAACGTGAAGTCGCGGGCGCCGAAGCCGGCGCCGAGCAGCAGCGTGCCATCCCCTCGTACCACACCGCCGCCGCCAAGCATTTCGAGGTCGGCGTGGGTCTCTACGCCGTCGAGTTTGCCGTTCATGCGAATCGTGCCGGCGAGCGTGCCGCGCAGGGGGAAGCCGGCCACGCGGCCTGTCAGGCCCTCGAGCGACAGCGAATCGGCACGCACGTCTGCGGACACCCCGAGCACGTCCGTGCGGGAGTCGAGCCCGACGACGCCGCGGACGCGGCTGGCCGGTAGGCCCGCGTCGTGATGCCGCAGCGTTCCGCTGAACGCCGCGTTCTTCAACGTGCCGGTGAGTGTTCCGGTCGCATCGAGCTCGCCCTGCAGGTCCATGGCGGGCACGAGACGGCGGACCGTGCCAAGATCGATGCGGGCGGCATCCACGACAAACGGCTGAAACGCGAGGTCCTTGCCGGCAATATTGACCTCACCCTTTCCCTGGATCTGCGACTCGGGCCATCCCGGCACCAGCGAATCCAAGAACGACCACGCGGTCTCGATCTTCAGCGCACTCATCGGTCCGTCCACGATGGTCCGGCCGGTCAAGCGCCCGTAAAACGGCAGCGAGTCGATGTAGACGCGGGCCAGATCGAGCGACAGATCGCGCGCCACGAGGTCGCCCTGGCGCAGCGCGACGAGTCCCGAGTCGGCGGCGCTGAACGCGGTGACGCGCCCGGTGAGCCGTCCCTGGCCGAAGCTGAGGTCGAGCGGCCGCAGCTGAATCTCGAGAACGCGGCCGCCGTGGGATGTGAGCGTCACACCGCCGTGGAGCACGGCATTCTCTGGGAAGCGCGGGTCGAGGAAGCGGATGTCGGTCAGCGTGGCCGAGTCGGCGCCCATCGTGAGGTTCCAGAGCAGCGTGTCGCGCGGCCATTGCACCGTGCCGCGCGCGCTGAACTGGGTCGCGGGGAAGCGCACGCGCGATAGATCCACGTCGAGGGTGCGACCGTCGATCGTGATGCGTCCCACGACGTCCGCGATCGACAGCTTCGGGTCGCTGCTCTCGGTGGAGAGACGCAGGATGTCGATGCGGATG
>Ga0184638_1000172_pt1 | contig 17181 bp, 21 predicted proteins | sample PLM31_50_b2_FD_133141 | JGI IMG/M metagenome (GOLD analysis project Ga0184638, IMG submission 133141) | Groundwater sediment microbial communities from an aquifer in East River, Colorado, USA - PLM3-1_50_b2 | ecosystem: Environmental > Terrestrial > Soil > Riparian zone | place: USA: East River... | reverse complement strand
CCGTGACCGTGTCCATGGCCGCGGACACAATCGGGATCTCGATCGTGATCCCGCGTGTGAGGCGCGTCGCCGTCGAGACGTCGTTCGGCAGAACCTGCGACTCCGCGGGGACGAGCAGAACGTCGTCGAAAGTCAGGCCCTCTTTCCCGAACTTCCGGTCGAGCTCGAGGAGCCGCTCGACCTGCCCTGCGTCCAACAACTCGCTGTGCGATTCGTGCGTCACGGGCAACTCCGAGCTGGTCTATACGGTCTTCCGGGCGAAGCCCGGCCGACCTCTATGCGGCGTCGCCGAGTCGACGCCTGTAGCTCGACTCCCACTCCCATCGGGTCACGCTAGCACCCCGCCCCGACATCAGCCCGCGACGGGCTCGAGCTCGCGGACCTCCACCGAGCCTTGAAGCCGGGTGGCCTCCCGCGGCTCGAAACGGCCCGCGCCGACCTCGAGCGTGGAGGCGGCGCCGGCGGCGACCGCGTTCCGCAGAGAGTCGTCGAGAGGTCGGTCCGCGAGGCGCGATGCGATGAACGCCGCCAGGAGGACGTCGCCGGAGCCGACCGCGGAGATCGGCTCGATCCGCGGAGCGAGCGCGCGGAGGAGCAGCCGCTTACGATCCTCGCGAAAGAGCCCGAAGCTCCGGCTCTCTTCGGTGATGAGGACGTTTCTGGCACCCATCTCCGCGATGCGGACGACGGCCATCAAGTAGTCCTCGTCGTCGTTCAGCTCCTGCCCGACGAGCGCTTCCGCCTCGCGCTGGTTCGGCGTGACGAGATACGGCTCCGCTTCGACGCCGAGCCGCAGCGGCGAGCCTTCCGAGTCGAGCACAGCGCGCACGTTGCGGCGGCCGAGGTCGCGGATCGCGTCGGCGTAGAACGAGTCGTCCACGGCGCGGGGCAGAGTGCCGGCGAACACGACCATGTCCGCGCCACGGGCGAGGTAGCTGATTTTCTCGAGCAGCATCTCGAGCTCCTCCGGCGTCACCTGCGGGCCCCACTCGTTGATCTCGGTGTAGGTGGCGGCGGTCGGATCGACCACGGCCGTCGACGTACGCGACTCGTCCGCAATCCGTACGAAGTCGTTGAGGATCGCCTCGGAGGTCAGCTCTTCGACGATGCGCGTCCCTGTGCGGCCGCCTGCAAGACCCGTGGCGACGACGGGGACGTCGAGAAGTTTCAGCGCACGGGCGATGTTGATGCCCTTGCCGCCTGCCAGAGTCAGGCCCTGGCTCGCACGATGGCGCTGGCCCAGCTGGAAGTTCGGAACGGTCAGCGTCCGGTCGAGCGCGGAATTGAGCGTGACCGTGACGATCACGAGAACCAGTCTCCTATGTGCTCGAACGTGTTGCCCGCGTAGAACCCGACTCGGCCTGCCAGGCCCGGCCTCTCGACCGAACGTCCCGCAACGAGCGCGCGGCGCGCAACGAGACGCTTGCCCGAGTAGACCTGAACCTCGCCGACGCGCTCGCCCTGGCGGACCGGCAGCTCGAGCGCCGTCGGTGCGACGACGCGCTCGACGAGCGGCCGGTCGACGCGCACCGGTAGTGCGAGCGGACGCGCTGCGACGAGCGCGACCGGCTCCTTCCCATAGCCCACGCTCGCGCGGACGTAAGCGCGGCCAGGCTGCACGACCCATGTCTGCCGGTAGCGAGAGATTCCCCAGCGCAGCAACGACGCGAGATCGGCGTTGCGCACTGACCGCGTGGGGCTCCCGAGCACGGTCGTGTACAGCGTGACGCCGTAGCGCCGCACCGCCGCCACCTCGCACCAGCCCGCAGCCCTCGTGTGGCCTGTCTTGACGCCGTACAGACCACCGAACTGCCCGAGCAGGTCGTTCCAGGTGTGAAGCGTCCGCCCGCCGGCGATCGTGTCCGTCCTGCGGCGCACGACCGCTCTGATCCGCGGATCCTCCATCGCTGCGCGCGCGAGCTTGGACACGTCGGTCGCGGTTGAGTAGTGACCCCCGACGTCGAGACCGTCGGGACGCACGAAGCGGGTCCGGTCCATCCCGAGCGCCTTCGCCTTCTGGTTCATCATCGCCACGAAAGCCTGTCTGTTGCCGTGGCCGACGTAGTCGGCGAGCGCAACGGCCGCGTCGTTTGCGCTTTGGATGAGCGCCGCCTTGACGAGATCGCTCACCTTGATGCGCTCACCTGCGCGAAGATTGACGGTGGACTCCCCGACCGCGGCTGCGTTCGCGCGCACACGCACGACGTCGTTCCAGCCGGCATGGTCGAGCGTAACGAGGACGGTCATCAGCTTCGTGATACTTGCGATCGGCACTCGCGCCCAGGCGCCGTGCTGCGCGAGGACTTCGCCCGTCGCAGGGTTCTCGACGAGGAACGCGCGCGCCGACACGGGCGGTGCGCCCGCCTGCGCAGAAGCCACGAGGACGAGCGCCGCAACTGCAGCGGCGACCCAGATCCGCACGATCACGGAGGGGTAGGCTAGCTCACGCGCTAGCTCACCCGAACGCGATCGCCGACCCGGAGGGCTGTGGGGTCGATGCCCGGGTTCAGCCGCACGAGCTCCTCGACGGTGGTGCTGTGCTTCTCGGCAATGGAGCCCAGCGTGTCGCCGCTCTCGATCACGTAGTACTCGCCTTCCGGAGCAGCGGTGGTCGTCGTCGTGGCAGTGGGGCTCGTCAGGACCAGCCTCGTGGTGGTCTGGCTGGTCGTCGTCTCGGGGCGCGGCGTCGGTGCGCCGACGGTCGTCGTCGAGCCGTCGCCGCCGCTCAGACCGGCCCTGACGAGGAGGACGGCAATCGTCACGGCAACAAGGAATGCCGCGGGCGCGCCGTAGCGCGTCAACTCCCGGCGCGTGCGCGGGTCCACGTCCTCTTGATCACCAACCGGAGACGGACCACACCTCGCGGGCGTACTTGGACGCCTCAGCAGCGGCGGCGCTACGCCAGTCCATGCCTGATACGCGGAACGCATAGATCACGTTCCGGGACACGTTCACGAGCGCGCTCGCCGGGCCGCTGGTGAACGCCCGCGCGACATCTGCCGGCGTCGCGCCCTGCGCTCCGACGCCCGGCAGGAGGAGGATCGCGCGGGGCAAGAGGCGCCTCGCCTCACCGACCGCCCGTGGATGCGTCGCCCCGATGACCGCGCCGACGGCGGAGAGCCCGTGCTCACCGATGAGATCCGCGCCCCACTCCGTCACAAGCTCCGCGACCTGGTGCCAGACGGGCCGGCCGTCGGAAAGCACGAGGTCTTGCACCTCCGCGCCCCCGGAATTGGACGTCTTGACCACGCAGAAGATGCCGGCGCCGTCGCGGCGGCACGCCGCGAGGAACGGATCGAGCGAGTCACGACCGAGGTAAGGATTCACCGTAACCGCGTCCGCGAGTGGGCCCTTGCCGTTCACCGGCTCGAGGTACGCGGCCGCGTACGCGCGCGCGGTCGAGCCGATGTCGCCGCGCTTGACATCCGCGATCACCTGCAGCCCCGCGGCGCGCGAGTACGCGCAGACGTCCTCGAACGCCCGCATCCCGTCGGCGCCAAGCGCCTCGAAGAACGCGACCTGCGGTTTCACGCCGACTACGTAGGGCGCGACGGCGTCCACGAGCCCGCGGCAGAACCGCGCGCAGGCGTCGGCGGCCTGCTCGCGGCCGAGATGCGCATCGCCTTTCAGCTCGACCGGAAGGAGGTCCGGCCGGGGATCGAGCCCGACGACGAGCTGCGAGCGCTTCCGCTCGACCGCTTCCGCAAGGCGGTCGGCGAAGTGCGTCGTCGCGACAGCAGCCACTCCGATGAGAGTACTTCCCTTGACGGCCGGCTCCTTCTCGTCTACATTACCGATTAGTTATGCAACCTGTTGGTTATGGGCAAATGACTCCTGATCGCCTTGACGCGACGTTCGCGGCGCTCGCGGACCCCACGCGGCGGGCGATTCTCGCCCGGCTCGCGTCGGGTCAGGCGTCGGTAGCGGAGCTGGCCGAGCCGTTCGCGATCAGCCAGCCGGCGGTCTCCAAGCATCTCAAGGTGCTCGAGCGGGCCGGCCTGATTTCACGCGGCCGCGACGCGCAGCGACGACCTCGCAGCCTCGAGGCCATGCCGCTCGCAGAAGCCACGGAATGGCTAGACGGCTACCGCCGGTTCTGGGAGGGCAACTTCCAGCGCCTCGACGAAGTGCTCGAGGAAATGAAGACCAAGCAGAAGAAACATCCACGCACAAAGCGAGAGAGAGGAAAGCGATGAACAGCACGGGAACGCTTCAAGTCACAACGCCCTCGGAGCGCGAGATAGCGATGTCACGCGTCTTCGATGCTCCACGCAGCCTGGTCTTCGATGCCTGGACCAAGCCCGAACTGCTCAAGCGTTGGTTGGGCGTCCGCGCGGGCTGGTCGATGGCGGTCTGCGAGGTCGATCTGAAGGTAGGCGGCGCCTATCGCTTCGTGTGGCGTAGCTCCGACGGAACTGAAATGGGGATGGGCGGTGTCTATCGTGAGATCGTGCGGCCCGAGCGGCTCGTCGCCACCGAGTCGTTCGACGACCCCTGGTATCCCGGCGAGGCCGTGGACACGACAGTCATGGTCGAGGAGAACGGCAAGACTACGGTCACGACCACGGTGCTCTATGAGTCGCAGGAGATTCGCGACGCTGTTCTCGAATCCCCCATGGAGCGCGGAGTCGCCGAGAGCTACGACAAGCTCGCTGAGGTACTTGCGTCGATCGCCTGACGACTGAGCCTAGAAAGTGCGAGGGCCGCGCTACGCGCGGCCCTCGCCAATTCAGTCGGAGGAGCGGCTCGGACTAGGCGCCGGCCCCGCCGGCCTTGACGGCCGCCTTGAGCTGACTCCCCGCCGAAAACTTCGGCACCGTTGCGGCCGGGATCGTCACCTTCTGGGTCGGGTTGCGGGGGTTCACGCCCTGGCGCTCCGCGCGCCGCTGCGTCGTGAACTTCCCGAATCCGGTAAATGCCACTTCGCCGCCGCCCTGGAGCGTCTCGGTGATGGAGTCGAGAAATGCGTCCACGGCCCGGGCGGCATCCCGACTGGAGAGGCCTGCCTTCGAGGCGACCTCGTTTGTGAACTCCTGTTTCGTCAAGTCCCACTCCTCCTGTCGACGGTTGCGACCACGGGCAAAGACCCTAACAGCCACGCCGGACTGGCTCAACCATGCGGTTTTGCGGGTGTTTTCCGCATGTTCAAGACCTCCGCCGCCCGGAAAATGGGCCTGAGGCGCACCGCGTGGCGGGCCAGGGCGTCGGCGCCGCCCTCCTCGCGGTCGACCACGCAGATGGCCGTTCGGACCGTGAGTCTGGCCTCGCGAAGCGCCTCGACGGCTTCAAGCAGCGCGCCGCCCGAGGTCACGACGTCCTCGACGAGGCACACGCGCTCGTCTTCCTCGTACACGCCTTCGATCCGGTTCGAGGTGCCGTAGTCCTTCGCGGCTTTCCGCACGATCAGAAACGGCAGGCCGGAGGCGAGCGAGGCCGCGGCGGCGAGCGCGACCGCGCCGAGCTCCGGCCCCGCCAACCGCACCGCCTGCGGCTCGTGTTCTGCCGCCGCGCTCGCGATTCGCTCGCCGAGCGCAGCGAGGATGTCCGGCCGCGTCTCGAAGCGGTACTTATCGAGGTAGTACTTCGAGCGCTTGCCCGACCGCAGGACGAAGTCGCCCTCGAGATAGGCGTGCTCCCGGAGGGCGACCTTCAGCTCGTCGTCGGTCACCGGGTAGAGCGGATGACTTCTCGCGCCAGCGGAAAGAGCCGCTCGGCGTCGGCCGAGCCGTTGTTGATCGAGATCATCGAGCCGTCCTCGTAATAGAGATCGGCTCGCTCCCTGTCGACGGCGCGGCGGCGTATGAACGCAGCACCCGCGAGGATGCCACCGAGGATCCCGAGGAGCGCGGCAACGCTACGACGCATCGGGCTTCTTCCGGGTCGTTGGCTTCCTCGCTGCGGTCTTCTTCTTGGAGGACGCGGCCGCGGTCTTCTTCCGCGGCGCGGCCGGCTTGCGCGTGGTCGCAGGCTTCGCGCTCCGCAGCGTCGACTTGAGGTCGTAGAAGACGAGCCCCACCGTGGGGTTCCGCCCTGTGGTGGCCGCGATGCACGTCGTGCCCTCGCGGACGATGAAGACGCTGCCTTCCTCGGTCGCGATCTCGAGCTGGGTCAGCTTGCTGTCCCCGACCTTGACCGACTCGGCTGCAGCGAGGAGTTCCTGCGCGGCTCGCGCCAGCTCGTCGCTGCGGGCAGGATCGGCCAGCGTTGAGCCGGCGACCTTGCGCTTGTCGTCGAAGACGACCGCGGCCTGGATCTGCGAGGAGATCTCGGTCAGATCGGCCAGTGCCTGCTGGGCAGTCATCGTGGGCCAAAGCATAAGGCGTTCGCTCGCGACGCCGACCCCGGAGGCTGTGGCGGCCCAGCCGGCACAGCCGTTGACGCGATACTCCCGCGGGATGCGGTTGCGGAGACGGGATCTGGTGCGGAAGTTCTACGGCGATCGAGGGCCGCACCTAGGCGCGATGATCGCCTACTTCGCCCTCCTTTCGTTCGTCCCGCTGGTCTTCCTGTCGCTGTCGCTACTGGGTCTGACCGGGCGCGCGGACGAATCTTCGTTCCTGGTCAAGGAGATCAAGCACACCCTCCCGGGCACCCCGATCAACCAGATCATCGACCTGGTCCACGCCGTCCAGGACAATGCGGCGGCGCTCGGACTGGTCGGAGGGACCTTCCTGCTCTGGACGTCTATCTCGCTCTTCAGCGTGCTCGAGTCGGCGTTCAACATCGTCTACGGACGGCCGAACCGCTCGTTCCTGAAAGGCAAAGGGCTCGCCGTACTGCTGATGCTCGGCTCGCTCGTGACGCTGTTCGTCGCGCTCCTCAGCGGCTCGCTCGGCGTGGCCGCGCTGAAGGAGTACGCGCCGGGATTCGTCTCCAACTCGGTGACTGCGTACATCGTCTCGATCGCGGTCTCGCTGCTCGGGATCTTTGCCTTCCTCGTCTCCTGTTACTACTTTCTGACGAACGAGGATCTGAGCCTCCGCGATGTCCTTCCGGGCGCGGTGTTCGCCGCGATCCTGCTCGAAGCAACGTTTCAGGTCCTCCCGCTCTATCAGCGGTACGCGGACCTCAACCCCGCTCTGCGCGCATTCGGCGCCCCAGCGATCCTGCTCGTGTGGCTCTACGTGATGGCGAATGTGATCGTGTTCGGCGCCGAGCTGAACTGGTGGCGCACGCAGCGAAAGGAGCGGGAGCTCCTCGAGGAGCTACCCGGGCTCGCCTAGCGCCTCGCGGAATGCACGCACGGCGTTCGCGCGGTGCGACTTCTCCGCCTTCCACTCGTTGCCGAGCTCCGCGACCGTCTGCTGCTCGCCGTCCGGGACGAACACCGGGTCGAAGCCGAAGCCTTCGCTGCCGCGCGCCTCGTCGGCGATCCAGCCCTCGAGCATGCCTTTGCCGCGGATCTCGCGCCCGTCGGGTGTGAGCGCAACCAGCTCGCTGACGTACCGCGCCCGCCGCGCGCCGCCCTCCAGTCCGGCGAGCTCGGCGAGGAGCCAGGCCACGGGGTCGTCGCCGCCGCAACGAGCCGACCGGACTCCGGGGCCGCCGGCGAGGCCCGCCACTTCGATGCCCGAGTCCTCGCCCATGGCCCACGCATCCGCTTCGGCGAGCGTCCGGCCGAACTCGGCCTTTGCCCGCGCGTTGGCGTAATACGTCTCGCCTTGCTCGGGTGGATAATCGTCGGCCTCCAGCGGCGCGATCGACCAGCCGGGCAACAGGCGCTCGAGCTCGCGTGCCTTGTTGGGGTTGCGCGAGGCGAGCCTCGCCTTCTCAACTAGTCCGCCCACCGCACCTCGGCGACGTTCTCGACGTCTGCGATTCGTGCCACCAGGCGCGGAGCCGGGGTGTCGCGTGGCAGGACGACGTCCAGCTCGAGGCGCCGCCGGTCACCCTCCTGGCTGACGTCGACCGAGTTGATCCTCGCGCCCGCACGCTCGATCTCGTCGATGACGGCGCCGGGCGGGGTTCCCGCCGGAAGCTCGATCAGCAGCCGGCCGTCCTCCGCCCGAAAGCGACCCAGCATCCGGAACGCGATGATCCGCAGCGGGTAGAGGGCGATGAGCACGAGCGCCGTCGTGATCACCGCGGCGCTGTAGTAGCCCGCCCCCGCTGCCAGACCGACGGCGGCAACGACCCACAGCGTGGCGGCGGTCGTGAGGCCACGCACCGAGAAGCCCTGGCGGATGATTGCCCCCGCCCCGAGGAAGCCGATGCCGGTGACGATCTGCGCGGCGATGCGGGTCGGGTCCGCACGCACGACCGACTCGCCGGAGGCGAGGAAGTCGTGAAACCCGTAGGCGCCGACGATGGTGAAGAGCGCCGAGCCAACCGCAACGAGGAGGTGCGTGCGGAGCCCTGCCTGGCGCTCGCGCAGCTCCCGCTCGGCTCCGATCAACCCGCCGAGCACCGCTGCGAGTGCGAGTCGCAGCAGCGACTCGTCCCAGTTGAGCGTCGGGAGACTAGACGCGAACTGCAGCAATGGCTTCCTCTTGAACGGCCGCGAGCTCCTCGACCCCGCCCGCGGCGAGCTCGACCAGCTCGTCCAGGCGCGCGCGGCTGAACGGCGTCCTCTCTGCGGTCGCCTGCACCTCGACGAGGTTGCCGTCCCCCGTCATGACGACGTTCATGTCCACCTCGGCCCGCGAGTCTTCGGAGTAGTCGAGGTCGAGCAGCGCCTCGTCGTCGACGATCCCGACCGACACTGCTGCAACGGAGCCCGTCAGCACGCGCGACAACCCGAAGTGGTCGAGAGCGCGCCGAGCGGCGACGTACGCGCCGGTGATCGCCGCGCAGCGCGTGCCCCCGTCGGCCTGCAGTACGTCGCAGTCCACCCACAGCGTGCGCTCGCCCAAGGCCCCGAAGTCGGTGATGGAGCGGATCGAGCGGCCGATCAAGCGCTGGATCTCGATCGTGCGCCCGCCCTGCCGTCCGCGGGAGGCCTCGCGTTCGGTGCGGTCGCCCGTCGAAGCCGGCAGCAACGAGTACTCCGCCGTGAGCCAGCCGCGACCTTTGCCGTACAGCCAGCGTGGCACGCCCTCCTGGATCGAGGCCGTGCACAACACCTTCGTCTTGCCCTGCGCGTACAGAATGGAGCCGTGCGGCTGCTCGAGGAAGTCGGGAATCAGCTCGAGCGCGCGCAACTCGTCCGCTCGACGGCCGTCGGCGCGCGCGCTCACGCGGCCACGACCAGCGCCGCAAGCTCGACGTGCTCGACCTCGGCGATCGGGAGCTGCAGGAAGCGCGCGCCCATCTCGCGGAAGGCAGCGGGATCGCCCGTGGTGAGGAACCGGTACGAGCCTTCACGCTGCGCAGCGTTCTCGTAGCCCTTCCTCGCGAGCGTCTCCGCGACTTCACGCGCGGTCTCCTCCGCCGAGAACACGAGCGTCACGTCGCGCCCGAAGACGCGCTGGAAGATCGGCCGCACCAGCGGGTAGTGCGTGCAGCCGAGGATGACGGTGTCGACCCCTGCGTCCTTCAACGGTGCGGCGCATTCGCGCACCGCCTCGGTCGTCTCTTCGCCGAACGGATCATCGCTTTCGATCAGCGGCACGAGCCGCGGGCACGCAACCGGAACGAGCTCGACACCCGCGTCCAGTGCGTGCACCAGCTCCGCGTAGCGGCCGGCGGCGACTGTTCCTTCCGTCGCGAGCAGACCGATCCGGCGGTTACGCGTCGCCTGAACGGCGGCATGGGCTTCCGGCGTGATCACGCCGACGACCGGAACGATGAGCTCCTCCTGCAGTTGCGGTAGTGCCGCCGACGTCGCCGTGTTGCACGCATTGACGACGAGCTTCACGCCCTGCCGCTCGAGGTAGCCGCCGATCTCCCGGGCGAAGCGCTGCACCTCCTCAAGCGGCCGCGGGCCATATGGAAGCCGTGCGTGATCGCCGAGGTACACGAAGTCCTCGTGCGGCATCGTCACGAGGCATTCGTGGAGGACGGTCAATCCGCCCACCCCGGAGTCGAACACGCCTACGGGCCGCGGATCCACCCTTCGATCGTACAACCGGGCTACGCTGTGCACCTCTTGCGCCGCCTTCTCCTGGTCGCCGCGGTTTTCGGAGTGGTCCTGGCCGCCCCTGCGGTCGCGCACGCCAAGGAGATGTCACTGACGATGGACGACGGCGTCCGCATCGACGCCGCACTGCTCTTACCGGACGGCGATGCGCCCGCGAGTGGCTGGCCCGCGATCATGATGTTCCACGGCCTCGGGGGCAGCCACAACTCCCTCCTCACGCTCGCGCAGGCATACGTCGACAAGGGCTACGCCGTCTTCGTGCCAGACGCGCGCGGACACGGGACGTCCGGCGGCTTCGTCTCGCTCGACGGCCCGCGGGAGGTGGCGGACATCCGCACGGAGTTCGAGTGGCTCGCGGCGCTGCCGGCAATCAGCGACACGCAGATCGGCGCATGGGGCATCTCACTCGGCGGCGGTGCGGCCTGGAACTCCGCGGTCGCGCGGGTCCCCTTCAAGGCCCTCGAGACCTTCGAGACGTGGAGTGATCTCTACCGCGCGCTCTACCCGCAGAACCTCGGCAAGGCCGGCGCGATCTTCTCGTTCGCGCAGAGCGTCCCGACGGAACGAATCCAGCCTGAGCTGCGCCCGTTCGTGCCGCAGATGATCGGCAACGAGAACCTGCCCGGCGTGCGGCAAGTGCTCGGAACGCGCTCGAGCCTGCAGTTCATGTCGGCAGTGACGGTGCCGAGCTTCCTGTTCCAGGGCCGGCGCGACTTCGCGTTCGACATCGACCAGGCGACGGACGCCTATCGCCGCCTCGGCGGACCCAAGCGGCTATACGTCGGGGACTTCGGTCACCAGCCGTCGAGCTTCCCGGGGCCCGATCTCGTGCACGTCCTCGACCTGTCAACCCGCTGGTACGACCGTTTCCTGAAGGGGATGCCGAACGGGGTCGACACCGAGAAGCCGGTTCAGGTCGCACCTGATCCGTGGAACTCCAAACCGGTTAGCTACGCGGGAGCACCTCCCGTCAAGCGCATCACCGTGGTCTCGAAAGGACGCTCGGCGATGACTGAGCGTGGTCGGGTGGTCCGCACGCTGCGCCTCCCGAAGCGCACCGTCGAGCAGTTCGGCGCGCCCGTCGTCCGGATCACCGCATCAACGTCGACGCAGTGGCCGCACCTCGTAGCGGTCGTGACCGCTGTCGACGCGAGCGGACGCGAGACGATCCTCACCGAGGGGGGCTCGCTGACGACCTTCGGACGCAAGGCCACGACGACCTCCTTCCGGCTCATCTCGACGGGGAACCTGATCCGCTCCGGCACGAGGCTGCGCATCTACCTCGGCGGCTCGTCCACGGTGCAGAACGTCGCGAACCTGCTCTACCTCAAGCTCGTCCCCGAGGGCTCGCGGCTCACGGTCCGCACGGTGACCTTGACGCTGCCCGTCCTGCAGAAGACGATCTCTAGGTGATCTCGCATTTTGCCGCGGCCGCCGCGGCGCTCGCGCTCGGTGCTCCGGCCGCGACACCCGGAGTGACCTCGAGCTCGATCACGATCGGCGGCACGATTCCGATCAGCGGCCCCGCGGCCGCCTACGGCTCCGTTGGGCGCGGCGCCGAGGCGTACTTCAAGTACGTCAACTCGCGCGGGGGCGTCTTCGGCCGGAAGATCAACTACAAGTACCTCGACGACGAGTTCCAGGTATCGAAGACGATCCTGCTGACGCGGCAGCTCGTCGAGCAGGACAACGTCCTTGCGATCTTCAACAGCGTCGGCACAGAGCACGCGCTCGCGATCCGCTCTTACCTGAACGACCGCAAGGTCCCCCACCTGTTCATCGGCAGCGGCGTCTCCAAGCTCGCGACCGAGCGCAAGACGTACCCCTGGTCGCTCGGGTACTTACCGAGCTTCTCGGGCGAGGGCGCGATCTACGGCCGCCACATCGCGGCGAACCGCCCAAGGTCGAAGATCGCCGTTCTCTACGAGAACTCCGACTTCGGCAAGGACATGCTGAACGGCTTGCGCCGTGGGCTGCGCGGGAACGCCAAGGTCGTTGCGACAGCGGCGTACGAGGTGACCGACCCAAGCATCGACTCCCAGATCGCCCGGCTCAAGAGCTCGAAAGCCGACACGCTGATGCTGTTCGCGACCCCGCAGTTCGCCATCTTCGGCTACGTCGCTGCGTTCCGGCTCGGCTGGCACCCGCAGGTGTACGTCACGTCGGTGTCGATCTCGCCGGACATCATGAGGATCGCCCGCTCCAACTCCAGCAAGAAACACGTCGAAGGCTCGATCTCCATCGCCTTCGTCAAGGATCCGACGTCGGCGGAGTGGGCGAAAGACAAGACGGTCCGGCTTTACAAGTCCGTTCTCAAGCGCTTCCTGCCGAGCGCCAAGGCTGACGACGTCTTCAACTACTACGGGATGGCGGTCGCGTACACGATGGTGGACACGCTGAAGAGGGCCGGCCGGAACCTCAGCCGGGCGAGCGTGCTGCAGGCCGCGACCCACCTGAACGAGACGAATCCGTTCCTCCTGCCGGGTGTACGCATCAAGACCTCGCCGAACGACTACTACCCGATGGACCGGGTGAAGCTCGCCCGCTACAGGGGCACCCACTGGCAGTTCTTCGGGAACCTCGTGACTGCCCAGGGTTAGTGTCAACAACTGTGGGAAATGGCCGTCTAAGGGCTTCGGGTCTTTCTTATTTCGAAGTAGGAAGGGAAGGGGTATGAAGACAATCCTCAAGCTGGCCGTGCTCGCTCTTGCGAGCACCGCGGCGCTGGCGCTCGCGGGGAACGCGCTGGCGACGCAGAAGCTGAGCGTGACCCAGAGTGCGACTGCGCTCACGATCAAGGCGTCGCAGGCTCAGTCCGATCGGCAGCCGGCGAAGATCTCGATCTACGTCCCGTCCGGATACACGATCAACGCTTCGCAGGCACCCGGGACCAAGATCGGTACCACGACCGGCAACGTATTCGCACGCGACCTAGGTATCGCGCTGCCGCTCACGGGCGACGTCTTGGTCGCGCCGCCTAGCACCAATGCGCCGGGCTGCGCAACCGGTACGCATCTGGCCGTCTGGATCCTCGACCTTCAGGTTGCGGGTCAGCGCATTCAGCTGCCGGTGCACGTCGATGCGACCGCGGGAGGCGAAACGGCGCTCGGCGCGTTCAAGCTCGTCGTCTGCCTCGCGCCTGACGATGTCCCGCAGGGGACACCGGGGCGCTCGCCGAACGGAGCCCGGCTCCTCGACGCCACCTTCACCGTGAACAACATCTTCACGGTGCCGGCCGGGCAGACCGTCTGGAAGGCGATCACCACGCCGTATCTCGCTTCCGTGGGTGCACCGGACGTCGCCGGTACGGTCGAGACCCGTGCGGTAGTCGGCACCGGTGTCGTGACGATCACGTCGAAGGTCACGAAGGCAAAGCGCACCGTCAGGTTCAGCGGAAAGGTCACCCAGGCAGGCGCCGCTGTCGCAGGTGCGCAGGTCAGCCTGCTGGTAAATGGCCGGAATCGGTTCCGCGCGCGGACGAATGCGAGCGGCAGCTACAGCGTCGTCCTGAAGAAGACCGGCAAGAAGGCGACCACGAGGTTCCAGGCGCGTGTGGCCGTCACCGAGCGCGAGATCACCGCAACGGGCTGCGCCTCGCCCTCGCTGCCAGGCGTGGCGTGCGTCAACGCGACCGCGTCGGCCTTCACGGCGGTCAGCCGGATTATCCGGATCAGCCTCTAGGACAAGCAAGCAGGCACGAGACGGGGCCGCTGGGCCCCGTCTCGTATGCTGGCATCTGTGGCGGTACGCATCGGGACCTGCTCGTGGGCCGACGAGGCCCTGTCGAAGCACTGGTATCCGAAGGGCACTCCGGCAGGCGAGCGGCTCGCCTATTACGCGCAGCATTTCGACACGGTCGAGGTCGATTCGACCTACTACCGGCTGCCCTCCGAGGAGATGGTCCGGAAGTGGGCCGAGCGGACGCCCGACGACTTCGTCATGCACATCAAGGCGTTCGGGCTGATGACACGACATCCCGTGAAGCTCGAGGCGCTGCCGCCCGATCTGCGTGACGACGCGCCGACCGACGAGCGCGGCCGGGTGGGGCGTCCGTCGCGTGAGTTTCGCGGCGAGGTGTTCCGCAGGTTCCTCGAGGCACTCGAGCCGCTGCGGGCAGCCGGCAAGCTCGGGGGCATCCTGTTCCAGTTCCCGTCGTACGTCGTCTACAAGGATCGCTCCCTCGATTACCTGCAGTGGGCACGGGAACAGCTCGGAGACGATGAGATGCTCGTGGAGTTCCGTCACGTGAGCTGGCTCGACGACGAGCACCGCGACGACACGCTGCGCTTCCTCGAGGAGCTCGGCGCCGGGAACGTGATCGTCGACGCGCCGCGGATCGAAGGCGCGAAGAATCTCGTCCCCACGGTCGCGGCGCTTACGAGCCCGACCGCGTACGTCCGGTTCCACGGGCGCAATGCGGAGACGTGGAACAAGCGCGGCGGCAGCGCCGCCGATCGCTTCGACTACCTCTACTCCGACGACGAGCTCCGCGAATGGGTCGGCCCGCTGCGCGAGCTCGCCGAGGAGGCGGAGAACGCCTACGCGTTCTTCAACAACAACGCCACGAGCCCGGACGCGCACGGCGGGCGCATGGCGCAGGCCGCCGCGAACGCGAAGGCGCTCCAGCAGCTGCTGCAGGCCGAGAAGGTTCCGATGAGTACCCCGGCCTGATGGACGTCCTGGCAGTCATCCACGGCGAGAAGGTCCGCTCGGGCGTCTTCGGCGACGTCGTCTCGGAGCGCGGACACCGTCTCGAGGAATGGAGCCTTGCCTGGGGAACGCCGCTCCGGCAACCGTTGGACGCCTACGGCGCCGTGCTCGTCTTCGGTGGAGCGATGCACGCCGACCAGGCCGGCCATCATCCGTGGCTGCTCGACGAGAACATGTTCCTGCAGCGCCTGCTCGACCTGCACACGCCCCTGCTGGGCATCTGCCTGGGCGCGCAGCTCGTCGCGAAGGCCGCGCACGCGCCGGTGCATCCTGCGAGTGAGTTCGAGATCGGCTGGTACGAGGTCACGCTGAACGACGACGGCGTCGACGACGAGCTGCTCGGGCGTCTGCCGCACACCTTCGAGGCCTTTCAGTGGCACTACTACACGCACGCAGTTCCGGGAGGCGCGGTCGAGCTCGCGCGCAGCGACACGTGCACGCAAGCGTTCCGGCTCGGTGACAACGCGTGGGGCGTCCAGTTCCATCCCGAGGTCACGCTCGAGCAGGTGGAGGGCTGGATCGAGGAGGAAAGCGAGCTACCGGTCGACGGCGACAAGCTTTTGGTCGACACGCGCAAGCGCATCGAGGACTGGAATGCGATCGGCCGCCGGCTCTGCGACGCGTTCATCGACGCGGCAGAACGCGTCGCGACTCCGGCGTAAGCAACGTCCCGCACGTCAGCGGCTGATCCCCCAGCGGAGGCCCGTTGACTCGGATCAGTCGTATCGGGTGACGCGCACCTCTGCGCCTGTGTTATCCGCGGAGAAGCTCGCGATCACCTCCAATGCGATGCGCCGCGCTTCTGTGGGATCCCGAGCAAGTGGAACATCGAACGTCAACCGATGGCCAGCGGCCCACCGGCGGCATTGACATCCATTGGCTCGCGCGAATGCGACGAATCGCTCCACCTCGCCCGCGGGCTGAACTTCGAGTTCCATGCAAGAAGCATAGGGCCGTACCTCAGAGACGGCCGAAGCCGTTCGGGGGACATTCGTGAACGCTGGCCCAGGCGAGGGGCTACTTCGAATCCGCGACGCCGCTCAGCGCGTAGGACTGATCTAGTCGGTCAGGGAACCGCCTGTCGCTGGGGCTTTCCGTCGTAGCCCAGGTCTTAGTCGAGATACGGCGGGGTGCCAGCGGAGAGGTAGCAATCGATGATGGGCCGGTGAGTTACTACTAGATCAAGCGCGCGCAGATTCTCCCGCGCGACGAAGCGCAGATCCTTCGATTCCGCGCTCGGACGGAGGTGTCCAAAGTCTTCGACCTCGACAGTGAACGCGACCGTGATCACCTGAAACGTGTTCCCGTCCGCGTACTGGACGATCCGCGACGGGTGGGAGAAGACGCCGAAGAGTTGATAGTCCGTCACGACCAGGCCGGTCTCCTCGCGAACTTCGCGCTGGAGCGCGTCAGCCAGGGATTCGTGATCTTCCATCCGTCCGGCCACGAGCGCCCATCCGGGTGGATCGAGCCTCCGGTCGAGTAGGAGCGAACCATCTCGTTCGATCAGCGCCGCCGCGCCCGCGAAGCGCGGGCGATTCGGCTTCGGCGCACTCGGGTCCTTGAAGTAGAAGCCCGTCATGCGCGCGATCTTGGCATGGGTCTCGGGGGACACTCCCGGACAGTGGCCCATTGGAGTGTGGTGTCGTCAGCCGAGCCACGGAAAGTGCGCTAGCAGCGTAGCCAAGTCAGTACGGTCCGTTTCGTCTGCTCCCGGTCGCTCACGCTCACGAACCTGCAGTGCAACCGAGGCGCATCTGACGGGGCGGCCTCCGATGTGTCCCCGCGCGCATGTCTCGTCTCGTGGATAGTTAACGATCCGGCCGCCTGCTAATTGCTGACGGTAGTTGCCCTCAAATTCGTCGCGAACAAGCAGAAGATCCAGCGTACGCCCGGCCGGGTCACGAAGCTGGACGAAGGCAGGGGATTGTCATCGCCTACGCGGCGAAACGATGCAAATCGCCGCTCAATCCTCGGGAGGTCGGTAAGCCATACAGCCACATCAAGATCCTTGTGTGGCCGGGTGCGCTCTCCGAGAAGGGCGTCCACCACCCCAACCTCCGAGGACCCACCAATCGACCCCCAGATCATCGAACGCGTCGAGAATCTCCACCACCTCGGCCTCGCTCATACGAGAAGCTTGCCAGCGACATCCGTCTGCACCTCGGGGAACATTTCTGATCCCTGGCCCAGCCCACGACCGCCGCACCCGGATGAGGGTGTTGCATCATGAGCCGATGCCGGAACAACGCTTCGACGGTGATCCTGCTGCGACCATGGTCGGTGGCCGCGCTTGAAGATCTCGTCCGACGAGCTGTACGGGGAGCTCTGGGCGGAGGACACGTGCGAACTCTCGGAGGGAGCGGTCTAGTTCGACGTGGTTGAGGACGTCCCGGCACCACACGTAATCGATCGATGCGTCCTCGAGTGGAAGAGACTCGATCCCTGCCTGG
>Ga0184638_1000171_pt1 | contig 17231 bp, 16 predicted proteins | sample PLM31_50_b2_FD_133141 | JGI IMG/M metagenome (GOLD analysis project Ga0184638, IMG submission 133141) | Groundwater sediment microbial communities from an aquifer in East River, Colorado, USA - PLM3-1_50_b2 | ecosystem: Environmental > Terrestrial > Soil > Riparian zone | place: USA: East River... | reverse complement strand
CATGTCGGGCCAGCGGTAGCCGAACGCCTCCATGCAGGAGCGGTACTCGCGGCCGAGGTCCAGGTCGGTGAGGGCCGGGTCGTCGGTGTTGAGCGTGGCGAGCAGGCCCGCCTCGCGCATGCGGCGGAACGGGTGCAGCTCGAGGTGCGGCACCGCGTTGGCGATCAGCACGTTGGAGTTGGGGCAGACGGTGAGCGGGACCCGCTCGTCGGCCAGCCGCCGGGTCAGCTCCGGGTCCTGGAGGCTCGAGAGGCCGTGGTCGATCCGTTCCGAGCCGAGCACGTCGAGGCCGAGCCGGATGTGGGTCGGCGGTGTCTCCTCGCCCTGGTGGGAGGTGCGACGCAGCCCCGCCTTGCCGGCCAGCTCGAAGGCGTCGGCGAAGTCGGTCGGGTCGACGCCGAGCTCGGTGGAGTCCAGGCCCACCCCGATGACCCGCTCGACGCCGTGGCCGGCGGCCCGGCGCAGCTCGACCAGCCGCTCGACCATCCGCAGCCCGGCGGCTCCGCCGTAGGCCCGGTCGATGTCGGCGATCAGCATGGCGCTCGCGCCGGTCTCGGCCTCGGCCGCCGCCAGCCCGTCGGCCAGCCCCGCGACGATGTCGGCCAGGTCCTGGCCGGCGTCCAGGTGTCGCGCGGGCGTGAAGAACGTCTCCCGGTAGACCAGGCCGTGCCCGGCCCCGTCGACGATGCTCTCGTAGGCGAGCCGGGCCCAGTCCTCCCGGCTGCCGAGGGTCGACTGCACGAGCCAGAAGATCTCCAGGAAGGTGTCCAGGTTCGAGTACCGGTACAGCTCGGTGGGGTCCGAGGTGGGCAGCGCGATGCCGTTCTTGCGGGCCAGCTCCACGACCGTCGCCGGCCGCATGGTCCCCTCGACATGGCAGTGCAGCTCGACCTTTGGCAGCCGGTCGAGCGCGGTGGCGACGTCCAAACCGTCTCCCTCCCTTGGCGACGGACCCTAGCGGGCGTCGGGCCGCTCGTACACCTCACGCCGCAACGTGCCCACGAACCTCAGGTTGCGGTAGCGCTCGGCGTAGTCAAGGCCGTACCCGACCACGAACACGCTCGGGATGTCGAACCCCTTGTACTTGACCTCCACGTCGACCCGGAGCTCCTGCGGCTTGCAGAGCAGCACGCAGACCTCCAGCGACGCCGGCCGCCGTGGGCGCAGGGTCTGCAGCAGGTAGTCGAGGGTCAGCCCCGTGTCGACGATGTCCTCGACGAGGATCACGTGGCGGCCGGAGATCTCCCTGTCCAGGTCCTTCAGCAGCCGCACCACGCCGGAGGTCTCGGTGGCCGACCCGTACGACGACACCGCGATGAAGTCGACCTCGTGCGGCACCGTGAGCGCTCTGGAGAGGTCGGCCATGAGGACCACCGCGCCCTTCAGCACCCCCACCAGCAGCAGGTCGCGGCCCCGGTAGTCCGCGGAGATTCTCGCCGCCAGCTCGGCGACCCGGGCCCCGATCCGCTCCTCGTCGAGCAGCACGGACTCGATGTCCCGGTCCCGCACTCCGCACCCCTCGTCGCCGCCAGCCGCGTGCCCGCAAGAGCCTAGCCCGCCCGCCCCACCAACCCGAAACCGCCCCGCCAGCCCCGCCACCCGCGTGTACAATCCCCTCCCGTGTCGGGTCGTTCGTACCCACACCCGGGCCTGTAGCTCAGGCGGTTAGAGCGCATCCCTGATAAGGATGAAGTCGGAGGTTCAACTCCTCCCAGGCCCACAACCGGCGGTGACCAGCGGAAACGCTGGTCGACGTATCCGGAACTGGTTAGGCGGGGCGTGTACGTGATCAAGACCTCTTACCTGATTACCGGTCCTCGTCATAGGCCACGGCGTCGAGCAGCGATACCTACCCGAGCCGTGTGCGGGCGTACACCTCTTCTACCAGCTGGGCGCCCAGCACTCGGAGTGGGCGGCCACGCTCCACTTGGCCCAGCCCCCCGTCAGGGCGCCGGCGGCGTCTGGTCGTGACCTGGGTCGGGAGCTGATCCAGAAGAAGCCAGCATTCCTCGCCCAGCTCGGCCTGCTGCTTGGCCTCGTGGTCAGCTGCGGCCGGAGCGTGTGACGATCCGAGCGATGGCCAGCGAGCCGGCGGCCAGCAGCCCGGCCGCGACCAGCCGGCGGACCGCGATTGGCGGGTCTGGCCGACGCCGCCAGCCGCCACGCGTCTGGGCGCGGCTGTTGGAGCTGGGGCGCGGACAGGTTGCCGTCGGTGGCGGGGGCTGGCTCGGCGGTGGACTGCAGCGCGTCTACGTAGCGCCGGTTGACCCGCTCGAACAGGCGCAGGGCCATCGCCTCCAGCAGGGTGAGCTGCCGGCCCGCGCCACCGACGATCCGTTCCCGCTTGGGGCGCAGCGCGCTGGCCACGATCGCCCTGGCGACCTGCGCGGGCGGGTAGGTGGGGTCGTGGCGCCTTGACCGCCCGGCCGGTGTAGTTGGCCGCGCTGGCGAAGATCGGCGTGTCGATCGGCGACGGCGACACGGTGCAGACGTGGACCTCGGGCAGGTCATCGAGCTCTTGGCGCAGCGCCTCGGAGAACCCGCGGACGGCGAACTTGCTGCTCAAATACGCGCTCAGCCAGGGCGCACCCACGTGGGAGTAGACCGAGGCGTTGTTGATCAGCACGCCGTGGCCCTGCTCGCGGAAGCGGGGCAGCACTGCCCGGGCGCCATGGACGTAGCCGAAGAAGTTGGTCTCCAGCACCCGCCGGAACGCGTCGGGCAGGGTCGCCTCCAGCGAGCCGAGCAGGTAGACACCGGCGTTGTTGACCCAGACATCGATGCGGCCGAACCCCTCGACCGGGTGGGCCAGTTCGGCCATGGCCGCCGGGTCGGTCACGTCGGTGGGCACGGCCAGAGTCGGGCCGCCGGCCGCCTGGCAGTGCCGTGCCAGCTCCTCCAGGGCGCTGGCCCGTCGCGCTGCCAGTACCACCCGCGATCCCGCTCGGCGAACGCAAGCCCGGTCGCCCGGCCGATCCCGCTGGAGGCGCCGGTGATCACCACCACCACCACCACCACCACCACCACCACCGCGCCATCCAACTTCCTGCCCATGCCTTGATCACCCGCCTCCCATGTCACAACTCTCTACCGGCTGGCCGCCGGCCGGTCAGGCGACCACCCGGCAGCCGTAGCAGGAGAAGCCCGGCCAGCAGCATCACGGCGGCCAAGCCGACGAACGCGACGTCGTAGGGGAGGTTGTCTGCTGCCCCGGCCCGCACCTGATGCAGGCCGAGCAGCTTGTGCTGCACGATGCCGTCGTACAGGTTGAAGCCGCCCGCACCGACCAGGATGCCCGCCACCGCCCACCGCATCGGCGCGCTTCCCGCCCGCCACCGCCGGACCAACAGCACCAGCCCGACGGCCAGCACGGCGGTCGAGCCGAGATGGAAGACGCCGTCGGCGATCAGCCCGGCCGCCTGGCTGCCCCGGTCGTAGAAATGGTGCCAGCGCAGCAGCTGGTGCAGGAGGATCTCGTCCAGGCTGCCGGCCACGCCGATGCCGACCAGTATCGCCGGCCATAGCAGCGACCGACTCGAACCCTGGTTGGCCACGGCACCTCCATCGTCGGACCGGCCTCCTGGCTGCCACGCCGTCCTAGCCACAAACCGGCCATTCAGCTTCACCTGAGCTGGTAGCTTCGGGTTCCTGGGTGTTGGGTTGAGAAGTTGGAACCGGGCTAACGGCATGGCAGGGCCAACGACTGCTCATCGCCTCGCCACCCACCTGCGCCTTGTTCGGCCCACGACGTGACTAGGGCTCGCTCACCAGCGCCGCGATCGGCTGCCTGGCAAACTGGCTATCCCCGATCGCCTTGACAGACATAGAGGCTCCAGCGCGGTTGCGGGTAATGATCACCACGGTAGTCCGAAGGTCCGGCGCGACCGTCGTCGCGCGCCGTCCTCGAGCAGCCGGACCTGCGATTCCACCCCAGGGGGCAACGCGGCGCGATGGCGCAGCGCGGCGGGCAGCCGGGCTAGCACGCCGACCAGCGCGGCACGGGCGGCGGGGTCGCGCACCGACTCCCGGGCGAGCGCGCCTGCCGTGTGGGCGGCCACCCGCAGCGGCCGGCGCATCCAGGCGGTGAGCACCACGTTGCGCAGCTCGGCGCTGCGGCGACGCCGTGGGTCCGGCCGGCTCGCCGACGGATGGTGGTGGGCAACCACATCCTCCAGGTAGCACAGCTGCCACCCGGCCGCTGCCAGATCGTAGGCGACCAGCGTCTCCTCGCCCACGTGGAAGAGCACCGGGTTGAACCCGCCGACCTGCAGGAACGCGTCCCGGCGCAGCACCGCCGAGCAGGCTTGGAACCCCAGCACGGACGGTCCCGGTGCGTCGACAGCCCGTGGCAGCGGGCTCTCCGCCAGCAGCGCCGTGAGCGGGTCGGCACGCTGCTCGGGACCCACGAGGGTTCTGGCGGCCACCAGCCCCAGCTGGGGGTGGCGGTCCAGCACCGCCGCGGTCCGCTCAAGCGCCCCGGGTGCCCACCACGAGTCATCGTCACTAAAGGCCACGTACGGCGTCCGAGCCGCCTGCACCCCAAGGTTGCGTGCGCTGGCGCCGATGTTGCGGGGCAGCGCCAACACCTGCACGCCGGGGAACCCGTCGCGCACCGCCTGCGCGGTACCGTCGTGCGAGCCGTTGTCAACGACGACGACTGGCGATGCCGGTGCCAGCTCGCCGAGCCGGCGCACGGTGCGCATGAGTTCCTCACGCCGGTTCCTGGTCGCGATCACCACGGTCACCCGAGCACTCATGGAGGCTTCAGGACCGAGGCCTCGAGCGTGTCCAGAAGCTCACCCACCAGCTCGTCGGCGGACGAGGCGCTGCCTGCGCGCGCCACGTCGAGCTGCCGGTTCTGCGGCGGCAGGGACCACCGCCACCAGTCCTGCAACTCGGCGGTGCCTCGGCGATCCCGCACGACCGACTCGGCCGCCACCAGCGCCGGCCACTGCCAGGCATGGGCCTGCGCGCTCACCTTGTCTGCCCCGGCGACCGGATCCACGGCCAGGGCCGGGACGCCGTGGCGCACGCCAGCACCAGGCCGTGGAGCTGGGTGGTGACCACCGCGTCGAGGCGCTGCACGAGGGAGTCGAGCTGGTCCGGGGTGGCCTGGCCCCCGGCGTTCGCGCGAGTACCACGTCCAAACCGGTGACCGTCGGATGGGATGGGTCGACGACCGTCACACCGACCGCGATCCGCCGGCAGCGGGCGAAATGGCCGTGGAGCCAGCGCAGCTGTTGGCCGTGCAGCGGTCCGCAGACGAAGTCAACGTGCGCGTACCGTTCCGGCGCGGCGTCGTCCAGGGTCAGCGTGCCGGGGCGAAACAGCGGGCTCCACGCCACCTCGCAGGGCACGCCTGCGCCCTCTGGCGCCGCCGCGCACCTGCTGCATGCTCAGCACATCACCCGCGGTCGCCTCGCCGTGCAGGAAGCTCGGCACCCGGTCAGCAGGACTCGCACTGGCCGTCCTTCATGGTGGCCCTTCCCTGCGTGTCATCCATGGCCGTGTGGCCCAGCCTCTGGGTGGGGGCTGCCCTTTGACCGAAGCGGGTACATCGCCCCGCGCGTAGCTGGCTGGCGTGGGCTGGTAGTCCTTGGGGCGGCCGGGAGGTTGTTCAGGGCCTCCAGTACCTGCTGGACGGGGATCGCCAGCAGGGCGGGGTCGGGGAGCTGGCCATGGGGGTCGCCGCTGGTGCCCGCCCACAGAGCGCGGTGCCAGGGCCGTTGGGGTGGCGGCCCCCACAGAGCGGGCGAGATGGGGCCGAACAGCACCACCGAGGCGGTGCCGACGGCGGTGGCCAGGTGAGCGATCCCGGTGTCGCCGCAGATGACCCGGTCGGCGGCCGCGACCAGGCGGCCGAGGGCGAGCACGCCCCCGTTGCCCGCGTGGACGACGCCGTCGGGCAGGCGCGCTCGGCGGGCCACGTCGTGGGCCAGTTCGACCTCGTCGCGGCCGCCGGTCACGATCACCGGCCGGCCGCTGTCGGCCTCGGCCCGCGCAACTGCGGCGAACCGCTCGGGCGGCCAGCGCCGGGCGGGGCTGGCCGCGCCAGGGTGAATCAAAGTGGCGCCCTGGGCGCCGTGCGGAAGCGGCCCCGGCGGCAGCTCGACGTCCAGCCGGCTCGGATCGGCGGCGATGCCGCTCTCCTCGAGCAGCCGGCACCAGCGGACCACCTCGTGCTCGTTGGCGGTCCAGCGGGGACCCTCAGAGCTGGCCGGGACGGCGGGGTGGGCGAAGGCCAGCAGCCGCTGCGGCTCGGCGGCCAGCAGCAGGTTGTGGCTCTCCGGCCCACGGCCGTGCAGGTTGACCGCCAGCGCGGCGCCGTGCAGGCGCCGGTGCAGCGGCTGGTCCAGCGCCTCAGCCGGCACCACGTCGTCGACTGTGTCCGAGCAGCGGGCCAGGGGGGCGAGGGCGGCGGGGACGGCGAGCAGGCGTGGATGTCGGGGGAAGGCATCGGCCAGGGCGCGCAGCGCCGGGACCGCGGTGAGCAGGTCCCCGAGCCTAAGGGCCCGCAGCACCACGATCACCGGACGAGGCAAGGAATCTACGGCCATGAGGACTCCGTGGACGGGCAGACCACCAGCTCCCTCGTTTCGCAGCCGGGCGGCTGGCAGAGGGCGAACAGCACCGCCTGGGCGACGTCCTCCGGCTGGTTCAGCCTGGCGTCCGCCGGCGGCATGTACTGCTCAGGGCGGCCGTCGAAGAAGGCGGTGTGCATGCCGCCCGGCAGCAGCAGGGTGACCCCGACGCGGCCGGCCGTCTCGGCGGCCAGCGCCCTGGTGAAGCCGACGACGCCGAACTTGCTCGCGCAGTAGGCGGTGGCGTCCGGCAGGGCCCGCAGGCCGAGGGTGGAGGCGACGGTGACCACCCTGCCCTGTGACCGCTCCAGGTGGGGGAGGGCGGCCCGCACCACCGCGGCCGTGCCGAGCAGGTTCACGGCCACGACCCGTTCCCAAGCGTCGGCCGGGACGCCGGCGAGGGGGCCGCAGGCGTCGACCCCAGCCGCGGTGACGACCCCGTCGAGCCGGCCGAGCCGCTCGGCGGCCCGTTCCACGGCGGTCTCGGCGGCCCGGGTGTCAGCCAGGTCCACCAGCTCGTGGTGCACCTGGAACGGCGGCGCGACCCGGTCGAGCACGTGCGGCCGGCCCCCCGCCGCCTCCACGGCCCGGGCCACCGCCGCCCCCAGACCGGAGGAGCCTCCGGTCACCAGCACGGCGCCGGGGCTAGTATCTGTCACGGTGGACGACCTCCTTCATCAGCCGGGTTGTCGAGCGTCCTTGTAGGTAGGGAAGGGCGACGGCCTGGCCGCCCCAGGTGGCCAGCAGCGCCGTCTCCGGCAGATCGGCGACGGTGTAGTCGCCGCCCTTGGCGAAGACGTCGGGCCGCAGTCGGGCGAGCACCGCTTCAGGGGTTTGCTCGTCGAAGGGCACGACCACGTCCACGCAGCCGAGCGCCTCGAGCACGGCGGTCCGATCCGCCTCGGGCACCAGCGGCCGCTCCGGGCCCTTCAGCCGGCGCACCGAGTCGTCAGAGTTCAGACACACCACCAGGCAGTCCCCCAGCGCCCGGGCCGCATGCAGCGTCGCCACGTGACCGGCGTGGAGCAGGTCGAAGCAGCCGCCGGTGGCGACCACCGTCCCGCCTTCGGCCCGGACCCTGGCGACCAGCGCGTCTGCCCGCTCCACCGGGGTGCCGCCGGGCGGCGGAGGCTCGGCCGCGGCTGCCATGGCATGGCTGGGATCCACCGTCGCTGCCCCGCCGGCGGCGACGAACGCCGAGGCGGCCGCGACGGCGCCGGCCACCGCCTTCGAGGATAGGGCACCGTCGGCCAGCAGCCCGGCCGCGGCGGCGGCGAAGCGGTCGCCCGCACCGCACGGGTCGCCGCCGGCGACCACGGGGGCCGGCACCACCAGGGGCGCGCCGTCGCCCTCGACCAGCATGGCGCCACCAGGACCGAGAGTGACCGCCACCCCGGCCGCCGACCAGCGCCGAGCAAGCGCCCTGGCCTGGGCGGTCACCTCGGCCAAGCCGGCGCCGGGCACCTCGGGGACGAACCGGGCCGCCTCGGCCCGGTTCGGGGTGGCCAGACGGGCGTCGGTGACCGGGGCCGGGCCCCTTGGATGGGGGTCCCAGACCAGCGGGACCCGGGCGGGCAGGGCAGCAAGCGCGGCCCGCACGCCCGGCTCGGCGGCCAGACCACGGCCGTAGTCGGCCACCAGCACCGCGGTCGCCCCGGCGATGGCGCGGCGCCCGCGCTCGCCGAGCGGGCCGACCCGTCCGGGACGGCTCCCGCGGTCGAGCCGAAGCAGCGGCTGCCCAGAGGCCCGGACCCTGATCTTCTCGGCGGTTGCGCCGGCCAGCCCGAGGTCGAGGAACGCCACCCCTGCCAACCCCAGCAGCTCGCGGAGGACGACCCCCGCCTCGTCGTCGGCCAGGGCGGTGACCAGCGCCACCTCGCGTCCGTCGAGCAGGGAAGCGAGGGTGGCGGCCAAGGCCGCGCCGCCAGGCCGTACATACTCGGCGGGGTCGTCGACCACCGGCACGGGGGCGTCCGGCGCCAGGCGCTCGGCCCGACCGTCCAGGTCCCGGTCGAGCAGGGCGTCCCCCACCACCACGAGGGCGGGCATCATCGCCACGCCTGCCCGGTGTCCGCGGTCACGGCGGCGGTCACGCCGGCGTACACCTCCAGGATGCTGCCGGCGATCCGGTCCCAGCCGTAGCGGCGGCAGGCCCGCCGCGCCCCGGCCGCGCCGAGAGCGGCCCGCCTGGCCTTGTCGGCCAGGAGCGCAGACAGCACCGGGCCGAGAAGGTCCGGTCGGCGCGGCGCAACGTGAACGCCCGTGACGCCGTCGACCACGCTGTCGACCAGCCCCCCGACCGCCGAGGCGACCACCGGCGCGCCGCAGGCCATCGCCTCCAGCGGCACGATCCCAAACGGCTCGTACCAGGGCACGCAGACGACCAGGTCGGCCGAGCGGTAGAGGGCCGGAAGGTCGCGCTGCCCGACCCGGCCGCGCAGCTGGACCCGGTCGGCCACCCCCAGCCGCGTCGCCAGGCAGGCCAGCCGGCGCGCCTCCCGGTCCCCGTCAAGCCGGTCGGCGGGCGGCCCGCCGGCGACCACCAGCTCGGCCTCTGGCACGCGGGCCAGGGCGGTGATGGCGTTGCCGATGCCCTTGCGCTCCACCAGCCGGCTGACCACCAGCATCCGGTGTCTTCCCGCTGGGCGGGGCTCGGCCGGGCCGTCGGGCCGGAACAGGCCGAGGTCCACCCCGCAGGGTGCGACCGCGATGCGGCGCAGATCGGCGCCCATCCGGACCAGCTCGAAGACCTCCTCCGAGCAGGTGGCGACGATGCGGTCGGCCTCCTTGGCCAGCATCGCCTCCTCGCGGATGCGGCTGGGCGGGCTGGTGTCCTTGGCGCCCTGGTGGCGCCGCTTGACCACCCCGAGAGCGTGGAAGGTCTGCACCAGCGGCAGCCCGAGCGGCCGGCAGGCAGCCAGCGCCGCCCGGCCCGACATCCAGAAGTGGGCATGGACCACGTCGGGCGGGTCGACCCGCCAGGACCGCCGCAGCAGCGCCGCGAACTCGTTCATGTGCGGAAGCAGCTGGTCCTTGGGGATTGGGCGGGGCGGGCCGGCGTCGACGTGCTCGACGGTCACCCCCGCCGCCGCGGCCACCCGGTCCGGCAGGGCAGGGTCGTCCCGCCGGGTGTGCACGACCACCTCGGTCCCGCGCCGGGCCAGCGCGGCCGCGAGCGCGGCCACGTGGACGTTCTGGCCGCCGGCATCGGCGCCGCCGAGCATCGCCAGCGGGCTGGCGTGCTCGCTCACCATCGCGACCTTCACGCGGCCACCTCGTCGAGCAGCCGATCCCAGTCGGCAAGGAAGCGCTCCAAGCCGTAACGGGACAGTGCGGCAGTCCTGGCAGCCTTGCCCATGCGGCGCGCCAGCTCTGGGTCGGCGGCCAGCCGGCCGGCCGCCTCGGCGAGCACGTCTACCCGGGTCGAGAGCACGCCCGCCTCGGCCGGCACCGCCTCGGCCACCTCGGTGGTGGCCAGAGCGACCACCGGCATGCCGAGGTGCATGGCCTCCAGCAGCGCCAGGCCGAGCGAGGTCCAGCGGATCGGGTGCAGATACAGCCGCCGCCTGGCCATCTCGGGGTGCAGGCGGTCCTGGGGCAGGTCGCCGACCGGACGGACGCCCGCCGTGCCGGCCAGCCGCTCGGCCCCCATGCCGAACAGGTCGACGGGCACCGCGGCGCCGAGCCGCCGCAGCAGGTCGGTTCCGGTCACCCGGCCACGTCTGGCCGCCTGGTTGATGACCACCGCCGCGCTGGCCAGCTCGCCGGTGTAGCGGTAGCCGGGGTCGACGACACCGTGCTCGATCACCCGGGTCCGGGTGCCGCCGCAGTCCCAGAACAGGTCGTTGAAATGGGTAACGTGCACGACCACGAGGTCGTCGCGGTCGGCGGCGACGTGGCGCATCTCGGCGATGCGGCCCTGGGGTGCGTTGTGCTCCAGGTAAACGGCGGGCAGGTCCCGGGCCGGCCGCCGGCCGCCAAGCCACTCGGCGGCTAGCCCGTGAAGCTCGTGCGGGCGCTGGAGGACGACCACGTCGACCTCGGCGGCGGCCGCTTCCTCCCTGGTCACCTCAACCGCCGCCGGCGGCCAGGGGTAGGTGCGGGCGCGGCCCAGCCCGTCGGGCCCCCGGTCCACGGTCACCGGGATCAGGTACTCGTGCCGGCCCCGCACAAACGCGGTCGTCCAAGCCCCGTGCACGTGCCAGAGCAGCACCCTCACCCGGCCACCCCCTCGGCAGCCCTCATCGGACGCGTCCGGGCGATCGCCGCCGGCGCGACGAGGTCGACGGCGGCGACGACCTCGTCCACCTGGACGCCGTCCAGACAGGGATGGCCGGCGACTGGGCAGGTCCGGGCCCGGGAGCCGGCACAGGCGGCATGCTGGTCGCCGAGGAGCACGTGGGGAACCTTCCACGGCCGCCAGCGGACAGCCGGCACGATCGGGGCGAACAGCGACACCACCGGGGTGCCGACGGCGGCGGCCAGATGCGCCGGGCCGGTGTTACCGACCACCAGCACGTCCGCCCCGGCCAGCACCTCGGCCAGCCCGGCCAGGTCGACCTGGCCGCCCAGGTCGATCACCGCGCACCGTGGCGGACCCGTGACCAGGGCGGTCAGCGCCCGCTCGTGCTCGGCGCCGGTCACCACCACCCGCCGCCCGGCGGCGACCAGCGCAGCGACCAGGGCGGCGTATCGCTGCGGGGCCCACGCCCTCGCCGGCGCCGAGGCGCCGGGGTGGACGACCACGTACGGGTGGGCGCCGATCTGAGCGGAGCCGGCGGCTCGGGCACGGCGCACTCGCAGGCGGCCGTCGTCGCCCTCCGGCAGCCGGTAGCCGAGCGTGCCGACCAGCGAAAGGGTCCGCTCGACCTCGTGGAGGTCGTCGTCGACCTCGTGACGGACGTCGAGGAGCGAACCGGGGTAGTCGACACTGATCGCCGCGATCGTCGGCACCCCGGCCATGCGCAGCAGCAGGGCGAGCGGCAGCGGGCTCTGGTGGAACGAGGTGACCACGAACGCCTGGTCTATCGCGCGGCCGGCCAGCTCGTCGACCAGCGCATCGACGGCCGGACGAGTGACCGGCTCTGGCTCCGCGTCGATCCATGCCGCATGCTGCACGAGCACCTCGCCGACGCCGGGCAGCAGCCCAGCCGCCTCCCGGCCCCGCGACCCGCACAGCAGCGTCACCTTCCCGGCCCCGGCCGCCACCGCCCGCACCGCCGGTCCGGCCAGCAGCACGTCGCCGGCGCTGTCCTGCCTGGCCACAAGCACGTGCCCCCGCGCGGTCACCGGGCTCTCCCAGCCGGAAAGGCAGTGGGCCGCCCGGCCTCCTCGGCGCCGAGGAAGAGGCCGCGGTCGAACAACTCCGCGGCAGGCCGAGCCCGACCCGATCTGGGAGCCCTGGCGGTGTCGGCCAGCAGAGCGGGCAGCCGCCGCCATCCGTCCAGCCAATGCCAGGTCGCCACCGGTGGCAGCAGCAGGCTAGTGACCACCATGGTCGCCACCTCGTCCAGGGTTCGGGGGCCGGGGGCGATGCGTGCCCAGGCCAGCTCGGCCGTGCCGGCCAGCCACCCCGCCCCGGCCAGGGCAGCCACCCTGGCCCACAGACCGCCCCTCCCCATCGGGAGTCCCCGGACCCCTCCAGTCGGAGGCGTCTCGCAGTGCCGCCCGAGGGCGATGCCGGCCAGGGCGGTCAGGCCGGCGGCGACCGTTGCCAGGTGGCGGCGGCGCCGGCCGCGCGTCACCCCGGCCGCCACCCGCCAGGCTGGCCCGTGCAGGGCGCGCATCAGCACGTCGTCGGCGTTGCCGGCCTGCAGCCGGACGCTGACCAGCCGGCCGGCCCTCCGCACCGGGTGGCTGGCCGAGCGCCGTCCCTGCTGGATCCAGTAGCCGCTGCGGAGCACGCGCAAGGCCAGGTCGGCGTCCTCCCGGTAGGCGCGGGGGAAGCGCTCGTCGAAGCCGCCCACCTCGGCGAGCACCTGGCGCCGGTAGGCCAGGTCGGCGGTGGCGAAGCGGGCGGCCTCCAGGCCGTGCACGTTCCGCTCCCAGTCGGTCGGCCGCCGCCCGGTCGGCAGCGGCACCCGCAGCCGGCCCTGGCTGCCAGCGACCTCCCGGGGCAGGCCGGCCAGGTCGGCGTCCAGGTCGGCGGGCCAGCGCGGGTCGGGCACCACGTCGTCGTCCAGGAAGGCCACCCAGGGCGCCGTCGCCCGCCGCCAGCCGAGGTTCCGGGCGGCGGCCGGCCCGGCGGCCCGGCCGGGCACCAGCAGGACCCGGCCGGCGAGCGGCGCGGGCGGGCCGCCCGGCAGCAGCGGCGCGGCGCGGTCGCGGCGGTCGTCCACCAGCAGCACGCGGCCAGGCAGCGGGCCGGTGGCCGTGGCGAGCGCGTCCAGCAGCCCGGCCAGGCTGTCGCGTCCCACCGTGGGGACGACGAGGTCGAACCGGGCGGTCATCGGCGGAAGAGCCCGTGACGGCGGATCAGGTACGGTCCGATGGCGAGCAGGTCGACCGGTGCCGAGCCGAAGCACTCGAGCGCGTCCCTGGGGTCGTCGACCATCGGCCGGCCGGCGGTGTTCAGGCTGGTGTTGACCACCACCGGAAGGCCGGTGCGCCGTTCGACCGCTTCCAGCAGGCGCGCCAGCAGCGGCTCCTCGGCCCGGTCCACGGTCTGGATGCGGGCGCTGCCGTCGACGTGGACCACCGCGGGGATCCGCCGGCGCCAGGCGGGCCGCACCCGGTGGGTGAACAGCATGTAGGGGCTGGGCAGGGGACCGTCGAACACCTCGGCGGCCCGCTCGCCAAGGACCATCGGGGCGACCGGGCGGAACTGCTCGCGGCCCTTGACGTCGTTGAGCCGCTCCAGGTTCTCGGTCCTGCTGGCGTTGGCGAGCAGGCTGCGGTGGCCGAGGGCGCGCGGCCCATACTCGCTGCGGCCCTGGAACCAGGCGACCACGCCGTCGGCGGCGATCACCTCGGCGACCGCTTCGGCGAGGTCGGCGGGCCGCTCGTAGGGCACCTTGGCGGTGGTCAGCCAGGCGGCCAGCTCGTCGTCGCTCCAGCCCCGGCCCAGGGCGGCGGTCGACATTGGCGCGACCCGGTCGCCGAGGGCCTGGGCGACGTGGAGGGCGGCGCCGAGGGCGGTGCCGGCGTCGCCAGCGGCCGGCTGCACCCAGATCCGCTCGAAGGGCCCCTGCTCGGCGAGGTAGGAGTTGGCCACGCAGTTGAGGGCGACCCCGCCGGCCATGGTCAGGTCGCGGTCGCCGGTCTGCGTGTGCAGCCAGGCGGCGAGTTCCAGCAGGACCTCCTGGAGGCGCATCTGCACGCTGGCGGCCAGGTCGGCGTGCTCGCCCGTCCACCGCTCGCCCTCGCGCCGACGCTTGGCGAGGGTGTCCAGGTCGATCGGGGCGACGGTGAAGCCGCCATCGCCGGTGGTGCGGACCGCCTCCCGGAGCTTCGGGAGCCAGCTCGGCGTCCCGTAGGCGGCCAGCGCCATCACCTTGTACTCGTCCGACGAGCGCCGGAAGCCGAGGTGGTCGGTGACCTCCTCGTAGAGCAGGCCGAGCGAGTGGGGGAGCTGTTGGGCCGCCAAGACCTCCAGCTCGCCGTCGACGGAGCGTCCGGCCAGGTGCGACGCGCGTTCGCCGCGGCCGTCCAGCACCAGGACGCTCGACCTCAGATAGGGGGCGGCCAGGTGCGCCGAGGCGGCGTGGGCGATGTGGTGGGGGACGAAGCGTACGCAGGCTGGGTCCAGCCCGGGCATGGTGGTGTGTAGGAACCGCGGCGCCCGCTCGGCGTACAGGGTGCGCAGCCCTTCCCAGGCGTCGGCGGTCACATCGGGGCCGGCCGCTGGCGCGAGCGCCGGGTCATAGGAGTAGGCGACCGCGTCCAGCTCCTCGGGGACCAGACCGGCATGGGCCAGGCACCACGCGGCCGCCCGCTCGGGCAGCTCCCAGGTGGCGAACGGCACCGGTGGCTTGCCGTGCTTACGCCGCGTGAACCGCTCCTCCTCGGCCGCGGCCACCACCTGACCGTCGACCACGAGCGACGCGGCCGGGTCGTGGAAGACGGCGTTGACGCCGAGAACACGCATCTTCGTGATCCTTCGCGCGAGTTCAACCAAGCCCTTGCGCGGGCTGGCAATTCGATTGGGAGTCACGGGTAGCCCGCGAACGGAGGAGCAAACAACCCTAAGGTGATTCTCTTGGCCGGTCGGCGTCCGGTCCGCTCCTACCAGCGGTAGCCGTAGGCCGCTCACGCACGACACCTCGCTCTCCACCGCGGCGCCCAGCGCGCTGCGGGGTCGTGGCCAGGGCGCTCACCAGCCAGGCCAGCCGCACTAGTCGTGGGGCCTCACCCGCCCAAGGCCCCGCAGCTCCCAGCGACCCGGCGGTCGGGTCGGGAGGCCGGTCAGCGGCTGGACCAGGACCGGCGGGTCGGCGGGTAGCTGCCACCAGGAGTCCCCCAGGACGGCCAAGGCGGCCCACCCGCCGGCGAGCAGGACGAGGTTCAAGCTGATCCTGGCGGCGTAGTAGCCGCACCGCCGGTCCAGCAGACCGGTCCGCTTGACTTGCTGGTAGAGCTTGGCATGCTCGCTCCAGCGGCCCGGGCGAGACGGCACTGGCGCAATGGTGAGCTCTTGGTCAAAGGTATTGAGATAGCGGGTCCTTGACGCCGGGGGCGGCGGTTGTAGCTTTCGGGCCTCATGTCGATGGTGGCCAAGGGGATGCAGACCGGTCGGGCGCCGGCAGGCCCGGGCGGGTTGCGCTGGCGCCTGGCCTGGCTTGAGGACGAGAACGCCGGGTTGCGCGAAGAGCAGCAGCGGCTGGAGGCCGAACGCGAGCGGCTCCGCGGCGAGAACGAGCGGCTGCGGGCCGAGCGCGAACGGCTCCAGGAACTCAACGAACGGCTGCGCGGTGAGGTGGAGGCGCTGCGTCGGGCGGCCAAGCGCCAGGCGGCGCCGTTCTCCAAGGGCGATCCCACGCCCCACCCCAAGCGGCCGGGGCGCAAGCCCGGCGCGGCCTATGGCACCCGCGCCCACCGGCGCGCTCCAGCGCACGTCGACCAGGTCGTTATGGTGGGGTTGCCGGCATGCTGCCCCGGCTGCGGCGGGGAGCTGGCGCTGGAACGGGTGGCGGTGCAATACCAGGAGGAGCTGCCGCCGGCCCGGCCGCTGGTGACCCGCTTTGAGGTCCGGATCGGCCGCTGCCGTGGGTGCGGCCGGCGGGTGCAGCCCCGCCACCCCGCGCAGACCTCCGACGCGCTCGGCGCAGCGGGAGCCCAGCTTGGTCCCCGGGCGGTGGCGCTGGCGGCCTGGCTCAGCAAGGGGCTGGGCGTGCCGGCCGGCAAGATCGCGGCGCTGCTGGGCCAGCTCGGCATCGCGATCACCCCCGGCGGGGTCGTCCAGGCGGTGCGAAGAGCCGCCCGCCGTGCGCAGCCCACCTACCAGGCGTTGGCCGCGGGCGTGCGGGCCAGTCCCGTGGTCGCGCCCGACGAGACCGGCTGGCGGGTCGGTGGGAGCAAGGCGTGGCTGTGGGCCTTCGTCGGCGCGCAGGTCACGGTCTACCGGATCGCCCCAGGCCGCGGCTACCAGGACGCGGCGGCGATCCTCGGCGAGGGCTACGCCGGCGTGCTGGAACGCGACGGCTGGGCGCCCTACCGCCGCTTCGAGCATGCCACCCATCAGACCTGCCTTGCGCATCTGCTGCGGCGCTGCCGGGAGCTGGTCAGCGACGCGGTTGCCGGGCAGGCCAGGACCCCGCACGCGGTGCGCCGCATCCTGGAGCACGCGCTGGCGCTGCGCTGCGACCGCGACGCCGGCGCCCTGGACGCCGGGCAGCTCGCTGCCGAGGTCCGGGCGCTGGAGGCCGCGATTGACCGCCTGGTGGCCGGGGCCACCCGCTACCCGCCCAACCGCCGGCTGCTGGACCACCTGGCCCGCGAGCGTAACCACCTGTTCACCTTCCTGCGGGCCCCCGGCGTGCAGGCCACCAACTGGCGCGCCGAGCAGGCCATCCGCCCCGCGGTGGTCTGCCGCAAGGCCTGGGGCGGCAACCGCACCTGGGCCGGCGCCGACACCTGGCAGGCCCTCACCAGTGTGCTGCGAACCGCCAGCCAGCAAGGCCACGACCCCATCGAGTTGCTCGCTCGCCTGCTACGAGCACCAGCGCCGATCCTGGCCGACCTCGCCATCCCTGGGCGCTGACCAGCACACCCCGCTATCTCAATACGGTCAAAGCTGGCCATGCATGCTCCTGCGCATTTGTGGAGCCGCGGGTGGCTCGAGATGCCGCCGAAACCACGGCGTGGGCGCGGGACGCCTCGGCCCCCCGGGGGTCCTGTCGAGGCGTCCCGCCGTCTGGACAAGGCCTAGCGGTCGCGGGGCTGTCGGCCGGTCCGCTTGGCTGTGACCTCTTGGGTGGCCGGGTCGGTGAGGCGGGTCGCCCCGGTGTCGCCCGTGCGGTCGGGCCTTGGTCGGTCGGGCTGGTCGAGGGTCTGGTCGTGGGCGAGGCGGTCATGGTCGCGTCCGGCCGGCTGGTCGTGGCGGTCGGGTCGGTACTTGCCGCTGACCGCCCGCCGGGTCAGCTTGCTGTGCCAGCGTTCGCCGAACACGCCGCCGAGCAGGGCGCCGAGCAGCATCGCGGCCAGCGACCCGAT
>Ga0184638_1000170_pt1 | contig 17239 bp, 18 predicted proteins | sample PLM31_50_b2_FD_133141 | JGI IMG/M metagenome (GOLD analysis project Ga0184638, IMG submission 133141) | Groundwater sediment microbial communities from an aquifer in East River, Colorado, USA - PLM3-1_50_b2 | ecosystem: Environmental > Terrestrial > Soil > Riparian zone | place: USA: East River... | reverse complement strand
TACTCGGCGAGCTGCAGGTCCTGCTTGCCTGTTGGGCCGGCGCCTGTCCGGTGTGCAAGCGTCCCGCACCACGGTGGCTACCTCGAACGGGACGACCACCAGCCCCGACCTGACAGAGCCCTACTAGTCGGCTGCTTGGCCGCCTTCGGCCGCTGCTTCGCCTTGGCCTTGGCCGTGCGGGTCGGTGTGGTCGTCGCCGGCGGCTCCGCGATCGCAGGCCGGCTGAACGTGGCCCGCCACGCTCGGGCGGCCAGCTCGGCGCCCTGCTGGCTGCCGCTGGTCACCCCTGCGGCGACCCCGGCGGTCAGACCGGCGGTGGCGGGAGTGGCGGCCAGCAGCACCGCCAGCACCCCCACCAGCGCGTACTCCACCAGCGCGCGGCCGAGGTTGCCCTCGGAGCGGTGGATCACCAACAGCACCACGACGACCGCAGCCAGGGCCAGCAGCACCATCCCGGCGCTCATGCCGCATCACCGCCGTGGCCACGGAGGGTGCGGCGGCGCCGCTGCCGAGCCCGGTCGGTCGCCCGTAGCAGCGCCACCGACGCCGGGTCCCGCCGGCGCCGCTGGCGCACGTCACGGGAGGCAGCCCGCTGGCAGGGCTTGCAGTAGGGCGACAGCCGCATGGTGCGGCGACGGCGGTAGAAGGCGCTGGCGGGCTTGACCTGGCCGCAGCGCGGGCACCGCGTGCCCTTGGGGGTGCTCATGCGGCCTGCCCTCTGGCCTGGGGGAAGGCGGCGTCCAGGAGCGCGTCGAACCGGTCGGTGGGCAGCTCCACCAGCAGGTCGTTGAGTGCCAGGTCGTCGAGGGTGCGGACGTGGGCGGCCAGGGTCAGGCAGCGGGCGCCGCTGGCGGGGGTGACCCAGGCCAGCGCCCCCGCCGCATCCATCCGGCGGCGCCACCACGTGAGTCCGCCGATGGCGACCGGGTCGCCACCGCGGGTCCAGGCCCGCCAGCCCGCCCGGCCGCCTTCCTGGCCGTCGGGGTAGCCGCGGGTCACCGTGCCCAGCAGACGGGCCGGGTCGCCGGCCAGGACCGTCCAGCCGTCGGCCGGGCCCGCCGACCGCAGCCGCAGCGCCAGCCCGTCTGGCACGACCGGGTGGGCCAGGGCGGTGTTGACCAGCGCGGCGAAGCGGTGGCGGGGGAGTTCGACCAGCAGGTCGTTGAGGTCGTCGGGGAGGCCGCGGAGGTGGGTGGCGAGCTGGCGGAAGCGGGCGCTCACGCAACCTCACCCCCCTCCGGCGGTAGGCCGTGCTGCTCGATGCGGCGCAGCACCGCGGCGGGGACGTGCAGGTCGCGGCGGCCCAGCCGGGTGGTGGGTAGGCGGCCGGAGTGGGCCAGCTTGTAGGCCTGCCAGCGGGAGATCCCAAGCCGCTCGGCCGCCTCGGGCAGCGGGATGAGGACGCGGGGGTCGCCGTCCAACACCGACACCAGCACAGCAGCGGTGGGATCGGGGTACGCGCTGGTCACGAGGCGCACACCTCCCGGGTCAGGGAGGCCAGCAGCTCACGGATGACCTGCTCGGGGTAGCGGCGGTGACCACCCAGGGTGCGCTGAAACGGCAGCAGGCCCTGCTTGGCCCAGCGGGTGATCGTCTTGGGGGAGACCTGCAGGAAGGCGGCGACCTCGGCCGACCGCAGGTAGGTTGCGGCGCTCGGCACCTGCCGAGCAGACTCGTACTGCATCGGGACCTCACTCGATGCTGTGGGTGCCCGGGGGCGGTAGCGCGCCCCCGGCCCCGGCTTTCGTGGACCTTCATCACGCGTCCTGCGCGGCCTCAGATGGTCATGGCCCTCCTTGCGAGGAAGGTGGTACTAGCCACTGCTGGATAGTGGCATTAGCCAGTGTGCTTAGTCAAGTAGGGGGAGTAACGGCCTCTGAGGGCTACGAGGTGATCCGGTTCCCCAGATGGGGGCCGCTGGCGACCGCCGAGGATGCTCCAGCGATCCTTGGCGGCCGCAAACGCCTCAACGGTGCAGCGGCGGCCGACCTTCACGCTGACTATGCCTCGCAACCGTGGCCGCTCTGGAGAGTGGCCGGCCGTTCTGGTCGCCCTGGTGGTCAACGAGGCCGGCCGGCTGGGGATGGGGGAGAACCCTCCGGCGTAGGGTGAGCCCGTTCATCCGCTCAGGGATGTCCAGCATAGGGCTAGGCGCCTATCAGCACGGGCGCCTGCCAAGGTTCGGACAAGGTCTGCGTCGTAGGTGGTCAAGTGCATGACCTCAGCGAGGCGGCGGAACGTCGCCAACGTAATGCCGCGCGCGGTCGCGAACGACCAGTAGCTCTGTAACCGTTCGCGCATCTCCGTTGCTGGTGGCGGTTTCATCGCCTGGAGCCTGGTGGCCTTTCGTCGTTCATAGTCCAGCTCTGATCGACCACAGATTGCAACAGTCACTTCCTCCGCCTCAACCATGGAATGGGTCGTTACCAGTGCCTGAGCAAGTTGATTGGTAGCGACTGCTGCGGAAGCGTCCAAGACATAGACGTCAGCGCTTCCACCATCCAGGGATACCAGGCCGGCGCTATCGCGGATTTCGGCTCGTCCGGTCATTTCTAGGGCAGCGGCGGCAAGCAGGGTTGTGGCCTCCGACGGATGCTGAGCTAGCGCAGGAAAGTAGGGCTCCACGTCTGCTGCCGCAAGACGTCCGAATAGCTCACCGCCAACAGAGGTACAGCGTGCGCGCACATACGATGCAGCCAGTTCGCCATCCAGGCCTGGCCCAGCAATGGCAACACGAACCGGAATGGGGAAGTCGGCCAGGGACGCCAACGCCAAGGCATCGGCGAGCGGGCTTCTCAGATCCTCTTCGGTTCCTGCTGCGATAAGGTCACCGCCCACGTCGACCAACAGCACCGACGCATACGCAAAGTGTTCGACCAGTTCGATCAGTTGTTGTCGCATGCCGACGGCGCCATTGGAGGGATCAAGCAGGACGAACCGTCCTGAAGTCGCTTCCGCCAGGAGTTGCAGGGATGACACTCCACCGGAGTGCAGCCGGCTGTGGGCGATGATTTCGACGCTTCGCGGAGTAAGGCGCCGGGTGGCCTCGAAGTCTTCGGGGAATCGGGGACCCGGCATGTGGTCCAGAATGCGACGATCCCAGGAGTAGCTGGCGACGATGGGGAGCTCGCCGTCGTCAAGAAGTCGGTGGGACACAAGAAGTGAGGCGAGCGCGTCGCCGCCACCGCCGGCTGCAACCAAGAGCGACGTTGGCTCCCGGCCGTTCTCCATAGGCCCCACCTGGAGAGATGTTAGGCTACTGGCATGTGGTACATGCCACCGTACCACGGGATGCCGTGACGACCGGGAAGGAACGATGCCGCAGATCCAGGAGGCGCCGGCCAAGTATCTGCAGATCGCCAGCTTTCTACGCGACCAAATCGTCAGGGGAGACTTGCCGCCGGGTGCAGAGATTCCATCCGAGCGTCAAATCGCACAAGACTGGAAGGTCTCACGGCCGACGGCGACCCGGGCGCTCCAGGTGTTGAGGTATCAGGGCTTGGTGGAATCGCGGCAAGGGGCAGGTACATACGTTCGAGATATACAGATGCATCGGCGCGCAGTCCAGCGCTATCACCGATACCGCGAGCGCGGGGCGCAATACGGGCCTGATGAGAGCCTTGAGATCACCGCGGCCGAAATAGTCTCGGCACCCGATTATGTCGCGCTCGGACTAGGCATCAAGCCGTCAGAGGCCGTCATGATGCGTCGTCGCATCATTAGTCGAGCCGGCATTGGGCCGGCTGAGCTTTCCACGTCGTGGTGGCCCGCCGCACTTGCAGAGGTAGCCTCCCGCCTGCTTAAGCGTGAGTCGCTCGGAGGCATCGGAAGTGTTCGATACGTGGAGTCGGTTACTGGGCGGCGCGCTGCACATGCACGCGACCAGGTGTCGGCGCGCCTAGCGTCAGCTGACGAACTGCGAGACCTCCGGCTTGAGGGGCCGGCAGCCGTCCTCGTGATCCGGCATGTGGTTTTCGACACCGAGGACATGCCGCTTGAGTTTGCTGAGGCTATTTATCCGCCAGGGCAATGGACGGCAGAGCAAGAGTACCTCATTGAGAGCTAGGGTCAGGTCCCGCAAGGGTAGGCGAGCCCAGGTCAGCGTCGTGGCGCTCGGCGGCTGCCTGCCGCTCGGCGACCAGGTCCTCGGCGACCTCGGCTTGCCGCTCCAGCCACGCCAGCCCGGGCTCCTGGTACATGCGGGCCACCTGCTCGCCGGCGGCCAGCCGCTGGCGCATGACGGCGATCACTCGGCGGTTGGCGGCCCGCCTTCTGTTCCAGCACCCAGGTCGGCAGCAGGTCTAGGCCGGCGCGCAGCTCCGCCCGGGTCATGGTGGGGTAGGGGCCGCTACCGTGACCGCCGGCGGCCTGGCAGTCGAGGCACATCAGCACCGCGAACACGCCTCGCACCTTGCTGAACGGGCCAGCGGTCGAGCCGCAGAAGGAGCAGCGCGCATCCATGAGCATACCCCAGCTCGAACGTGTGTTCGCCCACGCTAGCACGAGCGATCGGAGGGTCGAAGGCACCGAGCCATCCACAGGTCGCCGGGCGTGAGCTTGGCTGGCGGCTGACGTGAATGCATCCCGTTGCATATCTCCGGCTCGTTCGACGGTCTGGCCCACGAGCCCCGGTGCCATGGCGTGCAGCCGGTACGTGTTGTGTCCCCGGACACTCCGGCGGCCGGATACGACAGCCGAGCGTGTCCAGCTCAAGCCGGGCCGTTAGGGCGGATCAAGCCTCACGGCTATGTAGAGACCAAGCCTTGCTTACGCAGTATTCTCAATCTTCGCTCACGGGGAAGATCATCCGTAGCGTTGGGCAAGATAGATACCAACTCGTCTAGAGCGTTCGTCAACTCGATCGCGGCTCTTCGACTACCTCGGAGGGCGCTTGATAAGGCGCCCTCTAAAACGTAAGCATCAGACGGCAACTCCCTGTCTACTAGACCGAACTCATCAAGGTACTTCTCCAAGTACCCGTACAGCCAACGAGCCAGGTCATTATTCACATTGAGTACGAGGCACCCCGACCTATTCAACGCATCCGGAAACAGTTCATAAGATACTGGGTCAGGAAGACACAGTCCTACCAGATCCGCGCCGTCCATCGGAGCTAGAAGCCATCTGCGCTTGTGTGGCAACTCGGAGATTGACTTCGACGATTGGCTCTCACTCTGAGCTCCATACTCGATCAGCCACCAGTCAGGACTGAGCCGTCTCACAATCTCGAGCGGACGTCCCATAAATAACCGTGGCGCATATCCTCTGTAGTCCAATCCTTCGCGAAGATCGCTGAGAGAAAAATGCACGTCCTCAATGTCGATCGCGCGTGGCGGATATCGGACTTCGGTAACGCCTGGTGCGGTGTGCTGCCGGTCCTCTCGATCGCAACTGAAAAGCAAGACCCACCGCGCCAGACTCGCCCGCGTATACGATTCACCCGGATATTCCGGGGTCCCCAGACTCGCATACCGCTCATCGACCAACCTATCAAGAAGCGCGCCAGTAACTCGATGGTGTACTACGAGACTGATCCTGCGTGCAGCCAGATCAGCGAGAGACCAAACTCCGCTCGATCGCCTTCGTCTTGCAGTCAGGATAGGGAGTTCCTTAGACGCGCTGTATGCGGTGAACCTATGATACAGTTCGCGTCGATACGCAAGATCATTCGCCTTAACGAAGATACTCGGATTGCGCCTACGATACTCGAATGTAAACTCGCTGACAGACGAGTCAAGTCGCTTCACGATTTCACGACGGGCATCCTTGACCGTCCGATCCAATGTCAGCGCGATGTTGGCAGGGATTGGTCTGAGATCAACCCTTGCAGACCACGCGATTTCGTAACCTAGGTTTTCAGTTAGACTCTTATTCGCAAGGCCGCCTAGACAAGCGAGGCGCTTCGGAATGCGATACTGATCGGCCTCCTGCCACCGTGATTTCTCTCTATCACGACGAGCGATAGGTGACTTCACGTTATTGTGGCGCTCGTTTCGGTTGAGCTTCCAAAACCAACCAGGCGGCTCGCCAATCCTCTCGATCCCCTCGGCGTCGAGGTACATATTCATCAGAAGAAAGCCCGACGCTTCCTCTGTGCTAACGGGGATTCCAACTAATGTCGGTCTATCGTGGCTGAGGGCCACCTCACGATATACCGGGCCTAACTGCTCGCGCTCGGCATCGAAGATCGTCGTGCTGGCCCCCAAGTCGTCGACCGTAATCGGAAATTCGACAAATCGGCACAGATCTGTCACATAGGAAGTAATCTCGCCCGGCTTGTTCGCCACCCTGAGAAGCAGGCGGATCCTGGTGCCAGGAGTTCTTCGAGGGAAGGTTTCCCGTAGGACATATTCACGCGGCCCAGTCAAAATGAATCGCAATGACTGACTGTCAGCTTCGATATGTTGAGTCTCGACTTCAACATAGTCGCTAACTGCGAAAACCGAGAGAAAACCAATCCCGAAGCGACTCGACGGCGCGAAGGGATACCGATCTCGGAACCGCCGCGTCGTATAGAACGAACGGCCGGCCTGAAGAAAGTAACTCTCGACGGTGTCTGCAGTCATCCCTATGCCGCAATCCTCGACTACCAAATACTGATTGCGTCTTGAAGTGCCATCTGACGTCCGTTCGACCACCTCTTCAACACGTATCGATATGGGATACTTCTGCCGAACGGCCCGAGCAAATTCATGCGGCCAACGAGGTAACTCTTTTTCCTCAGAATGGGCTTCTGAGTACATTCGGCAACGCGTGGCATCGACTGCGTTCTGCAGTAGTTCACGTAGAAAGGCTGTGGGTTCCGAGTATGCATCCGAGAGTAGGCGATGAAAGACGGTTTGAACATCCAGCTGCATCTTCCAGTCTGAGGGAACGTAGTTCGCGTCTCTTGCTGGCTTAATTTGGATGGTTGGTGCGGATGCGGCCATCGTGGCCAACGGTGGCCGCCACCCTCCGTGCCTCAATGAGTGGCTCAGAAGTGCTGGTGCCTTTTCTACTTCCTCGCAGATCCATCCACACCAATCTGTGAGAATACGGTGCTCCGACTGATTCGCGCACTCAGCATGAACCTCGATTCGCTCCGGACTGGTCACCGTGTGTGTGAGGGCCGAATACTGAGACCAATGGGCTCCGCTTCCGATGGGAAGTGTTCCCGCAGCCCAGGCAGTTAGAGGGCATGCGCGATCATGGGTAAGATCTAGAAGATCACCTATCCTCAGCAGGATGGCCAAGAAACGCAAATCGACGGCCTGTCCGAGAATGTCTGTTCGTGTTGGGTATCTAGCGGGATCGTCGATCTCTTCGTGAGACAACCCATGAGCAACGCAGATCGATCCGATGGCCCTCTTCATCCGCGCCTCGCCTAGCGAGAAATCCGGCAAGGGTGCGCGCATTACCACTTCCAGCGAGCGCTCATGATGCCGACCCCTTATGAACTCAGCAAGCATGCGGCGCAGTGCGACGTCAAGAACGAACTGTCGTTGTATGTGGTTTGAATCGTTCGGCGTAATTACAGGAAACCAGTCTGTTACCTCGGCTCCCCATCGGTCTTTCCAGTCGGCCCAGTCTGGCGAGTCCAACAGTCGGAGCTTCTCATCATCAGACACGACCATACCCGCATCGTGCAATAACGCAGCACAGCAAAGGATATGCATCTCTACGGCGTTCAACTCGGTATGAGGGACCGGTCGGTTCGATTCTGAATGTAGGAGAAGACCTATTTGATCTATAATCTCAACGGAATGTCGCAGGGTGTGCCGGGTGTAATGGGGGAAGGTCGCTGGCACATACGTTAGTAGCTCTGCTACGCCTGACTCCAAATGAAGAAGCGCTCCCACTAATGACTCTCCACTGCTTTCGCGGGAGAGACGTTGCACAAGGTGGGTATCTTTGAGAGTTCGCACTGCCTGAGCATATCGGTTAGACCTCGTTGTTGACCAATAGGAGAAACCAGCCAAACAGGAGGGATGGGACGAGAGCGCCTTAACGCAGCGTGGCATCGATCCTGACCTGTTACGACTACGCGCCGAGCAGCACTCCGTCTCTTGGTGACTGGGTGGTGCCGCGCGTTTGCGTCTCAACTGCGGCCCATGCGTGGAAGCAGAGGTGGCTATCAGGTCCTATCTCCGCTGGCCGACCAGTTCCGCATTGGCCCGGGACGGTGGTCCGCTGGACCAAGCATGGAGGCTCTCGACCATCCTGCCCCACGGCGGGCACCATCGCACCCGGTGAGAGGTCGTGATCTCTGGAGTGCTGCGTGCGGGCAGTGACTCTACGCCATCCTGAGTGCACGCGTCGCTCTTCTGGAGGCTGTGATCGGCCTTGCCGTACCCGGCCGGCCGATCCGGTCCCTGGTCGCGAAGGACCAGAGCGCCAGAGATGTCCGCGACCAGAATGGCCATCAGCCAGACGCTCGCTGAGGCCCGTCACGTGCGAGGTAGGCTCCTGCCCACGATGCCGAGGCAGGGGGAGTCGCATGGCGGTTGCGCAGCATGACCAGCGCTGGGAGAACCGGACTGGTCTGGTATTCGCCATCGACAACCACATCGTTGATGGGGACACATCCGCAGAATTGGCCCTCAAGCGCCTTCACACGGACGGGTGGATCGAACTCGCCTTGACCGACGTGACCAGAACCGAATGGGTGGGCGCCAAGCCAGAACGCACGGCAATCCTTGAGCAACTAGCAATTGGCTATGTGGAGTATTGGGGACCGCTGACCCTTGACCGCTCGCAGTTGGAGCGTTCGAAGCTGGGCACTCCCGACGACCAGGAGCGCCTTGACCGCGTGTTCGGCATTCTGTTCCCTGGCACGACAATGGAGGCGTCACGCGTGCAACACACCTATGACGCCATGAACGTTGCGACTGCGATTCGCTACGGCGTCAACGGCTTTGTCACTAATGAGAGGCGATTGCAGAACAAGCGCGATGCCATCGAAGCCGCGTTCAATGGCTTCAGCATCTTCTCGCCACAGCGAGCTCTCACCACCTCGAATCGGATGGTAGCCGGTTGGAGGGCAATCGAAGCGAAAGGGCGATGATCTAGCCAGGGGGGGAACATGCTTGTTGAGCTAGTCCTTGCTGCGCTGTTCGCCATGCTGCTGGGTGGCACCCTACTCATTGGCCTGGGCGGAGGTATCGCGTGGCTGGTGAACCGCCGCAACGCTCGACGGGCCACCAAGTCTAGTACTCCAGCCGCACTTGGCTTGATGCGGTAGGGTTCCTGCCCGCCCGGCCGGGGATGGGCCGGCTGTCGCAGCGCGATGAAGGGCAGGAGGAGCCGTGCTGGAGGCCGACGAGGCGGCAGACATCGAGGAAGTCCAAGCATGGGCGGCCGGGCTGGACGCCTTGCACGCCCGCATCGCGGGACGGTTCGCCCGCGCCGAGCCGCGCCGGCGCGTGTTGGCCTACCTGCGCGGGCTGCTGGGCAACGTGACGCGGAAGAACGGCTGGCAGCTGGCCGAGCACGCCGGCGAGCGCACCCCCGACGGCATGCAGCGGCTGCTGGCCACTGCCGACTGGGACCCCGACCGGGTCCGCGACGACCTGCGCGAGTATGTGGTCGAGCACCTGGGCGATGCGGGCGGGGTGCTGGTGGTGGACGAGACCGGGTTCCTCAAGAAGGGCACGACCTCGGTGGGGGTCCAGCGCCAGTATTCGGGCACCGCCGGTAAGGTCGACAACTGCCAGCTCGGCGTCTTCCTCGCCTATGCCAGCCCGAAGGGGCGGGCGATGATCGACCGGGAGCTGTACCTGCCCGAGCGCTGGACCGACGACCCTGAGCGGTGCCGGGCTGCGCGGGTCCCTGAGCAGGTGGAGTTTCGGACCAACCGCAGCTTGCCCAGCTCATGTTGGAGCGCGCCCTGGACGCCGGGGTGCCGGCGGCGTGGGTGACCGCTGATGAGGTCTACGGCGGCAGCCCGGCCCTGCGGGGCTGGCTGGAGGACCGTGGCGTGTGGCATGTGCTGGCGGTCAAGTGCACCGAACCGCTGGCAGTGAATGGGCCACAGGGGCCGAGGCGGCAAAGCGCCGAGCAGCTGGCCGCTGCGGTGCCGGCCACCCAGTGGATCGCCTGCAGCGCCGGCCACGGCGCCAAGGGCCGCCGCCTGTATGACTGGACCCGCGTGGAGCTTGCCACCCCGGCCACCGCCGGCATGGCCAGGTGGCTGCTGGTGCGCCGCAGCCGCCGTGACGGCGAGCTGGCCTTCTACGCCTGCCACGCCCCGGCCGCCACCCCGCTTGTCGGGCTGGTCCGGGTGGCCGGGACCAGGTGGGCGGTCGAGGAGGGCTTCGAGCAGGCCAAGGGCGAGGTCGGCCTGGACCACTACGAGGTCCGCAGATGGCCAGGCTGGTACCGCCACATCACCCTGGCACTGCTGGCACATGCGTTCCTGGCCGTCATCCGCGCCCAGGCCACCAGCCCCGAGCGGGCAAAGGGGGACACGGCGGCCTGAACGGCAGGCTCGGGCTGCTCGCGCTGACGGTTCCTGAGATCCGCCGGCTGCTGGTGGCGCTGGTGTGGACCACCCCTGTCCAGCCGGGTTTCGTGCTGGCCTGGTCCAGGTGGCGCCGACGCCACCAGGCCCGCGCCAGGCGCGCACACTACCAGCGTCACGAACAGCAAGCGCGGCGGGCGGGTTAGCCGGCAGGACCAGCTGCGACTCCGCCATCGGGACGGGTCGCAGTGACCACCACCCGGTCAACGAGCTCCACGAGCGGCAGGTGCTGGCGCGCCTCGCCCTGCAACCCGGCGAGCGCGACGTCCTCGCCTGGGCCACCAAGATCGAGCGCGACCCGGTAGACCCGGGTGAACAGCTCATGCCACTCGGCTCGGGACTCCACCTGCACGTCGACAAAGCCGACCGAGCGCAGCGCCGCGGCCCAGTCGATACGCAGGCGGCTCGGCAGCCGGGAATCGTCAGGGGTCTGTGGTTGCCAACTGGTCAGCACCAGCCGATGACCGGGCCGCAGGATGCGCAGGACCTCACGGCCCGCCGCCGACAGGTCGGCGGCCAGGTGCAAGGCGTCGACGGAGACGACGGCGTCGGCAGTGGCAGCAGGCAGCCCGGTCGCGGCCAGGTCGCCAACCACAAAGCGTGCCGTGTCAGCCCGCCCGAACAGCGCCGCCCGGTCGTTGGCCTGCTGGACGGCGACGGCCGAGAAATCCACCCCGATCAGGGAGACGCCCAGCGACTTCGCCAGCCACAGCCCCGGGCCGCCGCGCCCACATCCCAGATCGACAAGGGTCTGCCCAGGTGAGAGGGCCAGGGCGTGGGCGACATGGCCAAGCAGGGCGACCGAGACGAAGGAGAACGGCTCGATCTCCGGCGGCAGGTCGGGATCGACGGCCTCCCAGACCCGCCGGATGCCGGGGGATGCCGCGATCGCTACAAACCCCTCGTCGAAGCCGGCGGCCGTGGGGAGGGAAGGCGCCTGGCCAGCGCCCGGGATGTCCTGGCGGTCCTGTGGCACCGTCCGTCCCTCCCCGCTTTGGCTGTGGTTGACCAGAGTCTGGCAGACGAACCGTGCCACCATCCCACCCGGCGGCAAGCAAACCGCACCTCATGGCAAATGCGGCTGGAGTATTAAGTCCCGTCACATGCCGGTCCGCAGGCTGCTGGAACAGACTTCCGAGGTCGTCACCGCATTGAAGCCTTGCTTCATGATGAGCCCGCTCTCGGTCAGCCAATTCCTCCCGGCCGGTTTCGCCTTCGATACGGTGATCTTCGACGAGGCGTCGCAGATCACTCCTGCCGACGCCGCCAACTGCATCTACCGGGGTCGCCAACTCATCGTCGCTGGCGACGACCGGCAGCTCCCGCCGACTAGCTTCTTCCAATCCGGCGGGTCAGACACCGATAGCGACGAGTATGAGGAGGGCCAGTTCGACGAGTTCGAGTCGGTCCTCAAGCTCGCCAAGGGCACCGCTAGGCTCCCATCGCTCCCCCTACGCTGGCACTACCGCTCCAAGCACGAGTCTCTGATCACCTTCAGCAACTACCGGTTTTACGACGGCAACCTGATCACCTTCCCTGGTGCGGCAGAAAACGGCGACGACCTCGGGGTTGAGCTCTTCGTAGTCGACGGCATCTACCAGCGTGGCGGGGCGCGCATCAACCTGCCCGAGGCCCGGAAGGCCGCCGAGCGCGTCATGTTTCACGCGACCCGCTACCCCAACAACTCTCTTGGCGTGGTGGCCTTCAGCCAGCCACAGGCTGATGCGATCGAGGACGCCGTGGAGCGACTATGCGAGGAATACCCCGACCTCGAGGAAAGACTCGCCGGCGGGCGGCTCGACGGATTCTTCGTCAAGAATCTCGAAAGCGTGCAGGGCGACGAGCGGGACACGATGATCTTTAGCGTCGGCTACGGTCCCGACGAGGTTGGAAAGCTCACAGCCGGCTTCGGGCCCCTCAATGGTGAGAGCGGTTGGCGGCGACTCAACGTCGCCATCACTCGTGCTCGGCGGCGAGTGGAGGTGATCTCGTCGTTCCGCGCCCCGCAGCTTGCAGCCCTTGGTTCGGCCAATGTGGGCGTCCTCGCGCTGCAGCGGTACCTCGACTACGCCGAGCGAGGCGTCGCCGCTCTGGCCATCGACTTGAGCGAGTCAGGAGGAGACGTTGAGTCGCCACTCGAGGCGTCGGTCTGCTCAGTGCTGCGAAGCTGGGGTCTTGACGTCGTGCCCCAAGTGGGGACCGCTGGATATCGGATTGACCTTGGAGTTCGCGATCCCAGGCGCCGAGGACGATACCTGTTGGGAGTGGAGTGCGACGGGGCTGCGTACCATTCCTCGAAGCTCGCGCGGGACCGCGACCGCCTGCGGCAGGAAGTGCTGGAGGGCCTCGGCTGGAAGCTCCACCGGGTCTGGGGGTCGTCATGGTATCGGGACCGACCTGGACAGGAGCGTCGTCTCCGAATGGCACTGGAGCAGGCGCTCGTTGACGATGGGCCGGTTTCGGTCACGCCGCCATCCGAGCCGATCGTCCGCACGACCGTTGCGGCTGATCTCAACCAGGCACCCGACTGGGCCGAGCCGTACCGGACATTCAGGGCGGACATCAATTCCTTTCGCAACCCAGCTGAACCGCTAGAGCGGTCGCGGCTCAGCGCGGTCGTCGCGAGTGTGGTCCGGACGGAGAGCCCAATCCATATGGAGCTCCTCGGACGACGGATTGGGCAGCTGTGGGACTGCAATGCCACCAAGCGCGTGCGGACCGCCATCCAGTACGTCCTATGGGATCTACAGCGCGAAGACCGATGTCGCATCACCGGCGACTTCATATGGGCTGGCGCTGTCCCGGAGAAGCTGCCCGTGCGGGTGCCTGATCCGGGCGACGACCGCACTCGCCGGGAGATTGAGCACATCGCCCCAGAGGAGTTGCAGAGCGCAGTCCGGCAGCTCCTCATCGACGCACGGGTCGCTGGAGAGGAAGAACTCCTCGTCAGTGTGGCGCGACTGTTCGGCTACGAACGCACAGGAGCACGCATCCGTTCGGCGTTGGATGATTGTCTGCGGGCCTTGATCGATGACGGCATGGTTGTACTCGGCTCAGATCAGCTCCTGCGCCCGAGTTGATAATCGGGTGTGCGAGCGGAGCGGATCTGTGCCATTTTATCCCAATGTTGGGTAGGCCATTGTCCATTACGAACGCTCGGCGAGAGATCGCTGCCAGCTCGCGCCGAATGCTACTCCTGCTTGAGTATATTCACTGTGGGAGGGACGTGCGCATCGCACGCCGCGACCCATACCTCGTTGCCTGTAGTTTCCTTGACCTTCAAGGACCACCGAGCCCGGTGGGGCTGTTCGACGCCCGCGACCGTGCAGAGTTGTTGTTGCGCCTTCGGGTTGCCGCTGTGAAAGGCCCGTGCCCATGGGCGCTTGAGCACAGTTTGATACTTCGACTCGTACATCGACGTGTCTCCATTGGGCCGGCCGGACAGCTCGCTAGTCCCAGTGCTCCCGCTGGTATTCCGCCATGTCGGTGCCGACCAACTGCCGCGTGCTGTTGCCGATCCGCGCCCAGAACTCGGTGTGCTGCTTGCCGTCGACGGGGCGGGCGAAGACGGGTTGCGCGCTGGCCGCGACGTCGACCCGGCACACGTCCTGGCCATCGATCTGACTGAAGGAGATCCGTGCCAGCGCGAGCGCCGCGCCGCTCAGGTTGGCATCCAGGAGCTGGGTTAGGAATAGCTCGTAGCCGTCTCGGTTGGGCTTGCCGAGCGTCCGGTAGTCAAGGTCGAGGCCGAGCACGTGCCCGTTGTCGTCGACGCCGATGAGCAGGGTGCCGCCCTCGGCGTTCATGAGGCCGGCGATGGTCTTGACGATGACATGCTCGAGCTTCGGGTCTCTCACTTGGCCCTTGTAGCTCCAACGGGCACTCGACTTGAACTCGACGTTGAGCGATTCGCCGGCGGCGATGAGCTCATTGGTGGAGGTGGCCGCGGCGACCCGGGTCGCTTCGGACGTGGAGGCGGGAAGCAGCGTCTGGAAGGCGTCGCGGACCACGCGGGCGATCAGGCGTCGGCGCTTGTCGAGGAAGTCTTCGTAGCGGAGTTGTTCCCAGCCCACCGGCAGTGCGTGCCAGTAGCGGTGGGTCTTGAGCCGCTCGCCGCTGAGCCGGGCGCACATCTCGGGCCAGTACAGCGGTGGTGCCTTGGAGGAGATGGCGGTGTTGTCGGCCCAGTCGAGGAAGGCCATGTTGGCGATCTGGTTGGTCCGCGTGGCGCCGCTGATCCCAATCGATTCCAGGTGCTGCTTGGGGAACAGGTGGTGGCGTTCGATGTTGCGGACCGGGGTGACGCCGGGGTCCAGCAGCGTCGACACCTTGGTGGTGGAGAAGAGGAGCTCGGCGTCAAGGAGGTTCAGGGCCGCCCAGTAGGCCAGCAACGCCGGCGACTTCGCGGCAGCGGTGTTGAGCCGGTTAGGCAGCGAGATCGCCCAGTAGTCGTTGGTGAAGGCGGTCGCCACCTCGTGGTCCAGCCGTTGGCAGAAGCCGTCGGCGTCGCCTGGCTTGAGGTCGCGGAGGCGGGTGAGGTCGCCCTCGATCTGGCTCTCCGGTGAGGTGGTGTACCGGCCGGTGGTGTGGGCCATGAAGAACCAGCGGGCGATCACGTCCCGGAGTCGGGGCAGGTCGACGCCGAGGTCTCGCCGTCCGACCAGCCACAGCGCATAGGTATAGAGGAGCGCGTTCTCGGAGGAGATCATGCGGCTGCTGCGAAAGCCGGCCCGGGTCAGGCACTTGAGGAACTCATGCCAGTTGGTCAGGTCGACCACGGAGTCTTGGGCTCCGCGCAACACATCGAATTGGTCCTCGCGCCGTTCGGGGCTGACGATCCCGGTCTCCAGGTCCTTGCCGCGCAGCAGCGAGTAGACATGCTGGAGCCGTCCCCGGCGGAACCCCAGGCCGACCGCCACCCGCAGCAGCTGATCGGGGCTCGGCTCGATGAAGTGGTTGAACGGCGACGGGCCTCCAGCGGACGGGCGGATTGCCGCGCGGGAGAACTCCTCGAGCTGGCGGCGGCCCTTGTCCCACCACACCGACATGAGGGTGAGGATGAAGTCGGCCTGGTTGAGGGTGACGCCCTCAGAGTTGATGCGGACGAAGACCTCGGCGACGCGCTCCTCGTCAACCGAGCTGTCGAGCTCGACCGCCTTGAACGGGTAGTGGGCCAGATCCCGGACCCGGTCGATGGCGTCCTCCAGGCGGTCCTCCTCGGCTTGGTCGATCTCCTCGTCGCGGTGCTGCTTCAACCGTGCCAGGTAGCGTCGGGTCGTCTCCTTGTAGCCGCGCCAGACCTCGGTGATGTCGGCGATGAACTCCGGATCCCGCTCGATCGCGGCGTCGGTGACCTCAAAGCGGGCATCGTCTGGGCGGAATGCGATTCGGATGCGGCCCTCGGTGTAGTTCTTGGTCACGATCGGCGTGCCGGTCAGCACCGCGAACAGGGAGGTGAGTCGCTGCTGGCCGTCCACAATCAGCAGCCGCGGAGCGGTTTCCTTGGCGTCGGTGCCGATCTGGCGGGCGCCCATCTCGGCTCCAGTGAACCAGAACAGCAGGTAGCCGACCGGGAAGCCCTTGTACATCGAGTCGAACAGATCGCGGACCTTGGACGCGTGCCAGACGAACGGCCGCTGGATGTCAGGCAGCGCGATCGCGCCCCGCTTGATGTTGTCGAGAAGGTTGGTGAGGTTGTAGGTCGTGTCCTGGAACAAGGTCACCGACATTGCTAGCGTGCCCCCGCTGATCTGCCTTGATGACGTCCGCCTGAGCCTGGAACCTATCTCATTCGCGACGAAGAGAACCAATGAGCATTGGTCGCCTTGAGCCTCGGTGACGAGCTGGCCAGTCAGCGGCGGCGGGCGGGGTCGGTGGCCGCGGTGAGCGCCGCGACGGCTTCGGTACCCGGCCGGGCGTAGCGCTGCAGTGACCGCAGGCTGGTGTGGCGGCTTTTGGCCATCAGCAGCGGCAGGCTCACGTTCTGCTCAGCCAGGTGGGTGAGCGCCGACTGGCGAAGCTGATGCAGCGTCCAACCGCTGGAGGCCTGGCGAAACAGCGCCTCGGCGCGCCGGTAGGAGAGGCGGGCCCGGCCGGTCTCCGGGCAGCGGTCGACCGAGGCTGGCGCCCGGGCGGGTACGGGGGCGCGGTCGGCCAGGAACAGCGGTCCGCGGGTGCGCCCGCCGATCAGCCGTGGGAGCAGCCGGGCGGAGCCGGTCTGAAAGTGGAGCCAGTCGGTGTCGCCGCCCTTGGACCGTACCCGCACGCGCTTGTTGTCCAGGTCGAGGTCCTCGACGTTGATCGACAGGGCCTCGCTGGAGCGGGCGGCGGTCTCATACAGCAACCGCCACAGCGCCTTCTCACGCACGCTGAGGTCGTCGCGGCGCCAAAGCCGCTCCAGCTCGGCCAGGGGGATCGCCTTGGTGCGGTCGGCCGGCTCCCGGCGGCGCTCCAGGTCGACGGTGAGGTCGTCGACCAGCCAGCGGCGCCGCCGGCAGAACCCGAGGAAGGAGCGGACGGTGGCCACGTGCCGGTTCCAGGTCGCCGGGGCCCGCCCGCCCCATGCGCCGGCGACCGCGGCGGTCACCTGGTCGACGGTGAGCATGGCCAGCGGCCGGTCAGGGGCGAGGTCACCCTGGAGGCGGCCGAGCGTCTGCCGGTAGGCGGCGGGTCGAGGCGGCCAGATCGGGCTGGGCGAGGAACGCCGCGGCGGCGTGGCCGAGCGGCTGGGCGGTGGTGGTG
>Ga0184638_1000169_pt1 | contig 17284 bp, 12 predicted proteins | sample PLM31_50_b2_FD_133141 | JGI IMG/M metagenome (GOLD analysis project Ga0184638, IMG submission 133141) | Groundwater sediment microbial communities from an aquifer in East River, Colorado, USA - PLM3-1_50_b2 | ecosystem: Environmental > Terrestrial > Soil > Riparian zone | place: USA: East River... | reverse complement strand
TGCAGCCAGGATCGAATCACGAGCTAAGCTGAATAGCTGGGCATAGTCGACTGGATCCGCTCCCTGGTTCGTTCCGGAACTCGCATTGATCCAAAAGACGGGATGATTCTCCTCGTTCCAGATCTCCCAGCGATCCACAAACCCGTGATAACGACGAGCGGCGGCCGCCGCAAAAGCAGCGAAAAGTGTATCACCCTTCGCACTCGAACCGTCGACGACCGGACGATGAGCCGCGAATTGCGCAAGGTGCGCGATCTCGGGCGGCACGGCCCACCTCGGAGAATAGGCTATGATCCCGTACGCCTGAATATCGCCCCGTTTCAGTTCGCCTACCGTGCTATCCAGCCGCGCCCAATCCCGGCGCCCCCGCACCGGCTCGATCGCCACCCACTCGACAGGCAAGCGCGTACCGCCGAAGCCGAGGCTCCGAATCTGTGCGATTCGTACGACTCGGTTGCTTAGGTCGGCAGCCGGTCCAGTTCCGTACCAGGTGAGCTCGCCTTGTACAAACAAGCGATTGCGAATAGAGTCGGCAACAACAACGGGCTGCTGAAGAAACACCGTGAGCCACGCTGCAAATAGTGTAACCACAGCCCTCTCCTATCGCACTAGTACAGAGCGCGTACCCTCGTGATCGGCTCTATCCCACACGCTGAACTCGATTCCAAGGTATCTCGCCACCGATGATAGCACACTCTGTCGAGGTGCTCAGAAAAAGCTCCGAGTACCCAGGCGCACGATTCGTAGACGCTCCGATTGTTTCGGACCTCCGCGCCAATCGTGCCATAAAGTCGCCGGAAGCCGTGCCCAGATACCCACCGACACCTCGCTGCTTCGAATGGCAGCCACAAGAGCACGAACGACGCCGAAGGCTAATATTGGTAAAGCAAGTAAGATGGGGTACCACCGGGCGACCAAGCGAAGCTTATTGCGGTGAGATGTCCACCACCGGAGCCCGCGCTTCTTACGATCCCGCGAGATCCCCCCTATGTGATAGACGATGGAGTCGCGGACGAGGATGGCGCCGAAATTGTGCTGCCGAAGCCGGCAGGCAAGGTCCACGTCCTCATATGCCTGGAACAGCGATTCGTCGAACAGTCCCACGACTTTGAGCGCGCTCACACGGTACAGCGCCGCGGCACCGCAGCAACCGAAGATCTCGGCAACCTCCCGCCCGTTGATCCTGGCTTCCAGATCCACCCGTGGCCGATGGTGCAAAATGTCCTGGGCTCCACCACGACGCAGTAATTTGAGGCCTGCGGAATCCAGCAGCTCTGGTCGGCGAGCCCAAAGAAGCAGAGATTGTGCACTTCCAGCACCCAAGTTGTTCTCTAGCGCGCCAACAGCACGCGCCAGGGATTCTGCCTCGACAACCGTGTCGGTATTCAGCGCCCAGACGTACCTGTACAGACGTTCCGTGGTCAGCGCATGTCGAATGGCCACATTCGTACCCCCGGCGAAGCCTCGGTTCCGAGTCGAACGAATGATGACCAGCTTACACGAGGGTGCGACTTGCGCCGATCCACGAATCCGCACGCCGTCGTCTTCGACCATGTTCCATGTCCAGTGACGGCTTTCGGCCCAATCGGCAATCCGTTCAACAGAGTCGTCGGTGGATGCGTTGTCGCAGACGACGAGTGCAACCTCGGGATATGTCAGTCGTTCGAGGGACTCCAGACACGCGATGGTGTCTCGCCAACCGTTCCAGTTCACCATAGCCACGGCTACGGGCGCAACAGCCTCTGTTTGGCTCACGATCCCCACCCCGACAGGGCTGAAACGCGAATGCCCAGGTATCGCCGGACCATCGCTACTTCATATATGGTCCGCATGAGGAGTGCGGTCCCAACGGCGATCGAAGCCCCGAGTGCTCCGGTTGACGGAACGAGTAGTCCAGCGACAACGAAACAGACCGCCGCAGCGATGGCATTACTGTTTCGGACCTGGCGCTCGTGTCCGGACATCATCAGCAGCGTTCCGACTGAGCCGGCAACGACCGTCACCGATTGAGCCAAAGCAAGCACCGTTAGCACGCGGGCGCCCTGCCCGAACTCTGTCCCGAACAGCGCCATGATTTGACCAGGCAGGAGCAGACAGAGCAGCAGCAGCGGAAGCGCGACGAACACCATCAACCGAGCCGAATTACGGGCAGTGACGGCAAGGGCGGCCCGATCCCCGAGCTCGTAGAGAGCGGCAAATTTAGGGGCCGAGATCGTATCCACGGCAATCAGCACAAAGCCAACCAGCAACGAGACGCGGGAAGCGGCGTTAAAAATGCCCACCTCTGCGGTTGTGTGCGTATTCCCAAGAGCGAAATTCGGAATCCAGTTCAACGAGGTGGTCAGTACTGCGACCCACAGAAGTGGAACGCTACTCCTCAGGAGCTCCTGCCTATTGAATTGGCCACTCACGCTCCTCAGCTCTGGCGTGACCCGACGCCACCACCACCAGGCGCCTACCGCCGTCACCCAAGCCGCCGCACCGTACAGTTGAACAGCCGTTACAGGCCCTCCCTTACCGCCGGTGATCAGAAGGCCGGCCGCAGCAAGCCCCGGCGTCCACACAGTTGCAACCATCATAGAAGCGGCTGCGCGCATGCGCGCACGCAAGAGCTGACTGAGCAACGTGGACAGAGCGATGGGGATGACGCTTGCGCTCATCCAGACTAGGGAAGCCGATACATGCGGATCATGAAACGCGCCGTGCGCAAGTAGCGGCGCCGAGAAAATCATGGCGCCGGTTGCGATCACCGAGGCCACCGTGGCGATGCCGAGTCCGAGGCGGGACACACCTTTTACCTGTCGCCAATCACCGCCCTCAGCGCGAGCCGCAGCGAAACGCAAGAGTGCGTTATCCATGCCCATACGCCCGAACACGGTCGCGATGGTCATGACTGTAAAGGCGAGGAAGTACACACCGGCACCGTCCGCGCCATACAGCCGGGCAATGAGAAGATTCAAAACAAAAGTGAGTACGGCACCCAGTACTCGCAGCAGTAACGCAGCCGATGCCCCGCGCACCACGTCTGCCGTGTGATGATCGAGTTTCGACAGCCAGCGGGCCTTAAGGGAGGAGAGCTTCGTGACAATCAGAACGCCCACGTCATCTGACTCCGCTGGCCGTGTCTTGGACCAGTCGCGCAAAGCTCGCTCCTATCCTTTCGACGTCGTAGTGAGCTTCAACGAGTTTCCGTGCCGCTCGCCCCATTTCTCGTCTGCGTGAGGGTGACAGATCGGCCATCTGGGCGATCGCTGTCGCCAGCGGATCGGCTTTCCCCTTGGGCACCACCCAACCCTGCTCACCATCACGAAAACCTTGTGGCCGGCCGGAGCAGTCAGTGATAACGACCGGGAGTGAAGCCGCCATCGCCTCGAGTACCGCGAAAGAGAACCCTTCCCATCTCGCGGCGTGTACGTACGCGTCAGCCGCGGACAGCAAATGCGGCACGTCTGACCGCCAACCCGCAAATTTCACTTGACCATCGAGCCCTTTTTCCCGGGCAGAGCGCTTTACACCGTCCGCGAACGCGACCATCAGATCCCGATTCGGCCCACCGCTAACGTCCCCGACCAGGACGAGCCGGAGCCAGGGCCTCTGAGATAGAGAGCGAGCGAACGCCTCGATGAGGATGTCCTGACCCTTTTGGATATCGAGTCGCCCTACGTTTAGAAGGAGTACGTCGTCCGAAGTGGCTCCGAGGCTCGAACGAATCGCAGCGCGATCGGTATCAGAGAGGACAACTGGCGACCGCAGCGGAACTCCGTTAGGAAGCACCACGGTTCGCGATTCTGGTACGCCGAAGTCATGGATCTCCTGTTGGACTGGCTCAGAGGCACACACGACGAGTGATGCCCAGTGCCGCAGAGCGTATCCGTAGATCGCTCGCTTTGCGAACCGTACGGGAGGCGAGCCCCAAAAGACATGCTGATTCTGAGCTGTGACTATCCCGGGAACGCCTAGCCTTCGACTCAAGGCCATGGCGATCGCTCGGTCCCGCTGACCCACTCCAATGACCGCGGCTGGTCGCACGTCTTGAGCAATCGCCGTGAGCTGGCGCCAGACAGGCCAGGTCGGTGCCACAACCCGGTCGATTTGACGAACGTCGACTCCTAATGCTTGAAGCGCCGCTTTCGAGCCGTCGCCCTCACTGGCCGCCGGCGGGCCGCATGCAATCACAACGTTCCAGCCGTCCCGCCGCAGCGCCCGTGAATACTGCAAGACCACCTGACCGGCACCGGTCGCCGATGCCATGGCCAGGGTCATGAGCACGGACCGGGTCGGGCCAGACGCTCCAGTCCTGTTTCCCTTCATTCAGCAACTCCTGTCACGTCATCCCCCACGGTGCAGCCATGACGGTATTGCTGGACGACTGGATCACAGCATGCGCTACCCGGACTCACTATCTTGATCTCCTAACCGGACGCTCGGTGAACCTTGCTCGGACAACCGGATCGCGAGAGGTAAATGGCTCAGCGCCCCGAGAGTACCCAGTCCTATGAACAGGAGACGCGAAGGCATTATCAGCACGACGACGTCGCGAGGGAGTACCACGAGCAGTTCGCGGCGAAGGTATCGCTCGGAAACCTCTCCCACGTGCTTGTCGCCAAAGCCGAGCAACGGAGTGTAAGACAGATACTGGAGAGCATTCGATCGGACCTCTCCCTGGTAGCTGACGTGCCCTGCGGTTCCGGCAAACTGATGACAGTGCTTGCTGGTTTGTCGTTGTCCGCCATCGCGGGGGATGTGTCTTCACCCATGCTTCGGATTGCGAGAGCCGTCGCAGATCGTACATCGACAGTAGCGAAGTTCGTCCGCCTGGACATTACCGCGCTGCCCTTCCCTGACGGAGCGTTCGACGCGGTGATCTGTCTTCGCTTCTTGCATCGTGTGCCTTCTCCTATCAAAAGTGCGGCTCTTCTGGAGCTTCGCCGCATTGCACGCCGCTACGTTGTAGTCTCTTACGGCATTCACAACGCGTGGCATCGCCTACGCCAGCGGCTGCGTGGCTTGTTGGTGCCTGGCAAAACGGTTCCGTATCCCGAGACTCGCGCCTCGCTACATAGCCTGTTCGAAAGCGTGGGACTCTCGGTGCTCCGACAGCTCAGACCCCTGCCAGTCTTGTCGGCCGAAGAAATCGCCGTGCTTGTCAAGTGACGCGCGGTGCCAAAGTAGTCGAACGCCAAAGACGGCGAAACGGGAACTCAACGTAGAATTGAGTCAGCAGAGCTGAAACCGGGCGAAGAAGCCCCTTGTCTGCCAGCGCCTCACGCCCCTCTCTCCAGTTCCAAAGAATCTCCCTGAGGAGGAAGACACGGAGTGCGCGCTCGTCTACAATGTGCTGTTCGATATACCCTTCCGTGAACGCGTGTACTAGCGGACGGGCGTCCAGTGCGAAGGGAAAAAATGGCGTTCCCCAGCCGCATATCCAAAGCGATAACAGAAACCGCGCGAGATCCGATTCGGGAGGCTCTGGGCGCAGCCTTCCGGGGTCGAACAACCAAATCCGGTCCTGCGCGATTCTCGTATTCCGCAACTCGAACCCCTTGATTGCGGGAACCAGGGAGCCGGCCTGACGGTGCGCGTCCGCACTCAACCAGCGTGGCAACGTGAGTCGCAGCACTTTCGCACGAGCATCGATCTTTGCGATGAGACGCGCGAAATCGAACTGTCCAGGCGCTGCTGTCCGGGTGTGGTAAACGGCCAATGCGTGACCAAGTGTCCGCAGCGAAGCCATGAAGTGGCTCGGCACGCTGCGAGTCGCTAGCCTGAAAGGGAGAGAACGCCTGTACAGATCCCGTCCCTCGAGGTAATCAAATACCAGCATCCCGCTAGGCGGATGATAGAACCGAGGACGGACATAGGCCGTCTCGCCTTGAGGCCACCGCTCCGCCAATGCTTCGAGGGCTGTGTACTCCTGCGCCGCGAGTTCGAGATCGCCGTCCAGACGTTCAGGAACGTGCGAAAACCCTCGACCGCGTGCGACTTTGGGAAACTTGGCCACAAACCGGCCCGACAGTGATGAAGGCCCTTCCACTCGAAAGATGATTACAGAAGAGAAGTACCGGGATGCGAAACGCCATTCGCGTAGTGCACCTAGCCAGCCTGCTCCGAGGTGAGATTCGAGGAACGGTCGCAGGACCGCGACCACCCACGCGGGCACTGTGCCGGTCGGTGACGAGATTGTCACGGCACGGCTCACTGAGAGACCGACTGCCGCCGGTCAGCTACGGCGCCACGCCGGCGGCTGTGCACTTGGTCGGATCCGGAGCTAACACAACTGGATTTGAGAAAGCGATGGGCCGTGCACCTGCCCATGCCTCCACTCGTGCGAATCCCGGCTTGCAACCGCCCACCGGGACGGAGGCCGTGCGTGCAACCTGCTCGCCAAATCGACGATAGACGGGGGAGTGTCCCGATCCCGTTGAGTCGAGCTCCGCTTCGTAGAGAAACAAATCCGCCGATGGTGATGCACCCGCTGCATCAAACGTGGCCGCCTGATGCCCGTTGACATCGGTCCGCACGTCGATCCAAAGACCGCCATGTGTGTAGAACGGGTCACCGAAAGAGACGTTGCAGGAACGCAGAGCAGCGATGAGTTGCGCACCTGATGCCAAGCGACTAACTCCACCAATCCAGGTGACGAAATTGTACTGATCCTCAGTGCCTGGACGCGGATCGCGGAGGAACTCTCCGCCGTGCGCATCTGTCACTCCAGTCCCGCAGAGCCGAAGGCCAGAGGCCCACAAGTAGTCCAGAAGATCAAGGTGGCCGCGAAGTGCGACCAACCCGCGTCTGATGGTTCCGACTTCGATCAAGTCAGCCCCCCAGCCCCCGTGTTGTACGAGGAACGCGCCAAGCTCTTGCGCTTGCGCGCGTTGTTCGGATTCCGTTCCCACCGGGCCCGTCGACGTCCCGAAGGGATGCGCGATGGCGGTGACTCCCCCTAGCGATTTGACCGTTGTGGCCAGCTCTGAGGGTGTCCCAACCAGCGAACCCTCGAGAGCAGGGGGAATGTCTTGAGGAAGGTACGCCGGCATATGGGCCCCCGCCCCGAAGACTGGCTGCCACTTGGTACCGGCTAGCGCACCTGCGCGTGCCCCTAGTTCTAACCCCCACATCGCGCGAATACCGTATGCCGATGCCATCGCATGAGCTTCGTCCACCGCGGGTGGCATCTGGACTGCGGCCGTGCTCCGCGCGTTCACTACCGTGGGCAATGAGAAGGACAGCTCGGCAGCATTCGAGAAGCGAGGCACGATGAATTGAATCCGATATTCGTCAGTCGTGTTGTCCACGCCATCAGGTAGGAGGGCAGCTTCGCTGGCTGGCTGAATGGCGATTGTCATGGAATCGCGGCCCGCCCAGCCGCGATACACAACCAGCGTGTCCCCTTGAGCCCTTACTGCACTATCTGGTCGTGGACCAAAGCGATAATCGAGAACTTGTCGGTAGCCACCGCCTGGGCGCGGGTGCCACGCGAGCGGTACGAGCACCCTTACATAAGGAAAGACGCTGTCCGTGTGCAGCCGCCCGACCGTCATGGTGAATGTGGGATCCCCGATGAGGGGTCGGGAGAGCATAGTGAGACCCGCGCCTCTTATGTGACCATTAAGGATCACGCCGAGAGAGAGTTCAACAGTGTCTGCGCTCGTGGAGTCACCACCTGGCAGCATTACACGTACCTGCCCTGTCGCCGAGTCGAGCATCGGAGGAGTCACGCCGCCAAGGAATGCCTTACCGAACGCATTTGGCCCCCACATCCCTACAAGCCAGGTGTTCGGCAACACTTGTGATGGTGTCGTCGGGCTTATGCGGAAATCAGCAACGCGGCCGAAGTAGGAGTCGGCATGATCCGTCCACCAGATGAGATCCACCCCGCCCGCCGCGTATTGCTGCGTGTGCCACGCGATCGAGGGTGGCCGTGAGTTCGCACCGTGATTCGACCAACCATGGATGTGCATGGCCGCCGAGATAGACTGGCGTGCGGCGCTCCCAAGAGGAGCGGCAATTCCTGGTGGAACAGGAGGTGGTGGAGAGGGCGCCGATGCACCCGGTGGCACCGCGTCAAGGCACGCCATCCCAAGGGTTGACAGAGCGAGAGCTAACGCGCGCCCGGTGCGTGTCCACTCTTTTACACTCACAGGAGCCTCGTCAGCCGATGATATACAGCAGCGAGTGCGTCAACGTTGTGACGAATGTCAAATCGATGCCGAGATCGGGTGCCCTGTTCGGCAATGGCCGTGGCGCGCACAGGGTCTTCCAGGAGCTCAACGACGCTCTCTGCCATCGACGCATGGTCATTCGCAGGTACCATAATACCGGCGCCTCCGGCGAGAACGTCGCGAGTACCGTCGACGTCGGTGGCCACGATTGGTCTGCCTAGCATCATGGCTTCCAACAATGTGTTGGGCATTCCCTCAAACCGCGATGTGAGCACGAACACATCGCAGCGGGAAATATGCTCCAAGGCCTCCGCTTTGCTCACCCACGGAAGAATGCTAATCCGGTCGCCTAATGCAGTGGACTCAATGAGTTCCTGCACGCGTCGCTCGAGCGGCCCCGCAAAGCCTCCCCCCAACATGACGAACCGCACATCCGGTCGGCGCTCACTCACAAGCTTCGCCACACGCACAAACATCTCGGGGTTCTTCTGATAGCTGAGCCGTCCCACAGTTAGCACCACGGGAGGCCCGGAGCGAGCCGCGCCGCCGTCCATGTCGCTGCCCCCGTTCACCTCCGTCAAATCAACCGAGTTGGGAATCATCACCACGCGATCCTTAGGGAAGCGTACCTCGTCGATCGCACGCCTGCGCTCCGACTCCGACGCTGCAATCACGAGATCCGTCAGCGGGACGGCCAAACGCTCCAACTGAAGGAAGAAGGACCGCGCAAAGCCCTGCTGGCTGAGATACGAAAACGCCCGCGGGTGATAAATCGTCCTGGCTCCGCCCGCCAGCCGGGCTGCAACCCGCGCCAGGTAGCCGCCTTTCGCGCTGTGGCCGTGCACGATTGCATAGCGCTCTCGCTTGAGCAGCGCGCTCAGCCGACCGAGCGCCAACGCGTCGGACACCGGGTGTACGTTCCGCACCATCGGGATCTCGAACACTGGCACACCCAAGACCCGCGCTTCACGGCCTACGTTCGTTTCCGGTGGGCACGCCAAGTGCAGCTCAAAACGCGACCGATCCAGATGGCGCAACAGTAACAACAGGCTCGTCTCCACACCGCCCGTGGTCTGCGTAACGTGAAGAATCTTCGGCCTCACGCAGCCACCTCGGTCTGCGGCGCCTCCAGCTCGATATGCCCGACCCACCCGCGCGGCGGCGCAAATCCAAGATGACTATGCCGGACTCCATCGAGCGTCCGCCACGCCGGCACGTTGCTGCACAGCTCTAATGCCGCGAGCGGCGCACGTGCCAAGGGCATGTCTGCTAACTCCAGCGCTCGGCTCAGCAGCTTGATCTTCCGATAGTCGAATCCCATGAGCGTCGCGGCAACAATGTCCAGCAATAACGAGTCGCTGCCCACGAGCAGCACGCCGGCGATCTTTGGTGACGGTTTGAGCGGACCTTCCCCCTCGCCAGCCCACAGGCCATCCACGAAACTCACGATGCGACGCACCGGCTGTGTCGCGAGCGACCCATCACGCCGACCGTACAAGAGCACCTTGTTGAGATCGAGCACCATGCGCCACACCGTGTCATTCCCATACCAACCGCCGTTCTGATATGGGTCGCCCTGATCGCGGATACGCCGAATCAGGTCCACGCCAACGATCTTCTTCCCAAGCTTGTTCAACAGCATGAGTTTCGGGTACAGAAATTTCCCCACCGGATTCTGCACGAAGAAATCCTTCAGTGCTTCGATCAGCCGGATGCCCAACCGCGCCTGATCGGAAAACTCGTCGCCGCCCTTGGCCGGGGGACCCTTGCGATGGTGCGGCAACCAGCGCTTCTCGTTGCAGATGCCGACGAGATTCTTGAGACCGACCGTCACGCCGGCTTTGCAATGCGTCTTGAGCTTAGGAACATTTATGAACACGTCGGCCTCGAGCACGGAATTGGCCACGCTGTAGCGGTGATGGTCGGCGTTGTGAGTCTCGGCCATGCGATTCTCATAGTACGCGGCGGTGCTGCGCAGCCGGTGGGCGACTTGCGCGACTTCGTGCAGCTCGCTGTGATGACCGAGATCAAATGCTGTGTAGCCGCGCGGATCGCCCGATTGGCGCTGGCCGTCAACCATGGCGACCTCGTCGCGGGTCGAGACGAAATCGCGGAAATCAAGCAGCTCGACAGCGACGCCGGGCACCCGTCGAAGCGACTCGGCCACGGCTCCGATGCCAGTGATCGCCGCGGCGCGAGCGAACTCGGTCTCCTTGATCGGCGAGTCGCCAATCAAAACCCGGCCCTGCCCTTGGAGGGCCGTGAGCACGTATTCGGCGATGCAGCGCACGAGCGGGCCATCAGTGTCAGTGAACCGCACCAGCCGCTCGCCCGCAGGATGAGCACTTACCACGAGATTGGGCTTCAACAGGACCGTCTGCCCGGGTGTGATCAGCCAACCAAGGGGATTCCATTCTGGGGTGCCGTAATGGTCACTGTCCCAACCCAAGGCGCGCAGAAAATCTCGAAATGCCCGGAATACGAAGTTGTCGGCGGCAACCAGGTGAGAGCCGGCGAGCTCGGGGTAGCGGGCGTCCGGGTGAAAGGGCGGCTCCAGCGTTTCGTACCCATCCATGGTCGGAAGGCGGTACACTCCAACGACATTCGGCTTCATGCGGCGCCCGCCGTCACGCGCGATTCAGTAAAGCGGTGCTTCCCCGACTCAGCGCGCGGAATCGCGTCCACCACGTCGATTGTCATGCTCACATCGCTGCCAAAGACACGCCGCAACCCTGCCTCGATTGCGCGACGCTGCTCTGCAGGGAGCGCCCCGCCACGCGGCCGCACCCAGATCGTCACGGAATTCACGGTTTCCTGGAGCACGCGGAATTCACGCACGTCCGCCGCGGCGTAGAAGAGGTGAGAAAAGAACTCCCCGTGGATTTTCGTTCCGTCCGGTGCCACGAGCATGTCGCTGATGCGACCGCGCACCGTGCGCAACCTGGGTAGGCCCCTGCCACAGCCACACGTCCCCTCGCCGCCGGCGACGCCATAATCGCCTACGCGGTAACGGATGAGTGGAAAAGCACGGTTGCCCAGGGACGTGTACACGATCTCTCCTTCGCTGCCCGGCGGGACGGGGTCGCCCCGTTCGTCCACCAGTTCGACCACCACGTGCTCTGCGTTAATGTGTAGCCCGGCATGGGCAGGACATTCGTGAGCGGTGTTCCCGATCTCGCGACAACCAAAACGGTCGTAGACGTGAGCCGCGAGCGTTGCTGTGAGACGCTCGCGATGCTCGGGAAACAGCGTTTCGGCGGTCGTCGCGACGGCGCCCAGGTCGAGCGGCGCCAATCCCTCGTCCCCAATGAAATCGGCTAGCGTCGTCGCGGCGGTGACGTAGCTGGACAGGAGCTGCGGCCGCCAACGCTTCAGGCGCCGATAGTACGCCCTCAGCGAATCGTGACTCATATGGAAGGCATCGAGCCAATGCTGCCGCAGGCACACATTGATCAGTCGATTGCTCACTCGCTGCTGCGCCCGCAAATCGAAGTGCGCACCCCAGAGGAAAGCGTGCCGCTCACCGAGCGTCAAACCGGCCCAGGTGTAGTTGCGCAAGACATGGGCAAAATTGCGAGCCATCCCCTCAGCGCTGCGGTAGAAGACCACTCGCTCACCGGTCGAGCCGCCGGTCGCCTTGCGCACGAGTTCACTGTGCGTGGTCTCCGCAATAAGAGCCGCGTTGTTGGCCAGCACCTCCGCTTTCGTCAGTAGCGGGAAGCGCCGGAGATCTGAGAGATCGTGCAGATCTGCGGCGCGCACACCGTAATCTGCGAAGCGCTGCCGGTAGAAGGGGACGTGGCGCTCGGAGTGCTCCAACAAGTCACGCAAGCGAACAATCTGGAGCTCGCCAATCCGCTGCGGCGACTCCCATTGCGTGCGATTGATGAGCTGATATTCCCGGCTAAATGCCCCGGCCGTGCGAGCATCGAGGACCGCGAACAACGCCCGGACGAGAGTCCTCAACGCGCTCCGGGAGGAGCGGCAGCCCCTTTTGATGAGCTGGCGCTAGGATTTGTGATGTGGAAAGCGTCGAACCTCACGACGGTCACCAGTGCGTCGCTCCGTGTTTGAAAACATCACGAGCAAACGCCAATATACGAGCGTCTAAACGCTTTTCCTAGAGTCTCTTATGGCTGACTCGACGCTATGACCGTTTGAGGGCGAAGGCTACCGATGAAAGTCGCCGTTCTGAGTTTGATCGTGGTGGTGGGCTGCCTCGCGGCTGTCGAACCGGCGAATGAGCCACCCTTCATGCTCACACCGAGCTGGGTGGCCCTGACGGGCAGCGACACGGCCCAGCTCTACCTCGTACTGCCGTCGGGCGACACGGTGCCCGCTCGTGGCGCCACGTGGACCTCCTCGGATTCTGCGATCGCGCGGGTGGGGCCGGACGGAATCGTCCACAGCCTTCGGGACGGCGAAGCGCTCATCTCAGCTTCCGCGGCGACGTCATTGGGCAATATCCGGGGCGGTGCGCACGTAATTGTCACCCCCGCCGTGCTGGTGGGAGCTGGCGATATCGGGGAATGCGCTTTGACAGGAGCAGCGGAAACCGCGAGGCTGCTCGATGCTACACCCGGAATCGTGTTTGCCGCCGGTGATAACGCGTACCCCGACGGCTCACTCGCGAACTATGAATCGTGCTATGCGCCAACTTGGGGTCGGCACCGCGATCGCACGCGGCCGGCGCCCGGCAATCACGATTACAGAACGCTTGGTGCTTCCGGCTACTTTGCCTACTTTGGCGCGAACGCAGGCAGCCCGGGAACGGGCTACTACAGCTTTCGCCTTGGCGCGTGGCACGTAATCGTTTTGAACTCGAATATTCCCTTCGGTCCCGCATCCGTACAGCAAGCGTGGTTGCGCAACGATCTCGCAAACCATGCCGGAATGTGCACAGTGGCGTACTGGCACCATCCGCGATTCAGCTCTGGACGCATCGGCAGTGACACCAATCTCACGGCCCTTTGGCGGACCCTCGAGCAGGGCGGCACGGAGGTGGCCATCACCGGCCACGATCATCATTATGAGCGTTTTGCGCCGCAATTGAGCGACGGGACGGCTGATGCTCGTGGCATCAGAGAATTCGTAGTGGGCACCGGAGGGGGCGTTCTGTTCCCGATGGGCGCCGAAGCCCCCAACAGCGAAGTGCGAATACCCAACACATACGGCGTACTTAAACTCACGCTGCTCGCGGGAAGCTACCGCTGGAGTTTTATCGCTGCGCCTGGCGGAGCCTTGCTGGATAGCGGAACGACTGCCTGCCATTGATGCGCGGCTGCGGACTACTCAATGCGCGCCGCGCATGCGCAGTACGGCGGGGACCGTTTCAAGCAGAATAATGATGTCGCTGCTCAACGACCAGTTCCGAATGTATGAGGTTTCTAGATCGACGATACGCTCGAAGTCAGTGATGGCGTTCCGTCCATTCACTTGCCACGGACCTGTGATCCCCGGCTTCACGTCGAACCGCGCATAATGGTGAGCCTCGTACAACGCAACTTCTGATGGCAGCGGAGGTCGTGGACCGACGAGAGACATGTCTCCCTTCAACACATTGTACAACTGCGGTAACTCATCAAGACTTGTCCGCCGCAACAAGCTTCCGAGACGGGTGACGCGTGGGTCATCCACAATCTTGAAGAGTCGCCGATCAGTGTAGATGCTTTGCTGTTGTAGCTCCTCCCGTCGCTCATCAGCCCCCGCAACCATCGTCCGGAACTTGAAGATCTTGAACAATCCCCCGCCCCGCCCGACTCGATTCTGACGGAAGAACACAGGCCCCGGAGAATCGAACTTCAGGAGCACCGCAACAAACAGCATCACGGGACTAGCGAGAACCAGTGCGATCGTGGCCCCGACGAGGTCGACCACGCGCTTAGCCAACATCTGGCCCCCACGCAGCGTCGGCGTGGTCAGCTCGACGAGCGCTTGCTCACGACGCCAGACGAGATGCGGCTCGACTCCTGCGATGTTGATACTGCGTGGGACCGACAACACCTTGCACCCCGACGTCAACGCGGCATCTACGATATCGTGAAATCGCTGGTCGCTCAGATAGCCGCAGATGACGATGGCTTCCGCCGCCGTTTCGTGCAGCACCCGCGCAAAGTCCACAATGTGACCGAGCGCCTCACGCGACGGCGGAATGTGCGTGTCCACGAAGCCGATCGGCTTGTACTCGGAATCCATCCCGAACGCCGGCGTCTCCGCGGTGGCGCGGCATGCTTCGCTCGCGCCCACAAACAGCGTCGTCAACGTGTCGCTCGGTCGAGGACGAACCCGACGGATCACAGACTCGAGCAGCCGGCGTTCGGCGAGCAGGCCGAACCACACAAGTGTCGCCGTGACTCCGTACTGCAGCGCGACAACCTCAACACCCCGCGTCCAGATCGTCATCCACAAAGGCAGCGCGGTCGCAAGTGCACATGCGAGAAACAGTCGCTTCGCGCCACGACGGCGATCGCCTGCCCCATAACTGCCCAGCACCAGCAAGCCGACAAACAGCGCAGCGGCAAACTGCCAGCCGTTCAGAATCCCAGTGGGAACAACACGTTGAACCTGGACAGCCACGGTCTCGCCCAGCACGCCACGCTCGCGCACCGCGCGCACCAGCTCCCGCATGATGTAGAACGAGCCCAGATCGGCCGTCAGCAAGACGGCAAAACGGTGGAGGCCCCTGAGGAAATGACGTCGGAAATTGGACTGCGCGCGCCGCTGCAGACCGAGGCGCGCCGGCGGGTTGCGCCGGCGGTCGTCCAAAACGCGACGCTCCGCCCCGCTCCGGGACGGCACCTCGACCGGAGCGCTCTCGAACATCTGATTTGTGATGTGGAAAAGTTCAGCTTCCACTGACCAGCGACGCCCCCAACAGAAAGTGACTCCCTGACGCTCCCGGTTTTGAATTGGCCAAGGGACAGCGAATATGCCGTAACACTAAACAGCTGGCTAGATCAAACGGCCCGGTAGCGAGTGATCTGGCTCACACCGGCTTTGGAGCAATGTTGGAGGCGCCCGTGAACGCCACGGAAACCGTCGCGGAACCTCCCACCATTGATTCGGCGGCCGAGCCGAGTCGACCCGGCGCGAAGACGGCTCCGACTGGCAGGAGCCCAACGGCCACGGCCGCGGCCAGTAAGAGCTTGACACCCCAAGACTTACCACTCATGTTCTGATTCCCTTTTCGAGCCCTTGGGGTTGTGTTGAAGACGAAGACACTCACAGCAATAGCGCTGAGCCTCTGCGCGCTCGGCGGCGTCGTCCGCAAAGCCCCCGGCCAAGATCTGCCGGGACAGGCGCAGCAAGCGCTCCAGAACCCCGACGTCATCCGGCAGCGGCTGCGTGACTCGGGACTCACCCCCGATCAGATCCGCGCGCGGCTGCGGGCCAGTGGCTACCCGGAGAATCTGCTCGACGCGTACCTCGGCGGCGGCGCCCCGCAAGCGGGCGTTGAGCCCGGGATGGCCGAACTCTCCGCCATCCAAGCGCTGGGCTTCGGCCCTCTGGGCTCGAGCCAGCAAGGGTTGGATACGGGGATGATCCGGTGGCGGGGCGATACGCTTGTGTCCAAGAGCGGCGTCTTCGGCGTCGACGTGTTCCGGCGCTCGACTACGCAGTTCCTGCCGCTTCTCACGGGGCCCGTCCCGCCCGACTACCACTTGGGCCCGCGCGACGTGCTCGTCCTGATCCTCGCGGGCGACGTGGAGCTCGCCTACACGCTGCAGGTGACGCGCGAGGGGTTCGTCTTCATCCCCCAGGTCGGGCAGGTGTTCGTCAGCAACCTCACATTGAGCCAACTGCGTGACGTGCTGTACACGCGGCTCGGGCGCGCCTACTCCGGCGTCAAGCGGGGGCCGAACGCGACGACGCGCTTCGACATCTCGGTGGCGAACGTGCGGGCGAATCAGGTCTACGTCGTGGGCGAGGTGGCACAGCCGGGGGCGTACCAGATCAGCGCGCTCGGCACGGTGCTCACCGCGCTGTACGCGGCGGGCGGCGTAACCGAGCGTGCCAACGTGCGCCGGGTCGAGGTGCAGCGGCTCGGAAAGACGGTGGCGACGCTCGACCTCTACGACTATCTGCTGCGCGGCGACGTCCGCAGCGACATCCGGCTCGAGACTGGCGACGTGGTGTTCCTGCCGCTGCAAGACACGCGGGTGCAGGTGACGGGGGCGGTGATCCGGCCGGGGATCTACGATTTGAAGGCGGGCGAGCAGCTCGGGGATCTGCTCGCGGCGAGCGGCGGGTTCCGCGCAGACGCCGCGCTGCAGCGCGTGACGGTGCACCGGATCCTTGCGGCAGCCGAGCGCGGGCCGGGGCGCGCGCCCCGAGCGGCGCTGGATGTCGCGCTGGCCGTGGCGGCACCCGCGTCGGCTGGCAGCGGGCCAGGCACGACCTACGACACTGCGCCGTTGGGCGCGCCCGGAATCCAAATCCCCACGTTGACCCTCATGGACGGCGACTCCGTGGTCGTCGACTCCCTGCCGCCTTTGAGCGAAACCTATTACGTCGTGATCGCGGGTAGTGTGAACAAGCCGGGGCGCTTCCCATGGCGGCCGGGGATAACGCTCCGGGACCTCGTGGAGCTCGCGCGCGGGCCCAAGATCGGGGCGTACTTGAAGGAGGCCGAGATCGCGCGGCTCCCCGAGGATCGTTCGCGCGGGCAGCTGGCGATGACATTGCGCGTGCCGCTCGACTCAACGTACCTGTTCGAGCGCACGGCGGACGGCCGGTTCGTCGGGCCGCCGGGCGTGGCGGTGCCGGCGAGCGGAGCGGCCGAGGTGCAGCTCGAGCCGTACGACAACGTGCTGATCATGCAGGAGCCGCAGTTCGACCTGCAGCGTGCCGTCGTCGTGAGCGGCCAGGTGCGCTACCCGGGGACGTACTCCCTGCGCTCCAAAGAGGAGCGCCTGGCGGACGTGATCGAGCGCGCGGGCGGCCTGACGCCGCAGGCGTACCCCGACGGGATCCGGTTCGTGCGGTCGGCGGGCGAAGTCGGGCGGGTGAACGTCGAGTTACCGCGGGCGCTGCGCGACAAAGGATCCACCCACAACGTCATCCTGCAACCCGACGATTCGATTTTCATTCCCGAGTACCAGCCGACGGTGAAGGTACTCGGT
>Ga0184638_1000168_pt1 | contig 17342 bp, 14 predicted proteins | sample PLM31_50_b2_FD_133141 | JGI IMG/M metagenome (GOLD analysis project Ga0184638, IMG submission 133141) | Groundwater sediment microbial communities from an aquifer in East River, Colorado, USA - PLM3-1_50_b2 | ecosystem: Environmental > Terrestrial > Soil > Riparian zone | place: USA: East River... | reverse complement strand
GGCCCCGGGTTCGATCTCCCCGATGATGGCCAGCGGGTCCTCGTTTCGCGGGTTGTCGCTGGTGATGACCGACAGATCCGCCAGCGCGGTAGCCACCTTTCCCATCAGGGGGCGCTTGGTTCGGTCCCGGTCCCCTCCGCAGCCCAGCACGACGATCAGCCGGCCGGGCGCGAGGAGTCGCGCCGCGCGCAGCACGTTGCCCACACCGTCCGGGGTGTGCGCATAGTCCACGACGACCAGGAAGTCCTGGCCCTCCTCCACGGCTTCGACGCGGCCCGGCACCCCTCGCACGTCCGCGATGCCCCGGGCCGAGACATCGTCGGGGATCCCGAGCGCCCGGGCCGTCGCCAGTGCCGCCAGGCAGTTCTCGACGTTGAAACCGCCCCGGAGGGAGGAGCGGATCTCCAGGTCGCCTACGGAGAAGGAGATGCCGGAGCGCATGGCCCGGACATCGGTGGCGCGTACGTCGGCACCCGGTCCCTGGCCGAACGTGACGGTGGGCAGATCCGAGCGCAGGAGCCGACGCCCGTGCAGGCTGTCGAGGTTCACAGCTGCCCTCTCCGACAGCTCCGGCGTGAAGAGTCGGGCCTTCGCCTCGAAGTACTCCTCCATCGACGCGTGGTAATCAAGGTGATCCTGACTGAGATTGGTGAACACCGAGCACCGGTAGCGGATGCCGTCGACCCGGTGCTGGTGCAGCCCGTGCGAGGAAACCTCCATGGCCACCGCATCGACCCCGCGTTCGGCCATCTGGGCCAGCATGCGGTGCAGGTCGGGGGCCTCGGGCGTGGTCATGGGAAGCGTCAGCGGTTCCCCGTCGATCCGAACGCCCGTCGTTCCGATCACGCCGGGGACCTGACCGTTCCGACGAAACACCGACTCCAGCAGGTATGTGATCGTGGTCTTCCCGTTGGTCCCGGTGACGCCGACGACGTTCATCCGGTCACCGGGCCGGCCGAAGAACGCCGCCGACAGGGGACCCATGGCCTCTCGGACGGAGGGAACGCGGACCTGGACCACGTCGAGAGGCAACCACCGATCGACCACCAGGGCGACCGTCCCCCGCCCCACCGCCTCCCCGGCGAAGTCGTGTCCGTCGTGGCCCGAGCCGGGCACGCAGAAGAACAGGCTGCCGGGGACGGCGTCCTGCGATCTGTACCCCACGTCCACCACGTCCACCGATCGATCGCCTCTGACCTCGTGCCGCTGCAGCGACGCGACGAGGTCAGCGAGTGGGCGAGCCGGGGGAAGGCCGGGCGCAACCAAGTCATCCGAGCTTATCGTCCATACCCCCCCGCGCCCCGCGACGGTCATCGGGCGGGGATCACGTGGGGCGGAGGCGGTAGCGCCTCTCCCGGCGCGATCCCCAGGCGCTCGATCGCATACCGGGCCACCTGCTGGAACAGCGGAGCCGCGGCGATCCCGCCGTACTCGGTCGTGGGCCGGTCCAGGATGGCCGCGATCACGACCCTGGGGTGGGAGGCCGGGAGGAAGCCGATGAACGAGGCGAAGTAGCGGTCGGCGTAGTAGCCGCCGGTTGGCCTTGGGATCCGCGCCGTCCCGGTCTTGCCGGCCACGCGGAAGCCGGGGATCCGGGCTGCGGCCCCGGTCCCCGCCTTCACCGCGAAGGCCAGCATCCGCGTGACCATCTGCGCGGTGTCATCGGAAACGACGCGACGGGTCGAAGATGGTGGGGCCGGGTGGAACACCCCCTCGGGGTCGATGGTGCCGCGCACCAGACGGGGCTGGACCCACACCCCACCGTTCGCGATCGTCGCGTACACCGAGTTCATCTGCAGGGGTGTGACCGCGATGCCCTGACCGTAGGCCATGGTGGCCAGGCTGGTGTCCGACCACTGGTACAGGGGCAGCATCATGCCGGCCGACTCACCGGGAAACCCGATCCCGGTGACCTGGCCGAGTCCGAACTTCGACAGGTAGGTCGCAAGGCTCGCCGCCCCGAGGCGCTCCGCGACCTCCACCGCGCCGATGTTGCTGGACTGCGCCACGATGTCCCCCACCGTCATCGCCTCGACGCCATGACGGTGCGCGTCGTGGATGACGAAATCGCCCACCCGCATCTTCCATGGCACCGACAGTTGCTCGTCGAGCGCGAGCGAGCGTTCCTGCACGGTCGCGGCCGCCGTGATCACCTTGTTCACAGACCCGGGCTCGAAGACATCGGTCACCGCCTTGTTGCGCCACGTGCTCGGCCTGGCCGTGGCGAACTCGTTCGGGTGGAACCATGGGTAGGTGGCCATGGCATAGATATCTCCCGTTCGCGGATCCATGACGATGACCGTGCCGCCCATGGCCTGGTTCGACTTCACCGCCTCCTCCAGGGCGGATTGCACCTGGAACTGGAAGTCGCGATCGATCGTCACGACCAGGTCAGAGCCGGGAGCCGGAGCCTGCTCGGCGTCGATCCCCCCGACGATGGGCTGACCCGAAGGGTCGAGCTCCCGGGTCCGCTCCCCGGGCGTGCCGCCCAGAACCCCCTGGTATTCGAGTTCTAGCCCGGCCAACCCGGTGCCGTCCACCCCCACGAACCCCAGCACCTGGGGGGCGAGGGGGCCGGCAGGATAGGCACGCCTACTCGTGGAGAGGAACCCGATGCCGGGAAGGTGCAGCCTCTCCAACAGCACCGCCGTCTTCAACTCGACCTGGCGGGCGAGGTAGACGAAGGTCGTGTCGGCGGTGAGCTTGGGAAGGAGGTCGCGGACCCTCAGGTCCAGGACCCGCGAGATCCTCTGGGCCTCGTTCCATGGGTCCGTCACGTACCGGGGGTCGACGTAGACGTCGCGCGCAGGAAGCGAGATGGCCATGGCCTCGCCCGAGCGGTCTACGACCCGACCGCGCGAGGCCGGCAGTGTCAACGTGTGCAGCCGCTGGTCCAGTGCAAAGGACCGGTACGCGCGAGCCTGGCTCACCTGGAGCACCGTCAGCCGAAGGACGATCGTTCCCATGGCCAGGGTCAGCACTCCGAACAGCGCGATCAGGCGCCGCATGGGCGGGCGCTTCACGGGAGGGCCTCGCTCAGCCACCCCGTGGGTTGGTCGTGGTCCGCGGACCCGGCCGGCGCCGCCGTTCTCGCGGCGGGCACGTGGAGGAATCGGATCTCGTCGGGGAGACGCATGCCGTGGCTGCGAGCCCAGGCGGCGATCCGGCCGGGAGCGGACAGTGCGGCCTGCTGCCGGGTGAGCTCCAGGTTCTCCTGCGTGAGGATGCCGACCCGTTCCTCGAGGTCGTCCACACGGAAGGAGCTCTGGGCGAGCAGGGCGTTCAGCGCGACGAGGCCGAGCACCATCGACCCCACCAGCACCGAGGAGAGGATCAGGAATCCGGACCGGCTCCGGCGGGCCCGGTTGACCGCCGTCGAGGGACGCGGGGGGGCGGTGCGGGGGGGCGGGGCCGGCCGGGGAGCGGGCCGGGCTCGGCGCGAGGGAACGGGCGTGGGGAGATGCGCGGGTATGGGGCGGGCGGGAAGGGCCCGAGCCGGCTGGCTCATGCGGCGGCTCCCCGGGGCTCCTGGTCGGTCGGGCGTGTGGCACCGTCGTCCACCAGCTCGGCGGCCCGAAGCTTCGCGCTCCTGGCCCGGGGGTTGCGGGCCGCCTCCTTCGGTGAGGGACGAACCGGCTTCCTGGTGAGCGACCTGAGCCTGGGCTCGGCGGCCAGGAACCGTTTCACCGTTCGATCCTCGAGGGAGTGGTAGGCGATGGTGACGACGCGGCCACCGGGAGTGAGGAGATCCACCGCTCGAGGCAGGGAAGCGGCGAGCTCCTCGAGCTCCCGGTTGACCGCGATGCGAAGCGCCTGGAACGTCCGGCGCGCGGGGTGGGGGCCGCCCCGCCGCCTTCCAACAGCGCCCGCAACCACCCGGGCCAGTTCATCTGTCGTCTCGATGGGCCGTCGCGCGCGTGCGCGCGCGACGGCCGCCGCGACCTTCCTGGCCCGGCGCTCTTCGCCGAACTCGAACACGATCCGCGCCAGCTCCTCCTCCGAAGCCGAGTTGACGAGGTGGAGGGCGCTCTCGGTCCCCTCTTCGCCGCGCCCTCCCATCCGCATGTCCAGCGGACCGGGGACCCGGTAGCTGAAACCTCGTTCGGCTCGCTCCAATTGCATCGTTGAGACGCCGAGGTCGAAGAGGACGCCGTCCGCCCGATTCCCCGCGGGCACCTCCGAGAACCGGGCGTGGACGGCGACGAACCGATCACCGAACGGCGCGAGTCGCGATCCGGCCAGCGCGATGGCCTCGGGGTCGCGATCGACGCCAACGACTCGCTTGCATCCCGAGCGCAGGAGCGCTTCCGCATGTCCGCCGTTCCCGAGGGTCATGTCGATCACGGTGTCCCGTCCCCCGAGGAACCCGACGACCTCCTCGACCATGACCGGCTCGTGGGTCCTCCCCCTCGTACCCTCATCGGCCACCCTCGTCCCTCGTCCCTCATCCCAGGACCCGGACGGCGAGCAGCCCGAGGGCCACGTAGACGGCCATCGTCGCGGCCGAGTACAGGAGCAACCGAACGCTCTGACCGACCTCCCGTGACAGCGTCCCCCTCATCCCTCTCCTCCGATGTCGAGTGTTCCCGCCTGGTACGCGCCAGCGTGGGTCTGTTCGTAGCGATCGTGGGCCGCGCGGTCCCAGACCTCCATCCGGTCGTAGACGCCCACGATCACCGCCTCCCTGCGGATGCCTGCCTCGCCTCGCAGCCGTTGGGGGATCGTCAGCCGGCCCTGTGCGTCCAGGTCGACCGGCTCGGCCTTGCCGAAGAACATCCGGGCATACGCCCGGCCCCGGGCATCGGACAGCGGTCGATCCCTGACCTCGCCGGCTCGCGCCTCCCACTCGGCCTTGGGGAAGCAGAACAGGCAGCCGTCCTGGCCCAGCGTCAGGACCGCGCCGTCGGCGAAAGCGGCCCGGAACCTGGCCGGCAGGCTGATCCTGCCCTTGGGGTCCAGCTGATAACTGTGCGTGCCGAGCAGTTCGGCCACGCGCGTCCTCCCCTTCTCCTCCACAGAGCTCCACACTTATGCCACTGGAGCTCCACCAAGTCAAGGGCCGAGAACGGCGAAGTGGGCTCGGGGGCCAGTTCAGACTGGCGAGCGATCAACAGATAAGGAAGTCGCGAAGCGCTTCACGTGCAGAACGCCAGCGGACCTCAGCCGGCTAGGTCAGGAAGGGCTCCCATTCCGGATCCAGGCGGCCGAGCGACAGTCGGAACCCATCCGCCGGCGCGAACGGCCGGCGGAGGAGGCGCAGCCCCGCGTCCTCGGGCCGGCGATTCTCCTTCTTCGAGTTGCACCGGCGGCACGCGGCGACGACGTTCTCCCAACTGTGCTCACCACCACGCGACCGAGGGACGATGTGATCGAGGTTCTCGGCCGCTGCGCCGCAGTACTGGCAGGACCACGCGTCTCTGGCGAAAACGGCGCGCCGGGTGAGGGGGGCCTGGGCCCGGTACGGGACCCTGACGAAGTACCGCAGCCTGAGTACCGATGGAGCTTCGATCTCATACCGCTCGGAACGGAAGATCATGCCATTGGAGACGACGACCTCCGCCTTGTCCTTCAGGACGAGCACCACCGCCCTCCTGGCGGTCACGACTGCCAGAGGCTGGTGGGACGCGTTGAGTACGAGCGCTCTTCCCATTCGGGACCTGCGGCGAGTATAGCGAGCGGACTCCGGAATCCGGCCCAGGTGCTTGAATCGGCCAAATCGCAGGGTTGTAATCCGGCCGAAGGCGGCGGGTGGATCGTGTCCGAGGGATCGGGACGCCTGAAGTAGCGAACAAGGGGCCGCGCGGGGCGTCCGGCAGCTCGGTTCGGGCTGCCCCCGCCTTCCTTGCATCCCTGGTTCCCAGCAGCACGATGGCACCTTCCAACGAGCCGTGAGCCCGGTGCGCTCGGGTCGGTGGAACGGTCGACCGCCCTCTCCAGTCCAAGGAAGGAACCGGGAGGCGTCCGGCTGCGTACACCCCGGTAAGATGATTGTTCCAGCCTGGGGAGGTGGTCGTGGAAGCGCGCGAGAAGACCGAGGCCTGGCAGCGCTTCGCAGAGCGCTTCCGAGAGGTCGAGGCCAACGTCGAGAAGGTCGTCCAGGGCAAGCACCGTGAGATCCGGCTGGCGCTCGTCACCTTGGTCGCCGAGGGTCACGCTCTGATCGAGGACGTCCCCGGTGTGGGCAAGACCATGTTGGCCAAGGCCATCGCTCGATCCATCGACTGCTCGTTCCGCCGCATCCAGTTCACCCCTGACCTGCTGCCGACCGACATCACCGGCGTCAACGTGTTCAACCAGGAGCGAGGAGACTTCGAGTTCAAGCCCGGTGCCATCTTCGCGAACATCGTCCTCGGTGACGAGATCAACCGAGCCAGCCCAAAGACCCAGTCGGCGCTCCTGGAGTGCATGGAGGAGCGACAGGTCACGATCGACACCGAGACCTATCAGCTCGGACAGCCGTTCATGGTCATCGCCACCCAGAACCCCATCGAGCACGAGGGCACGTACCCCTTGCCCGAGGCACAGCTCGACCGGTTCATGATGCGGATCGCGATCGGCTATCCCTCCGCCGAGGTGGAGGCCCAGATCCTGGCCACCCACGGGGTCCAGTCGACGCTCACCGACATCGGGCCGGTGACCGACGCGCTCGGCGTCCGCGGCATGATCGACATGGCTCGGCAGGTGCACGTCTCGCCGCCCGTCCGCCGGTACATCGTCGACATCGTCGAGGCCACCCGGGTGCATCCCGACGTGTACCTGGGCGCCAGCCCCCGGGCGTCGATCATGCTCCTGCGAGCGGCCAGGGCCCTGGCCGCGGCGGAGGAACGGGATTTCGTGATCCCCGACGACGTGAAGGGCCTCGCCCTGCCGGTCCTGTCCCACCGCGTGATCGTGACGGCCGACGCGGTGATGAGCGGGCGGACCGCGGGCGCGGTGCTGGCGGAAGTAATCAACGAGGTCGCGGTCCCGGTCACCGGAAAGGCCTGACCGTGCCCTCCGGCCGGGGCGCGGTGGTCTTCGCCGCCGGCATCGCCCTGTGGCTCGCCGCCCGGGTGGCCGGATCGCCCATCCTCCACATGGTGGCCGTCGGACTGGTCGTCCTGCCGTTCGCCGCCGCGCTGTTCGCACGATGGAGCCGGTTCCGCGTTTCGGTCCGGCGCCGTCTGTCCGACCAACGGATCGCCCCGGGCCAGCGCGTCACCGTCGAGCTCGAGGTGGAGAACGAGTCTCCCGTGTGGACCTCGTTCCTGCTGCTCGAGGACGGGATCCCTCGTCCCCTGGGCCGGAACGCACGGCTGGTTGTGGCGGGGATCCCGCCGCGGAGCAAGCAGCGCGCCACGTACACGCTGGTTCCCGAGGTTCGGGGGCGATACTCGCTCGGGCCGCTCACAGTGGACGTGTCTGACCCCTTCGCCCTCACGAAGCTTCGGCTCGGCTTCGACCAGCGGGACGACCTGGTCGTGACCCCCGAGATCGAGCGCCTGGAGACCGGACCGGCTTCCCCCTTTGGCGGCGCGAGCGGGCTGTCGCTCGCCCGGCATCTGTTCCGAACGGGCGAGGAGTTCTACACGATGCGCCAGTACCAGGAGGGCGACGACCTCCGCCGCATCCACTGGCCGAGCGTCGCCCGGTCCAACCAGCTGATGATCCGCCAGGACGAGTCCACGCGGCGATCCACGGCCGTCATCTTCCTCGACACGCGTGAGCCCGCCGTCGGATCGAGCCACGCTCCATCCTTCGAGAAGTGCGTGTCGGCCGCCGCATCGGTCGGCGCGCTCCTGGCGCGGTACGGGTTCTCGATCCGCCTGGCCACCTCGAACATGCCGCCCACGATGGTGACCGAGGACCAGATGCTCGAGGCGCTCGCCGGAGTTGGGCACGTGACGTCCCGGGCATTCTCCGCCGGCCTCACCCGGTTGCGGTCGGTCGCGGCCGGCGACACCACGCTCGTCGTCGTGACCGCCCCGCCCCAGCCGACCGAGCTCACCTCCCTGGTCCGCTCGGGCGTGGTCTTTGGGCCAAAGCTCGCGATCCTGGTCCATGCCACGGACCCGCGCGATCTTCCGCCCGACCGACAGTCCCAACTCGAAGGCCGAGCCTCGTCGGCCCGCCTGTCATTGTCCAGATCCGGATGGGAGGTGCTCGTCCTCCCCCCCACGGGAAGGCTTCGTGACGCATGGCAGCGCAGCAAGAACCCACTTCCCGAGCTCACCGGCTCCTCGCGCTAGGCGCCGTCGGGCTCCTGGCCGCGGCCACCGCGATCGCGTTCGGCCGCGTGTTCGTGGGGCACGGAGCGACGTGGAAGCTCCTCGCGGCCGGCCTGGTCTCGGTCGCCGTGGCCGGGCTCCTCGAACGACGGAGCTTGCTTCTGGCCACCGTGGTCAGCGCGGTATGCCTCCTGGTCGCGCTGGCGGTCCTGGTCTTCCCCCAGACCACATGGGCCGGGCTTCCCACGTCCGAGACACTCGCGGCCATCCGAGATGCCCTGGGGCGCGTGGGAGAGCAGGCTCGCGTGCAGGTGGCACCGAGCGCACCGCTCTCCCCCCTGTTGTTGGCGGCGGTGACCGCGGTGTGGACGGCGTCGTTCTCCGCACACGCGCTGGCCATCCGAGCGGGAGCCCCGTTGCTCGCCGTCTTGCCATCGGTGGCCCTGGTCGGGTTCACCGACACCGTGATGCAGGATGGTGCACGGCCCGGCTACGCGCTCATATTGCTGTCGGCGGTGCTGTTCGTGTGCTTCGTCGACGGGATCCGCCGCATCGGCCACTGGGGACCGATGTGGGGGTCGCGAGGCAGGCCCCTGTCCGCCGCCACAGGACACGGCGCGCGGCGGGTGGCCACCCTCGCCGTAGCGGTCGCGGTCCTCGTTCCCGGGATCCTCCCAGGGTTCCATTCGGTGGCCCTGGTGGACTTCTCGACCACGGGGAACGGCCAGGCCCGCATCGACCCCTTCGTCTCCATCAAGGCCCAGCTTCAGCGCCGGGATCCCGTCGATCTCTTCCAGGTCACCTCGGTGGATGACAGGGGTGACCCACGGGCTGCGTACTGGCGGCTGTACGCCCTCGACCAGTTCGACGGGAACACATGGCGGAGCTCGGACCCGGAGGCCGAGCGAGGCCGGATCCTATCGATGCCGGCCACCCTCTCGACGAGCTCATCGTCCGGCCCGGCGCTCGACCAGCGATACCGCGTCCTCACGGACTTCGCGACCCGGTGGCTGCCGATGGCGTATCCGCCGCAGACGGTGGACGTGCCGTTCGGCATGGTCCGCTACGACTCGGACCTCACCGCGGCCGTTGCGCCGGATACCTTGGGCGAGGGTGACGAGTACTCGGTGCGATCCCTCGTCGTCTCGCCCACACCGGAGGAGCTCGACGCGGTCTCGTTCGCGCCCTCCGTCCTCCAGGGCATCGGCGTGCCGGATGAGTACACGTTCGTCCCCGACGACGTGCCTCTTGCCGTGCGGGAGATCGCCGAGGCGTGGACGGAGAACGCCTCGACGCCCTACCGCCAGGTGCTGGCGATCCAGCAGCGCTTCACCTCCTCCGGCGACTTCCGCTACTCCCTCGACGTTCGCCCCAAGGCCGACACGAATGCGTTGGTGGATTTCTTGACCAAGACCAGGACCGGGTTCTGCCAGCAGTTCGCCGCCGCGATGGCCATCCTGGTCCGCGAGCTCGGCATCCCCGCCCGGGTTGCGGTGGGCTTCCGGCCGGGATCCCAGTCGGGCGACACGTTCACGGTGAGCACCGAGGACGCGCACAGCTGGGTGGAGGTGCTGTTCCCGGGCTATGGCTGGCTCCCGTTCGAGCCCACGCCGGGCGGGTGGAGGAGTCCACTGGCCACGACCGGCTCCTATCTCTCACCGGAGACCCCGGGTGGATGCCCCCCCTCTCAGCCCGGCTGCGCTACGGGGGGTGAGACGACCGTGGGGTCGGGGTCGGCGGGCGGAAGCCTGACCGGCAAGCTCCAGCAGGTAGAGCTCTCGATCCGCGACGCCGGGGCACAGCGCAGGAGAGGCGGCTTCGAGACCCCGGTCCCCGACACCGGATACTCCATCCCCTACCGGCTCCTGTTTCTCGTGCTGCTGGCAATGGCGGCGCTTCTTCTCATCGCCGTCCCCATCGTCAAGGCCGCCTGGCGAAGGAGGACGGTGCGCGGGGCCCGGGATCCGGACGCGCTGGTGCTTCGGGCCTACCGGGTCTTCGACGGCGAGGCCGCCGATCTCGGCTTGGGCCGGGCGGGCGGCGAGACTCTGGCCGAGCACCGTGATCGGTTGACGGACACGGTCCGCTTCTCCGACGGGCATCTCGATCGCCTGACGACCGCCGCCATCCGGGCCGCGTATTCGGAACGCTCGACCTCCGAGGCCGAGGCGCGCGATGCCCTCCGCGACGCCCGGACGGCGATCCGGGACATCCGGTCCGACGCCGGGTTGGTTCGGAGGCTCCGCGGGGTGTACAGGCCCGGACTGTGACCTAGCCGCGGCTCTGGGCGTGGGCCGCTGCCTCTCGCAGCGCCCTGACGAACCGATCCCGGTCCTCGCGGAACTGTCCCACCTTGACCTCGACCCCGGTGGCGATCTCGTCGATGGCTACGAAGAATGCCAGCTGGCCCTCCCGGAGGGCGTCGAGCACCTCCTCGTTTCGCTTGGCCACCTTGAAGATGCTCACCCCGTCGGTGATGAGCTTCACCTCCGACAGGTGCCGGTCCAGGGCCGCCCGCCGGTTCAGGTAGTCCCAGGCCCGTCGGACCCGTTGCAGGGACATCCCCCCGTCGAGGAGCGACTTGACCACTTTGAGGGCGACCAGGTCCCGGAATGAATACATCCGCGGAACCCCCGGCCGTCCTCCCGTTCCCTGGACGGATGGCGTGACCAGGTTGATCTGGTCCCAGTATCGGAGCTGGCGGGGGGTGCAACCGGTGAACTTCGTGGCCTGATGTGCCGTGAACCCTTCCATCCGACGCGCGCCCTCCGACGACTCGTCACCTGCCAACGAACCCGATCGTCCGTCAGCTCGTCGAGGGGGAAGGTCCCGACATGCTCACTACGTTCACACCTCGGGGGAAGGTGAGCGATGTTCTACTGCGCTGCGCGGTGTGGTGGCAAGTGCGCAGGGTGACCGGGGCGCGCGGTGGTCGATTCGAGGATGTGGTGTGGGTCGATGGTCCTACGGAGTCACTGCGGAGGGGGCTCGGAGGGCCCTCGCATGCGACCGGACAACCGGGCCAACAGGGCCGCGATGGAGAACCGGCCCGACTGTTGCATCGCCCGGACCTGGTCCCTGCCGAGCTGCTTCAGGTATCGGTAGATCAGGAGCGACGAGACGAGCATCACGCCGAAGCCGGCGGCCGCGATCCACAGCGAGATGGGGAACAGCATCAGCATGACGAATCCCGCCAGGAACGCGAGCGAGGACCACCGGATGCGCCGGGCCAGGTGGGTGTACAGCGACGTCCGGGAGACGGCCTCGACCAGGCGAGGGTCCTCCTCGGCCAACCGCTTCTCGATCTCCTCGAGGATCTGCTGCTCGTGCTCGGAGAGCGGCATCGGCTCCTACCTGTCGACCGGCGATCCCATTATAGGAAGGTGAACCTCTCAGGTTGAAGGTCCCATTCCCGTGCTCATCCATCGGCGGCCGGCCACGCGTCCTTCAGTCGACGCCGATTCGGGCGTCGCCGCCGGTATCGCGCCGGATCCGCCGGTCAGCGAGCCAGCCGGTCGATGAGGGTGGCGGGGCCGGCGGCGCCCCGCCCGAACCGCCGCTCGATCCGGTCAACGGCCCGCTCCACGTCGCGCCACCGTTCTCCCTTGAGCAACGCCAGCTGCTCGGCCGCCCCCGGCGAGAGCCCAGTGGCCGCAACGCCCATCAATCGCACGCGTCGGCGCGCGCCGGGCAGGCCTCGGTACAGCTCGCAAGCCACCTCGTACAGGTCGGCCGCGACGTCGGTGGGCGCCGGCAGCGTCCGGGCCCGGGTGAGGGTGGTGAAGTTGGCCAATCGGACCTTGAGGACCACCGTCCTGGCCCGATAGCCATCCGTTCGCAGTCGCGAGGCCACGCGATGCGACAGAGCCAGGGCCTCGCGCAACAGGTCCTCCTCGGCATCGAGATCGACGCCGAACGTCTCCTCGTGGGAGATGGATTTCGGCGGCTCGTAGGGGACGACCGCGCGGTCGTCGATCCCTCGCGACAGGTCGTGGAGTTCCCGGGCGTGCTGGTCGCCGATGAGCCGGGCGAGCACCGCCGGTGGGGTCCTGGCAAGGTCGCCGACGGTCCTCACCCCCAGCCGACCGAGCATCTCGACCGTCTTCTCCCCCACCCCCCACAGCGCCCGCGCCGGGAGGGGCCCGAGGAACGCGGCGACCGTCTCGTCCCTGACGACCACCAGCCCGTCGGGCTTGGCCTGCCGCGACGCCAGTTTGGCCAGAAGCTTGTTGGGGGCGACCCCCACCGAGCAGCTCACGCCGACCTCGGACCGGACCTCCCTACGAACCCGTTCGGCGATCTCCTCGGGGGGCCCGAACAGCAGGACGGCCCCGGAGACATCGAGGAAGGCCTCGTCCAGAGCGATGGGCTCCACGAGCGGCGTCACCGAGAGGAGGACCTCGCGGAACCGATTGGAGTGGGCCCGGTAGGAATCGAAGTCCGGAGGCAGGAAGACCGTGTCGGGGCACAGGCGCCGCGCCCGCACTGCGGGCATGGCGTTCCTGATGCCGAAGGCTCGAGCCTCGTACGAGGCTGACATCACGACCCCCCGCGAGCCGGCTCCCCCCACCACCACCGGCCTGCCTGCGAGCGAAGGATCCTTCTGGACCTCCACCGAGGCGTAGAAGGCGTCGAGGTCGACGTGGAGAACGGGTTCGATCACCATCCGGCCGAGCCTCCGCTGGCGTGCCACAGCTTCCTGGGGGGAAGTCCGGGGAAGGGATCGCCTGCCGCCAGCGCCTCCGACAGCCGGCCGGCTCGCCGAGCCTGCTGGAGGCGGGTGAGGTCCCAGGCGTCCTCGGCGATGATACTCACGCCCTTCACCCCCGTCCGGCGAAGCCGTCCCTGCACGGCCAGGACGAAGGAATGGAACACCGTCTTCAGCACCTTCGCCTGCACCTTCTCGAACACCACCACCTCGACCGGCCCGGTCGCGTCGTCCAGGGTGAGGAATACGATCCGCTGACCGCTCCGCACCGCCGGCGTCTGGGAGGCAACCTTCACCCCGGCCACCACGACCATCGCGTCGCCGCGCTCCTTGTGGAGGTCCCTGGCCCTGGTCACACCGAGGTCGGCGAGCAGCGGCTCGAAGAACGAGACCACGTGGCGCGATGCGTCCAGGCCGAGCACCTCCAGCTCGGCCCGTACCCGTTCGGCATCCGAGTACTCGGTGAGCGTGAACCGCGGTCCGTTCGTCTGGCTCGATGCCGACCACAGGTCCAGCGTGAGCTGGTCGCCCTCCCGCTGTGGATCGGTGACCATGGCCTCGTACAGGCGATCGCGGCGCGTGCCGGCGGAGAGGGGGTCGAACGCCCCGGCGTGCACGAGGGCCTCGACGACCGGTCGCGACACGTTGGCCCGGCGCAGGAAGTCGCCGACATCCCGGAACGGCCGTTCGGCCCGGGCCTCTTGGATGGACCGGACCTCCGCATCGGAGATCCCGTGCACGTCCTTCAGCGCCAGCCGGATCCCGTAGCCCGCGACGACGCGCTCGGCCACGTAGTCGGGTTCGCTCACGTTCACGTCGAGCGGGAGGATCTCGATGCCGTGCTCCCTGGCATCTTCCAGGATCAGCCGCCGAGGGTACATGCCGGGATCGTGGGTCAGCACACCGGCCAGGAAGTGCGCGGGGAAGTGGGCCTTCAGGTACGCCGATTGGTAGGTGGGAACGGCGAACGCCGCGGCGTGGGCCTTGCAGAACCCGAACGAGGCGAACTGCGCGACGTCGTCCCACGTCGTCTCGGCCACGTCGTCGGGGACACCCCGTTCTCGTGCACGGTTCAGGAAGTCCTCACGGAGCGACGGGAGCTCCGCGTCGTCGTCCAGGTGCCGGCGGATGCGGTCGGCCGTCGTGAGGTCGTAGCCGGCGAGGGCGGCCAGGGTCCGCATGACCTGCTCGTGGTAGACGATCACGCCGAAGGTCTCGCGGAGCGCCGGCCGGAGCGCCGGGTGCGCGTAGACCGGCCGTTCCATCCCGTGCCGACGGTTCAGGTATGGACGGATCATGTCCGACTTCACCGGACCCGGGCGGAACAGCGAGATGTCGACGATCAGGTCCTCCCACCGGGTCGGCTGGAGCTTCTGGAGTAGCTCCCGCTGGCCGGGCGACTCGATCTGGAAGCAGCCGAGGGTGTCGGAGGCCCGGATCAGCTCGAACGTGGGCCCGTCATCGAGCGGGATCTGGTCGAGATCCACCTTCAGGGCCTCGGTCCGGGCGATCTCGTCCAGGGCATGGCGCATCGACGAGAGCATCCGGACCCCGAGGACGTCGAGCTTCAGGTACCCGAGGACCTCGACGTCGTCCTTGTCGGCCTGGATCATCCGGTAGCCCTGGAACGACCGCTCGAGCGGCACCCGGTTCACCAGGTCGTCGTCCGACAGGACGATGCCGGAGGGGTGGAGCGCGAGGTGCCGGGGGAAGCCCTCCAGCCGCTCGGCCACCCGGAACAGGAGCTCGAGCTGTCCGGCGGCCAGGTTCGAGCCGGCGAGTTCGGGGAGGATCTCGATGGCCTTGCGGATGTCCTGGGCCCCGATGTGGGGGAAGGCCTTGGCCACCGTGTCGATCTCGACCTCCGGGTACCCGAGAGCCTTGCCCACCTCGCGGATGGACGAGCGGGCCCGATACGTGTCGACCATGGTCACGCAGGCGCACCGGTCCTGGCCGTATCGCGACAGGATCATGTCGTAGACGTCCTCCCGGCGAGCCGACTCGACGTCGACATCGATGTCGGGGAGCTCGTCGCGGAGCGGGTTCAGGAACCGCTCGAACACGAGATCGTGGCGGACGGCGTCGACGTCGGAGATGCCGGTGAGGTAGCAGACGAGTGACCCGGCCGCCGAGCCCCGGCAGGCGCAGCGGATCCCCATGGCCTTGATGTCCGCGACGATGTCGGCGACCGTCAGGAAATAGGCCGCGTACCCCATCCGCTGGATCAGCGCGAGCTCGAGGTCCAGTCGGTCCCTGACGTCGGGCGTCGCCTCCATCCCCCGTCCATCGATCCCTCGCCAGCACCGCTCGGCCAGGACCGAGGCCGCCGAACGCCCCCTCGGCGTGGGGAAATCCGGGAAGTGGACCGTCCCAAGCCCGATGTCGAAGGTGCACGACTCGGCGATCTCGATGGTTCGGTCGCACAGGTCGGGGCGTTCGGCGAACAGCGCGCGCATCTCGCCGGCCGGTTTCAGAAAGCCCTCGGCGTTCACCCTCGAAACGTGATGGGACGCGACCGGCACGATCTCGCGCATGCACTCCAGGGCGTCGGCCAGGAACGCGTCCCCCGGGACCAGGTAACGCACCGGGTTGGTGGCCACGGCCTTCGCGCCGATCCACTCGGCCAGCCGGAGCAGCAGGCGGACCTCGGCGGCGGAGTTCGGCTCAAGGCGGTGCTGGACCGCGACGAACAGCCGCTCGCCGAACGCCTCCCTGAACGGGCCGATGGCGTTCCGTGCCGCGTCGAACCGCCCATCGACCGCCAGCGACCCAGGAAGCGAGGTGGGGCCGAGCAGGCACAGGAGGCCGTGGGCGTGGGCGCAGATCTGCTCGGACGCGAGCCAGGGATCACCTCGTTCCCCGGTCATTTGGGCATCCGTGATGAGCCGGCACAGGTTGGCGTATCCCCGGTCGTCGTGCGCCAACAGGATCACGTTGGTGGCGGTGGAGCCCGCCGACCATGGATCGCCCCGGCCGACCGCGGCATCTCTCACCGTCAGGGTGGCGCCGAGGATGGGCTTCACCCCGGCCTTTCGGCACGCGTCGACGAAACGGGCGGTCCCGTACAGCCCGTCTCGGTCGGTGAGGGACACCGCCGGCATGCCGAGCCCGGCCGCACGGCGCGCCAGGTCCTCGGGGGAGAACGCCCCGTCCTTCAGGGAGAAGAAGGACCGGACGTCGAGGTGCACGAATCCGGAGGAGGTTCCCAATCGCTTCGTCGAAGATCAGTCCCAGAGGCGCTCCACGTGCCACCGGTCGGCGGCACGGTCGTGGTACAGGTCCCAAACCGCCCCGCCCCTGGCCTCCACTCGCCAGTACTCGCGGTCACGGCCGTCGGCCCACCACCGGCCCTCGACCCGCCACCGGCCGATCACGTCGGCCACCTCGTAGCGCCGGTCGCGCCACACGAAGGCGGCGGGCATCCCGGCGTCCCGCTCGACCCGCACCTCATCGTCGTACCGCTTGGCCACGGCCGGTCCGCCTCGATCCTCCGCCCTGCCCAGTCGAACGTATGTTCGAGAGGAAGGCGACTCTACTCCCGGGCCCGGACAACGGTCAAGCCGAGGTGTTACCGGAGGAGCGCCTGGGCGTTCGTGCCGGCGGGCGCCGGTCGGTATCGTTCCGCGCGAGGAGGATTGATGGCCGAAGCTGAACCGGATGAGCCGCTCGTGGCGGTCGTCCCAAACTTCAGCGAGGGCCGCCGACGGGACGTCATCGACGCCGTCTGCGCCGCCCTGGAGGTCCCCGGCGCCCACCTGGTCTACCGGCAGGCCGATCCGGACCACAACCGGCTGGATGCGACGGTGCTCGGCACCCCGGATGCCGTGCGCCGAAGCGCCCTTGCCGGCGCCGCGAAGGCCATCGAGCTGATCGACATGGAGCGGCACAGGGGCAGTCATCCGAGGATGGGTGCCGCCGATGTGATCCCGTTCGTGCCGCTCCGAGGGATCACGATGGACGAGACCGTCGAGCTCGCGCGCGAGCTCGCGCGCGAGCTCGCCGACACCCTGCACCTCCCCGTCTACCTCTACGACCGGGCCGCGCTCGTCCCCGAGCGACACAGCTTGGCCGAGATCCGCAAGGGCGAGTACGAGGCGCTCAAGGAGGCCGTTGCCCGAGGGGAGCGGCTCCCCGACTTCGGACCGCACGCGATCGGTCGAGCGGGCGCCACCGCGGTTGGCGCGCGGAAGCCCCTGATCGCGTTCAACGTCTATCTCTCCGGCACCGACGAGGCGGGGGCCAAGGAGATCGCCCGCGCGGTCCGCGAGTCCTCGGGTGGCCTGCCGGCGCTCCGGGCCATCGGCTTCCTGGTCCCCGAACGGGGCAGTGTGACCGTCTCGATGAACCTCGTGGACTACGAGGTGACCGGGTTGCGCTCGGCCTTCGAGGCGGTGAGGGTTGAGGCCGATAAGCGGGGCATGGCGACG
>Ga0184638_1000166_pt1 | contig 17476 bp, 17 predicted proteins | sample PLM31_50_b2_FD_133141 | JGI IMG/M metagenome (GOLD analysis project Ga0184638, IMG submission 133141) | Groundwater sediment microbial communities from an aquifer in East River, Colorado, USA - PLM3-1_50_b2 | ecosystem: Environmental > Terrestrial > Soil > Riparian zone | place: USA: East River... | reverse complement strand
GGTCCTTCGGCTCACGCAGGCCCGGTGGTTCCGGTGGCTGGCCACCCGGACCCCGCCGGGCCGGGCCCTCGCATCGCGGTTCGTGGCCGGCGAGCGCCTGGACGACGCCATCGTGGCCGCCCGCTCGCTCGCCGACGACGGGATCCGGGCGATGCTGGATTACCTGGGGGAGAACGTGCGGGCCCCAGAGCAGGCGTCCGACGCGGCCAATGCCTACGTCGGTGCCCTCGACCGGATCCGCGATGAGGGCGACCTCGACTGCATGGTTTCGGTCAAGCTGTCGCAGCTCGGGCTGGACTTCTCAGGCGAGCTCTGCCTCTCACAGATGGAACGAGTGATGGCCGCAGCATCGTCCACCGGTTCCGTGGTGATGATCGACATGGAGAGCAGCGCGTACGTCGACCGGACCCTGGCCATCTTCCGAGACCTGCGAGCCCGCCACGATCGGCTCGGATTGTGCCTGCAGTGTTCGCTGCACCGGACCGACGCCGACATCCGAACCCTTCCCGCGGATTCGATCATCCGACTGGTGAAGGGGGCGTACCTGGAACCACCGGAGATCGCCCTCTCGAGACGGAGGGAGGTGGAGGCCGCGTTCGCCCGGTGCTTGGTCCGGCTGATCGACCTGGGCCATAGCGTGCACGTCGCCACCCACGATCCCCGCCTGATCGAGGGGACGAAGCGGTTCGTGGAACGTCGCGGCGTGCCGTGGTCTCGCCTGGAGTTCCAGATGTTGTTCGGGGTCCGCCGCGACCTTCAGCGTCGCCTGGCGCAGGACCGATACCCCGTGCGCGTGTACATCCCCTACGGCGCCGAATGGTATCCCTACCTGACCCGGCGACTGGCCGAGCGACCTGCCAATATGTGGTTCTTCCTGACGAACCTGGTGAGGAGAGGGAGATGAGTCGAGGGAAGGACGAGGAATGACTAGGCGGGTCGCGTTCCTCGGCGGCGGCAAGATGGGCGAGGCTCTGGTATCCGGGCTGATCCGCTCGGGTGGGCGTAACCCCGACGAGATCATGGTCACCGCCCGTCGCGAGGAGCGAGTACGTGAGCTGGCCGAACGAAACGGCGTAGCCGCCACACTTTCCAACCCCGAGGCCGTGGAGTGGGCCGAAACCGTGGTGCTCACGGTCAAGCCACAGGATATCGAGGCTCTCCTGGTGCAGGTGGCCGAGCACGTGACGTCGGAGCACCTGGTGGTCAGCTTCGCCGCCGGCGTCCGAACCTCGTTCGTGGAGAAGCATCTCGCCTCGACGGTGCCGGTGGTCCGCGTCATGTCGAACGTCGCCGTGTTGGTGGACGAAGCCATGTCGGTGGTGTCCCCCGGATCTCAGGCCGAGGACAAGCACCTCTCGGTCGCCGAGGAGCTCTTGGGCTACGTGGGAAAGGTGATCCGGCTCCCCGAGGTCCACCTCGATGCGATCACGGCCACGAGCGGCTCGGGTCCTGCTTACTTCTTCCTGTTGGCCGAGGCGATGATCGAGGCATGCATCCTCCTCGGGCTGTCGCGGGACGTGGCCACCGAGCTCATCATCCAGACCATGCTCGGCTCGGCCAAGATGCTGCGCGACACGGGCAAGCACCCCGTGGAGCTCCGGGAGATGGTGACCTCCCCCGGCGGCACGACCATCGCGGCCATCCGTCACCTGGAGGAGGCGGGCGTGCGGGCCGCATTCCTGAACGCCATCGACGCCGCCTGCCGCCGGAGCGCCGAGCTGGCCCGGGGCGGCGAAGGGGAAGGGGACGCCTGAGCGTGGGGCGGGGAGCGAGGGCCAGGGTGCGCTGGGCGCACGACCGGGAGCGCAGGAAGAAGGCTCGGGAGAAGCGCAAGGCCGCCGAGCTCGCCGCGTCGAGGAAGAAGAAGAAGTAGGTCCCGCCCTCAGCGCTGGCTGTCGATCCGGTTGCGAAGGATGCCGATCCTCTCCGCCTCCAGCTCGATCTCGGCGCCGGGCCAGATCCGGTGATCCAGCTCGAGGGAGGCGAGAGGGGAGGCGCCGAAGGCCTCACCGGGCTCGAGCGCCTCCAGGCGCGAAGCCGCCGCCACCTCCTCCAGCAGGTCGTGGGCCGTGCCGTTCAGGTTGCCCTTGGCCCATTGATCGCCGTCCACGCGCACGGTGACGAATTCGGTCTGGGGGTCGATCTCGTCGGCGGTGAGGACGCACGGTCCGATGGCCACCGGGAGCCCATCGGGTCGAGGGGTCGGGTCGCCGGAGCCGTCCCGGACCGCGAAGTCGCTGACCAGCGTGTAGCCGAACACGGCACCCTCGACCTCCCGTGAGGAGGCAGCGTCCCTGACGCCTCGTCCGAGGATGGCAGCGATCCGAGGGTCATACTCGAGCCACCCCGCACCCGCCGGCCACGGCACCTGGTCGCCTGGACCCGCCACCCTGCGAACGCCCTCGATCGTGTCACGGCTCCGAAGGGTGGTGGGGAGGATGGGCGGGAGCAGGCGTGCGCCTTTGACGACGAGGGTGGCTGCCTCGTCCCGTTCCAGGGCTGCGCGGGCGGCATCGAGCACCGTGCCTCCGTTGCTCGAAACCAGGGCTTCCATGGTGGTGGGGAAGGCCGGGTGCCCGACCAGGTCGGGCAGATCGACCACCTCACCCTCAAGGAGCGCTCCCAGTCGCCGGTGCCCCCATCGGTCGAAGGTCACGAGCCTCAAAGGGAGGCCGATGATACGCCTCCGCCCGGGCCGTTTCTCGAAATCCACGGGTCGGTTCGAGCGCGGCGGCGGCTCGTGCGCGACTTGGGACGGATCTGGCGCCCCGGCTACCATATGAGCCGTCGTTCGAGCGAGACCGTTCGATCAGGAGGCGACTCCCATGGCAGAGCAGGGCTTCCGCATCACCTATGCGACCATGTCGGCCGATAACGAGGAGCTGCACAAGGCCTACGACCGGGGCATCGAGGTTGCTCGATCCTGGCTGGGGAAGCGGCATCCGTTCTACGTGAGCGGGGAGGCCAGACAGGGGAGTGGAACCAAGGAGGAGCGGTCCCCTATCGACCACGACCTGGTGATCGGGGAGTTCGCCCAGGCCACCAGGGAGGATGTGCGGGACGCCGTGGCCGCGGCCACGGCCTTCGCGCCAGAGTGGGCGTCCACTCCGTGGACGGAGCGGGTTGCCCTGGTCCGCAGGGCCGCCGACCTCATCTCCGAGCGGCGAAGCGAGCTCGCGGCGCTCATGGCCATGGAGGTCGGGAAGAACCGCCTCGAGGCCCTGGGCGACGTGGAGGAGTCGGCCGACCTGCTCCGGTGGAACTGCAACGAGATGGAGAAGCACGACGGCTTCGCCACGCCGATGCAGTCGATGGGCTCGCCGGGTGAGTACGTGGACGTGCTTCGACCCTACGGCGTGTGGGCCGTGATCAGCCCGTTCAACTTCCCCATGGCCCTGGCCGCCGGCCCCTCCAGCGGCGCGCTCGTGGCCGGCAACTGTGTGGTGTTCAAGCCGGCCCACCTCGGCGCCTTTACCGGCCTCAAGCTGTACGAGGTCTATCGGGACGCCGGGATCCCGCCGGCCGCGTTCCAGTTCCTGTCGGGTCCGGGGAGCGTGGTGGGTGATGAGCTGGTGAACCACCCCGACGTGGACGGCATCACCTTCACCGGCTCGTACGAGGTGGGGATGGGCATCTACAAGGGGTTCGCCAAGGACTTCCCCAAGCCGGTGATCTGCGAGATGGGCGGGAAGAACCCGGCCGTGGTCACCGAGAAGGCCGATCTGGACAAGGCCACGGACGGCGTGCTGCGCTCGGCGTTCGGCTACGGCGGTCAGAAGTGCTCGGCCAACTCTCGTGTGTACGTGCACCGGAAGGTGTACGAGGAGTTCGTACGGCTCCTGAAGGAGAAGACCGAGAAGATCAGGATCGGTGATCCGCTGGAGAAGGACGTGTACCTGGGGCCGGTCATCGACGACAACGCCGTGGCTACGTTCGAGGAGGCGTCGGCTGAGGCGAAGAAGAACGGCAACGTCGTCATCGGAGGCGACCGGCTGAAGGAGGGCGACCTGGCCCGAGGGAACTTCGTCCAGCCCACGGTGGTCGAGGTGCCGCTCGACTCGTGGATCTGGAAGCGAGAGCTGTTCGTGCCGTTCGTCTCGGTCGCCGCCTACGACGACCTGGACGAGGCCCTTCGGCTGGCGAACGACACCGAATACGGCCTGACCGCCGGGTTCTACAGCGAGGATCGGGGCGAGATCCAGCGGTTCCTCGACACGATCGAGGCCGGCGTGGTGTACGTGAACCGCCGAGCCGGCGCCACGACGGGCGCGTGGCCGGGGGTCCAGCCCTTCGGCGGTTGGAAGGGATCGGGTACCAGCGGGAAGGCCGGAGGCGGTCCCTACTACGTCCAGCAATACCTGCGCGAGCAGTCCCGAACGGTGATCGAGGAGTGAGCGCCCCCGAGATCGTCGATCTCGCGGTGGCCCAGGCCCCCCGGTTGATCACCGGGGTCCCGGGACCCGAGGCGATGGCCCGGATCGAACGCGACCGCAAGGTCACCAGCCCCTCACTCCCGCGCGCGTACCCGTTCGTGCCCCGACGAGGCGCCGGGTCGGTGGTGGAGGACGTCGATGGCAATCTGTTCCTGGACCTGAACGCCGGGATCGCCGTGACCTCCACGGGCCACACGCACCCGAGGGTCGTCGCTGCCATCCAGCGGCAGGCGGAGGAGCTGATCCACTATTCGGCGAGCGACTTCTTCCTCCCGATCTACACCGACGTCTGTGAGCGGCTCGATGAGATCGCCGGCATGTCGAAGCCGGCCAGGAGCTTCCTCACGAACTCGGGCACCGAGGCGGTGGAGGCCGGCATCAAGCTCGCGCGGTACGCGACCGGCCGACAGTACGTCATCGCGTTCTTCGGGTCGTTCCACGGGCGTTCGTATGGGAGCGTCTCGCTGACAGCGAGCAAGGCCCGGTACCGCACGGGGTTCGGGCCGCTCCTTCCCGGCGTCCTGCACTCGTTCTTCGGCGACTTCGAGTACCTGGAGGAGGTCCTGTTCAAGCGGTTGGTTTCGCCCCACGAGGTGGCCGCGATCGTGGTCGAGCCGATCCTCGGCGAGGGCGGGTACGTCCTGCCGCCCGAAGGATGGTTCCGCTACCTACGAGAGTTGTGCACCCGGCACGGCATCCTCCTCGTGGCCGACGAGGTTCAGAGCGGGATGGGCCGGACCGGGAAGATGTGGGCCATGCAGCACTTCGGGGCGGAGCCCGACATCCTGCTCGTGGGCAAGGGCATCGCCAGCGGGATGCCGCTTGGCGCCATGGTCGCCCGCGACGACCTCATGACCTGGGAGATCGGTGCCCACGGCTCGACCTACGGCGGCAACCCGCTCTCGTGCGCCGCGGCCCTGGCCACCATCGATCTCATCGAGGACGGACTGATCGAGAACGCCGAGCGGGTGGGGTCGTTCCTGCTCGACGGGCTCCGCGATATGCAAGCGCGCCGGCCGCTGATCAAGGAGGTCCGTGGCCTGGGCCTGATGATCGGGATCGAGTTCCAGGATCACGACACGATGATCGTGGTGGAGCAGGCAGCATTCCGGCGAGGGCTGCTGGTGCTCGGAGCGGGGGACGACGTGGTCCGGATGTGTCCGCCGCTCGTGTTCCGCAGGGACCAGGCGGAGACGGCGCTCGAGGTCTTCGAAGAGGCCGTGGCCGAGGCGGGCGGGTCGTAACGGAACGGGGAGGCTCCCTGGCGTCGACCATCAACACGGTGAGCTTCGATTGCGCCGACCCCCGGCGCCTTGCCGAGTTCTGGTGTATCGCCCTCGGCTACGAGGCCGTTGACGTCGACGACGACGAGGCATTCATCGGCCCCAGCGGCGGTGGAAACGGGCTCTACTTCCAGCGGGTTCCGGAGCGCAAGGTCGTCAAGAATCGCGTTCACCTCGACCTCCGTCCCCCGCGATCGATGGCCGCCGAGGTGGAGCGATTGCGGGACGCGGGCGCCACCGACCATCGGTTCGTCGAGGAGGGCGGGAGCTTCTGGACGATCATGCTCGACCCGGAGGGCAACGAGTTCTGCGTCCTCCGCGGCCCGGAGGACGGGTGGTCGCCCGATCGCTGGGCGTGAGCCGGACGGTTGGCAGGTGAGCAAGGTCGCCACGATGAAGGACGCCGTCGCGGACCTCGTCCGCGACGGCGACACGGTGGCCATCGAGGGTTTCACCCACCTGATCTGCTTCGCCGCAGGCCACGAGATCATCCGTCAGAAGCGGCGGGATCTCACGCTCTGCCGGATGACCCCGGACGTGGTCTACGACCAGATGATCGGAGCCGGCGTTGCCGGCAAGCTCGTGTTCTCGTGGCTGGGGAACCCGGGCGTCGGATCGCTGCACGCGATCCGACGCCGCGTCGAGAACGGCGATCCCGCGCCCCTGGAGATCGAGGAGTACAGCCACTTCGGCATGGTGTGCCGGTACGTGGCCGGGGCCTCGAACCTCCCGTTCTTCCCCATCCGCAGCTATTACGAGAGCGACATCCCCAAGGTGAACCCGAGGATCGTCCCTATCGCCTCGCCGTACGACGACACCGAGGTCTACGCCGTGCCCCCGCTCAACCCAGACGTCGCTATCGTCCATGCGCAGCGAGCCGACGCCACGGGCAACGCCCAGATCTGGGGGTTGCTCGGATGCCAGAAGGAGGCGGCCTTCGCGGCGAAGCGCGTCGTCGTGGTGTGCGAGGAGGTCGTGGACGAGTCGGTCGTTCGTGCGGATCCCAACCGCACCGTGATCCCCGGCCTCATCGTGGACGCCGTGGTGGAGGAGCCCTACGCCTGCCACCCGAGCTACGCGCAGGGCTACTACGACCGGGACAACCGGTTCTATCTCGACTGGGAAGCCACGTCGCGGGATCCAGAGGCCCTGGCTGCCTGGCTGAAGGAGTGGGTGTTCGGGTTGAAGACCCACCGGGACTACGTGGAGAAGATGGGGGCCGATCGGTGGGAGTCGCTCCGGCCCGGCGACGCGCCGTCGGGCCAGGTCAACTACGGGGAGTACGCGTGATGGCGAGGGGTGGCAGCGCCGGCGGCAACGGTACCGAAGAGGGCCTTCGCTGGTCGAAGTCCGAGATGATGATCGTGGCCAGCGCCCGTCAGCTGGCCAGCGGGGGCGTGTGCTTCGTGGGCATCGGGCTTCCGAACATCGTCTGCAACCTGGCCAAGCGCACGGTCGCCCCGCATCTCGACCTGGTGTACGAGTCGGGCGTCTTCGGTGCGGCTCCCAGGCGGCTGCCGCTCTCGATCGGGGACCCGACGCTCGTGTCCGGTTCCACCGCGGTGTGCAGCATGTTCGAGCTCTTCGCCTTCTACCTCCAGGCCGGGCTGGTCGACGTGGGGTTCCTGGGCGCCGCCCAGATCGACCGGTTCGGCAACATCAACACCACCGTGATCGGCGATTACACGAGGCCGAAGGTCCGCCTGCCGGGCTCGGGCGGAGCATGCGAGATCGCCATCAACGCGAAGAAGGTCTTCGTGATCATGCGGCAGGGGCGGCGGTCGTTCGTCGAGAAGCTCGACTTTCGAACCTCGCCGGGGCATTCGGGCGACCCGGAGCACGATCGCCGGCGGGGCTGGTGGGGAAGCGGGCCAACGGTAGTGGTGACCGACCTGGCGGAGTACCGGTTCGACGAGGACATGGGCGAGATGACGTTGGCACGCCTGCATCCCGGCGTGACCCTGGAGGAGATCCGGGAGAACATGGGCTGGGAGCCGACGGTCGCCCCGGACCTGGCCGAGACGTCTCCTCCCACCGAAGAGGAGCTCCGGCTGATCCGCGAGGAGCTCGACCCTCGAGGCGTCGCGTCATGAGCCCAACGAGCCGCGTGTTCCATCGGGTCCCCTCCCGCGAGCTTCCCATTGCCGTTCGGGCACAGGGCGTATGGATCGAGGACGCCGGGGGCGGGCGCTACCTGGACGCGGCCGGCGGGGCCATCGTGGTGAACGTGGGACACGGGGACCCTGGCGTGGTCGAGGCCATGGCCGGGCAGGCCGCCCGCCTTCCGTACGTGCACGGCACGGCGTTCACCACCGAGGCGCTCGAGTCCTACGCCGAGGACCTGGCCCCGCTCCTTCCGGTGGACGATGCTCGGATCTACCCCGTTTCAGGTGGGAGCGAGGCCGTCGAGACCGCTCTCAAGCTGGCGCGTTCGTACCACCTTGCCAGGGGGGAGGACCGGGCCATCGTGATCGGCCGGAAGGCCTCGTACCACGGGAGCACGATCGCCGGGCTCGACGCCGGTGCCAAGGAGATCCTTCGGCGGCCGTATGCACCGTGGCTCGGCCGGTTCGCCCACGTCGAAGCGGCGTACGAATATCGATGTCCGATATCCGGCCATCCCGAGGAATGCGGCGCGCGGCATGCCGACGCCCTCGACCGGGCCATCCGCGACATAGGCTCGGAGAACATCGCAGCGTTCATCGCCGAGCCCGTTTCCGGAGCGACCCTTGCCGCCGCCGTTCCCACGGACGACTACTGGCCTTCGATGGCGGAGGTGTGCCGTCGCCACGGCGTTTTGTTGGTCGCCGACGAGGTCATGACCGGTTTCGGAAGGACCGGGACGTGGTTCGGACTCGATCACTGGAACGTCAAGGCGGACATCCTGATCTGCGGGAAGGGGTCGACGAGCGGGTATTTCCCGTTCGGGTTCGCCGCCGCGAGCGGGGAGGTGTTCGACGCGATCCGGCCGAAGGGCTTCGTTCACGGGTTCACGTGGTCGCACAATGGTGTCGGAGCGGCGACGGCCCACGCGGTGCTTCGCCGACTCCGCGAGGGGGATCTGGTGGAGGCGAGTCAGGCTCAGGGGGAGCGATTGCGGAATGACCTGACGTCGGTCCTCGCCGACAGCCCCAGCGTGGGCGACGTTCGAGGGCTCGGGTTGATGATCGGGATCGAGCTGGTGGCCGATCGCGCCACCAAGGCTCCGTTCGCCCGGAGCGAACAGGTCACCGAGCGCGTCGTGGCCGCGGCCATGGAGCTCGGGCTCCTCCTGTACTCGAGTACCGGGCACGTGGACGGGGTCGATGGCGACCTGGTGATGCTCGGTCCGCCGTTCGTCATCACCGAGGACGAGTGCGCCCTCGTCGTGGAGCGGACCGAGGCCGCGATCGCTGCGGTCGCCGCGGTACCCACCCGGTGACGTGAGCGGCCGGGCCGGCCTGGTGCTCTGCCCGGAGGCCCGGATCTACGACCATGGGCCGGGCCATCCCCTCCGCCCGCAACGCGTCCTGCTCACATGGGACCTTATCCGCCACCTCGGCCTGCTCGATCGGCCGACGGTGCAGACCCTCCCGTGCAGGATCGCCACCGACGAGGAGCTCGGCCTGGTTCACACGGCCGAGTTCATCGACGCGACCAAGCGAGCGGGCGACGGAGAGCCCGGCGACTGGTCGCGATTCGGGTACGGGCCCGGCGACAACCCCATCTTCCCCCGGATGCACCAGGCGGGCGCCCTGGTGGTCGGGGCCTCGCTCGTGGCCGCCCGGGAGGTGGTCGAGGGCAGGGTGGATCACGCGTTCAACGCCGCCGGAGGGCTCCATCACGCCATGCCGTCGCGGGCTTCCGGGTTCTGTGTCTACGACGATCCGGCCGTGGCCATCGCCTGGCTCCTGCGACATGGCGTCGAGCGGATCGCCTACGTGGACGTGGACGTCCACCACGGCGATGGTCCTCAGGCCGTGTTCTACACCGACCCCCGGGTCCTCACCGTGTCGATCCACGAATCCGGGGAGTACCTGTTTCCGGGGACCGGGTTCGTCTCCGAGCGCGGAGCGGGCGAGGCCGAGGGGACCAAGGTGAACGTGCCGCTGCCCCCCGGAACCGGTGACGACGCCTGGCTGGAAGCCTTCGGGGAGGTTGTGCCGCCGCTGGTCCGAAGGTGGCGACCCGATGTCCTGGTCACCCAACTCGGGTGCGACACGCACCAGACCGACCCGCTCGCCCACCTCCTCCTCACCACCCGGGCCTACCGCGAGGCGGCCGTCGTCCTCCACGAGCTGGCCCACGAGGCCGCGGGCGGCCGGTGGGTGGCAACCGGCGGTGGCGGCTACCAGTGGGCCAGGGTCGTCCCCCGCGCGTGGACCCTGTACTTCGCCGAGATGTGCGAGGCCGAGCTCCCCGATCACCTCCCCGAGTCCTGGATCGAGGAGGCGGAGCGCGCGGTCCGGGGCGAGGTCCCGGGGACGTTCTCCGAGGCCCCTTCGCCCGATGGGGGTCCCGACGCGGAGGCTCGAGGCGTCATCCGCCTGGTGCGAACCACGGTCTTCCCCGACCTCGGGCTCGAACCGTGAGCGCGCCCGGCGCGAAGCTCGTGTGCACGCTCGGGCCTGCGACCGAGTCGGGCGACAGCGTTCGAGCCCTGGCCGATGCGGGGTGCGACGTGTTCAGGGTGAACTTCTCCCACGGCGACCCGAAGGACCATGCGAAGCGGGTTCAGGTCGTGCGTTCGGTCTGCGACGAGCTGGGGAGCGACCTCGCCGTGATGGCCGACCTTCCGGGCCCGAAGATCCGGGTGGGCGAACTCGTCACTGAGCCTCTCGCGCTGTCGACGGGATCCCGGTTCGTGCTCCGACCGGGTGGCGAGGTCGGGGGGACCGGGGGCACCGGAGGTGCCGGGGGCGCCTCGGTCAGCTACGACGGACTGGCCCGCGACGTTCGGCCGGGCGACCGCATCCTTCTCGCCGACGGGGCCGTCGAGTTGATCGTGCGCGATGAGCAGGATGACGACGTCGTGACCGAGGTCGTTCGCGGCGGCTCCATCCGGTCCCGGTCAGGGGTGAACGTGCCCGCCGAGCGGCTGGGGCTCCCGGCGATTACCGACCGAGACCGAGAGGCGCTCGCCGCCGCACTCGACCTCGGCGTCGACCTCGTCGCGCAGTCGTTCGTCCGAAGCGCCGACGACGTGGCCGGCCTCCGCGCATCGATGGGTGCCCGCGCGCTCCCGATCGTGGCGAAGATCGAGACCCGGCCGGCTGTCGAGGACATCGGCAAGGTGCTGGAGGAGGCCGACGCCGTGATGGTGGCCCGCGGCGACCTGGGGGTCGAGCTCCCCATGGAGGAGATCCCGATGGTCCAGAAGGAGATCCTTCTCGCAGCTCGAGGGGCCGCCCGCCCGGCCATCGTGGCCACGCAGATGTTGGAATCGATGACGCACGCGCCTCGACCGACCCGGGCGGAGGCGACCGACGTGGCGAATGCAGTCCTCGACGGGGCCGATGCCATCATGCTCTCGGCCGAGACGGCCATCGGCGAGTTCCCGGTGGAGGCGGCAGCGGCGGCCGTGCGCATCGCCGAGGTGGCGGAAGAGCGAGGTACGCCTTTCCGAGCGGGCCGGCCGTCCTGTACGCACGCGGACGAGGGAGCGGCCGCCGCGCACGCCGCGTCGCAGATCGCAGGGGCCGTCCCCGACGTCGTGGCGGTCTCGTGCTTCACCCGGACGGGTCGCACGGCAGCCTTCCTGTCGAGCGAGCGGCCGCCGGTCCCCATCTACGCGTTCGCCCCCGATCCGGCCGTCCGCCGGGCACTGGCCATCCGGTGGGGGGTGCGGCCGCTCCTGGCGGCGGTGCCGGACGACACGGACGACATGATCGCGCTGATGGACGAGGGGCTCCGGGCCGCCGGCGTGGCCACCGATGGCCGGCTCGTCGTCCTGGTGGCGGCGTCGCCGTTCGGGCGGGCGCACACGAACATGGTCAAGATCCACCGGCTCGGCAGCCCCATCGGGTGAAGCGTCGCCGCGAGGGGGTATGCCGATCTATGTAGCGGCGCGCTGGGTCAGGGCCTGGATGGCCCTCTCGACGCGACGGGCGCGAGTCTCTTCCTTCTTGGCTTCGACGATGGAGCTGACGTACTCGCGGCGGTGGCTGAACGAGAGCCCGTCCCAGACGGCCCTGGCCGGCCGGTTTCGCTTCAACGCCTTGTCAGCTCCGGTGGAACCTCGACCTCGCGAGGGACCTCGTCATTCTCGACCACGACATCGAGGACGTCGCCCGGTCCGGCTCCTGCCTCGGCCATCACCGCCTTGGTCACGCCGAGCATCATGACTCCGCCCATCCTCACGATGGAGCCGCGGTACGGAACGCCGTTGAAGCTCGCCTGCACCGGGATGCGGCCCTTGCCCCCGAGCGCGGCCACGACCTCGTCCGGCACCTCGACCAGGTGCCCGCCGGCTCCACGGCCCGAGGGCCGGAGCCTCGCCTTGAACCGCGTCTTCGCCATGGTCGGAGCCTATCCCTACGACTTCGCCGGCGTGGTTCCGAACCGCTTCGTGGCCGTGCGCACTCCCCACCGGTAGAGCGGTGGCGTGAGGACCCGGAAGGTCTGCCACACGCCCATGCCCCGCGGCACCGACACCTCGGGTGCCTTCCCTTGCCTCACGACGTCCACGATGACCCTGGCCACCTTGTCTGCCCGCATGACGACCGCCGAAGGCAACCGGCCCTGCGGGAACCCCTCGGTTGCGGCGAAGCCCGGGTTCACGCTCGTCACGAGGATGCCGCGCGGGGCGAGCTCGTAGTACAGGGACTCCGAGAACGCTACGACGCCGTGCTTGGACGCCGAGTACATCGACGCGCCGGGGGCGGCATACCGTCCGGCCAGGGACCCCACGTTCACGATGTGGCCAGCCCCCCGATCGAGCATCATCGGGAGGAACACCTTCGTACAGACCAGCACGCCAAGCAGGTTCACCCGGATGACCTGTTCGATCTGCTCGAGCGACAGGTCCTCGAACCGTCCACCGCCGGGGATGCCCGCGTTGTTGATCAGGACGTCGCATCGTCCGAAGGCCTCGTCCACTCGGTCGCGCAGCCCCTGGAGGTCGGCGATCTCGGTCACGTCGCACCGCACGGGGAGGGCCCGGCCCCCCGTTCCCTCGATCTCGGAGGCCAGGGCCTTCAGCCGCTCCGCGCGGCGCGCAGCCAGCACGACGGCCGCTCCCTCCTTCGCCAGCATCCTCGAGGTGAGCTCGCCGAACCCCGACGAGGCACCCGTCACCACCACCACGGCCCCGCGGAGCTCCATCTCACGGCTCCCTGGCGCTCGTGACGCTCTGGCCCCCGTCGACGACCAACACCTCGCCGGTCACGAACGAGGCCGCCGGTGAGCAGAGATAGAGCGCGCCCGCCGCAACGTCCTGCGGACGCCCCCACCGGCCGAGTGGGATGTTGGATCGGATGCGGGTCTCGGCCTTCGGGTCGTCCCGCTCGGGCTGGTTCATCTGGGTGTCGATCCACCCGGGGGCGATCGCGTTCACCCGCACACCCGCCGGTCCCCACTCGAGCGCGGTGGCCTTGGTCAGGTTGATCATCGCGGCCTTCGCCGCTCCGTAGTAGGTCAGGCCCTCCTCGACGGTGAACCCGTCGATGGAGGCGACGTTCAGCACGCAGCCAGAGCCCTTGGCCAGCAGGACCGGCGCGGCCGCGCGCATCCCGTACACCGCGGAGAAGAAGTTCGTCCGGAAGTACTTCTCGAACCCCTCCGCCCTGGTCTCGATGAACGGTGCCATGAACGGCGCGGCGCCGGCGTTGTTCACCAGGATGTCGAGCGTGCCGAGCTCCCGAACGGTCCGATCGATCAGATCCCGCACGGCGTCCTCGTCCGAGACGTCGGCCAGGATCGGAATGGCCCGCCGGCCGAGCTGCTCGACCTCCTCGGCCGTGCGTTCGACCTGCACCTTCGTCCTGGCGGCCAGGGCCAGATCGGCGCCCTGGCGGGCGAAGGCGTGCGCGATCGCTCGCCCGATCCCGCGTCCTCCGCCCGTGACCACAGCGATCTGCCCTTCGAGTGAGAAGTCGTTCACACGTTCGCCCCCTACGATTGATATGGATGGACGTTATCGAATCCCATGCGGCGCAGCTGCCCGCGATCGACGAACGGTGGACCGGCCGGGTCCGCGACCGCGAGGAGCTGACCCGCGGACTCCTCGACGGTCGGATCGCCGGTCACTCACTCAGCCATCCCCTCGACAACGTGTTGCGCAACATCCGGCTCCTGTGCGAGGGGGACATCGACAAGCAGTTCGGACTGTCCGGCCTGCCCGGGGCGTTCACTCCATCCGAGGTGCTGGGGCTCGTCGGCCGGGCCGCGGGCTTCACGCCGGATCCGAACGCGACGACCGGACCGGTCCCCGTCGATCCCGAGCTCGTGATCGAGGCCTGCGAAGTGGTGGGGCGTCGGCTTGCCGAGGCATGTGCGCGCGGCGAGCGCGTGATCCTGGCCACCGGGCATCCGGTCGGCCTGGCCCACCTGTACACCGAGGTGGGGCGGCAGATCGCCGCTCGAAGTGTCGAGCTGCTCAGGCCGTACGAGGGGGTGACCTGGCGCGACGCGGACGACCGCCATGGGTGGCAGGTTCGGTATCTGGAAGGGGTCGCTCTGCTCACCGACCGGGCCTCGGCCCGTCACACGCACCGGGGCGACGCCATGGCCAGGATGCTCGGCGAGGCGCGGCCGGACCTGGTGTTCGCCGACCACGGGTTCGCCGGGGCCGCCATCGAGACCGGCGTCGAGACTCTCTCGATCGCCGACGTGAACGACCCGGCGCTCCTCGTGGCCAGGGCACAGGGCCGGACGGACACCGTGATCGTCATGGACGACAACGTTCAGCCCGACGCCTATTGGCCCTGCTACCAGGCCATCGTGGCCCATCTCGTCGACTGAGTAGAATTCGCCCCACGTTGGAGCTTGATCCCTTCTCCGAGGCACGGTTCGTACGCGTGATCGGGGCGCATCGCCCCGAGCGAATCTCCACCATGGCCACCCATCTGCCTACCCAGGGAGGAGGACCCCGGGCGGGCTGACACGATCGCGCACGCACGGAACGGGGCCTCCAGGGAGGGGCGAGACCGCCCCACGCGGAGGCGAAGGTGAACGAGCACGAGGCGCTGGTCGAACGCGCCGTGCGCCAGGGGCGCACGGTCTTGCTCGTGGGTGGGCTCGACACCGGCAAGTCCACGCTGTCCCGGATGCTGCTGCGCGCCGGGGTGGATGCGGGGCGGCCGTCGGCGTTCCTGGACGGTGACATCGGACAGAAGACGGTGGGTCCTCCGGCCACCATCTCGTTGAAGGCCGTGCGTTCCGCGGACGACCTCGAGCCCGACGTCCTGGCCACGGCCGACGCGTTGTCGTTCGTTGGCTCCACGACGCCACAAGGACACCTGTTGCCCGTTGTCACGGGGGTGGTCGCCCTGGCTCAACGCGCTCGCCAGCAAGGGGCGGACTTCCTGGTCGCCGACTCCGGCGGGCTGGTGTCGGGGATCACCGGTCAGATCTTGAAGTACCACAAGGTCGAGATGCTGCGGCCCGACATCGTCGTCGGCCTTCAGCGTGGCGAGGAGCTCCAGCCGCTCCTCGGCGTTATCCAGCGGTTCTTCTCCACCGAGGTGGTCTCGCTCGGCGTTCATCCCGACGTCGTGCCGACCTCCGTCGAGCAGCGGGCGGAGAACCGTGAGTCCGCGATGCGCCGGTACTTCTCCGCCGAGCTTCACCGGTGGCGGGTCAAGCCGACCGTGTTCATGCCGGCCCTTCCCCCGATGTTCAACCTGGCCAAGCTGGACCGGATGCTCGTCGGTCTATCCGACGGCGACGGCGGGTACCTCGGCATCGGGTATCTCGAGCACGGGCCGGAGGATGGGGTGCTGCGCCTCATCTCGCCCGTGGCAGAGGGGCCCAAGGCGCTTAGACTGGGCTCCGTTCGCCTGGAGGAGACCTACCGCGCCAAGCGCGTGGACCTCCGGAACGTGTTCGGCTCCGAATAACGACGAAGGGAAGCTCGTGCCGTCACTGATCAAGAAGCGTCGCAAGAAGATGCGGAAGAAGAAGCACAAGAAGCTGTTGAAGAAGACCCGCTGGCAGCGTCGGCAGCAGGGCCGCTAGGGAGCGGGAGCCCGGCCGTGCGGGCGTCGGGCGGGAGCCGGGCCGAACTCCTGCGGGCCGTGGCGCTCGCCCTGGCGCTAACCACCGCGGCCGGGGCATGCGCATCTTCCCGGCAGGAGGAGCGGAACGCCGGCATCGCTGCGTCCACGGCGGTCAGCTTCCGGTCCTCGGACGGGGTGAAGCTCGCGGGGAGGGTGTTCGGTGACGGGCGGGTCGGCGTGGTCCTCGCCCATATGTTCCCGGCGGACCAGACCTCGTGGTGGGCGTTCGCCCGGTTCCTGGCCCCGAAGGGATTCACCGTCCTCACTTTCGACTTCCGCGGCTATTGCCCAGGCGGAGTGGCCGGCTGCTCCGAGGGCGAACGGGATGTCGCCGCGATGTGGCAGGACGTCCTCGGGGCGGTCGACTTCATGAAGGCCCGGGGAATGATCCGCGTGATGCTCGTCGGCGCCAGCATGGGCGGGACCGCCTCCCTGCTCGCCGCGGCCCAGCCGGGTGTGCCGGTCGTCGCGATCGTCGTGCTCTCGGCCCCGCAGTCATTCGAGGGGCTCACCGCCGACCGCACCGTCCTGGGGAACGTCACCGCGGCCAAGCTGTTCGTCGCGGGCAACGCCGATCCGACGGGCGCGGCCACTGCGGCGCAGGCCATGTACGACGAGTCCCCGCCGCCGAAGCAGGTCGAGATCGTTACGTCCAGCGACCACGGCACCGACCTGCTCACGGGGAACCAGTCGGGCCGAGTGCAGACGCTGATCATTGGATACCTCGAGCAGCATGCTGGGGCCTGATGGAACGGCCCATCGTGTTCATGAGCGACTACGGCCTGGCCGATGAGTTCGTGGGGATCTGTCACGGCGTCGTGGCCCGCATCGCCCCGCGGGCCAGGGTGATCGACCTGACCCACGCGATCCCTCGACATGACGTGGTGACCGGCGCCATGGCGCTCGGCCGCTCGGCGCCGTTCATGCCGCAGGACGCCGTGTACCTGGGGGTGGTGGACCCCGGTGTGGGGTCGGCCCGGCGCCCGGTCGCCGTGGCCTGTCGGTCCGGCGCGCTGTTGGTCGGGCCCGACAATGGCGTGCTGTCGATGGCCTGGGCGACACTCGGCGGCGCCGACCAGGCCGCGGAGATCATCTCGGAACGGGTGCTGCTCGCCCCGGTGTCGGCCACGTTCCACGGGCGAGACGTGTTCGCGCCAGCCGCTGCCCACCTGTCGATCGGGATGCCGCTCCACGACCTGGGTCCGCGCGTCGACCCCCGGACCCTGCATACGGTGGAAATGCCGGCCCCCATGATCCTCCAGGGGGTGGTGGGGGCCCGGGTCATCGGCGTGGACGGCTATGGCAACGTTCAGCTGAACGCCCGCCCTGGGGACCTGGAGGCGGCAGGCGTGGAGGTTGCTGCGGAGGTGTGCGGCCGGATCGTCTCGAGGGTCTCGACCTTCGCCGACGTGGCGGAGGGTTCTCCGGCGGTCATCGAGGACTCCCAGGGGTTCGTGGCGCTGGTCGTGAACGGGGGCAGCGCGGCCGACGTCCTCGGCCTCCATCGAGGGGACGCGGTGACCCTTTCCCGGCCGGCGGGATGACGCCGAGCGGTTACGGCGTT
>Ga0184638_1000165_pt1 | contig 17523 bp, 10 predicted proteins | sample PLM31_50_b2_FD_133141 | JGI IMG/M metagenome (GOLD analysis project Ga0184638, IMG submission 133141) | Groundwater sediment microbial communities from an aquifer in East River, Colorado, USA - PLM3-1_50_b2 | ecosystem: Environmental > Terrestrial > Soil > Riparian zone | place: USA: East River... | reverse complement strand
TCGCCGGTCCCCGCGGCGCGGCTGCGCGCGTTGCGCAAGCTCGTGGACGCCGGCGTCAATGCGGGACTCATCGTCGCGCCGGTGCTGCCGGGCATCACCGATAGCGTCGCGCATCTGGACACGCTCTTCGCCGCCGCGCGCTCAGCGGGCGCCCGCTTCATCCACGCGGGAGCGCTGCGGTTATACGCGGCGGTGCGCGATCGTTTTCTGCCTGTCCTCGGCGAGCATTTTCCGGAGCTTGTGCCGCGCTACCAGCGCGCGTACGCGCGCCAGGCGGGTGCGCCGCGTGAATACACGCGGGCCTTGTCGCGCCGGCTTGAGAAGCTGCGGCGCAAGCACGGATTCAAGAATGAGAGCGGAATGATTGACCGCTATCGGGCGGGGAAGATACCGGTGCAAGGCGAGCTGGAGCTGCGCGGCAGCCTGCCGTAACTAGTTCAGCGACGAGAGATGAAAGACCTTCGTCTCTCCACACACTGGCGTCGATACTTCGTGGATGTAGCCGCGGACGAACGCATATGAGAGACCCACGGTATCCGCCTGATCTTCGAGCACGAGCGCCGCACCCGGTGTGTAAAGACCGACCGGCCGTACGCGAACACATCCCAGTGAGTCCTTTTCTACAGAGACCGTGCCGGCGGCGTTAAGGCGGGAAGGGTCGGAGCCGGGCGGTCCGACTGTGACTTCACCGAACGTGCGCACAGGGAAATCCCCCAGCACACCAACGGCGTATGTATTGCCCAACGCAGTGGCACGCATTTCGTACGTGCGTGAAACCGTCGCGGCGAGCCCCGGCGCAGTTCCGGCGGTGTCGATCGCGGTGATGACAAAGGGTTCCGCCACGCCTCCAGCACAGAGGATGTCGTTATCGTCGTCGATCAGGAAATAGGGGGCAAACGTGACGGCCGACTGATCGGCGCTCGTTCCGGCTCGGAACCGCGGGTTCACCGCGCAGACACCCCACACCACGAGCCTGGTGCGGAACGGTTGACCGGCATCGACCTGATCCGGCCAATCCATCCATTGGACCGTTACTGGACTGATCTTGCCGTCGGGCTCACACGCGACCAGGAGACTCAGCAACACAAGCGCAAGAGAACGCATATACCTCCTCTACCCTCTCAAATAGCCTCGGCGTCACCTCCCAGCCACTTCCGAGCGACGGCCCGGATCGTCCCCGGCGCGTTTCCTTCCGCGCGGTTGTTCGCCAGAATAAACGCCTCGACCAGCCGCCGGTGCGCTTCGCCCACCAAACGAACCAGATCCTGCCTGAGGTCGGACAGCGGCTCCTGAACCCGGTCGTACGGCTGGAACTGCTTCACGGCGTCGGCGTAGCGGCGTCCCGGCTTCAGTAGCGCTCGCGCGACCGTGAAATCGACCGGCAGTGTCCACGGCATGTCGAGCTGCTCGCCGATGGGCGGCATTTCGGTCCATGAGTTGAACACATGTGCCACGCCGTGCCGTTTGAGCACGTCGCCATGAATCCCCGTGAGCAGCTCCGCATTGCGGAGCTCGACGGCATAGCGAAAATCTCGCGGCAGCTGGCTGAAGAAATCATCCAGCTGATCGGCCCATTGCAGCGGGTCAGGAAGATCCTTGCCGCGCATGGACTGAAACTCGAATACGAAGCACCCGGCGTGGTCTCGAAACACGCGGCCGTACGGACCGAGCACACTCTCCTTGAAGAGCCCCGCATTGAGAAAGTCGGGATTGCGCATCCCGGCGAGACCGGGCTGCGGCGCGTCCTGGCCGAGTCGCTTCGCGGTGATGCGATCCCAGACCTTGCTGACGCAGGGAAAACCGGCGGGGAGCGCCTGTGCGTAGGATCGCAATTCGTCTTCCGATGGCGGATCGTAGAAGGCGCTGTCGATCCCCACGGTGCGAAACAGCGGGTAACGCGCGTATTCCTCGAGCCGCTGCGCCGGTTGCGGGCCACGATAACGGCGGTGGTAAACGTCGCCAAACCAGCCGTCGTAGGTCCACGTGGACGTTCCGAAACGGACGGTCGGAGGCAGCTGCCCAGCGAGCGCGACCAGCTCGGCGCTGGGCTCGGGGAACGACTCGCTCCCCTCGAACAGATCTGGTTGGATGCGTCCCACGGATCTAGAAGCTCAGTACCGTCCCGATCGCCGCATGCAGCCTGGTCACGTGCGCATCCTGCGCGAGGAGCAGATTATCAGCTTTCAGTCCCAGCCGGTGGCTGTAGACCGTCAGGTCGCCACGAAACCCCACATCAACGTGGCCCACGCCGCGCACCGGAATGAACTCCAGCCCGCCACCGAGGTGCCATGTATTGGGCAGCAGGTTGTGGAAGAGGCTGGGCCGGCGTACCCAGCGTGACTTCCCGTTCCCCAGAAGCTCCCCGTTGAACCTTGCGTCGGTCACTCGATACCAGCTCAAACCGTATCCGGCCTTTACGAATGGCTGAACGCTCCCTGGCGCGATGTTGTAGCGCACACTGCCCGTGTATTCCCACATGTCGAGGTTGAGCGTCAGAGGAAACCGCCCTGGCAGTGTACTCACCGTCACGTCCGCGCGCACGCCGCCGTAGGAGTGGCGGATGGTGTTTTCACTCGTGAACCGGCGGCCGAGAAACAGCGTGATGCCGTAATACGTCGGCGATACACGGTCGGTCGTGGGATTGATCACATCGACCGTCGCCGTGTCCGACGCCGCGAGTGCGATCACCTTTTCCAGAAAGGGCGATGCGGTCTCCGAAAAGCCGGCGAGATTCAGGAATGCGTCAGGCACCCGGAAGGAAGAAACCCCCATCGTCAGCCCGATGAACCGAAACGGAATATCCTCCGAGCCGAAGAACGCCGGATAGCTGTGGCGGTCGGCGGCACGAACCGGCGCGGCGATGAGCCGGTACGCGATGTCGAACGGCGGCAGCGTCACCAGCGTGGGTATCGTGAGGTTCAAGAAACCCCACCCGGTCCGGTAATTGTCTTGTTGACTGGCAGGAAAAAAGGAGCTGAGCCGGTGCGGGACATAATTGTCGTACCCCGACGCAGCACCCGCGCGGTTCCACCCGCCGTTGTACGACGGCGCCACGACCGATGTATTCCCGGTCTCTGCGTAGCGCACGATTCCCGCAAAGGACGACCGAGTGGCGGGGTATCCGAACCGGATCGGCAGCACGAGCCACGCCCACCGGCGCCGTGCCACTGGATCCGTGCGCACGAGCGGCAGCACCCGCTCCCAATCGGGAAGAATCTCGAGCCGGTCTGGGTTGTCCAGCCGCACAACTGCGTTGGTCTCGGCCGCCGCGGAGTCCGGCGCCGTTCGGTAAACGTCCCACGGCGCGCGCACCAGCTCGCCCGTGTGTTGCGGCCCTACGTCCTTGTACAGGCCAGGAAAGGGATAGGACCCGTTACTCGCCCGCCCCAGTCGAGTAGAAGCGGAGATGATCTGCTGCAAACCGCGGTTGTCTCCGCCGATGAAAACTATCGGATGCATGTTGAGCTTCGTTTCGGCGTCATCGAGGTAGGCTTGTCGCCGAATCTGGCGCCAAATCTCGCGCTCTCCCACCCGCTCCTCGCGCAGCCCCTTTACTTCTCGTTCCCAGTCCGCGCGGGGAGCATAGATGTTCGGCATCAGATAGTCGGCCGTAAACACCCAGTGGTGGAAGTAGTACTCGACACGGCGAATCACGAAATCATCAGGCTGGATCGCCTGTTCGAGCAGCTCATTCATCATCGTCGCCGTCAGCGGTTCCGCCCCCTGCCTGCGCGGCGTGATCACGACATTGATGTGCTCCCAGTCTCCCTCGTGTGTGTTCCCCGCATCGTTGTACGGGTAGAAAAACCAGTACTGTAGGACGAGCTCGTGGCGCACCGCCTCGGCGCTCCCGGCGGGAACGCCGCGGATAAAGGGGTGAACGAACGTTTTCGCGTAGCCGACGTACTTGCGGGCGATTGAGCCACGCACCGACCCTTCGAACTCCCGGTTCCAAGATGCCGGGGCCTCGCCGGGGAAATCGAAATACATGACATAGTGAAGGTCGAGCTCCGGACGGGGCACGCTCGCGGCGGGCGCGGGCTCGGGTGCGAACCTGCCGACAAGCCGCAGGAGCCGACAGTCAGGCGTCGTATCGACAGTCTCCATGACGCCCGAGCCCATCCCGCGACAGGGGGCATCCGCGAGTCGGCCGAACTCTATCGTTTCCGTGCTGACCAGCCGCGGACGCGCCTGCGACAGGTCCAACGCGTCGATGAAGAGCGTCGACCCCTCTCCGCTTTCCACGAACCGCCGGAAATCCATCGGGAAGTCGACCGAGTTCCGTACCATCCACGGCGCAAATCGCAGCGCCAGCGTACGCAGCCAATGCTCGCGGGCGTCGTCGATGCCGTCCCGCGGGGCCTCGTCGCGGTAGCTGGACGCGGTGGAGTCGCCGAAGAGATGGAAACGTCTGTTTCCTGCTGTGGACTGGACCGGGAGCAGGATTTCCCGCGGCAGGTAGGTGACGTAATCAGGCTTGGGGATGGCTTGTGGTGCGGCGGAGGAGATCGCGGTCAGCTGGATCAGGACTGTGAGCCCTAACCACCCAGGGCAGCGAATCGCGGTCAATCCAGCCTCCCCATGAAGCTCTCTGATATCGCACCTAAATAAAAATGTGTCAATAACTTAGCTGCATTTCTTCTAAGCTTGCGGACACCATTGGTTTCGGGATATATTCGGGTCCCATTTCACCCGTGTCAATGCCTGCACCCACGAGTTCACTGGCCGTCTGCGTCTGGATTCCTCTCTTCCCGCTCCGCTGTGAAGAGGCGCGTCATGAAGGACTGGCGACCTACCCCACCGCCCTGCTCGCTCCCGATACCACCCGCAAGCTCTGGCAGGTCTCCTCGCCCGCCCGCCACGCCGGCGTGAAGCCAGGGATGACGGTCAGCCAGGCGATCGGCCTCTGTCCCACGCTGCGGCTGATCGAGCCCGATCCGGTCCACTACGACGACCGTTTCGCCACGCTGCTCGCGGCGTTGAATGAAATCAGCCCGGTCATTGAGTCCGGAGAGTTGGGACTGGCATATGTGGGGGTGGATGGACTCGAGGGGATTTACGGAGCGCCGGAAAGGATCGTGGACGCAATCACGTGCGGCGTGCGGCGTGCGACGTGCGGCGTTGAGAATGGAAGTTCACTCGCAAACGCCGCACGCCACACGCCACACGCAGCACGAGTGGGGTGGGGCCCAGGGAAATTCGTCGCCTGGGTGGCTGCGAGCCGAGCCAAGCCGGGCGAAGCGATCATCGTGGGATTCGGAGATGAAGGAAAATTTCTCGCCGCCCAGCCCATCGGCGTCCTCCCTCTCGACTCAGACACGCACCGCCGCCTCCGCCAGCTCGACATCCGCACACTCGGCGCGCTCGCCGCTCTGCCTGAAGAAGCCATCACCGCGCAATTCGGCGCGACGGGACGGCGGCTGTGGCAGCTCGCCGCGGGACGCGTCGCGGAGCCCGTCGAGGGGCGCCTTGCGCCCGAGCCGATCGTGGCCGCGCTCTCGTTCTTCACGCCGGTCGGCGAGCGCGAGCTGCTCGGCCACTCACTCGGTCAGCTGATTGCACGCGCGCTCAAGCACCCACGCCGTATCGGCTGGCGCGTGCACGCGGTGCGCTTGCGCGCCGATCTCGAAGGCGGCGGCTCCTGGCTCACTGCCCACTTGCTCAAGGACCCGACCGCCGACGGCGACCGCATTGCCGCGCCGCTCAAGACGCGTCTCGAGCAGTCGCCACCGACCGGCGCCGTCGAGCGGCTCGTCCTCGAGTTCACCGCCTTTGCTCCCGGGACGACGGAGCTGCAGCTCTTTGCGCGCGATGCTCAGGCGGCCGCGCGCGCGGGCCAGCAGCGCGCCCTGCAGAGCGCCGCGCGCGAAATCCGGATGCGCGTGAAGCGCGCCGTGCTCTACCACATCATCGAGGTGCAGCCATGGTCGCGCCTGCCCGAGCGACGCTACGCGCTGATCGACTTCGAACCTTAAACGTTCCCCGGTCGGTGTCGGTTGAATTGAATGCTGACGGTGTGCCGACAAAAGTCTGGCGGTCAAAAGACAACGGCGGCGGTCATGGCGGTCAAGAAGAAACGGCGGCGGTCGTCGAGACGATCCTCGAGATGTGGCGCATCGATGACGAATGGTGGAGGCAGCTCATTTCACGTCGCTACTTCGCTGTGATATTCGAAGGAGGTGCACGTGTTGTGCTTTTCGAAGATCTCGTTACCAGCGAATGGTTCATCCAGACGCCATGACCGCCGCCTTTTGTTTTTGACCGTCATGACCGCCGCAGTTGTCTCTTGACCGTCCGTGTACGCCGAACTCCACTGTCACTCCGCCTATTCCTTCCTCGACGGCGCCTCGTTGCCCGACGAGATCCTCGCAGAAGCGCACCGGCTAGGGCTTCCCGCCCTCGCGCTCACCGACCGCAACGGCATCTATGGCTCGCTCGCGTTTGCGCACGCCGCCCAGCCGCTCGGGATTCAGGCGATCACCGGGGCAGAAGTCACCCTCAGCGACGGCAGCCAGCTGATCCTGCTCGCCGAGACGCCCCAGGGATACACGAATCTCTGTCGTCTGCTGACTGAAGCGCACCTCGGCGCCGAGCGTCTCGATCCCCGCTTGCCGCTCACCTCGATCGTCGCGCGACACGACGGGCTGATCATTCTCTCGGGCTCGCGCTCGGGCGGCTTGTTGCCGCGCACGTTGGAGACCGAGGGACTCACCGCTGCTCGGAAACTCGCCCAATGGTGCCGAGAAGTATTCGGAGCGGATCGATTCTTCGTGGAGATCCAGCGCAATCGCGCCCGCGGCGATCTCGCGCTCACGAGGGGCTTGAAAAGCCTGGCAGATGACCTGCGACTGAGCGTCGTAGCGACGGGCAACGTGCATTATCACACGCGCGAGCGGCATCGCCTCCACGATGCCATGGTCGCGATTCGTCATCGGACGACGCTCGACGGCTCCCATCGGGTCCGAAATCCGAACAGCGAGTTTTACTTGCGGCCACTGGAAGAAGTCGTGGCGCTGTTCCAAGACTGTCCGGATGCTGTCGCCACCACCCTGGCCATTGCCGAGCGCTGTCGCGCCTTCGATTTGACGCGCGACCTCGGCTACACCTTCCCCGACTTCCGCGGCTCGGGCCGCGCGCCCGCGCCCCAAGCACTCGCCCAGCTGTGCCACGCGCGGATGCAGGACCGCTACCCGCCGGGCTCGCTCCATCACGCCCAGGCCGTACGCCGGCTCGACGAAGAGCTGCAGCTCATCGAGCACCACAAGCTCAGCGGCTTCTTTCTCGTCTATCACGACCTGTTCGACCTCGCGCGCGAAGTCGCGGCCGATGTGCGCCGTGGCTCGCGCCGCGCCGGCGGCAATCTGCTGCCCGGCCGGGGACGTGGCTCCTCGGTCTCGTCCATCGTCTGCTATCTCCTCGGCCTCTCCCACATCGATCCGATCGCCAACAAGCTCTTCCTCGGCCGCTTTCTGAACGAGACGCTCGCGTCCGTGCCCGATATCGATCTCGATTTCCCGCGCGAGATCCGTGAGGAGCTGATTCGCCGCGTCTACACGCGCTATGGCGCCGAGCACGCGGGACTCGTGTGCTCATTTCCGACCTACAGGTTGCGGTCGGCAGTGCGTGAAATCGGCAAAGCCCTCGACTTGCCGCTCGGCGAAATCGAATTGGTGGCAAAACTGTCGGATGGACGGGCTGACGGGCTGACGGACGAGATGGACAAGCTGCCGGGATTTGAGGGCCGGAAGGACGCCCCGCTCTGGAAAGAGCTGTGCGAGCTGGCCAGCCAAATCCGCGGGCTGCCGCGCCACGTCTCGCAGCATCCGGGCGGCATGATCATCTCGTCACGCCCGCTCATCGAGCTGGTGCCGCTCGAGCGTGCCGCGATGGAAGACCGTGTCGTGTGCCAGTGGGACAAGGATTCCTGCGACGACGCGCGCTTCATCAAGATCGATTTCCTGGCGCTCGGCATGCTCTCTCTCGTGGAGGAATGCGTCGAGCTGATCGCGCGCCGGACAGGCACGCCACCCGATCTCTCGCGCATCAATTTCGAGGATCCCATCATCTATGACCGCATCTGCGCCGGCGACACAATCGGCCTCTTTCAGATCGAGAGCCGGGCGCAGATCCAGATGATCCGGCGCAGCCGGCCGCGCAATCTGGAGGATCTTGCTGTCGAAGTCGCCATCGTCCGGCCCGGGCCGATCGTCGGGGGCGCGGTGAACCCGTACGTCAGGCGGCGGGAGGCGGCGAGAAAAGCGGCGGCGGAAGGGCGGCCCTATGAACCCCCCGTTGATCATCCTCTGCTGCGCGATTGTCTCGATGAAACCCTGGGCGTGATCCTCTATCAGGATCAGGTGCTGCAGGTGTGCCAGGCGCTCGCGGGCTTCACGACCGGACAGTCCGAGGCGCTGCGCCGCGCCATGAGTCGCCGCCGATCGCGTGACCTGATGGGCGGATTCTGGGATGAATTTCGTGCGGGGGCCCTCGCCCGCGGCGTCCCCGAAGCCACGGCCGAGAAGGTCTTCGGTCAGGTGATCGCGTTCAGCGAGTTCGGATTCCCCAAGTCGCACGCCGCGGCGTTTGGATTACTCGCCTACCAATCGGCGTGGCTCAGGCACTACCACGCCGTCGAGTACTATGTCGCGCTCTTCAACAATCAGCCGATGGGCTTCTACTCGATCGACGCGCTCGGCCGCGACGCCATGCGCAACGGCATCGAGATGCGATTGCCGGACGTGAACGTCAGTGACGTTTGGTGCACCGTCGAAAACGGTACGGTGCGAATCGGGCTTGGCTTCGTGCGCCACTGGAGCGAAGAGACTGCGACGGCCACCGTGCTCGAACGAGAACAGCATGGGCCGTTCAAGGGCGTGGGTGACTTCGTGCGACGCGCGCCGCCGCAGCTCAAACGCTCAGGCCTAGAGGCGCTCATGTGGGTCGGCGGCTGCGATGGATTCGGCCTCACACGGCGCGAGCTGCTGTGGCAAGTCGGCCTGTGGTTGCCACCCCACGCCTCACGCTCGGGCGATGGCCGCGGCCGGCGCCAGCTCGAGCTGGCGCTGAACCACCCGCATGAGCAGCTGCATTTTGGCGATCTGGCGGCGCACGAACGATTACTGGCCGAGTATGCCACGCTTGGGTTTTCGGCAAGCGGGCACCCTTTGTCGTTGGTACGTAAGGCTTTACCATCTGACCTGACGCTCAACCAGGATTTGGACAAACTGAAGGCAGGGACAAAATGCCAGGTTGCCGGCCTCGTCGTCGCACGCCAACGGCCACAGACCGCCAAGGGAACGGTGTTCCTTCTGGTCGAAGATGAGACTGGGATGACGAACGTGATCGTGCGGACTGATGTCTACGATCGCTATCGTGCGGCTGTCCGCGGTGAGCCGTTTGTGCTGGTACGTGGCAAGCTCGCGAAGGACGACGGAACTGTGAATGTTCTTGCCGAGGAGGTTCGAGGATTACAGTGCAACATCAAAAACCCCGACCCAGCTCCACGCGCGTCCCCTGCGGCATTCAGCTTTTTGCGCGCGATGCGGCGCGTCGCTCCCGATTCCAAAGACTGGGGATAAGCCTGGTTCTCGTCGCCGCATGCGGCGGGAAGCCGGCTCCCGAAAAAGCGGCGCCCACGGCGCCCGCCGCTCCGCCACTGCGCACCTTTGAACGCACTCTGTATGCGCTGAACGTCAACGGCACGCGGCTCACATACCGTGTCATCGGCGACAGCGGCGCGATCCCTGTGGTATTCGTGCACGGCACGTTGGGAGACTACCGGTCCTGGGGTGGGCAGGAGAACCTCTTCGCGCAGTCGTATCGCGTGCTCGTCTACAGCCGCCGCTTTCACCCGCCGAATCCGCAGGTTGCGGACTCTACGCAGACGTACTCGCCCAAACTGCACGCCGAAGACCTCGCTGGCTTGCTCCTGACGCTCGATCTCGCGCCGGCACACGTCGTGGGGTCGTCCTACGGGGCCTACACGGCCCTCGCACTGGCTCGCGAGCATCCGGAGCTCGTGCGCTCACTGGTGTTGGCCGAGCCGCCGATTCTTCCTCTGCTGACCGGTTCGGAGGCGGGCGATGCAGTGCGGCGCGCGTTCTACAGCAACGCCCTCGATCCCTCGCGGCGCGCATTTGCGCGTGGTGACTCAGTCTCTGGGGTGCGGGCGTACTTTGACGGCGTGAACGGTCGGGGCCGGTTCGACAATCTGCCGGCGGCAGCGCGCGCGGATCTGCTCGCCCATGCCTTCGAGCTGCGCCAGGAGATGCTGGCGAACCGCGAGCAATACTTCCCGTCCATTTCGTGCGCCGAGCTCGGGCGCGTGACGAAACAGGTACTCCTGATCAGAGGAGCCAACAGCCCGCGCATATTCCAGCTCATTAGTGATGAGCTCGCGCGCTGCCTGCAAAGCGATACGACCATTACGATTCCGGGCGCGGGTCATCCACCCCATGCCGGCAATCCGGCGGCGGCCTACTTTAACCGGGACGTCTTGCGCTACCTCGCGTCGCACTGATGCTGCGCCTGCTACTACCTGCCTGCCTCCTCGCCGGTCCGCCTGTCCTGGTCGCCCAAAGCCCCAGCATGCAGCTCATCACCATCGCCCGGTCACAGATCGCTGCTCATGACCTCGACAGCGCCGAGATCACGCTCGGAGCGGCGCTCGAGCGGGCTGCGTACACGATGGATAGTGTCTGGGTGTACATCTGGTACGGTGTGGTCCAGCACCTGCGTGGCCGAGATGACGTCACGCAAGCAAGCTTCCGCCGGGCACTCACCCTTCATCCTAACCCCGGCGCGGACAGTCTCGAGAAGATCTCGCGGGCTGTTGCCGAGCTGTACGACCGAGAGTCCCGTGCCATCCGCGTGCGGTCACCCCGCGACGTGGATCAACCGGCTGGCTGGCGATCAGGGCTGGTCTTCGTCTACCCGCTGGAGCTCCGCTCTCGACGAGTCGCGGGACATGCTCTCGTGCGCGCGATCGTGGACACGCTGGGGCACGTGGTCGAAAGAAGCATCGAAGTCCTGGAGACGCCGGATTCCGCCTTTGTCGTGCCGCTGACGCGCATGATGGCCTCGGCGACGTTCCATCCCGCGCGCGTGCGCGGGCGCCCGGTCCAATCCTGGGTGTCCTACCAGTTCAATCTCACACCTCCGAATCCAGGGAACCCCGTGCGTCTCGTGGACGCGGCGCGTGAGCAGCTCCGGATCACAAACGTGGATAGCGCGCTCGCGCTACTCCACCAGGCGCTCGACAGCGGCAGTGGGGCGACCCCCGGTATCCGCGTCTACGCACTCCTCGTGCAGGGAATCGCGTGGCAGGCCAGGCACAGCGACAGCCTCGCTGCCATCTCGTTCAATACCGCCCTGGGGAGCTATCGCGAGCTCACCGCGGGTGGGGTCGACCTCGCGCCGTTCCTGCGCAGACTCGCCGATTCGGTGCGCCTCAGCCGCTTGACGCCCCAGCGAGAATGAACACATGACAACTGAGCTCACCACGCTGGCCGGCGGTTGCTTCTGGTGCCTCGAGGCGGTCTTCGAGCAGCTGCGCGGCGTCACGAAGGTCGCATCGGGGTACTCGGGCGGGCACGTCCCGAATCCGAGTTATGAGGCCGTGTGCACAGGGACGACCGGGCACGCCGAAGTCGTGCAAGTCACCTTCGATCCTGACGAAATCTCATTCCGGGACTTGCTGGGAGTGTTCTTCACATTGCACGACCCGACGACGCTCGACCGTCAGGGCGGCGACATCGGCACGCAGTACCGCTCGGCGATCTTCTACCACGATGACGAGCAGCGCCGCACCGCGGAGGAGGTGGTGCGCGAGCTGGAAGCCGAGCATGTATTCGACGATCCGATCGTGACCAAGATCGAGCCGCTGAAGGCGTTCTATCCCGCGGAGGAATACCACCGGGAGTACTACAGCAGGAATCCCAACCAGTCCTACTGCCGCGCGGTGATTGCCCCGAAGGTTGCCAAGCTCAGGAGCAAGTACTTAGCCAGGCTGAAACAGCAGGTCTAGCGAACGGCCGTCCCCGCCGATATAACAGTCTCCCTGCCCTAGCCCGGAGTTCTCATGGCCGTCATGTCTTTCGGCGCGCTGCTGCTGGCTGTCCTGCCGGCGAATGCGCCCCTCACCCGCGACACCGTTCCGCTGTACACCGACCTCGGCAGTTACACCCGAGCCATCACCACGAGCAGTCCCAACGCCCAGCGCTATTTCGATCAGGGACTCCGATTGGTCTTCGGGTTCAATCACGGTGAAGCGATCCGCGCGTTCACCGAAGCCGCCCGGATCGATCCCAGCTGCGCGATGTGTTACTGGGGAATCGCGTACGCGTACGGACCGCACGTCAACGCCGGCATGGATTCGGCGAGCGGTGTCGCGGCATACGCGGCCGCGCAAAAAGCGCAATCGCTCGCCCGCCGGGCCAGCCCGGTCGAGCGCGCCTACATCAGCGCGGTGGCTAAGCGCTACACCAAGGTGCCGCCGGCCAATCGCGCGCGGCTGGACTCCGCGTACGCGACCGCGATATGCGACGTCAGCGTCCGCTTTGCGGATGATCTGGACGCCGCCGCGTTCTGCGCCGAAGCGAAAATGGATCTGCGGCCCTGGAATTACTGGAAGCAGCCGTCTGGTGAGCCCTATCCGGGCACTCGCGACATCGTGGCAAAACTGGAGGGCGTCATCCAGCGCAATCCGAACCACCCCGGCGCGTGCCATTTCTACATCCATGCGGTCGAAGCCGTGCAACCCGACAAGGCGGTGCCCTGCGCCGAGCGGCTAGCGCGGCTGATGCCGGGCGTCGGCCACATGGTGCACATGCCCGCGCACATTTACATCCGGGTGGGGCGCTACAATGAAGCGGCCGAAAGCAACGTGCATGCGGTGCATACCGACGAGATGTACATCGAGGGGCAGAAACCGCAGGGCGTCTATCCGATCGGGTACTATCCCCACAATCTCCATTTCCTCTCATTCGCAGCCACGATGGCCGGCCGGAGCGCCCAGGCGCTGGAAGCTGCGCGCACGTTGCGTGGCAAGGCCAACCTTGACGTCGCCCGCGCCGTGCCCATGGTTCAGTCGTTCGTGCCGTTCCTCGATCTGACGCTCGTCAATTTCGGGCGGTGGGAGGAAGTGCTGGCGCAGCCGCTGCCTCCGGCTGATCTGAAGTACGCCAGCACCATGGCGCATTATTCCCGCGGCGTGGCGTTCGCGGCGACAGGGAAAGCGGCCGACGCGGCAGCGGAGCTGGACGAGGTGAAGCGGGCCGCCGCGGCGGCGAGCCCGGCGGACAAACCGGTCGCCGACATCGCCATGCACGCGTTGATGGGCGAGATCGCGCAGCGCAGCGGGCAGCTGGACGAGGCGGCCGCTCATTTCAAAGCCGCGCAGGTGATCGAGGACGCCGGACTCTATTTCGAGCCGCCGACCTGGTACTATCCGATCCGCCATTCCCTCGGCGTCGTCCTGCTCCGCCTGGGTCGCGCGGACGAGGCGGAAGCGGTCTACCGCGAAGACCTGAAGCGCTTTCCGGAGAACGGCTGGGCGTTGTTCGGCTTGATGCAGTCGCTTCGCGCCCAAGGGAAGGACGCGGAGGCGACAGCGGTGGATGCGCGGTTCCGAACGGCCTGGAAGGACGCTGACGTCACGCTTACGGCGTCGCGCTTCTAGCCCGCTCGGCTTTTCCCCAAGTACGTGCGGACGAGCGGGGCCGGCCGGCGTCGCAGCAGCGCGCCGCGCAACAGGTCCTGCTCTTCCGCCGGGAGATCCACGAGGAAGCGCTCGCCCTTCCCTTCGCCTTCCTTCACCACGATCGGCACACCGTCGCGGTAAAGAATGCGGTTGGTCGTGATGGCCGGCACCGTCTCGCCGGGCGTGAGGATGCCAACCAGGTTCAACGGATCGGCGCCGCTGACAGCGATCAGCTCGTCTCCTCCCTGCTCCCTGCGTGTGCTCCGCAGCAAACCAATCGCTTCGGGAAGAGCGTACTGCTCCCCGGAAAAGCCGCCGACGAACCGCCCGCCCCGAATCTCGCCGCGGGCCTCGAGGCGCCGGTACACCCGCAAGATGTCCCGCCACGGCGCCAGCAACGTTTCGCGTTGCACGAGCCGGCGGAACACGACGCCGTAGCGTCGCAGCAGCTGCCAGGCGATCGTTTCGGCGATTTGCTCCTCGGCGATCGGCGGCCGGGCGTGTGTGCGGGCCCAGCGTCCCGCTGTCTCGACGCCGAACGGCGCGATCCTGCCGCGGCGCCGGTACGCGCCTGGCCAGATCGGCCGGCGGCGATCCGACGGCACCAGCAGAGCGCGGAGCCCGGCGAAACTGTCCGACGAAACGAGCCCCCACGCGACCAGCTCACCGAGTCCCTTCTCTACTTCGGTCCGCAGCAAGCCGGTTGCGTTGACGAGATCGCCAAAGAACAGCGCGCCGCGCGACTCGAATGCCGCGAGGAGGGCCTTGCCGGTGGACGACAGCGGCAGGGTTGCGGGATCGACCTCGGGGTTGCCTGCTCGCCAGATCTCCCCGCGGTCGCGTCGGAACAACGCGATGGGCGTGGAGCGCACAGGACCAACCTTGCGATTCCGCATTCCCACTTCCGCATTTCGAATTGCGGTTAGCCTCCCCCACGCGACCTCACCCGAGAGGCACAGCCCGTCGAGCCACAGCGGATCGTAGTCCGTCAGGCGAGCCGGCAGCACGTCCGATTCCCACGCGCCCGCTGCCACCTCGTAGCCGTCGAGCAGATCGAGTACCGCCGCCAGGCCTTCGGGCCCCTCGGCTCTCGAGCCGGTCGCGAGACGCTGCCACTTGAAGAGGAAGCGCAGGAAATCCGCCGCCGCAACCGGCTCGATCTCTTTGCGAAGCCGGTCCAGCGTATAGCGATGAATGCGCGCCAGCAGCCGGCGCTCGCACCATTCCGTGCCCTCGACCCCGGCCGAGAAGCGGCCCCGCAGGGCGAAGCCTTCGTGTTCGAGCGCGGCCAGGGCGAAGTCCACGTCGCCTGATGGCAGCCCAAGGGCTGTCCCGACATCGGCTGCGGTCGTGGGGCCAATCACTTCGAGACGGCCGCGCACCAGCTCACGAATGGCGTCTTCCCTGGTCCACGCCTTGGCGCGTTCTCGCTCAGGTGGAGTGACGACAGGCTCGAACACGGCGCCGGGGAACGCTGCCTGTATCATCGGCACCCGCTCCGTTGCTACCCAGAGCCGCCCATCCATGACCGTCGCTCGACCCGCGCCGACCAGCTTATCGAACTCGCCCTGCCACGCCGCACGCCGCACGTCACACGCTGCACCCATGACGAGCAACGCATCGTGCAGCTCATCCGCGTTCTCTGGATCCGGCCACGCCTGCTCTTTCACGAGATCGATCGCCGCCTGATCGAGCCTTCCGAACTCCTCAGCGGTCTTCACATCCAGACCGCGGCGCGTAATCACCGCCTGGGTGCGGCGCTCCTCGAGCGGCGCGTCGTCGAGGAACGCATAAGGCCGCGCGTTCAGCACTTCGTGGCACAGCGGCGACGGCTCGCTCGTGTCGCGCGCGATCATGGTGAATTGGCCGGCTTCCATCCCCTCGAGCACGCGCTTCAGGCCGGGGAAATCCATCGCCTCCAACAGGCAGTCGGCAATCGTCTGATTCACCAGCGGGTGATTGGGGATCTCACGGTCGCCAACCAGATTCTCGGGACAGGCGAGCTGGTCCGGGAAGACAGCCGCGACCAGATCCTCGGCTTCCATGCGCTGGAGCGGAGTCGGCACCTTCCGGCCCCCGCGGAAGCGCAGCACCGCGAGCGCCCGCGTGGCGTTCCAGCGCCACCGCGTCCCAAAGACCGGCGCGTCGAGCATCGCCTGCACGAGCAGATGCTCGGCGGTTGCCGGCTTGAGATACTGGAAGACGTCTTCCAGCGGGAAGCTGTGCTGCGGTCCGAGCGACAGGATGATCGCGTCTTCAGTCGCCGCCGCTTGTAGCTCGAAGTTGAAGCTGCGGCAGAAGCGCTTGCGCAGCGCGAGGCCCCAGGCGCGATTGATCCGGCTTCCGAACGGCGCGTGCAGCACGAGCTGCATCCCTCCGGCTTCGTCGAAGAAGCGCTCCAGCACCAGGCATTTCTGGGTGGGGATCGTGCCCAGGATCTGTCGTGTCGCGCCGAGATACTCGACGATGGTCCGGGCACCGGCGTCGCTGAGTCCAACGTTGTCGACGAGCCATTGAATCGCCGCCGGCGGATCGTCCAGCCGGTCGGCCACGTCCTGGCGCAGCCGCGAAACTTCTTCCGACAGCTCATTGGTGCGTCCTGGAGCTTCACCCAGCCAGAACGGCAACGTGGGCGGCTGGCCTTTGGCATCGGCCACGCGAACCTGTCCCGACTCCACTTTCACGATCTGGTAGGACGTATTGCCGAGCTGGAAGATGTCGCCCGGGGTGCTTTCGATTGCGAAGTCCTCGTTGAGCGTGCCGACGAATGTTTCCGTCGGCTCGAGGATGACGCGGTAGTCGCCCAGATCGGGGATGGCACCACCCGAGGTGATGGCTGCGATGCGCGCTCCGCGCCGGCCCTTGAGCCGCTTGTTGATGCCGTCGTAATGGATGTGCGCACTGCGCCGGCCGCGCCGCGTCGTGAAGCCCTCGGCGAGCATCTGTACGACGTCGTCGAACTCGGTCCGCGAAAGGTCCCGGTACGGATAGGCCGAGCGCATGCGTTCGTAGAGATCGTTCTCGCCCCATTCCTCGCCGGCGGCTGCGGCCACAATCTGCTGGGCGAGGATGTCGAGCGGCTTGTCTGGAATGATCAACCGGTCGAGACGCCCCTCGCGGGTCGCGCGCAGCATCGCGGCGCACTCGATCAGCTCATCGCGCGACAGCGGGAACAGCCGGCCCTTGGGAATCGCGCCCAACCGGTGCCCGGCCCGCCCCACCCGCTGCAACAGCGTCGCAATGGAGCGGGTCGAACCCACCTGAATCACGAGATCCACGCTGCCGATATCGATGCCGAGCTCGAGCGACGCGGTGGCCACGAGGGCCTTTAACTCGCCCTTCTTGAGACGTTCTTCAGCCTCGAAGCGTTTTTCCCGCGACAGGCTGCCGTGGTGGCTCGTGACGTGCTCGGCGCCAATCCGCTCCGAGAGCTGCATGGCGAGCCGCTCGGCGAGGCGCCGCGTGTTGACGAACACGAGCGTCGTACGATGCTGCGTGATCAGCTCGGCGATCCGCGTGTTGAGCTCTTCCCACACCTCGGCGGACATCACCGCCTCGAGCGGCGACGACGGGATCTCCAGCTCGAGATCGAGCGTCCGGATGTGGCCCGCGTCCACGATGGTCGGCAGCGGCTGGCCGGTTCCCACCAGGAATTGCGCGATCTCTTCGATCGGCCGTTGGGTGGCCGACAGGCCGATCCGCTGAGGACGCTTGCCGATCAGCGCATCGAGCCGGGCCAGCGACAGTGCCAGATGGCTGCCGCGCTTGTCCCGGGCGACCGCGTGGATCTCGTCCACGATCACCGTCCGCACCGACCGCAGCAT
>Ga0184638_1000164_pt1 | contig 17591 bp, 18 predicted proteins | sample PLM31_50_b2_FD_133141 | JGI IMG/M metagenome (GOLD analysis project Ga0184638, IMG submission 133141) | Groundwater sediment microbial communities from an aquifer in East River, Colorado, USA - PLM3-1_50_b2 | ecosystem: Environmental > Terrestrial > Soil > Riparian zone | place: USA: East River... | reverse complement strand
TGGCGACCGGAAGGCCTCTTCCGGCGCGTCTGACGGGATGCCTCGGGTGCGACACCGGGTAGCGTCGTGAAGCGGAAGACGCTTGCACTGCTGGCCGCGCTGACGATGCTCGCGCTGTTCCCGCTCGCCGGCGCGACGTTCTACACCGAGCTGGTTACGAAGGTGATGATCCTCGCGATCTTCGCGCTTTCGCTTGACCTGCTGGTCGGCTATACCGGGCTCGTGTCGTTCGGCCACGCCGCGTACTACGGCATCGGCGCCTACGTGCTCGGGCTGATGGCGCCCAAGTACGAGGCTGCGAACCTGTGGCTGACGCTGCCGGCGGCGATCGTCCTGGCGGGGCTCGCGGCGCTCGCCGTCGGGACGCTGGTCGTCCGGGTGAAGGGAATCTATTTCATCATGGTGACTCTTGCGTTCGCGCAGATGTTCTACTTCGTGTTCCACGACACCAAGTTCGGCCGCGGCTCCGACGGCATCAGCATGAATTTCAAGCCCGTCGCCGCGATTGGCGATTTCACGCCTTTCGATCTTGCCAACGCGGCGCATGTCTATTATTTCGTCTTCGCGGCGATGCTCGCCGTATTCGTTTTCCTGCGCCTGCTGCTGCGCTCGGCGTTCGGCCGCGCGCTGCAGGGGATCCGCAGCAACGAGCAGCGGATGCGCTCGCTCGGCTTCCCGGTGTATCGCTACAAGCTCGCGAGCTTCGCGATCGCCGGCGCGCTGGCCGGACTCGCCGGCTACCTGTCGGCGTTGCAGTTCGGTTTCATCAATCCCGAGCTCTTGTCGTGGCACCAGTCAGGCAACGTCCTGTTGATGCTGATCCTGGGTGGGCTTGGGAGCCTTTATGGCGCGGTCGTGGGCGCGTTCGCGTTCGTGGCGCTGCAAGAGCTTTTCTCGTCGGTCACCACGCACTGGCAGCTGCTGCTCGGCGGGACGATCATCCTGCTGGTGATCTTCCTTCCCGGAGGGCTTGCGAGCGTGATGAATCGCTTCGAGCGCACGCTCATCGGCGAATCCGGCGATGAGTGACGCAATCCTCGCCACCCAGGGATTGTCCCGCCGTTTCGGCGGTTTGATGGCCGCGGGCAACGTGACGATCGAGCTCCACCGCGGCCGCTTGCACGCGTTGGTCGGCCCCAACGGCGCCGGTAAGACGACGCTGATCAACCTGCTGTCGGGCGAGCTGCATGCGTCGGCCGGCACTATTCGCTACAGGGGTGAGGACATCACGCACCTGAGCCCTGATCATCGCTCGCGCATCGGCATCGGCCGCAGCTACCAGAAAACCAACATCTTCCCGGGCTTCACCGCGTTCGAGAACTGCCGCATTGCCGCGCAGTCGCGTACTCCGCGTGCGCTGCACATCATCGCCGACGCATTCGATTACGCACCTGTCTGCGACGCCGCGCGGCGCGCGCTCGAAGCGGCAGGGCTGGACGGGCGCGGCAACCGCGTCGCGGCGGCACTTTCGCACGGCGAGCAGCGGCAACTCGAGATTGCGATGGTGCTCGCCACGGCCCCGGAAGTGCTGCTCCTCGACGAGCCGCTCGCCGGCATGGGGGCGGAGGAGGCCGGGCGAATGGTCGAACTGCTGAAGAAACTCGCACCGGACCATGCGATCCTGCTGGTCGAGCACGACATGGATGCCGTGTTCGCGCTCGCCGATACGATCACCGTGATGGTGAGCGGCCAGGTACTGGAAAGCGGGCCACCGGCCCAGATCCACGCAAGCGTGGCGGTCCGGCAGGCGTATCTCGGCGACGGGACGGCCGCCGCGGCAGCCTCATGAACGTGATTGCGCAGAGGACGATGGCATGAGCGACGCGCTGCTCGAGGCGCGCGAGCTGCACGCGTATTACGGCGCGAGCCATATCCTGCACGGCATCGACTTTCGCATCGACCGCGGCGAGACTGTCGGGCTGATGGGCAGGAACGGCATGGGCAAGAGTACGCTGATCCGCAGCATGCTGGGGCTGGTCAAGCCGCGCCATGGGGAGGTCTGGGTGTGCGGGACGCCGATGACCGGCGCCGAGCCCTACCTCATCGCGCGGCAGGGGATCGCTTATGTGCCAGAGGGTCGCGGGATATTCCCGAACCTCACTGTGCACGAGAACCTCATGATGGCTGCGCGTGCCGGCCCGGACGGGCGGCGCGACTGGACCTACGAGCGCGTGCTGGCCACGTTTCCGCGGCTCGCGGAGCGGCTCGAGAACGGCGGCTGGAAGCTCTCCGGCGGCGAGCAGCAGATGCTGACCATAGGTCGCGCGCTCATGACCAATCCCGACCTGCTGATCCTCGATGAGGCGACCGAAGGACTCGCGCCGCAGATCGCCCGCGAGATCTGGCGCATCATCGGCGAGATCCGCGAGAACGGCATCGCCACATTGATCGTCGACAAGAACTACGCTGCGGTGACGGCGATCGCCAACCGCAGCGTGATCCTGGTGAAGGGTCGCGTGGTGTTCGAAGGCGACAGTGCGACGCTGCTGTCGCAGCCGGACCTGCTGCACCGGCATCTCGGAGTCTGAGTACCGTTCGCATGGGAGTCTGCCGGCGCTAGCGCATGGTCAAGCCGCCGTCCGCGGCCAGCACTTGTCCGGTTACGTAGCTCGCGCCATCCGACGCTAGGAACACGAATACCGGAGCGATTTCCTCGGGTTCCGCCCAGCGGCCTGCCGGAATGCGCTCCAGATACTTCGCCTTGAAGCGCTCGTCGGTACGGATCGTCTCGGTCATTGGCGTCGCGGCGCCGGGTGCGACCGCATTGACGGTGATGCCGAACTTCGCGAGTTCCTTCGCGGCAGACATCGTGAGCCCGACGATTCCCGCTTTTGCGGCGCTGTAGTTGACTTGGCCGATGGTACCGAGCATCCCGGCGGTCGAGGTCACATTGATGATGCGGCCGTAGCGCCGCTCCATCATGCCCGGCGCCACTGCCTGGAGGCAGTTGAAGCTCCCTTTGAGATGCACGGCTATGACTTCGTCCCATTGCGCCTCGGTCATCTTGTGCAGCATTGCGGGGCGGACGATGCCGGCATTGTTGACGAGGATGTCGACCCGGCCGAAGCGCTGACAGGTCGTGGCGACCATTGCTTCCACCTGATCGTGGCGGGATACGTCGCAGCCGACAGCGAGCGCGCTCTCGCCGCCGGCACCGAGTCCCGCCGCGGCTGCCTGTGCCCGCTCAGGCGTGAGATCGACGACACACAGCTGCGCGCCCTCGCGCGCAAAAGCCCGGGCTACGGCAGCGCCGATGCCCTGGGCCGCTCCTGTGACGATCGCTGTTCTGCCAACGAGCTGCATCTGCCGTCCCGTCTCTCTTGCCCATGCACGACGGCATGGTGGTGATTACTGTGCGAGAGCGTGCGTGAACCGGCCTTGATCCGTGTCAACCAAAGCGTTTCGCCGCCATGGCTCGGGCAGATACCGAACCATGAACGATCCGCTTGATATGAATCAAGGTACCTGCGACAAACAAACCCCCGTGGCTACACGATTCAGGTCCGGGTGGCCGGCTTTGGCTTCGCTCCGCGGCGAGATTCGCTGCCGGACGCACGATTGTTGGTCGACCGCGTCTGAGACTCCGCCTGGTTGCGCTGCTGTCGCTCGATCAACCGCAGCATCGTGGCGAGCGTGATCGAGCTGAAGGTCGCCTTGGCGATTTCGTCGATCTCGGACAGCACTGCGCCGAGCGCCCTGCCCACGGGGGTCCGCTCGCCGGGCTCGCGCCGGTCGGCGGCTGCCGGCGACAGGTCTTCGAAGGTGCGGATGACGTCCATCAGCGTCAGCCGGCGGGCGTTGCCGGCGAAGCGGTAGCCTCCGCCCACGCCCCGGACGGACTCGACGACTCCCGCACGGGCGAGGTCCGAGAGAACCTTGGCCAGATGATGCGACGAAACGCCGTATTTATCGGCGATCTCGGCTGCGGAGATGTGGCGGTGTGGATCGGCCGCGAATTCGAGGACGCTGTAGAGCGCAAGCGAAGTGTTCTTTTGCAGTTTCATCGCGCCGCGCCCACGCGGATCGAAACGCCGCCGTCAGGTCCCAAGATCCATCTCCAGCGGAATGAACGGCCCGGCCATCATGCCCTGGCTGCGAAAGAACGACAGGATCAGCGTGTTGTCGCGTCCGAGCATCGTGCGTACCTTGCGTACGCCCGCGCGCTGGAAGCTTGCGCAAATCGCGTCGAGGAGCCGCGTGCCGATGCCGGCCTGCCGCGAGTCGGGATTGACGTCGATCGCGAAGACCCACCCACAGGGTGGAGACCCGAATTCCCAGTCGCGTACCTCGCCGATGACGAACCCGACGACGCGCTCCCCGGTATCCGCCACGAGGAATTGCCGCTCCAGGTGCCCGGAGTCGCCATAACGCCGGTAGATCGATCGCCAGTAGTCGCGCTTCTCCAGTCCGGTCACCGTGGCATCGATGGCGATGATCTGGGCGAGATCGCCGCGCCGCACCGGCCGGACCACGATGGGATCCGGGGGTGCGGGGGCCTGGGCGCGGACGCCGGCCGTCCGGCGGCCCGCGCTCCGTCGCATTGGTTTGGTGGTCGTCGTCGGCTTCAAAAGATGACGCAGATCAATTCAATAATCGCATTCCGGTACCAGAATACACCATCTAGCCGACTGGAGGAGGTTACCATGGCAGTCATCTGCAAGGCACGTGTGTCAATGCTGGTCGCGGCGATTGCGTTCAGCGGTGCGATCTGCGCCGTCGTGCCGGCGTCCGCGCAGGAACCGATTCGGATCGGGGCGTTTCTTTCCGTAACGGGGCCGGCGGCGTTTCTCGGTGATCCGGAGCAGAAGACGCTCGAAATGTACATCGAGCGTATAAACGCGGCCGGCGGCGTGACGGGCCGCAAGCTGCAGCTCGTCGTCTACGACGACGGTGGCGACGCCGACAAGGCACGCACGTTCACCAAGCGCCTGCTCGAGCAGGACAAGGTGGATATCATCGTCGGCGGTTCGACCACGGGCACGACCATGGCCGCGGTCCCGCTGGTCGAGCAGGCGCAGGTACCGCTGGTGTCGCTGGCCGGAGCGGTGGTAATCGTCGAGCCGACCAAGAAGTGGGTGTTCAAGACGCCACATACCGACCGCATGGCCTGCGAGAAAATTTTTGCCGACATGCGCGGGCGCAAGCTCACCAAGGTCGCGTTGATCTCCGGCGCCGGCGGTTTCGACAAGTCGATGCGCGGGGAATGCTTGAAAGTTGCAGGCAAATACGGCGTCGACATCGTCGCCGACGAGAGTTATGGCGCAGCGGACACCGATATGACCGCGCAGCTCACCAAGATCAAGGGGACGCCCAGCGTTCAGGCGGTGCTTAATTGCGGGTTCGGACAGGGGCCGGCGATCGTCACCAAGAATTACAAGCAACTCGGCCTTACCACGCCGCTCTATCAGTCGCACGGCGTCGCCTCGAAGGAGTTCATCAAGCTCGCCGGCGACGCGGCCGAAGGCGTGCGTCTTCCCGCCGCAGCGCTGCTGGTCGCCGATATCCTTCCCGAGAGCGATGCACAAAAGCCGGTGGTCGTTGCTTACAAGCGAGACTACGAGGCGAAGTACAAGTCCGACGTCTCAACCTTTGGCGGCCACGCCTACGACGGGCTGATGCTGGCGGTCGACGCGATCAAGCGGGCCGGCGGCACCGACAAGGCGAAGCTGCGCGACGCCCTCGAGAGCACGCGCGGATATATCGGTACGGCCGGGGTGGTCAACATGTCGAGTGCCGACCATATGGGGCTCGATCTCACCGCGTTCCGGATGCTCGAAGTGCGCAACGGCGGCTGGGTGCTCGTAAAAGAGACCGCAATGTAATCGATGGAGGGCTGTGCATGGACAGCCAGTGGACCCAGTTCCTCGCCGGCGGGCTGACCGCCGGCTCCGTCTATGCGTTGGTGGCGTTGGGCTATTCGATTATCTTCAACGCGAGCCGCGTCATCAATTTCGCCCAAGGCGAGTTCGTCATGATCGGCGGCATGAGCGCCGTGTCGCTGGTCGCGACCGGCGTGCCGATGCCGATCGCGGTTGCGGGTGCCGTGGTGATTGCATCCATCGTGGGGTTGCTGCTGGAAAAATTGGCGGTCGAACGCGCACCGCGCGCAGACGTCGTGACGTTGATCATCATCACCATAGGCGCGTCGATCTTCCTGCGCGGCCTCGCGCAGCTTGTCTGGGACAAGGCAATCCATCCGCTGCCGCCGTTTTCAGGCGACCAGCCGATTGCCGTGCTCGGCGCGACCATCGTGCCGCAAAGCCTGTGGGTTCTCGGCGCAATGGTTGTCATCGTCGCCGCCTTGTCGTGGTTTTTCGGCCGGACGCTGCTCGGCAAGGCGATGCTCGCCACCTCGCACAATCGTCTTGCCGCGCAACTCGTCGGAATCGACGTCGCCAAGGTGCTGTTCGCGAGCTTCGGCCTGGCAGCCGCGCTCGGCGCGATCGCGGGCGTGCTCATCGCGCCGATCACGTTCACGTCGTACGACGTCGGCGTCATGTTGGGACTGAAGGGCTTCGCGGCGGCGATCCTGGGCGGCCTCGGCAGTTTCGCCGGTGCGATCGTCGGCGGACTCGTTCTCGGCCTGCTCGAAAGCCTGTCTGCGGGCTACGTCTCGTCCGCCTACAAGGACGTCGTCGCGTTCCTCATCATGCTCGTGGTCCTCTTCTTCCGACCCCGTGGAATCCTTGGCGCCCTGCAAAGTGTTCGCGTCTAGGCGTCAGGACGCAACCAACCCCTGGTGGGCCAGCTCCCGCACCGGCGGAATCGCGTTGCTCGCGCTCGTCATCGCGCTCGCGCCGCTGGCGATCAGCAACAATTATTTCTACGATGTCGCGATCATCGTCGGCCTGAACGCAATCGTTTGCGTCGGCCTGAACCTGCTGATCGGCTATGCCGGTCAGATCAGTCTAGGCCACGCCGGCTTCGTCGGGCTGGGCGCCTATGGTTCGGCGCTGCTTGCCTCGCGGTACGGCTGGCCGCCGCTCGCCGCGCTCGTTGCGGCAACGGCGGGCGTCGCGCTGCTCGCGTTCGTCGTCGGCCGTCCCATTCTCCGGCTTCACGGACATTACCTCGCGATGGCGACGCTGGGGCTCGGCATCATTGTCTCGATCGTCATTTCCACCGAGGACGGACTGACGGGCGGGCCCGACGGCATGCCGGTCCCGCCACTGGCGTTGTTCGGGCTCGTTGTTCAGGGCGAGCGCACCTGGTACTGGGTCGTCGGCGGATGCCTGCTGCTCGCGGTGTGGCTGGCGCAGAACCTTATCGAGTCGCCGATAGGGCGTGCGCTGCGCGCCCTGCATACGTCGGAAATCGCCGCCGAAGTGGCCGGCATCGACAGCGCCCGGCACAAGCTCATGGTGTTTGTCGTCTCTGCCGTCTTTGCGGCCGTTGCCGGCGGGCTCACCGCCTTCTACGCCGGCTTCATAACGCCGGCCAAGGCGTCGTTCCTGCACTCGATCGAACTGGTGACGATGGTCGTGTTCGGCGGCATGGCGTCGACGTTCGGTGCCGTGGTCGGCGCCGCGATTCTTACCGTGCTGCCGCAGGTGTTGACGCTGCTGAAGGACTACGAAATGGTGGTCTTTGGCGCCCTGATGATGTTCACGATGATCTTCCTGCCGCTTGGCGTTGTGCCGACGCTGGCCGGCTATTGGCGCCGAGGGGCCCGATGAGCGCGCTGCGTGTCGAGCGCCTGTCGAAGGAGTTCGGCGGGGTGCGCGCCATCGATGATCTCTCGTGGCAGCTCCATCCCGGGACGATCCATTCGATCATCGGTCCCAATGGCGCCGGCAAGACGACCCTGCTCAACCTGCTAACCGGCGTCTATGTGCCCAGCGCAGGCCGCATCGTCTTCGATGAGCGCGACCTCACCGGGGCGCCGCCCCACGAATTCGCTGCCGCCGGCATCGGACGCACGTTCCAGAACCTGCAGATCTTTTTCAACATGACCGCGCTCGAGAACGTCATGACCGGGCGCCATTTGCGCGAGCGCTGCGGTCTGCTGGCGGCGCTGCTGCACGCTCCCCGCCTGGCGCGTGCCGAGCACGAATGCCGTGAACGCGCGCTGCAGCTGCTGCGCTTCCTCGGAATCGAAGGCTACGCGCGGATCGGTGCGGCGGCGATGCCGTACGGCGCGCTCAAGCGTCTCGAGATCGCGCGTGCGCTGGCCGGCGAGCCGAGCATGTTGCTGCTTGACGAGCCTGCAGCCGGGCTCAATCCGACCGAGGCGCAGGAGATCGACGCACTGATCAAGCGGCTCGCCGCAATGGGCACGACGGTGGTGTTGGTCGAGCACAACATGCGGCTGGTGATGGGCGTCTCGGATCACATCCTGGTTCTCGACTATGGCCGCCGCTTGAGCGAAGGAACGGCCGAGGAAATCCGCGCCGACCCGCGCGTGATCGAGGCTTATCTGGGCGCGGCTGACCCGTTGGAGGCCGGCCATGCTTGAGGTCGCCGCGCTGTCGAGCCGCTACGGGCGCATCCCCGCCCTCGCCAACGTCGATCTCCACGTGGGGCACGGCGAGTTGGTCGCGCTCGTTGGCGCCAACGGTGCGGGCAAGACGACGTTGCTGCGCGTGCTCTCCGGAGTGCAGCCGGCGGCGGGAGGCAGCGTGCGCTTCGAGGGTTCCGACGTGACGCGCGCGTCACCGCGGAACCGGGTGAAGATGGGTATTGTGCAAGTCCCGGAGGGGCGGCAGGTGTTCGGCCCGTTGTCGGTCGAAGACAATTTGCGCCTTGGCGCGTTCGTGCGGCCGGCCGTTGAGATCGCCAGCGCGCTCGAGCGCGTGTTCGCGCTGTTTCCAATCCTGGCGGCAAAGCGGCGCGAGACGGCCGGAACGCTGTCGGGAGGGCAGCAACAGATGCTGGCGATCGGCCGCGCCCTGATGACGCGGCCGAAGCTGCTGCTGCTCGACGAACCGAGCATGGGGCTCGCGCCGCGCATCGTGACCGAGATCTTCGCGATCATCCGCTCGCTCAAGGACGCGGCGACGACCATCCTGCTGGTGGATCAGAACGCACGCGCGGCGCTGGCGATCGCCGATCGCGCCTATGTGCTCGAAGTCGGGCACATCGCGCTATCGGGCAGTGGCGGCGAGCTGCTCGGCAATCCGAGAGTGCAGCAGGCCTATCTCGGCTTATGAACGGCATGCGACCCGCGAACGACAACCAACGAGCGATCCTGGAGAACCGATGAAGGCTTCACTTGCACAAGGCGTGACCGCAACCTCGAAATTGACCGTCGACCGCGAGCGCACGATCGACTTCATGGGCGAAAAGGCGCGCGTATATGCGACGCCGATGCTCGTGCGCGACATCGAGATTGCCTGTCGCGAGCTGTTTTTGTCGCACCTCGATCCGGGCGAGGATTCGGTCGGCACGCGAATCGAGCTCGATCATCTCGCCGCGACGCTGATGGGCATGCCGGTCGAGCTCAAGGTGACGGTCGCCGAGGTCAAGGGCCGTGCCGTCGCGTTGGATGTCGAGGGTCGCGACGGAATCGAATTGATCTGTCGTGGCCGGCACCACCGCTTCATTGTCGACGTCAAGACTACCGAGGCGCGGCTCGCGGCCAAGGCGGCCAAGGCGGGGCTCGCATGAGCGCCTTGCGCGACCGCAGTCACCGCGTTCAAAGGATGACGCAGATCAATCCAATAAACGCATTTCGGTACCACAATGCATTATTCAACCGATTGGAGGAGAGGTTGCCATGGCAGTCACCTGCAGGGCCCGTGTGCCGATGCTGGTCGCGGCGATCGCGTTCGACGGTGCGATCTGCGCCGTCGGCCCGGCGTCCGGCCAGGAACCGATTCGGATCGGGGCCTTTCTTTCCGTGACCAGGCCCGCGGCGTGAGCGCCTTACGCGACCGCACTCGCCGCGTTCCGACGTACTGCTACCAGTGCGTCGCGGGTCCGGATCTGCTCACCGTCAAGGTCGTCGATGGCGTCGCTACCGAGGTCGAGCCCAATTTCTGCGCGGCAGACGTGCACCCTGGCGGTGGCAAGGTATGCGTGAAAGCGTACGGGCTGGTGCAGAAGACGTACAACCCGCATCGCCTGCTGACGCCCATGAAGCGGACGAACCCGCGCAAGGGCCGCGACGAGGACCCCGGCTTCGTGCCGATCGGCTGGAACGAGGCGTTCGGGCTGATCGCCGAACGGCTGAACCGCGTGCGCGAGCAGGGGCTGACCGACGATTCGGGCTATCCGCGGCTTGCCGTGAGTCTGGGCGGAGCCGGCACGCCGCAGTCGTACATGGGCACGTTTGCCGCATTCCTCGCGGCCTGGGGGCCGGTCGACATGGGCTTCGGGTCGGGGCAGGGCGTGAAGTGCTATCACTCCGAGCACCTCTATGGCGAGTTCTGGCACCGCGCGTTCACGGTCTCTCCGGACACGCCGCTCACCGATTACCTGATCTCCTGCGGCGCGAATGTCGAGGCATCCGGCGGTGTGGTCGGCGTCTGGCGCCATGCCAACGCCCGCATCCGCGGGATGAAACGCGTGCAGGTCGAGCCGCATCTCTCGGTGACCGGCGCCTGCTCCGCGGAGTGGGTCCCGATCAAGCCTAAGACCGACGCCGCGTTTCTCTACGCACTGGTGCACACGCTGCTGCACGGGATTCCGCGCCAGCAGCTCGACGTAGCGTTCCTCTCTCGCTACACCGCGTCGCCCTATCTCGTCGGGTCGAACGGTTACTACCTGCGCGATCGCGCGACGCGCAAACCGCTCGTGTGGGACGCGGCCCGCAACGCCGCCGTGCCGTTCGACACGCCGGGACTGGCCGAGGCGCTCGAAGGGCGGTACGAGGTCGACTCGATCGAGATCGGTGCGGACGACGAAGTGCTTGCCGAGGGCTTTCTTGCCGGCGAAACCGCGTTCACCAAGCTCGTCGCGCACATGGCGCCGTACACGCCCGAGTGGGCGGAACGCATCTGCGACGTTTCCGCCGCGACGATGCGCCGCATCGCGCAGGAGTTCGTCCAGCATGCGCGTATCGGCGAAACGATCGAGATCGACGGTGTCACGCTGCCCCATCGCCCGGTCGCCGTGAGCCTGGGCAAGACGGTCAACAACGGCTGGGGCGGCTTCGAATGCGTTTGGGCACGCACGATGCTCGCCGCGCTCGTCGGCGCGCTGGAAGTGCCCGGCGGCACGCTCGGCACGACCGTGCGCCTGAACCGGCAGGTGACCGCGCGCATCGAGAGTGTGCAGCCGGGCCCGGACGGCTTCATGGCGTACCCGCTCAACCCGACCGACAAGGCGCACTGGTCTCCGCAGCCCAACATTCGCAATGCGTATCGAACGATGGTGCCGCTCGCGGGCAACGGCCCGTGGAGCCAGGCGCTCGGTCCGACCCATTTTTCGTGGATGTTTCTCGACGAGACGCCGAAGGGCCTGCCGCGCGTCACGCTACCGGACGTTTGGTTCGTCTACCGCACGAACCCGGCGATTTCGTTCTGGGACACGGCAGCCGTCGCCGACAAGATGGCGCGCTTTCCGTTCATGGTGGCCTTCGCGTATACGCGGGACGAGACCAATCATTTCGCCGATCTGCTGCTTCCCGAGGCGACCGACCTGGAAAGCCTGCAGCTGATCCGCATCGGCGGCTCGAAATTCGTCGAGCAGTTCTGGGACCAACAGGGCTTCGCACTGCGACAGCCAGCCGTCGCGACTCGCGGCGACGCGCGCGACTTCACCGCGATCGCCACCGAGCTTGCGCAACGCGTCGGATTGCTCGAGAAATACAACGCGGCGATCAATCGGGGCGCAGCGGGCGTTCCGCTCAAGGGTCCGCACGGGGACTTCTCGCTGCCGACGACCGACGCGCACCCGCCGGAGAAGATCTGGGATGCGGTTTGCCGCGCAGCGAGTGCAGAGGTCACCGACGGCCGCGAGCAGCACGGTCTCTCCTGGTGGAAGGAGCACGGCCTGGCGACGAAGCCGTTTCCGCGCGTGAACTGGTATTTGTTCCCTGAACTCGTCAGGCAGGGACTGCGCTTTGAGCTGCCGTATCAGGAGCGACTGTGGCGCGTCGGCGTCGAGCTCGGCCGTCGGCTGCACGAGAACGACATGCACTGGTGGGACACGCAGCTCAAGGAATATCAGGTGTTACCCGTGTGCAAGGATTTCAGCGCGCCGTGGATCACGGCCGTCGTCAAGGCGGGCGGCGAACCGAAGGATTTCCCCTTCTGGCTGCTGACCGCGCGCAGCATGCAGTATGCGTGGGGCGCCAACGTCGGCATGCAGCTGATCAAGGAGGTCGCCGACAACATCGCGGGCCACCGCGGCGTGATCATCAACACGCGCATGGCCGAGAAGCTGGGGATCGCGGACGGCGAGCAGGTGGAGATTGCGACGCCGCAGCGCAGCGTGCGGGGCCGCGCCGTGCTTCGGCAGGGGATTCGCCCCGACACGCTGCTGCTGCTCGGGCAGTTCGAACACTGGGCGACACCGTTTACCAAGGATTTCGGCATGCCGAGCATGAACTCGCTCGCGACGATGTCGCTCGACCTCACCGATGCGACAGGCTCCGGCGCCGACATTGTGCGCGTGAAGATCACGCCGGCAGCCGCGGTGCGCGTACCCACCGCGGAGAGTGTGGCGCAAGGGGCCGCCCCATGACGCGCTGGGTGATGGTGGCCGATCTTCGCCGCTGCGTCGGCTGCCAGACGTGCACGGCGGCGTGCCGTCACGCTAATGCGACTCCGCCCGGCGTCCAGTGGCGCCGCGTCCTCGATATCGAGCAGGGTGAGTATCCGGAGGTGACGCGTGCGTTCGTGCCGGTCGGCTGCCAGCACTGCGACGACCCGCCTTGCATGGAAGTCTGCCCGACGACGGCGACGAAGAAGCGCGCCGACGGCATCGTCACGATCGATTACGACATCTGCATCGGCTGCGCATACTGCGCGGTCGCGTGCCCGTACCAGGCACGCTTCAAGACGCTGCGACCGGGGTTCGCGTACGGCGCGGAGATGGAGAACGAGGCGAAGCGACGCGATGATTCGCGGCTCGGCGTCGCCACTAAGTGCACGTTCTGCGTCGATCGGGTCGACGCCGGGCTCGCGCAGGGAAAGACGCCTGGCGTCGATCCCGACGCAACGCCGGCGTGCGTCAACTCGTGCATCGCGCAGGCGCTCTCGTTCGGCGACCTCGACGACCCGCAGAGCAGCGTGTCGCAGCTCCTCGCGCACAACGCGAGCTTCCGCATGCACGAGGAGCTCGGAACGGGCCCGGGCTTTTATTACCTTTGGGATCGGAAGGCGGAGGCGGCCGAATGACGGGGCCGGCGAAAGGCTACGAGAGCTACGGCCCCAATCCGTGGCAGCAGACGAGCTGGGACGCTCGTGCGGCCGGCAATTTCATCGGCGGTGGTATGGGCGCCAGTCTCATCGTATTCGCGGCGCTGTCCGGCGCGACCGGTCCGGCGCTGTCGTGGCTGCTGCTGGCCGGACTGGGGCTCGTCGGCCTGGGACTGCTCTGCGTTGCGCTCGAGCTGGGACGGCCGCTCCGGGCGATCAGAGTGCTGCGCAACCCGCGCACATCGTGGATGGCACGCGAGGCCTGGACCGCGATGCTGCTGTTCCCCATCGGCCTCGTCGCGGCGGCGGGAGCAGCGGGTTTTGCCTGGATCGCCGCGGCGGTCGCGCTCGTGTTCGTCTATTGCCAGGCGCGCTTGCTGCAGGCGGCCAAAGGCATCCCGGCGTGGCGCGAACCGCTGCTGCGGCCTTTGCTCGTCACGACGGGGCTCGCCGAAGGGGGCGGCGTTTTCTTGCTGACGGCGCCGCTTCACGGCGCCGCCACCGGCGCGACGGTGATCGTGTTCGGTGTGCTCGTGGTCGCGCGGCTCCTGATCTGGGTCGCGTATCGGCGCCGCCTTGCCGGCGCCGTGGCACCAGGAGCGCAGACGGCGCTCGATGCCGCGGGGCGTGTCTTGATGCTCGCGGGCACGCTGCTGCCGCTCGTGCTGGCGGCGGTCGCGGCATTTGCCGGTGCATTCGCGTTGCCTATCGCGGCGCTGGCTGGATTGCTGGCGGCACTCGCCGGCGCCTGGGTCAAGCTTGTGATCGTCACCCGCGCCGGATTCAACCAGGGCTTTGCGCTCGCGCACCTGCCGGTACGCGGCGCGCGTCCTTGATCGACAACGTCTACCGACCCGGGGAGGCCGCATGGGCGCAACGATGATGGCGGAAGTGGGCATCAGCACCCATGTGCGACCCCGCTTTTTCTTCCAGCGCGAGCTGGAGACCATGCCGCGCGAGAAGCTTGCCGCGCTCCAGCTCGAAAGGTTGCGCGCGACGGTAACGAATGCGTATAACAATGTGCCTATGCATCGCGCGCGGCTGGACGCGGCCGGTGTCTCGCCCGAAGACCTCGCAAGCCTCGCGGACCTTGAGCGATTGCCATTCACGAACAAGGCCGACTTGCGCGATCACTATCCGTTCGGCCTGTTCGCGCGGCCGCGCAGCGCGCTCGCGCGTTTGCACGCGTCGTCGGGGACGACCGGAAAACCCACCGTCGTTGGCTATACGGAAACCGATCTCGACCACTGGGCCGATCTCATGGCGCGTTCGCTGGCCTGCGGCGGTGCGCGGCCGGGTGATCTGGTTCACAACGCATACGGTTACGGGCTGTTCACCGGCGGCCTGGGCGCGCATTACGGCGCCGAGCGGCTCGGCGCCACGGTCGTGCCGATGTCGGGCGGGTCGACCGAGCGGCAGATCGCGCTGATCCTGGATTTCGGGGCACGCGTGCTGTGTGCGACACCGTCGTACGCGCTGGCGATGGCCGAGGTCGCGGAGCAGCAAGGCGTCGACCTCACCAAGAGCACGCTCGACATCGGCATGTTCGGCGCCGAGCCCTGGAGCGATGCGATGCGGCGCGAGATCGAGGCGCGGTTGGGCCTCAAGGCGATCGACATTTACGGACTGTCGGAAATCATGGGCCCCGGAGTCGCCTGCGAATGCGAGTGTCAGGCCGGCTTGCACGCCTGGGAAGATCACTTCCTGTTCGAAGTGATCGATCCTGAGAGTGGGCGAGCGGTGCGCGAGGGCCAGGTGGGCGAGCTCGTGATCACCACGCTGACCAAGGAAGCGCTGCCGATGCTGCGCTACCGAACGCGCGACATCACCAAGGTCACGACCGCACCGTGCGACTGCGGGCGGACGCACTTACGCATCCTGCGCATCACGGGACGCAACGACGACATGCTGATCATTCGCGGCGTCAACGTATACCCGTCGCAGGTGGAAGCGGTGCTCATCGGTTTGCCCAACGTCGCGCCGCACTACCAGCTCATCGTCGAGCGCCGCGGCAGTCTCGATCATCTGACCGTCGAAGCCGAAGCGCAGCCCGGGGTCGACGCGGCGGCCAACGACGCCATTGCGCGCCAGGTCGCCCACCACATCAAGTCGCTGATCGGCATCACCGCCGACGTCCTCGTGAAAAAGCCGGGCGAGATTCCGCGCTCGCAGGGCAAGGCGGTGCGCGTACGCGACCTGCGACCGAAGGACTGACCGATGACCAAACGCCTCGTCTCACTGATGGTCAACGCGCGCGCACGTGAGGACGCGGTTGCCGACCACCTGCTGCTGCTCGACTATCTGCGCCAAGCCGCGGGGCTGACCGGGACCAAAGAGGGCTGCGACGGCGGCGAATGCGGCGCCTGCACGGTGCTGATCGACGGCGAGCCGCGGCTCGCCTGCATCACGCTCGCCGCAAGCTGCGAAGGCAGGCACGTGGAGACGATCGAAGGCCTTGCGATCGATGGCCGCATGAGTCGCCTGCAGCAGGCGTTCCACGAGAAGCTCGGCACCCAGTGCGGCTTCTGCACGCCGGGGATGATCATGGCCGCCGAGGGACTGCTGCGACGCCGCCCGAGCCCGACCGAGGCCGAGATCCGTGAGGCGCTATCGGGCAACCTCTGCCGCTGCACCGGCTATGTGAAGATCATCGAATCCGTGCAGGCGGCCGCCGGAGGTTGATGCGATGAACGACATCGTCGACGCGGCCGGCCGCGGCAAGGCGCCTGCGGTACCCGCCGACACGCGGGAGCGTACGGTTGGGCAACGAACCCCGCTAATCGATGGCATCGAGAAGGTCACGGGACGTGCGCTCTACACCGCGGATCTTCCGTTTGGCGAGACGCTCTGCGGCCGGATCCTGAGAAGTCCGATCGCGCACGGCTTGATCCGCGGCATCGACACGACGGCCGCGCGGGCGATGCCCGGCGTGCGCGCCGTCGTCACCGGGGAGGATTTCGCCGCTCCCTACGGCGTGATCCCGATCGCGCAGAACGAGTGGCCGCTCGCCCGCGACAAGGTTCGCTATCGCGGCGAGCCCGTGGCTGCCGTAGCCGCGGTCGACGATGAGACCGCAGAAGCGGCGCTCGCCGCCATCGTGCTCGACATCGAGTCATTGCCCGCGTACTTCCACGCCCCCGAGGCGCGCGCCGCCGATGCGGTGCAGCTCCACGAGAAGAAGGCGGGCAATATCGAACGCGAGGTCGATCAGTCGTTCGGTGACGTCGATGCGGGCTTTGCCGCCGCCGATCTCGTGCGCGAACAGACGTTCCACTATGCCGAAGTCGCGCATGGTCAGATCGAGCTCAATGCCGCGGTCGCGAGCTACGAGCCGGAGCGCGATCGGCTCACGACGCACTCGGTGACCCAGGTGCCGTACTACCTGCACCTGACGCTGGCGCGGTGCCTCGGCATGGACGGGTCGCGCATCCGCGTGGTGAAACCTTTCGTCGGCGGCGGTTTCGGGCATCGGGTCGAGCCGCTCAACTTCGAGATGGTCACCGGACTGCTCGCGCGCGCCGCCGGCGGGACGGTGAAAATGGAGCTGTCGCGCGAGGAGTGCTTTCTCACGCATCGCGGGCGGCCCGAGACCGACATCCGCCTCAAGCTCGGGCTGAAGAATACCGGCGAGATCACCGCGGTCGACTGCGAGATCGTTCAGCGCGGCGGCGCGTACGGCGGCTACGGCTTGGTCACGATCCTCTATGCCGGCGCCCTGCTGCACGCGCTCTACATCGTGCCGACGGTGAAATACCGAGGCTATCGCGTCTACACCAACACACCGCCCTGCGGCGCGATGCGCGGGCATGGCGCGGTCGATGCGCGGCACGCCTTCGAATCGCTGCTCGACATCATGGCCGGCGAGCTTGGCCTCGATCCGTTCGCGGTACGGCGCGCCAACCTGATCGCCGCACCGTATCGCACGATGAACGACCTGCAGGTCAACTCGTACGGGATTCCCGCGTGCCTCGACTGGGTCGAGGCGGCTTCCGGCTGGAAGAAGCGCCGCGGCAAGCTGCCGCGCGGGCACGGCCTCGGGCTCGCCTGCGCGCACTATGTCTCGGGATCGGCGAAACCGGTGCATTGGAGCGGCGAGCCGCATGCGGTGATCAACCTCAAGCTCGACTTCGACGGCGGAATCACCATCCTCACCGGCGCGTCCGACATCGGTCAGGGCTCCTCCACGCTGCTCGCGCAGATCGTGGCCGAGGTACTCTCGCTGCCGCTCGCACGCATCCGCGTCATCGCGACCGACAGTGCGCTCACGCCGAAGGACAACGGCTCCTA
>Ga0184638_1000160_pt1 | contig 17830 bp, 9 predicted proteins | sample PLM31_50_b2_FD_133141 | JGI IMG/M metagenome (GOLD analysis project Ga0184638, IMG submission 133141) | Groundwater sediment microbial communities from an aquifer in East River, Colorado, USA - PLM3-1_50_b2 | ecosystem: Environmental > Terrestrial > Soil > Riparian zone | place: USA: East River... | reverse complement strand
TGTCATCTCTCTGTCTGCTTCAAGCGGAGTACCTGCGCTCTGTCTGTGCGTCTGCCAATAAATTCCATTTAACCACTGATCAAATTGCGCATGTGATATGGCATACATCGGCCATATTAATGGTATTAGAACCACAGGAATGATCCAAATGCTCAACATTTTCAGTTTTTTGTTATTGTTTGTAAGGAAAAGAAATACCACTAATGGTATCATTATAAAAGCAGGTATTTTTGTAAATATAGCCAATCCCATAAATATGCCAGATATTACAACCTTTGATAGATTCTTTTTCTCGTGATCCTTTGTTTTAGGATCCTTTGCAGTAAGTGCAAAAAATATTGAAGATAGAAGCAGAGGAAGCTGAAGAGATTCTAAAAATATTGTTCGTAGCAAACTTATCGACATAATTGCAAATAGAATCGATGCAATAAACCCAACTTTTGTGCAATATCGACGTTCCGATATTTTGTAAATAAGAAAAGTATCTACTATACCAAGAGTTCCAATGAAGATTTTTGGTATAAGCCATAATTGCTCAACTGATTTTAATACATCGCCTTCAGCAGAAGCATGCATTGAATCAGGATAGCCTGTAAGCCACAAGATCCCTGCTAAAAAAAGCTGGCCAAAATATGGATGATCGTAGAATTTTCCCTCTTGAGGATTCTGAGCAACCAAGACGTGCATAGCCCTTCCAACATAAGTGCCATCCTCATATTTTAAGGGGGGAAAGTCCAAGGGATTCCACAGAAAAGTAAAAGCAGACAATATCAAAGCCAATACAAGTAAGAAGTTCGATGAATGGTGGATATCCCTGGGCAATATGCGATGAAAGTTCAAATGTTAAGTTACAAACGTTAAGATTGATATTATAAATATTGTTATTTATATATTATATCTTGACAGACGACTGCTAAAACCGCTTACCAAATATGAGACCCAAATATTAATGGCTGAGTCCAGTCCAACTTCGGCATATGAGTTTATTGCAGGATAAAATCATTGATAGTAAGATAGCCCTACTATATACAGTTAGATAATTCTGTTCTATGTGTTATTTTTCAAAGTGAATTATAACAGCAATCACTACAACATCAGAAGGTTGAGTATTAGTATCTAAATCCTTAAATCTCACACATTTCTTCCACACCACGGGATGCTACTTCGAATTTTAATTATAGCAGTTCTGTTGACGATTATGATAAATCAATATAGTATTGTTTACGCACCGGATACCAGATCTACATTTTCCTCCAATGAACCTACTGTTAGCGATTCAGTGCTTAAGGTGGAAAAGGTTTTAGATGGACTTACTTTTCCAACCGGCATGGCTTTCCTAGGTCCGGATGATCTTTTGATTATAGAGAAGAATAATGGTACAGTACATAGGATTTCAAACGGCGTAATGTCAAAAGAACCATTAATTGATGTAAATGTTGCAAACCAAGTTGAAAGAGGTTTACTAGGAATTGCAATTGAAAAAAACAAGAACGGATCAACATATGTTTTCCTGTATTATACTGAATCAGTAGCAAAAGATGGGAACGATTTTAGTGCAGATCCATTGGGAAATCGTCTTTACAGATATGAATTGTCAGGGTTCGGCACTAGACTAATAAATCCTCAGCTCCTTATTGATCTTCCAGCTACCCCTAAACCTGTACATAATGGCGGTGTTGTGATAATTGGACCCGATAATTATGTGTATACTGTAATTGGTGACATAGATCTCCATAGAAATCCAGCTCAAAACAAAGAATCTGGAAAAGATGTTGATGGAACAAGTGGTATTTTAAGAATAACGCGTGATGGTGAACCGATAGAGCCCTGGATCCTTGGTGATACATACCCACTGAATCTGTACTATGCGTATGGAATACGAAATAGTTTTGGAATTGAAGTTGATCCTGTGACCGGTAACGTGTGGGATACAGAAAATGGAGATTCGTATGGTGACGAGATTAATCTTGTTGATCCTGGATTTAATAGTGGATGGAGAATCGTGCAAGGTAAGTCTTCTCTTTTTCAGATCCATAATAACAAGACATTCAACCCTGACGACCTAGTGGACTTTGGTGGTAAAGGGGAATATAGTGATCCGGAGTTCTCATGGAAGGCCCCTGTAGGTGTAACAAGTATTAAATTTCTAAATTCTAACAAATTGGGCAAACAATATGAAAATGATATGTTCGTCGGTGATTTCCACAATGGATATCTTTACCATTTCGATTTGAACAAAAAGAGAACTGGTTTGTCCCTTGAGGGATCATTGACTGATAAGTTAGCAAATAACTGCGATGAGCTAAAACAGGTGATCTTTGGACAGGGTTTTGGTGCCATTACTGATATAGAGGTTGGACCGGATGGTTATCTGTATGTGATGTCATTGAAACAAGGTGGTCCTAATTGTGACCCTAAGCACCCGGAGATACCCTGCGTTGTTTATAATTCTGAGATTAAGGGGAACATATACAAAATTGTTCCAAAATGAATAATTTAACAGAAGATTAATGAAGAAGAATATGGTGTTGTAATAGGCGATAGCAAGTCGTTTAGGATCTTTGAATGTGAATTCAAATAAGTTTTTGTAAAATTTCAATTTAAAGATATTATTAAAATTTTGCCATTTAATGCAGGTGGCAAGCTTCGTGTGCAAGTTTAATATATTTCTGGAGGTCCTAATTTCGTAGCTATGATTTTAGGGTACCCTAACTGTTATAACAATCATTTTAGTAGTCGCATCAAAAAGCAGTCTTCTATTACGGTAATTGTTTGTATATCGAAATAGTGAACAAGCAATACTACATGCATCTGATATTTCAAGAATATAGAATATATATGAACCTAGTATAAAATCTGGAATATTGAAAAGGGTCATAATCACTGGTGGTAATGGTTTTATCGGTAAGCATCTAGTAAAAAGATTATTAACTGATAAGTAATGTTCTGTTGCTCTAATTGCTAATAAACCAAATTTGGCTGGTAGGGAATTGCACGAAACAACTCCTTTAACATTTTATGCGGCTGACATAAGGGATAGAGAGTCTAATTTAAACATCTTTCGAGATGAAAAAGCGGACACTTGTCTCCATCTTGCTGCAAAAATAAGTGTTGCAGATTCGATCAGGAAACCAGAAGAAACTATGGATATAAATGTGAAAGGAACTCTCAATGTGCTAGATGCCTGCCAGACTAGCGGAATTAACAGGTTTGTTTTTGCGTCTTCTGCTGCCGTATACGGAGACGTTAGAGAACTACCGATCTCTTAGAACAAAACGTTAAGACCATTATCTCCGTATGGAACAAGCAAGATGCTTGCAGAACAACACGTCTCGACTTACAAAGAACTAAAAAAATTCAAAACACCATTTCACTTCGAATTTTCAACGTTTATGGAAGCGGACAAGCAGGCGAGGCAGATGTGATTACAAAGTTCGCTAAAAGACTATTAAAAGGATTGGCCCCAGCAATTTATGGAGATGGTAGGCAGACAAGAGATTTTATTTCAGTGGGTGATGTAGTAGATACTATCATATTATCTATAAAATCAATGGAAGATTTTAAAAATAAAGTAACGGCGTTTCCGGCTCTTTTCAACGTTGGTACTGGTACACCAACAAGTATCAATCAACTTGCACAAAAAATGATTGAAATATTTGAGCTTAATTTACAACCTGTTTATGAAAAGGCAAGAGAAGCTAGCTTTGATATAATGCATAGTTATGACGATAATACAATGGCCAAGCAAAACTTGAAATTTGTTGCCAAAAAAGGAATTGAAATAGATTAGAAGGAGTGATAGGAAAGATGACTTCAAGGATAGAATTTGACAAATTATACTTATTCCTATCTTTGGTAGACTTTTCACCCAATCTGTCTTATCATCCCTTCTAGTGACATCTAAAATTACGGTTTCCTCTATCCATTGTAATTCCAAAACTCATTTTTGGGTTAACAAAATACTATTCTACATCTCATTTTGATGTTATTAAAACAGAAGGACCGAGTTTAGCTCAAAGTAACAATAAACAGAAGGGCATAAGAAAAGTCATTAGTTTCAAAGAACATGAGGTACCCGTGCTAATAGAAAATATTTAATCTGATTCAAGCCGTATAATTATGAAAAATATTGATATCCCATAGAATATCTGTACCATAACAAAACTGCTTTTGTTCATATTTATCATCGTCTACTAATTGCCCTTTGAAGCCATTCAAAGGATGTTTATTCTTATAATTTATATATTATTCTAACTGTCTTTAGTATTAACGTATGCTCTCCAGGAGTGTTCGTAGTGACACCAAATCGAAATTCCGTCGGTTTGCCAGCTATCTCAGCCGGAAGAATAAACAATTGACTTGTTTCAATCCCTGACGTATCCTTTAGAGAGCTCTTGAAATATCTCTTTTGACTATCAGTGTCTTTGATTTCTACAGAAAATTTGTCATTTCCTTCTGGAGATTTTGAGGTATACACTAACGATAAAAGTAGTGGGGTTTCTGTTAGATTATTTAGTTGTGTTCGCAGTATTGCATTCCTAGATACTTTATCTGTCCCGTTTGTTTTAACTAAGATTTTTAAGATTCCATCAGCATGGGGCAGTCGACCACTACCTTTTAATTTCCAGTTATATTCCCTACTAAGGAGATTTGTTCCATTGTCCTGTGTCAATACGTTATACGAAGAGCGGGTTTCGGGTAGTATTATCTTATAGGGTCCAACCTCAACAGTAGTAGTTTGGTTATTAGTATGTGCTTTATACACATTTCGTAACCTCTTACCTGTTTCATCGTTCGCCGACATAACATCCTTAAAAGTACTATCTACAACAAAGAGACTCCTATTAATTTTAGGGCTTGTTTCAATAGGATCAATTTCCGGTATCCTGTAGTCTTCACGCAACTGAAATACGTACTTTGGTATCCATGAATAAACATTGCTTGCAATCATAGTGATATTACCATCTTTGTTATCATTCAGATAGCGTGCAACAAACGCGGATGCTAAGAATTTAATATCGTTATTGTGGGCAGTTATTTGTGTCATGACATTTACTAATCCAAAAATTGTTATTGCAGAAATTATAAAAAAGGGTAATACTTCCCCAATCTTCCTATAGGTAATCATATCTGTTAAGCCCACTATAAATCGAGCAGATGAAATACATAATAATGGAAGTAATGGAATAATATGAAAGTCGCTAGCGAATCCAATAATATACAAAAAGCCTAGAAATGGTATACCCCACAATAACAGAAAAAAATCCTTTTTTAGAGCTGCAAAAACTAATCCCGAAAAACCGAGACCAAACAAGAGGGGCATCTTCAAGAAGTTCGTTGTAATTGAATTTACCAATGTCTTCTGTCTGTCTTCTTCAAGTGGTTCTACGCTCTGTCTGTGCGTCTGCCAATAAATTCCATTTAACCACTGATCAAATTGGCCATGTGATATGGCATACATCGGCCAAATAGATGGTATCAGAATCACAGGAATGATCCAAAAGCTCAACGTTTTCAATTTTTTGTTATTGCTTGTAAGAATGAGAAATACCACTAATGGTACCATCATAAAAGCAGGTATTTTCGTAAAGATAGCCAATCCCATAAATATGCCAGATATTAGAATCTTCGATAGATTCTTTTTCTCGCTGTAACCTGTTTTAGCATCCATTGCATTTAGTACAAAAAATATTGAAGATAGAAGAAGAGGAAGCTGGAGAGATTCTAAAAATATGGTTCGAAGCGAGGTTATGGACATTATTGCAAACAGAATTGAGGCAATAAATCCAACTTTTGCGCTGTATCGACGTTCCGATATTTTGTATATGAGAAAAGTATCTATTACACCAAGAATTCCAATGAAGACCTTTGGGACCAACCATAACGCCTCAACTGACATCAGTACATCGCCTTCAGCAGAAGCATGTATTGAATCAGGATATCCCGTAAGCCATAAGATCCCTGCCAAAAAAAGCTGGCCAAAATATGGATGATCGTAGAGATTTCCCACTTGAGGATTCCCAGCTACCAACACATACATAGCCCTTCCAGTATACGTGCCATCCCCATATCTTAAGGGGGGAAAGCCCAAGGGATTCCACAGAAAAGTAAAAGAAGACAAAATTAAAGCCAATATAAGTAGGAAGTTAGATGAATGACTGATATTCATGTGCAATATGCGATTAAGGTTCAAATTTTAACTTACAAACATTCAGTTTGACATTATAAGTATTGTTATTTGCGCATTGCATCTTGACACGCTGCTGCTAGAATCGCTTACCAAATATGAGACCCAAATATTAGAGTTAGAAATGCCAGTAAACCACATATATCAATCCATTGCAGGACAAAATGATCGATAAATAGATAGCCCTACTATTTATAATCGAAGAATATTTTGTTCTGTATGTCAATTTCCAAAGTAATCATAGCAGCGACGAATACAGCATGGTGACGTTGAGTATTAGGAGATAAATCTTTACGCATAAAATGAAGGAAAGGTCTTGTAAGCGGCGAGTTGTTTAGGTTCTCTTGAATCTGACATCAAATTTTCGAGTTTTTGTAAAATTTGAATTTAAAGTTGCTATTAAAATTTTGCCTTTTATTGCAGTGGGAAAACTACGTATGCAAGTTTAATATATTTCTGGAGGTTCTAATTTCATAGCTATGGTTTTAGCATAACCTACCTAACTGTTATAACAGTCATTTTAATAGCCGCATCAAAAATCAGTCTTCTCTTTCGGTAATCGTCTGTATATCGAAATAGTGACCAAAGAATACTACTTTCATCTGATCTTTCAGGAATATAGAATATATATGAACCCAGTATAATTTCTGGAATCTTGAAAAAGGTCATAATCACTGGCGGTAGCGGTTTCATAGGAAGACATCTAGTAAAAAGATTATTAACTAATAAGCAATGTTCCGTTGCTCTAATTGCTAATACATCAAATTTGGCCGGTAGGCATTTGCAGGAAGCAATGCCTTTAACATTTTATGCGGCTGACATAAGGGACAGAGAATCTATTTTAAACATCTTTAGAGACGAAAGAGCGGACACTTGTATCCATCTTGCTGCAAAAATAAGTGTTGCAGATTCAATCGAGAAACCTGAAGAAACTATGGATATAAATGTGAAAGGAACCCTCAATGTGCTAGAGGCGTCCGAGAATAGCGGAATTAACAATTTTGTTTTTGCATCTTCTGCTGCTGTATACGGTGATGTTAAAGAACTACCAATTTCTGAAAATGAGTCATTAAGACCATTATCTCCTTATGGAACAAGCAAGATGCTTGCAGAACAACACGTCTCGTCATACAAAAAACTAAAAAAAATTCAAAACACCATTTCACTCCGAATTTTCAATGTTTATGGGAGTGGACAAGCAAGTGAGGCAGATGTTATAACAAGATTTGCTAAAAGATTATCAATTGGAGAGCCCCCGACAATTTATGGAGATGGAACGCAGACGAGAGACTTTATTTCCGTTGATGATGTAGTAGATGCCATTTTATTATCAGTAAGATCAATGGAAGATGTTGAAAATAAAGGCTTGACGCTTTCATCGATTTTTAACGTAGGAACTGGTACACCGACAAGTATCAATCAACTTGCGCACAAAATGATTGCAATATTTGAGCTTGATCTACAACCTATTTACGAAGACGCAAAAGAAGGCGACGGTGGAATCATGCATAGTTATGCTGATACAACTATGGCTAAGGAAAACTTGCATTTTGTTGCAAAAAAAAGAATCGAAACAGGGTTAAGAGAGATGATAGACACGATTGTTTTACAAAAATAACTTGCATTGGAACAACGCACTGCTTGTATCCGTTAGACTCAGCTTCGTTAATTAAAAAAAGTTATCTACAGCGTAGTGGTCCTTGTTGCGTGAAGTGCTCACAATTAAGTCCCTTTCCTTGTCCATTAACTAACCCAAGGTGTTTACCGTTGTTATTATTTACGCCACTTTGAGACTCTACATTCTCACCTGAAAGAGTCAAGCTAGGACCATAAGAATATGTAGCAGTCCCGGTTTTGGAGATGGTGAATTTGTCAAGTTGTGTTCCACCGTTTGTAAAGTATCTACCTTCCAGCCTATATCCATTGTTTGTTATCTTTATGTCTAGAATTCCAAAATCATCATCTTGCTGAAATTTCACCCATGAAGGTTTGCCAGAAAGCCCGTGAAAGTTTATACCTCCAGTTCCAACGACCGAAAAGATCTCTCCCTGAGGATCATTATAATCATTATTATTTGAACTAGTTTTAGTTGGGGTAGAACCTCCTGAATATTTAATAGGAAAAGTTCTTTGCGAATTATGCACATGTCCTTGCAACACAACATCTACACCAATTTGGTCAAAAAAAGAATGGTATGTATTTCTAAGAGACGTAGCTGTAGAACCGCCGTTGGTACATCCTGAGGAACTACAGGTGTTAGGTGATGTATACATTGGCTTATGCATGTATACTATAATCCACTTAATGTTCGAATTTGCTTTTGCCGAGTTAAGATCATTTTTTACAAAGTTATTCTGAGAAGAACCTGATGAAAAGCTAGTTCGGTCCGTATCCATCACCAGAACATGAACATTGTTATAGTTAAAAGAGTAATATGGATTTCCCAGATTGAAATGACTCTTATACTGTTGGTATCCTTCATCATCATCATCTTCATGATTTCCTATCGCTATTCTAGTTCTGGAATCAAAGTCATCTACTAAGTTGAACCAACACGTCGCAGTATCCTGATATGAATAGTCTCCCAATGCCAGAACTCGTTCCGGGCTTTTTGAATTAATGTTATTTACGGTCTTCTGTGTGTTAGAGTTGCAGCCCCAATCACCAACAGCGGGAAAATTAAAATCTGCTGATGCATAATTTGTTAGAACTGATATTAAAATACCAAAACCTAAGAGGCTAAAAAAAACGAAGCGTGATTGTCCTGACACAGGCTTGCATGACAACATATCCAAACGTAGGATAATTAATTCCATAAAAAGTATTCTATTTTGTTTTACGCTCATACGACATAGCTTTAGCTGGAGACCTCTATTCTCAGTGTATGCACATTACATTTGAAAGAAATAAAAGTTCACATAATTCATTATTTGTATTTCATAGCTGTATTTCTTGAGTGTGAGCTTTAGAAATGTTTACAAGGCATTGTTTCCCTCTCAGACCTCAGGTATCAGCGTCTAAATCTAAATCAAATTGGTAGATTTACTCCACAAAGTGTGTATAGTTGGAAAAGAGTCATTGCATTATAAATTATATGATCTTTTTTATAGATGTTAGAAGGTTAATATGAAAAAAACCTAAAGTTAACTTTAATTTATTTAATTTAGTCTTTGAAAACTCGATATAAACTAAAAAACAACTAATATATCAAAAGTGCACAATAATGATACTCACTTATCGTTACTCAGAATTCAATGAACTTTCTACATTTAAACATGATTTACCATTGCTAGGGATCTATTATAAGCCAACTTTAAAATTAAAGTGATAAATCAATACCGTTTAAAAGCGTCATGAATAAGAAAGTAAAAAAATACATTTTAATTATGATTCCGTTGATACTATCTGCATATTCTCATCTTTGGAATCCTCTTGGATTTCCTTCTATTCATATTGACGAGGGTCATTACATGCGAAGAGCGATGTTGGTGCTTGAAGGAATGGGGCCACAAGAATCAGCTAACACTGGATATCCCCGTACATATGATCACCCTTATTTTGGACAGTTATTCTTGGCAGGTGCACTTGGGTTGCTAGGCTATCCTGCTTCATTAAATCCAGATTCAGACGTATCGTCGATACAAGCGCTGCACCTTGTTCCCAGGATTTTGATGGGACTTTTAGCTGTATTGGATACGTTTCTTTTATTCAAGATTACTGAACGACGTTACAGTAGAACAATTGCCGTAATCGCATCCGTGCTTTTCGCGATAATGCCTATCACATGGGTGTTTAGAAGGGTATCTCTGGAAGCTATTTTGATGCCCTTTTTATTAACTTCTATTTTATTCGCTCTTTTTGTCAGGGGCTCCAAAAATATACAGAATAAGGCGTTACTAAATTCAATATCCAAGTATGAAATGAGTAATAACGTGTTGATATTCTTGTCTGGAATATTCCTGGGTCTAGCAATTTACACGAAGATTCCAGCGTTTACAATGATTCCTCTAGTAGGAACGTTGGTATTTTTTTATTCAGGAAAAAGTCTGAAAAGTATCGGAATTTGGTTTATACCGGTTATCACTTTGCCGCTTTTGTGGCCTTTGTACAGCGTACTAGTAGGTCAGAGCGATCTATGGGCATATTGGGTCTTTTGGCAATCTGAAAGAGATCCGTCTGAAACGATAACGTTTGCCAGTGCGCTTACAAATTTCTTTAAATTAGATCCTATAATAACGATTTTAGGAATTTCAGGAATCGTGTATTCTGCTATAAAAAAAGATTTTCTTCCATTGATGTGGATATCACCCGTATTGATTTTTTCCTATTTGATAGAATGGGTGCAATACTTTCATCTGCTGTATGTTTTCCCTGCCATGTGTCTTGGTTCAGCAATTTTGGTAGATTATGCTCAAAAAATTATTGCTAAACATTGTCATCCCATTATTTCTTACTCAATAATTCTATCAATAACAGGCTTTGCAATAGTGATTACAAGTATGCTTATCAACTTAGACGTAAATTCTTCCTATTATAATGTATATGCAACGATTGCTCAACAAATACCTAGTACATCTAATAAAGTCCAGACAAATGTAACTGTTATTGGAAGCCATTTTTGGGTTTGGGACTCTTACTGGATTACTCAATATGTGCTTGATAAGCCCCATTACCTGATAGATCCCCACTTAGATTCTAAGTTCAAAAAACAAGTTCAGACAAATAATGTGTTGTTTGTTGATGATCCTATATTCCTCAAGTCAATTTCTCGCAAAATTAATAGTGAAAATCTAAATAAGATAAGAGAGATACACAACAACTCTGTAGAAATAGCATCATTCATAGATAATGTAACAAGTCATACAACTGACAGTTACCCGTACAACGGACTACCTATTATGATTTCCAACGAAGGTCATCCAACAGGCAAAGTAGCGATTAGAAAAAATTATTGACCTAGTGCGCTTACATTAAATATTAAGACTTGACTCACTATACTAACCTCTAATGAATGCATTATCATCGATAGTCTTTGGAGTTGCTTTATTGGGATTAACACTAGTGGTAAACGGTACTTTTAATCACAAATATGACAACTCAAGACCCCTAACCCAAGAAAAAATTGAACAACGTCCTGTTAATGTCACAGACATTATGAATTTAAAGGGAAATATAATCAGTCTGCAATACAATGATTCTAGCGTTCCAGAATGGATCTTGTCAGGAAAATGGCAGATAGCGCCAAAAACAGATAATAATACTAATACTAATACGACTGGGAAACCGGAAATAAAATTTTCTTCTACCATTACCATGACAAGTATTGACGGAACAAAGACTCATAAACATAGACTAACGGATTTTAAACTATTGAATATATCATTTCAGAATAGTACTGCGATAATTAACGGAACTATTTCGTTGGTTACTTCTGAAGACGATTTTGGGCTCATAGACAAGGACTTGGAGAACGTACCTGTGGGTATTACTATCATGAATGCTAACACTATCAGGATTGATATAGATAATAACTCCGTCAAGCAACATTTTGGTAGTCTTCCAATATACGGTAAGATTGGATAAAATTAAATTATTAAAAATGTAATGTAGATATACAGTAGAGCCATTGTGCACAGAAGATAAAAAAACTGTATTAAATTTGGACTTGTCTATCAAGTAGGATATTGTTGGTTTTGCTAGGCTAAAGTTTGACATCTTGCTGGGATAAAAATTTTATCTTAGTGGGACTATCTAGCAGTTACTCATATAAACGCAAAATCTTGAGTCTCAAATTGGAGATAGCAGATTTAAGTAAAAGACTTACTAGTTCCCATAGCGCGATTTAATGTTAAAGATTCAAAAGTGTGTAGTATATACTTTAAATGTTCTCCGGTACTAGTATGTGATGAGAACAAAATTTGTGATAGCAATATTTTTTTTGGCTGAAATTACATATTAATAATTTGTTCTAACTTGTATTTCATCGAAATAACAACTCCTAATGTTTGCTTTCAGCGGGTTGTCCTTGAGAATCGAACCAGGATATTGGAATGATGCTATCGTGGCTGTATTATTATATAAATTTAGAAGACTTGCAACTTGTGCTTTGTCCTCCAGCTCTTTTCCAGATATGACAAATCGATAATTCGGGTCCAAAACCAGTAATACCTTGTCCGTTGTTAACTCTTGAGACGCTCGGGTGGGTAATACGTGGTCTTTACCAAAAACATAACTAAAGATCCACGAAAATGCAGGGCTAGAAATTATGGTTGTATCATCAACGATCTTATTAGTTACATTATTGGTTCCAGCAACAAGAGTATCATCTGAATGTTGTGCAATGAATGATGATACTGCAAAATAAGGTAGAGAATAGTTACTAACAATTAAAAGTACAGTAGTCGTCAACCCGAAGATCCCGATTGCTGATATTGCCGCAAATGGTACAAGCTTTTTGTACTGATTGTTTTTTTTCATGACTCTATCTGGTATTTCTTTTATTAGTAAAGCCGATGCTATACAAAATACTGGTAATAACAAAATAAAGTGAAAATAGTAGACCCAGTGTATCATAAAAGAAAAAATAAAGAACGGTATTACCCATAGTAAAATAAAGTAGTTCCTTCTTATTGCTGCATATACAATACCCAGAAGGCTTAAAGAGATCAAAACAGGATCCATATTAAAAATAGTCTTTAATTCACTTGATATGCTATGCGAAGAATCTGTTGCTGTACTTATCTCTCTTTGTGTTGCCTGCCAAAGCACACCATCTAACCACTCGTCAAATTGACCAACGGACAGAGCATAAGCAGGCCAGAGTAATGGTATTATAACGACAGGAATAAACCACAATCCCAGCATTTTCCACTTTCTAGTATTTGTAAAAATTAGAAATCCTACTACTGGAATAATAGTAATAGCCGGTACTTTTGTATATATGGCTAATCCAAGTAATGTACCAGAAACTAGAGTCAGAATTATTTCTTTGTTCTTAGCAAGTGCATTTTTTATACTGAGATTTCTTATAGTAATGCTGCCATTAATATCGTCAGAAACGCTGTTAGCATTGTTTCTCCTCAGATATATGGCCAATAATATTGATGATAGAACAAAAGGCATAAGGATTGAATCTAATAAGATCCATCTATAAAGCCATGTCATGGGCATTACCGCAAATAGAGTGGAGGCTATAAAGGCACCAGTTTTGGTGTTATAACGACGTTCAACTATTTTGTAGATAAGAAAAGTATCTACAACTGCAAGCATTCCCATAATCACTCTTGGAACAACATACAACATTTCAATCGATTGTATTGATGATGAAGGGTTAAGGGAAGATGGATATCCAATAATTTTGAACATTCCAGCCAAGAATATTTGTCCAAAATGTGGATGATCATAACTGCTAGTTGATGCTTGAGCATGATCAAAACGACTTGAAGGATCCTGTGGTCCAAGACCAACTAACATATGTAATGCTCGGCGAACATATTTTGCTTCATCTGCGTGTAAGCATGGAAATCCTCCTGGATTAAACAAATGTGTAAAAGCAGCAAGTACAAGTGGTATAATGATAATCAGAGATGTTGTTCTGATCATCATTGCTCTCATAAAACTAGAGCATAATTCACTTATTTTATACTTACCGTATATAGATTCAGCTGACTTTAGATGTGAAAATAAAAAAGGCGTATCATGTCAAGATAACGCCAAGCGCATCACTATTCCATTCCATACTATGAATTTGTAGACAGTATAATGAGTCATTCAAACGCTTCAATGTCTCATTAAAATAAATTTGAAAATTCTAGGAACTGTAAATAAATTTATAGTAATATACAGGTATGATATTGATTGATTATTACCAAGACATGGAATATTACAATGAAACATTAATCCGGATTATTGATGAACGTTACTACTGTATAAAACCTACTAATCGATTATTAAACCAAAATACAAATACAGAAATAACACAGTTCTTGCATATAATCAAACTCTGAGATTAGCAGGTATCTGGAGAAACGCAATTATGAATCGCAAAGTTATTCACAAAAAGCATAACTTTTAGAAACTCTGTTTTGTCTTGAAGGTAGAAGATATCATAATAGTAATGTATCAAGAATAAATACGTGAGACTTTATGTCAACTTTACGTACGGGAGACTAACTGAATTTAGGTGTCAAGTATCCACTTTTCTTCCACTCTTTATATAGACTTAAATTCTGATGATTGAGTGTAAAATAATAAAAGTGGTAATCGGGATTTGACCTTTCAATTGGATAAGAAACATTATCTATATATAACATTGGTCTCGATCATCCCTGGGTTTTTTGTTTATTTTATGCTTTCGTACTTGTTTGTAAATCCTAGAATTACCATTCCTATATCCATAATCTTACCTATTCTGATATTTGGATTAATAAGATATTATTCAACATCACAATTCGACACTAAATTAGGTCAAACAGATTTAGATTCACTTCTGAAAGACAATCAAAGAAACGATATCCAAATAGAGGACCGTAAAAAACTAAATAGTGCTATATCAAGCATTTTTTTTGCTATCATCTTCGCTCTACTGCTGGTAATGATTGCATTTTCTAACCCTGACGATTTTCATGTATTTGTTGAATGGAAAGATTTTGGCATAATTGGAATAACTCAACTTGGCATCGCAGTTGCACTTTGTTTTTTTATTCCAGGTTTTGCCATAGTCCTAATTTTAACTAGAAAATATGAAATGAACCCCATCTTAACGGTCTTACTTGCATATTCTTTTAGCATTCTAATTACGGGTTTAAGCGCATATATTTTGGCTATAGGTTTTGACACCGCTATTTCTGAGCTCAAGAATTTCTACATTACCTTATACTCAGTTATTCTTGTTATTTTTCTTCTCTTCCATACAAGGTATAAAATTACCCTGCCATTGGGTCAGCGAGTACTACATTACTCTTTTTATCATGTTGTAATTTCCCCGCTCACCCAATTTTTGCATTATTTGAAAAAAAGATACCCAGAATTGCTTGTCTTTGGAAGCATTCTGATGTTACTCATTGTATCAACCTATTACATTTACAATGGAGTTACCATCAGTGATCAATGGTTTCATCAGGGCCGTGCCCTTCTTTTTCTATCTGGATCTTTCAGAGAAACAGTAATAGACGGGTCGGATAATCTTGGCTACCCGCCTTTTCAATCAGGATTGCTAGCAGCCCTCACTACTATTGCAGGGATTCCCATTGTAAATTCTTATGCGTCTATAGCTTTTCTTAACATGGTGCCGGTATTTGCTTTTTACTACTTTTTTTCAAAATGGGTTTCTCCGAAGTTTTACAGAGCCAGTATATTGGCATCATCTCTTTTTGCGATCGCCGCAGGATTTAATTGGATTTACTTGCTTGGACTTACGATTACTAGTAATCCAATAGCTTCTGAACACTCCTTTTTGGAAATTCTAGATAATATTAGAACCGTGACGATCATTCGACCCACAAATTTTATTTTCTCAGCCGAACCGGACTTTAGCACTGGCCTGATTTATCTTGCACTCCCGGCTGGACTTGCTTTATTAGGAGTAATTCAACAACGATTCGAAATAAAACTACTTTATTTGGCTATAGTCACCGCAATATCGGTTCTTGGAATCCTATCTCATCTTGAATTTTTTCTGTTCGTTATGGTTGCAGCTCTTCTGCCTGTGATCTTTAGACTTGAAAAACAAAATTACCTTTATCTAGGGCTCATGCTCTCCTTTTCAGTCGTATTTGTTATCGATACAATTTTACCGGGAAAATATTATTCTTCAGACCTAATTTCTGGCTATTCATTATTACAACTCATTGTCATGTTTGTATCTATCAATTGGGTTTTTTATCTTGTAATAAGAAGGTTCGGACATTTACAAATTAAGTTAGCTTCCTTACGTGAGTTTTGGAGGAAAATCCCTAAAATTAAAAACCGATCCTACATTCTACTAGCAGTCCTTCTCATTTCATTTACTTTGTACATGTACTTTTTAAGTTACAATGTGTTGGTTCAACTTTCAACAGATTATTTGAAAAAAAACACTGAGGGGTATGTTGTTCCTTGGTGGATTTATCCAACAAAATTAGGTCTCCCTGGTTTACTCGGTCTAATATTTATTTTTTCATATTTTATAAAAAAATTTGATAGTAAACTGTTTGTCTTTGGCATACTAATCATTGTGGCACTTATAACAGGAAACTATTACGATGAACATAGATTCAGCAAATTTATCATGTTAGGAATGGTTGCATACGCATCATTACTAATTTATAGAATTATAAATTTGGATTTTAATAATAAAATATATCTTAATGGAATCCTAATATCAGTACTCATAGTAGGTAGTGCCCTCTCAGTAGTACTGTATATAGGATCCAATTCATTGGTGCTACAAACTATGGATTTTACAATTAACCCAAAGAGAGATTTCCCTCAGAAATCTGAGATCCAATTATACGATAAAATGCTGAATAGTATTGACATAGGTTCAAAAAATTATAATATTGTGAGCTTTCCGGGTGAATATAATTTTGTACAAGGTTCGCCATTAATGTCAAAACTCCAGGGTTTTTCAGGATTTCCATATGGAAAAATTTTTAAAAACCCGTTGACTCTAAATTCGTCCACATTGGATGCATTTTATCGGCAGTTACAGGATAGCGAAGCGCGTTACATAATAGTACCAAAAGACAGTATAAAAGACGAAAGCCTATTAAGCGAACCAACTCAATTTGCCTTACATTATTTTAACCGTTTCTACGAGGACAAAAATTACATCGTACTTCAAGTACCCCGGTTTAAGGCCGCCTCTTTATCATCGAGCGTACAAGTTGCCTTACTATACGATTTAGGATCTGATTTGCCATCTCCACAAGTTCATAATACAATACTGTTACCATATAACAATAATACATTTGATTTTAGTACAACTAACGAATCTAGAGCCATTCAAAAAGACCCTCAAGGTGAAAACGTAATTCTGCTTGGTACAAATATGGAGAAAGGAATTCCGCTGTGGTCAAGAAGCATCCCCCCAGAACAAAAGATAAATTATATTGAGACGAGATTTCGAATAACTTCCGAAAATGAGAATAAGACTAATGATATTAGATTGAAATGGTGGGAAGGGGATAACGAGTATAACATATTGTTATCAAAGAATGGACTTGAATTATACCAGCAATCTATAAGTAATCAATCAGATAGAAAACTTCTGGCCAAGAATCCTGGAGTAGAAAAGATAGACGGGAAATGGTACTCAGTAAAGATTGCAAGATCGAATAGTTCTATCAATGTATTTTTGGACGATGTGCCAAAAATTCAAGCATCAAGCCCTCTTACTAGGATGCACAATGAAAGTATCTCTAGAATAGGACTAACTACTTTGTTTAATAATGTTGAATTTGGGCCACTAAAGATAGGTAACGGAGGATCAGATTTGCCATCTCCACAAGTTCATAATACAATACTGTTACCATATAACAATAATACATTTATATTTAGAGCAACTAACGAATCTAGAGCCATTCAAAAAGACCCTCAAGGTGAAAACGTAATTCTGCTTGGTACAAATATGGAGAAAGGAATTCCGCTGTGGTCAAGAAGCAT
>Ga0184638_1000159_pt1 | contig 17842 bp, 16 predicted proteins | sample PLM31_50_b2_FD_133141 | JGI IMG/M metagenome (GOLD analysis project Ga0184638, IMG submission 133141) | Groundwater sediment microbial communities from an aquifer in East River, Colorado, USA - PLM3-1_50_b2 | ecosystem: Environmental > Terrestrial > Soil > Riparian zone | place: USA: East River... | reverse complement strand
GCGGTGCTGGACCGGACCCGCACCGGGCGCACTTTCCGCCGCATCGGCTCACCCGAGCTGCGCGCGCTCCTGGCCTCGTCATGAAGCCGCGCATCTTCGGCCTGGAGAACGAGTACGGCCTCATTTTTTCCCCGAACGGCCGGATCTATCTTCCCATCGAGAAAGTCCTCGGCTACATTTTTGAAGGCCTGATCCCCAACAGTTGGCCATCCAACGCTTTTCTGGTCAACGGCGCACGATTCTATCAAGACACGGGCTGTCACCCGGAATACTCCACGCCGGAATGCGACAGCATTGAGGATCTCGTCATCCATGATAAGGCCGGGGAGCGCTTGCTTGAGGCCTGCCTGCCTGCCGCGGAAGAGCGGCTGCGCGAGGAAGGCCTCTCCGGCGAGATCTACATTTTCAAGAACAATACCGACTCCCTGGGGAACACCTACGGATGCCACGAGAACTTTCTGATGCGGCGGGATGTGGATTTTTGGAAGGTGACCGAGCAATTGATTCCCTTTTTCGTCACCCGGCAGGTATTCGCGGGCGCCGGCAAGGTGCTGAAACTGTCGGGCAAAACCCAGCTCTGCCTGTCGCAACGCGCACAGCACATCCATGAAAAGACCTCGTCGTCCACGACCTCGTCGCGGAGCATTATCAATACGCGCGATGAGCCGCACGCCGACGCCGAGAAGTACCGCAGGCTGCACATTATTGTCGGCGATTCCAACATGTCCGAGCTGGCCACCTATCTGAAGGTCGGGACGGCGGCGATCGTGCTGTCTATGATTGAGGATGGCTTCACGGTCAACGGGATCGAACTCGACGACCCAGTCAAGGCCATTCGTGAGATCGCGCGGGACACCACGCTGAGGAAGAGAATCAAGCTCGAGGACGGCCGCGAATTGACCGCGATCGAGATCCAACGGATCTACCTGGAACGGGCGATGGAATATCTCTGGTCTACCGAGGAAGACCCGGTGGAGGCCGACGTCGTGCGACGGTGGGGGTGGGTGCTGGACCGCCTGGAAGAGGACCCGCTGCAACTGTGCCATGAAGTGGACTGGGTGATCAAAAAACAGCTTATGCAGACTTACATGGACCGAAAGGGCTGCGGGTGGGACGACCCTCGGATCATGCTGATGGATCTCCAGTATCATGACGTGAAGCGCTCGCGCGGGCTGTACTATCTCCTTGAGAAGCGCGACCTCGTTGAGAAGCTCGTGCCGGAGGAGGAAGTACAGCGGGCCATGACGACGCCGCCCCAGACGACGCGTGCAAAGGTCCGTGGGGACTTTATCCGCTTTGCGCGCGCCAAGAACCGATCCTATACGGTGGATTGGACCTATTTGAAGCTCAACGGCTACTGGGAGGAGACGATTCTCTGCATGGACCCGTTCAGCGCCAGCAATCGGCGGGTGGAGGAGCTGTTGGCCCAAGTGGGAAGCCAGCGCGCCTTTCGATAGCGTGCGGTCCATAATGCGAGATCCCTCGGCCCTGCTCTCTTACCGCGGGATGGGGCCCCGTCCTGCTGGACCCCCCTCCCGAACCCACTCATGAGCCGGCTTCACCATTCCAACGTGATACGCGCGTTTCTTCTGCTCTGTATCGTCTGCACCCTCCTGCCGGCGCTTAGCCAGGCTGCCCAGGTTGTTAAGGACCAAGAGGGGATTCCTTCACCGGGCAGCGGCGAAGGCCTGGCTGTTCACCAGGGCAAACAAGGGGAGATACTGTACCTGACCCTTTCGGCAGAGGGCCGTCCGCTCTCAGTCGTCGGCACCTTCCGTGACCGCCGCATCCCGTTCTTCATAGTGCGCGAGGGGGAATTCGCGGCGCTGTTGGGCATTGACATGGCCGATGAGGCCGAGATCGGCGAACTCACGGCCAAGGTGAGTTACGTGGACAATGTGCAGCATCGACGCTTCCGGATTGCGGTGATACCCGAACACTTCAGGGAACAAAGTCTGACACTGCCCAAGGAAAAAGTGGATCCGGATGCCGCCGCGCTGCAGCGGATTGCGCTCGAGCAAGAGAAGGTGAAGACCATTTTCGCAGCGTTCACGCCTCAGCGTCTCTGGATTCAAGGCTTTATTCTGCCGGTCGAAGGGATGCCCACGGGCGCCTTCGGCAGGAAGCGTATTCTGAATGGCCAGCCGCGAAATCAACATAGCGGAGAGGACATTTCTGCCCCACTCGGCACACCTGTGAAGGCCACCAACACAGGCATCGTGAAAATGGTGGATGATCACTTTTTCAGCGGGCTTGGGGTGATCCTGGATCATGGGCTTGGTCTCTATACCATGTATTTCCACCTGGATTCGGCGAAGGTCAAAGAAGGCGAGCGAGTGGACCGCGACCAAATCATCGGGACGGTGGGAAAATCCGGGCGCGCCACGGGCCCACATTTACACTGGGGGGCTTGGCTCAACGGCTCCCGTGTCGATCCCTTCTCGCTTACGAAGCTGCCGATTGACTCACAGACGCCATAGTTCCTCTGGGCGCTCGGAAGGCTTGCTTCGAGGAGAGAAAATTCATACCAAAGCAGAGTTGACTGCATAGTGTCTTTGGAGTAAAAGCAGCGCGGGTTCATCGAGGAGGCGCATGTCAAATCGTGTCGTGGTGACAGGGGTCGGCGTCGTGTCGCCGATCGGCATCGGAACCAGTGCCTTCTGGAAGGCGGCTATGGAAGGGCGATCCGGCATTAGTTCCCTTCGGCCGTTTGATGGATTTCCGGCCGAATCGTATCGCTCACAGGTGGCCGGCCAGATCCTGGATTTCAATCTCGCGCATCAGCTCTCTTATCCCTATCCCGAGCGGGTGGACCGCTACGCCCAGTTCGCCCTCGTGGCTTCTCGTGAAGCGGTCCTGGATGCCGGTCTTTCAATGGAGCGGGAGACGCCGTATCGGGTGGGGGTCACGGTTGGAGCCGGCATGGGGGGGATGGTGCTCGGCGAACACGAGCTCACCAAGTTGTACCTGACGAAGAGTCCGAGAAAAGTGCAGCCTAATTTTATTCCCGCCATCACCCTCAACTCCGCCTCCGGCGTGGTCGCGATTCAACACGGGGCCAGAGGACCCAATCTGACGATCTCCACGGCGTGCTCGTCGAGCGCCCATGCCATCGGGCAGGCACTGGCCTGTATCAAAGAAGGAAAGGCTGACGTGATGATTACGGTAGGCGCTGATGCCAGCCTGACACCGTTGGTGTTCGCAGGATTCTGCTCACTTCGGGTGCTGTCCACCGGCTTTAATCAGACTCCATCTAAAGCGTCTCGTCCTTTTGATCGCGCGCGCGATGGATTCGTGATGAGTGAAGGCGCAGGTGCGCTGATCCTTGAGTCGCTGGCGCATGCGAAGAAACGGCGGGCCAGAATTTATGCCGAGGTCGTGGGCTACGCGGCCACCAGTGAAGCGTACCACGTCGTCATTCCCAGAGAAGAAGGCACGGAGATGGCCGCGACGATGAATTTGGCGCTCCAAGACGCCAAGCTCCTGCCCTCGCAAGTGGATTACATCAATGCGCATGCCACGTCTACGCAGGTTGGCGATGCGGCGGAGGTCCGAGCGATCCGTCAGGTGTTCAAGGAGCGGAGTGAGCAGATCCTGGTGAACGCGACGAAGTCCCTGATCGGCCATACCCTGGGAGCGTCGGGCGCTATAGCTGGAGTCGTCTGTGCCTTGTCGGTGCAATCGGGTCAAATCCATCCGACCACGAATTTTGACAACCCCGATCCTGAGTGCCGGCTTCCTGGAATTTCATCCAAAAGTCAGGAGCGGCCGATTCGTACCGCCCTACTGAATGCGTTCGGTTTCGGGAGCAACAACGCGACGGTAGTCCTGAAGAAATACGGCTAAGATGCCGAAACAATCCGACATCGCCGATCAAGTGCTCGGGGCGTTCGCCGACTATCTGAAACGGGAGAAGGAGACGCTGGATCTGGATTGTTCCCTTCGCGACGATTTGGGGCTGGATTCGATGGATACGATCGAACTGCTGTATCGGCTGGAGGAGAAGTTTGATCTCGAGATTCCGGACCACGATCTCGAGGGCTTTCGCACCGTGCGGGATCTCATCACCTACCTGGAAGCTCGGGTTTAAGTTTTCGGCGCAGCCTTTCCCGCATCCCACATTCATAAATCACGTTGTGCTCTGACTGTTTGCTTGACACTGCCCGTTACCTCGCCTAGCCTGTTCGTACGGCTTCCCTGGATGAGATTCAGCAATGCTTCTTCCTAATTCAACTTTTCCCGGTCGCTCCGTGTCACATCCGAAGAGGGTACATGTGGCCCGACGCTTAAGACGGAGGACCAGACTCATGGGGATGACGTACATCACTGCCCGCGTCATGAACGCGGGGAATCTCAAACTACAATTACAGGTGGATTTTCTGGTTGATTCAGGTGCTATGTACAGCGTGGTGCCTCGGGCGGTGCTAAAGCGACTGAGAATTAAAGTGCGCGGATCAAAGAGCTTTATATTGGCCGATGGGACCAAGATCGTCAGAAAGTACGGCAATGCCATCTTCTCATTTCAAGGCACAGAGGCGGCTTCTCCTGTGATGTTTGGCGAAGAAGGCGATACTCCCTTGCTAGGTATGATTTCCCTCGAAGCGCTGGGCTACATCCTGGATCCGCTGCGGCGAGAACTGAGGCCGGTGCCGATGATACTGGCGTAGTCAAGGGGACAGGCAACTTTTCTCTTCGGGAAGGAGTGAGAAAAGTAGCCAGTCCCCGTTCACACGTTGGTACTGATACTGCTGGAGGGCGCTTTGTTGAGGACGGCGGCGGCGGCACGGGCAAGGTCACGGTCCATGTCGTGATTTTGCGCGTAGACGCGGAACTGAATGAGACGCGTCGGGAGGAGATCCAAAAATTCCGTGAGCGGCTCGGTCGAAACCTCCTGCGTTGCGGCATCGAACACATACAGCGGCGAGCCGCGCATATCTTTCGGATCCGGTCGAGGGTCTTGGGGCGCCATATCCACCCGGAACGGCAGCTTCTGGAGTCTCTCCGGTAATTCTTTCTGAATCAGTGCTTCGAACTGCTCTCGACTCGGAAAATCCATTCCCCGCGCCAGGCCCTTGTCGCTGAGAATCGTGTTATAGGCCATTTTCCATTTGACGTTGCGATTCAGAATAAAGGCCCACTCTTCCCCGAGCGCCCGCCGTCGGGGATGTTGCGACTTCCCCCAATTCCTGACCTGCTCGAGAAACGACCAGTCCGTCAGGTTCAAATACTCGTCCATCTTCTTTTGCGGATCATGCGGGAAGACCAGCTTCATGGTCTCCCCGAAGATTTCGCGGAGATGAATGTCAATGGCGCGCGTGGTGCGGTGGTAGTAGACATTGGAGTACAGGTACATCCGTGTATTGAGAAACATCTGCAGCGCCGGCAGGCCGGTCTTGTGTATCGTGAATCCCTTCTCGGTGATCATGGTGTAATGAATGAGTCGGCTAAGATCCACGGGGCCGACCGCCACCCCGCACATGTAGGAGTCCCTCAGCACATAGTCCAGATTGTCGCCGGTGTAGCTGCCTGAAATCACCGGCTGGAGGAAGTTCAACCAGCGCGGCATGCGCGAACTGTCCTTGCTTTTGTCCTTAAGGATCAGGTGGGCGATTTGGTCGGGGTCCAGCTCCTCGCCTCTAGCAAAAAGGCCGGACGGGCTGCGGCGAATGCCGCGAATGATTTTCCCAAGGTGCTCCCGGATGATGATCTGACCCAATTTTTCATGGGTCAGATGAAATTGCTCCAGGAAGTTTTCATCGAAAAAATGGCAGAACGGGCCATGGCCGATATCGTGCAGCAGCGATGTGACCCGGAGCAGCTCTTCGATGTAATTAGCGGAGGGGACGTCCTTGGCCGCTTTTTCTAGAAAAGGGTAGAGGTGCCGGGCAAAGCGGCCGGCGACGTGCATGGCGCCCAGCGAATGCACGAACCGACTGTGCTCGGCAGAAGGATAGACCCAGCGAGCGCTCTGCAGTTGGAAGATAGAACGGAGGCGCTGCATCCATGGAGAGTCAATGAGTTCTTTCTCAGTTGCTTCTGAGACGCTGCCGAGACTCGCAAGCGATGTAGAGAATGGGGTGGTGAAGGTGATGTATTCGTGAATAGGATCGGCAATGAGCGCCGAACCGTCGTAATGCAGGGTTCCGAGCGACGCGGGGGTGCTCACCCGCGAAATCCTAGCACGACAGGGTAGGGGGCGCAAGCGGCTTCCCGCGTGCCTGACGCTCCCTGATGCGCAGAATCGCCACGTATATGATGGGATAGGAGATAATGGCAAGGGTCAGCCCCAGGACCGTCCCACCGAGCGCGAAGGGCAGAACAAAGGGACGGAGCTGCTCCCACAGCATCTGAAGCGTGAAATTGCTCCAGTCAACGGCTGGTGGGATGCCGACCGGCATCAGCCATAGGCCCACCCACATGCTGCTCGCAAGGATCGGCAGCAGGGTCCATGGATTGTTGGTCAATGATCCCGCGAGCATGGCGAGGACATTCAGCCGGAAGGCCCATGAGAGAAAGAAGACGCTGGCGGTGTGCAACCCATAGGTGGGCGACAAGGCGATGAAGACCCCGATCGCGAACGCCAATGCCGTCCGTCGGGGAGAATCTCCGAGATGCAGGATCTGCGGGATCATCTGTTTGAGACGCGACCAGGAGATCATGCGGACCCTGCCCGCACCGATGGCTCAAAGTGGTGTTCATAGCTTCTGGCGACCAATGCTCGAGCCTTCCCGTCGTGTCCGATCGTTTGTAAGCCATGCCGTCGACCGGCGATGCTTCCAATGGGAGTTGCGCAGAGTCTGCCCAGGCGGATCAGCGCCTCGACCTCGGAGACTTTTCCGGCCGGCACAGTAAACAACAGCTCGTAATCTTCCCCCCCGAGCAAGGCATAGTGCGTGGGGTCCTGTCGCCGAGCGCGGGCGTAGTCGAGGAGCGCTGGAGAGAGCGGAAGCCGCCGAAGGTCAAGCGTCGCGCCGACGCCGCTTTCCTCGCAGATGTGTCGGAGATCTCCTGCGAGTCCATCCGAGAGATCTATCGCCGCGCTTGCCAGCCTTCGTTCTGCGAGTGTACGCCCTTCCGACAGGCGGGCAGTCGGCTTGACATGGCGACTGATAAGATGCGTCTCAGAGCGGGCCGGGATCCGCACACGCCGGCGGTTCCTCTTGTCGTGCAGGATTTCGCATCCGGCGCGGGCGTCGCCCACCGTACCGGTCACATAAAGACGATCGCCCCGACGGGCGCCGGAGCGTCGCAGCAGTTCCTTCGGTTTGGCTTCTCCCAATATCGTGACGCACAGGAACAAGCGGTCCTGGGAGGCCGAGGTATCTCCTCCCACGATTGCCGTTCCCGTACCGCGGCAAGCTGCCTGGATCCCGGAGTAGAGCGCTTCGGCAGCGGCAGCCGTGGTGCCGGGGCTGAGCGCTACAGCGATTAAGGCATAGCGGGGAGTTCCGCCCATAGCTGCGATATCGCTGAGGTTGGCGACCCCCGCTCGATACCCCACCTGACGGTACGTCATGTAAGCCAGATCGAAATGGACTTTTTCAGCCAGGAGATCGGTCGTGGCAAGAAGCACGTGATCCGACTGAATCTTGAGCACGGCCGCATCATCACCGATGCCGGCAATGACGGAGGACCGACGGTGTGGAGGACTCGCCGTGATCTGCCGGAAGCGTCGAATCAGTCCAAACTCGGTCACCCAGCGCGACCGGCCGAGCCGGCTGGCCCCGCGCTGGGGCATCAGCGAGGATTGCCTGCGATCGCAGCCACAGGACGCCTGGAAGGCGCGCGCTTTAGCAGCCGGGGCGACTTCTCGGGCTGGGGTTTGGATGGCTTGGCGCGGCTCTCTTGCATGCCCTCCCGGCGAAGAGCAGCCCGGAGCACCTCTTCCATGGTATCCGCAAATAGAAAATTCATTCCCTTCAATAGATGCTTGGGAATGTCAGCGAGGTCTTTCCGATTCCGCTCCGGCAGAATCACAGTGTAGAGCCCGATCCGCTTTGCCGCCAGGATCTTCTCCTTTAATCCACCGATCTGCAGCACTCGCCCGCGTAAGGTGACTTCACCCGTCATAGCGATATCGTGCCGAATGGGCGTATTGGTGAAAGCGGAGGCCAGGGCCGTGGCCATCGTAATTCCGGCAGAGGGGCCGTCCTTGGGAATCGCGCCGGCCGGCACGTGAATATGGACGTCGTGCTGGGAGAACATCTGGGGATTGATGTTGAGCTGCAGGGCGCGCGAGCGGATGTAGCTGAGCGCCGCGTGGGCGGACTCTTTCATGACATCTCCGAGGTGGCCGGTGAGCGTCAGTACGCCCTTGCCCTTCATGAGCGTCGCTTCGATGTGAATGATATCGCCGCCGCATTCCGTCCATGCCAGCCCTTTGGCGATGCCGACCAGATCGTTCTTCTCTTCGCTTTCGTTCTCGTGCTTCGGCACGCCAAGGTACTTGGGTACGTTGGTGGGCGTGATGGTATAGAGGCCCTCGGCTCCCTCGGCGATCTTCTTCACCACCTTCCGCATCACATTCGCGATCTCCCGCTCGAGGTTTCGAACTCCGGCTTCCCGGGTGTACTCCGAAATGATGCGCTCGAGCGCTGGGTCGGTGAACTTGATATGCTTGTCCGTAATCCCGTGCTCTTCCAACTGCCGTGGGATCAAGAACTTTTTCGCGATGCCCAGCTTTTCCTCTTGGGAATAGCCGGGGATTTCGATGACCTCCATGCGATCCCGCAGCGCCGACAGGATAGGGTCCTTGAGGTTGGCGGTGGTGATAAAAATAACATCCGACAGGTCGAACGCCACCCCGAGGTAGTGATCGCTGAAGGTGCTATTCTGCTCGGGGTCGAGCACTTCCAGGAGCGCTGCGGAGGGATCGCCGCGGAAATCGGCGCCTACCTTGTCCACCTCATCCATCATGAAGACCGGATTGTTGGAGCCGGCCTGTTTGATCCCCTGGATAATCCGCCCGGGCAGCGCGCCCACGTAGGTGCGACGATGCCCGCGGATTTCCGCCTCATCGCGGACGCCGCCCAAGGAAATCCGCACGAACTCCCGTCCTAACGCACGCGCAATGGATTTGCCCAGGGAAGTCTTGCCGACGCCCGGCGGACCGACAAAACAGAGGATGGGGCCTTTCATTCGCTCTTTCATCTTGCGAACCGCCAGGTATTCCAGGATCCGCTCTTTGACCTTTTCGAGGTCATAATGATCCTCATCCAGGACTTTGGCGGCGGCCTTAATGTCGAGGTTGTCGGTGGTCTTCTTGCTCCATGGCAGTTCCACGATCCATTCCAGATAGGTCCGAACCGTCGCGGCCTCCGCGGTATCTGGATGCATCTTCTCCAGGCGCTTGAGCTGTTTTTCCGTCTCCTTGAGCACCTTTTCCGGCATCTTGGCTTCTTTGATGCCCCGGCGGAATTCCGCGACCTCTTCGGCCCGCTCGTCCAGTTCGCCGAGCTCCTTCTGGATCGCCTTCAATTGCTCGCGCAGGAAGTACTCCCGCTGTGTCTTGTCCATCTCACCTTTGGCCTCGGCCTGAATCTTTTGCTGCATCGAGAGGACTTCAATCTCGCCGGCAATCAGCTCACTGACGCGGCGCAAACGAATGACCGCATCATGGAGTTCCAGGATTTCCTGCGTGGCTTCCACCTTGAGGCCCAGGTTCGACACGGCCATATCGGCCAGCCGACCGGGGTCTTGCAGATTCTCGATGACCACCATGACGTCGGGCATCAAGATTTTTCCAAGGCTCACCAGCCGTTCGAGCTGCTCCTTCACAGTCCGCAGCAGGGCTTCGCCTTCGAGAGAGGTGCCTTGAGGTTTTTGCTCCGGAATGGTCTCGATCCGCGCTTCAAAATGTGGCGCGGTCTGCACAAATTCGACGACGCGGGCTTTGGCTAAGCCCTGAACAAGGATTTTGATGCGGTCGTCCGGCAACTTCAGCATCCGCATCACCATCCCCACGGTTCCGACGGTATAGAGATCCTGTACTGAGGGATTCTCCACCTCGAGCGAGCGCTGGGCGGCAAGCATGATAAGTCGGTTTCCGGCCAGGGCAGCTTCAATGGCTTTGACGGACATGTCCCGCCCGACAAACAGCGGCAGAACCATGTAGGGAAACATCACGATGTCGCGGATCGGAAGGAGCGGGAGCCGGTCCGGGATCTCAACCTGCGAGGGTTCCGAGGGAGTCTGCGGGTCTTGATCGGGCATGAGAGCGCTTTCGTTAGAGCGTCAGCTCTTTGAGGTAGCGAGCAAAGCGCGGCCCGAATTCCGGGTGCTTGAGGCCGAACTCCACAGTCGCCTTGAGGAAGCCCAGTTTATCGCCTGCGTCATACCGTTTTCCTTTGATGACGCAGGCGTACATCGGCGCCTGTTTCGCGAGCACCCGGAGAGCATCCGTCAATTGGATCTCCTGATTTTTACCTGGGGGGGTCTTTTCGAGGGCCGCGAACACCTCCGGGGTCAGGATGTAGCGACCGATGACGGCGAGACGCGAGGGGGCCTCGGCCGGAGCGGGTTTCTCGATCAGGTCAGTGATTTGAAAAAGCCCCTCTCCGACGGGCTTCAGAGCGATGATGCCATAGTGAGACACCTCGTCCGGTTCCACCTCCTGCACGCCGATGATCGGGGCCTGAAGCCGTTCGTACAGATCCATTAATTGCCTGATCGCGGGGACGTCAGCATCCATCACCTCGTCTCCAAGCATGACCGCGAATGGCTCATTCCCGACAAGATGCTGGGCACACAAGACAGCGTCCCCCAGTCCCCGCAGCTGTCGCTGCCGCACGTAGCAGATATTCGCTAGCTCGGAGATCAGCTGGATCTCCTTCAACAGGACATTCTTCTTCGACTCTTTCAGCATCTCTTCAAGCTCGAAGGACAGGTCGAAGTGGTCCTCGATTGCCCGCTTGCCTCGACCAGTAATCATGATGATGTTGTGAATACCTGCGGCAACAATCTCTTCCACGATGTACTGAATCAACGGCTTATCAACCAGCGGCAGCATTTCTTTGGGAGAGGCCTTCGTGGCGGGGAGGAATCGCGTTCCGTGACCTGCGGCCGGGATGACGGCCTTCAAGATCCTGGAAGCTCGGGACGATGACATGACCGACCGATTCTACGGGCCGCTCCCTCCAAAGTCAAGGTAAGTGCTGCAGGCGCTAAGCGCCTTTTTTCGCTTTACTTCCAATGGGTCTGTCTGTACACTTTCTCTATTTTTACGGCCCCTTTTATGAAGCTTTCGGTGTGCGCCGGGGGGCGCTGATGCGAGTGAAACGGGGAGCGGAACGCGTTGGTGGTTTGTCTCAAAACGGTCAGCACCACGAGAGACTCAGCCCGCTGCCCCCTTCCAAAGTTTTGCGTACTTATTCTCCTCCTCTGGCTAATCCTGCAAGGGGCAGCGGCCCCCGTCTCTGTCTTGGCCGAAGAACCGGGGCCGTTGATTAAGTCCATCCGGATACAAGGCAACAAACGCATTGAGGCTCCCGCCATCCGGGGTCGCATCTCGTTGAAGGAAGGGGATCGCTTCTCAACGGTAGCGATTCGGGACCAAATCCGGGCCATTTACCAGATGGGATTTTTCGAGGATGTCCGGGTGGAGACCGAACCGGCTCCCGGCGGGCTGGCCGTGGTGTTCGTCGTCACGGAAAAACCATTCATTACGAATATTCTGTTCGACGGCAACGACAATCTGAAGGACGAAAAACTCCGGGAGAAGTTAACTGTTCGGAATCAGTCGTTTCTAGATCAGCAACAGGTGAAAGACAGCGTCGAACGTCTGCGGCTTCTCTATGAAGAAGAAGGCCACTACAGCGCCCGGATCATCCCGGTGATTAAAACGCTGGACGAGGAAAAGAAAATACTTACGTTCTTTATTCAGGAGGGTCCGCGGGCCCGGATCAAAAAAGTGGCATTCGACGGGGTGAAATCCATTAAGGTCAAGAAACTGAAGAAACCCCTGTTCACCCGGGAGTACAGCTTTCTCTTTTCCTGGTTCGATGACTCGGGCATTTACAAAAAGGAGGAGCTGGCCAATGACGTTGAGCGGATCCGGCAGGTCTACCTCGACGAGGGCTATCTTAACGCCCAAGTCGGGACCCCGGTCGTGGACCTAAGCGCTGATAAGAAGTGGTTCACCATTAAGTTTCCGGTCCTGGAAGGGCCGCAGTTCCAGCTCGCCCAAGCCGATTACAAAGGGCAGACACTTTTTTCAGAAGCGGAACTGCGAAGTGAGAGCAAGCTGAAGTCCGGCACGGTCATCCGGATGGCGGACGTGCGGGACGAAGTGACGCGGATCACAGACCTCTACGGTGAGAAAGGTTATGCGTTCGCCGAGGTCAATCCCGATGTCCGTCCGGATCAGGAAACGAAAACCGCGTCGGTCCTTTTTGATGTCAAAGAAGGCCCGCTGATTCACGTCCGCAACATTAACATCTCCGGCAATGAAAAGACGCGCGACAAGGTGATTCGTAGGGAGCTCCGGCTGAACGAGGCTGAACTGATAGACACCGCCGCATTGAAGCGGAGCTTTCAGCGCTTGAACAATTTGAACTACTTTGAAACAGTGGAGATCATTCCCAAGCAGCTTGATCCCAACACGGTGGATCTCGACGTCAAGGTGAAGGAGAAGTCCACCGGGACCTTCAGTGTGGGTGGTGGCTTCAGCTCGCTCGATCAGTTGTCGATAGTGGCCGACATCACAGAAGGCAATCTGTTTGGCCGGGGGCAACTCCTGAAAGTTCGCGGCCAGCTGGGTCAACGCCGATCTTTGGGCGTGCTGACCTTTCGAGAGCCCTATCTGCTGGACACGCCGATCTCCGGCCAGATTGATCTGTACGCCCGCGAGACGTTCTTCATCAGTTACTTTGAACGACGGGTTGGGGGGGACATCGTGTTGGGGAAGTGGTTCTCCGAGTATTTGAGCGGAAGCGTGAGCCTTCTTCGCGAGCGGCTCACGATTTCGGGTGATGCGCCTGAGGGTTTCTTTCTTGGGGGCGGCAATGTGACCAGCACGCCGGTGGCGGACCTTCCGCTTTTGATCCAGCAGCAGCTCGGGACCTCCACGACCGATGCGATCGTGCTTGGCCTGGCCCGGGACACGAGAGATTTTTATTTCGATCCCAAGAGCGGATCCCGTCACGGCCTCACCGCTGAATTCGCAGGCAGTGTGCTGGGTGGCGATAACTACTTTTACAAGTTCATTGGCGACAGCGTCTGGTATTTCCCGGTGATTTGGGACACGGTGTTCTCTCCGCGAGTGCGTATCGGTGTGGCCCATAGCTACCGGGCAAACGATCCATTGCCGGTCGGTGAGCGCTTCTTCGTCGGCGGCATCCAGACTCTGCGTGGGTTCAGTTTCGGGCGAGGCGGCCCGACCGCGCCGGACACGAGTCCCTTGGGGGCCACCAAACAACTTCTGTTCAACTTTGATTATCTCTTTCCTTTGGTCCCCGAGGTGAAGGTGAAGGGGGTCATCTTCTTTGACTACGGGAAAGGTTTCGATGACGGCGAGGGGTTGAGCTTGGATCTTCGCCCGGCTGCGGGCGCGGGGATCCGCTGGATTTCTCCGTTCGGGCCGCTCCGGCTGGAGTACGGCATTAACTTGGACCGTCGAACGGGCGAGCGATCCGGGCTGTTTGAATTTTCCATCGGCTCGTTGTTTTAACACCTCCTCTCTGGAGTTGGGGGATAGCGGGTTAGAAAGGGACATGAAGATGAAGAACGCGCGTAGAGTGGTTATTCTCGCCGCGATACTTGCGCTGGCCTTCGGTCCGACGGCCATTGCGGCGGAAGTGAAAATCGGGGTTCTTGAACCTCAAAAAGTATTAGACAGCACCAAGAACGGAAAGAAGATCAAGGATTCGCTCCAGGAATACGTAAAGAGCCGCCAGAAAATCATAGACCTGGAGGAAGAAGAGCTTAAGAAGATGGAGGAGGATCTCGTGAAGCAAAGCGCGGTGCTCAGCGCCGACGCGAAGAAGGAGAAAGAAGAAACCTTCCGCAAGCGGATGATGGAGTACCAGCGGAAGGTCGGCACGCTCAACCAAGAGGTCCAGAACAAGAAAAAGGAGGTGCTCGAGGAGTTCAACAAGAGCCTCGAACAGATCGTGAAGTCGATTGCCGACAAGGAAAAACTGAGTCTGGTCGTGGAGAAGGGCGATAACGGAGCGGGCGCCCTGATTATCTACAGTCATCCCTCGCTGGATATCACCGATCGGGTCATCAAGGAAATAGATAAGGGGGGAAAGTGAGCCAGGAGATCACGCACGGCACCCGCTTGGACAGCGTTGAGATCCAGGCGATTCTGCCGCATCGATATCCGTTTCTTCTGGTGGACCGGATTGAAGATCTTGAGGTGGGGAAGCGGGTCATTGGGATCAAGAGCGTGACGATCAACGAGCCCTTCTTTCAGGGGCATTTTCCAGGCCGGCCGATCATGCCGGGCGTGCTGATCATCGAAGCGATGGCCCAGGTCGGCGGAATCTTGGCCTTTAAGTCGGTCAAGCCGGCCAGGGAAGGCCGCACGAACCTGGTGTACTTCATGGGCATCGACAAGGCCAAGTTCCGAAAACCGGTCGAACCGGGTGATCAACTGCGCTTTGTCGTGGATGTCATACGGGCCCGACATCCCTATTGGAAGATGCGCGGTGAGGCCTATGTGGAGAAGGCGCTCGTTTGCGAAGCGGAGCTCATGGCCATGATCACGGACGGCGCCGTGGTGCCAGAGGGGGAGCCATGAGCGCGCGCGTGGATCCGACGGCGATCATCCATGCGAAGGCTGAACTGGGCGAGGAAGTCGCCGTGGGGCCATACAGCATCATCGGCGAACATGTGCGCATCGGACGGGGCACGCGTATTGACTCGCATGTGGTGGTTGAGGGATGGACTGAGGTAGGCGAGCAGTGCCAAATCCATTCCTTTGTGTCGCTCGGCGCGCCGCCTCAGCATCTTCAGTATAAAGGGGAAAAGACGCTCGTGCGTATCGGTCATCACAACATCCTCCGGGAATACGTGACGGTCAATCGGGCCACGGTGTTCGGCGGTGGTGTCACGAGCATCGGGGATCACAACGTCCTCATGGCGTACGTGCACATCGCCCATGATTGCCATATCGGCAGCCATGTCGTCATGGCCAACGCGGCGACACTGGCCGGCCATATTACGATTGGAGATCACGCGATCGTCGGCGGGCTCTCAGGCATTCATCAGTATGTGCGATTGGGCGCCTACAGCATGGTGGGGGGATGCTCGGCTCTGGGGCAGGACGTGCCGCCATTCATCCGAGCGGCGGGAGGGTACCGGGCGCGGCTGTTCGGAGTCAACACGATTGGGTTGAAACGCCATGGCTTCTCTGATGATCGCATCCGCCTCCTGAAGCGGGTCTATCGGGCCCTGTTTCGCTCGCAGCTTCGTTTTGCGGAGGCGGTCAAGCAGGTGCGGGATGAGTTCGGAGATTCTCGAGATGTGCAGGAACTGCTGGCATTCATGGACGGCACGAAGCGAGGGATCTGCAGGGGCATGGACGAGCGCGAGGATGAGTGACTGGCTGTGGCGCGCGCAACGCCCCATCAGCCAATGGAGCGCGTGACGGCCGGCAGTCACCCCACCCCGGGAGAGTGGATCGGGTTGATCGCCGGGAACGGCCGCTTCCCGCTTCTATTCGCGGAAAATGCCAGACGGCTGGGCTATCGGATCTCGGCCGTCGCGTTGAACGGGGAAACCGACGCCGCTCTCGAACAGATCGTTGATCGGATCCACTGGATTTCGCTGGGCCAATTCGGCAAGCTCATTAAGGCCTTCAAGCAGGACGGTGTCCGTCAAGCCGTGATGGTGGGTGGCGTCAAGAAAACCCACCTCTTCAGCAAGGTTCGGCCGGATCTTCGGGCCTTATCCCTCATGCGTCGCTTGGATGTTCGAAAGGACGATATGATCCTGCGGGCCATCGCGGCGGAATTGGAAGACGAAGGAATTCAAATCCGAGAGTCCACCTTTGGGCTGACAGGACTGTTGATAGAAGAAGGCACACTGTCCCGGCGGGCGCCGACCAAGAGCGAATGGCGCGACATCGATTTCGGCTGGGAGATGGCACACACAATAGGGAAGTTGGATATCGGCCAATGCGTAGTGGTGAAGGACCATGTGGTGGTCGCCGTGGAAGCGGTCGAGGGTACCGACCAGGCTATCCGACGCGGAGGTGCGTTAGCGCAGGGCGGGGCGGTGGTCGTGAAGCGATTTAAGCCCCAGCAGGACCGGCGATTCGATTTGCCGACGGTGGGTGCGCGAACCATTCAGGTCATGATGGAGAGCGGCGCGTCCGTGCTGGCGATAGAAGCCGGCAAAGCCCTGTTCTTAGACCGCTCGGAAGCCATAGCAGCTGCCGATCATGCGGGAATCGCAGTAGTGGGAATAGCGCGGCCATGAAGCAGCTTCGAGTCGGGGTGATCGGCGTCGGATCCTTAGGCCAGCATCATGCCCGGATCTATGCCGGGCTTCCGGAGATTCGACTGGTGGGCGTCGCAGATACGAACGCGGCCCGAGCGACGGAGATCGCCGAAAAATACCAGTGTCTGGCGCGAACTGACTTTCGTGAGTTGCTCGGGGGCGTGGATGCGATGAGCATCGTGGTGCCGACTCCCCTTCATTATGCGATTGCCAAGGAATGCTTGAAAGCTGGAATTCATACTCTGGTCGAGAAACCGATAACTGTCACCGTCGCCGAGGCTGAGGACTTGATTCGACGGGCCTCCGACACAGGGGTGATTCTCCAAGTGGGCCATATCGAGCGGTTCAACGCGGCTTTCCGCGCCAGTCGGGGAGCGATTAAAATGCCCCGGCTGATCGAGTGCCGGCGGTGGGCGCCGTTTACCTCACGGGGCGCCGATGTGGATGTGGTGCTGGATCTGATGATCCATGATCTCGACATCGTGCTCTCGCTGGTTGACGGCGAGGTGGAGGATGTGGAGGCGTATGGCCTGGCCTTGGTGTCCCCCACGACGGATGTGGCTCATGCCCGCGTCGTGTTTCACAACGGATGTGTTGCGGTATTGAGCGCCAGCCGCGTGGCGGAAACCAAGGTTCGGCAGATCCGTGTCTACGAGCCGGAGAGTTTTCTCGTGGTGGATCTCGTGGAACAGGCCGCCAGGATCGGGCGGCGCGCGATGAGTTCCGGGGGATATCCGGAAATTGTGACAGAAGTCGTTCGAGGCGATGGACAAGAGCCGTTGAAACTCGAGCTTGAGGCATTTGTGCAATCGGTTAAAGGCGGCGCGGTGCCGCAAGCCTCCGGACAGGAGGGCGCGGCAGCGCTTCGACTCGCCGCCGCTATCATGGATGACATTCGCCGGCCCAGCGCGCATTAGGACGCTGCGCGGTCTTTCGGGAACGATACGAAACGGATCCTTATTATTACCGGTGAAGCCTCCGGCGACCTTCATGGCGCTCACCTGGCTCAGGCCATCAGAGCGCTGGACCCCCGCGTTTCGCTCATGGGGGTCGGGGGCCGGCATATGCGGGACGCGAATGTTCAGATGCTGGAGGGCATCAGGCAGTTGGATCTGGTAGGATTGATCGGTCCGCGCGCCCTGAGAGCGGTCATCCAGCGAGTAGTAGCGATCCGGCGATTTCTCCGCCACGAGGCCATGGACCTCGTCGTCCTTATCGATAACCCAGGGATGAATTTTCATTTTGCGCGGATTGCCAAGCAGGCTGGGCATCGCGTGGTTTATTATATTACGCCCCAGCTCTGGGCCTGGAGACCGCGTCGGATGAGTTGGATGCAGCGCCGGGTGGATCATGCCGTGGTGATTCTGCCGTTCGAAGCAGAGCTGTACCGGCAGGCTGG